>Ga0209758_1001211_pt1 | contig 32469 bp, 27 predicted proteins | sample AraplaMF_Col_mMF_FD_184258 | JGI IMG/M metagenome (GOLD analysis project Ga0209758, IMG submission 184258) | Arabidopsis root microbial communities from the University of North Carolina, USA - plate scrape MF_Col_mMF (SPAdes) (version 2) | ecosystem: Host-associated > Plants > Roots > Endosphere... | reverse complement strand
GTGGCGACGTCGGCCATGCCCATCGGCATGCCCTGGTGGCCGGACTTGGCCTTGTGGACGGCGTCCATGGAAAGGACGCGGATCGCGTCGGCCATCTTGACGGGCGAAACGGGCATGGGAGTTCCGGGTTTTTCTTGTTTCGGCGGGGCTGCGCGAGGCCGCGAGTCGCACGATGACCCCCTGGGGTCAACCCGCGACCCGGCGCGCGCGCTCTACCGGCGCCGTCGCGTGGGCGCTATGCAACAACGTCCGCAGGCGTTATAGCTGGAGGCGGACTTATGCTCATTTTTAGCATAACCTCGAAAGGCCGGGTCTCTTGAGTTCTCCGTCGTTCTTCTCGCCCTATCGCCACGGCTTCGTCCGCGTCGCCACCGCGGTTCCGAAGGTCAAGCTGGCCGACCCGGCCGCCAACGCCCAGAGCGTGCTCGCCCTGGTGGGCCAGGCGCACGAGGCCGGCGTCGCGGTGCTGGTGCTGCCCGAGCTGGGCCTGACCGGCTACACGGTCGACGACCTGGTGCAGCAGGACGCCCTGCTGGATGCGGTCGAGGTTGCGATCGCGACCCTGGCCCGGGAGAGCAAGGCCCTGTCGCCGCTGTTCGTGGTCGGCGCGCCGCTGCGCGACAACGGCCGTCTCTATAATACGGCGGTCGCCATCCAGGGCGGGCGGGTGCGGGCGGTGGTCCCCAAGAGCTTCCTGCCCAACTACCGCGAGTTTTATGAGCGGCGCTGGTTCTCACCCGGTTCGGGCGTGGTCGGCCGCACCCTGGACCTGGCCGGCCAGGCCGTGCCGTTCGGGACGGACGTGCTGCTGCGCAACCTCGCCGGTCCTGGGGGCGCCGCCTTCACGGTCGGGATCGAGATCTGCGAGGACGTCTGGACCCCCGCGCCGCCCAGCACCGCCCAGGCCATGGCCGGGGCGGAGATCCTGCTGAACCTGTCGGCCAGCAACATCACCATCGGCAAGTCCGAGACCCGCCGGCTGCTGTGCGCCAGCCAGTCGGCCCGGACGATCGCGGCCTATGTCTATTCGGCGGCCGGGGCGGGCGAGAGTTCGACGGACCTGGCCTGGGACGGCCATGTTGACATCCACGAGATGGGAAACCTGCTGGCCCAGAGCCCGCGGTTCTCGACCGGGCCGGTGATGGCCATGGCCGACGTCGATGTCGCCCGCCTGCGGCAGGAGCGGATGCGGGTCGGCAGCTTCGGCGACTCCATGACGCTGAACCCGCCGGAAGCCCCGTTCCGGATCGTGCCGATCGACTTCACGCCGCCGGCCGGCGACCTGGCCCTGGCCCGCCCGATCGAGCGTTTTCCGTTCACGCCTTCCGACCCGACGAAGCTGGCCGAGAACTGCTACGAGGCCTACAACATCCAGGTCCAGGGCCTGGCGCGCCGCGTCGAGGCCACGGGCTCCAAGAGCCTGGTGATCGGGGTCTCCGGCGGGCTGGACTCGACCCACGCCCTGATCGTCGCCGCCAAGGCCATGGACCAGCTGGGCCGACCGCGTTCCGATATCCGGGCCTACACCCTGCCGGGCTTCGCCACCTCCGAGGGCACCAAGTCGAACGCCTGGAAGCTGATGACGGCCATGGGGGTCACCGCCGAGGAACTCGACATCCGCCCGGCCGCCCGGCAGATGCTGGCCGATCTCGGCCACCCGTTCGCCAAGGGCGAGCCGGTCTATGACGTGACCTTCGAGAACGTCCAGGCGGGCCTGCGCACCGACTACCTGTTCCGCCTGGCCAATCACCACAAGGGCATGGTGGTGGGGACCGGCGACCTCTCCGAGCTGGCCCTGGGCTGGTGCACCTACGGGGTCGGCGACCAGATGAGCCACTACAACCCCAATTCCGGGGTGCCCAAGACGCTGATCCAGCACCTGATCCGCTTCGTGGCGGCCTCGGGCGACGTGGACGCGGCGACCAGCGACCTGCTGGAAGACATCCTGGCCACCGAGATCTCGCCGGAGCTGGTGCCGGGCGAACAGGTCCAGGCCACCGAAAGCTTCGTGGGTCCCTACGCCCTGCAGGATTTCAACCTCTACTACCTGACCCGCTACGGCATGGCGCCGTCGAAGATCGCCTTCCTGGCCTGGACCGCCTGGCATGACGCCGCCGCCGGCGCCTGGCCGGCCGGGATCCCCGACGCGGCCAGGCGGGCCTATGACCTGCCGGAGATCAAGCGCTGGCTGGAGCTGTTCCTGAAGCGGTTCTTCGCCAACCAGTTCAAGCGCTCGGCCATGCCCAACGGCCCGAAGATCTCGTCGGGCGGGGCCCTGTCGCCGCGCGGCGACTGGCGCATGCCGTCGGACGCCACGGCCGACGCCTGGTTGACCGAGCTCCAACACAATGCGCCTTAGGAAGTTGAATGTTACTGGCGCCGACGAGTATCCATGGTAGAGCACCCTGATTTCCGCGCCCGCTCAGAGGCTGTTTTGTCTGCGATCTTTCCTGTCATTCTCTGTGGTGGCTCGGGCACCCGGCTCTGGCCTTCTTCACGCGCGGACCGGCCGAAGCAGTTTCTCAAGCTCATCGGTAAGTATTCGAGCTTTCAGGAGACTATCCTGCGGGTAATGAACCTGCCGGGCGCGAGCGAAATCGTCGTGGTCACCGGTAAGGCGATGGCGGAACTGGTTGAGCGCCAGGCGCTGGAACTGGGCGCGAAGCTCACGGTGATCATCGAGCCGGAAGCCCGTGACTCCGCCCCCGCCGTCGCCGCCGCCGCCGCCTATGTGCGGGGGCTGCAGCCGGACGGCGTCATGCTGATGCTGGCCGCCGACCATCATATCGCCGAGCCGGAACTGTTCCGGGAAGCCGCGCTGAAGGCCACCCAGGCGGCTCGGAGCGGGCTGATCGTCACCTTCGGCGTCGAGCCGACTGGTCCGGCGACGGGCTTCGGCTACATAAAACCTGGCGCCCAGCTTTCCGAAAGCGTCTACGCCGTGGCGGCCTTTGTCGAGAAGCCAGACGCCCCTACCGCCCTCCGCTACGTCGAGGAAGGTTATTACTGGAACAGCGGCAACTTCGCCTTTTCGGCCAAGGCGCTGCTGGACGAGTTGGCCCTGTTCGAACCCGAGATCGGCGAGGGCGCGATCGCCGCCGTCGAAGGCGCGGAGCGCAAGGGCGTGAGGCTTCTTCTTGATCCCAAGGCCTTCGGTCGAACCACCAAGAAATCGCTCGACTACGCGGTGATGGAGCGCACGACCCGAGCCGCCGTGGCCCCCGCCACGTTCACCTGGTCGGATCTCGGGGCCTGGGACGCCATCTGGGAGGCCTCCGTTCGCGACTCCGAGGGCAACGCCGTCAGCGGCGACGTCCACATCATCGACTCCAAGGGGGTCATGGTTCGCTCCAATGGGCCTTTCGTCGGCGTGATAGGCGTGGAAGACCTGATGATCGTCGCGGAAACCGACGCCGTGCTCGTCTGCCGTCGCGACGACGCCCAGGCGGTCAAGGCGCTGGTCGACATGCTCAAGGCCAGCGGCCGCGAGATAGCGCACAAGCATTCCGCCAGCCAGGCCGCCGGCGCGACCCGGCAGTGTGTTTCGCAGGGTGAGCGTCACCGGGTTGAAATCTGGCGCCTCGAAGCCGGTTCGTCGCCGGTTCTGCCCGCCGGCGCCCTTCAGGTTCTGGAAGGCGCGATCCAGGCTGGCGACGAGGTCTGGTCGCCGGGAGTCTGCCGCCAGGTGTCCAGCGACGTGACGATCCGGGCCACGAGCGAGGCGACCCTTTCTATCACCGTCGTAGAGTCGTTTCCCGAGGCGGACGGCGCCGCCGCGGCCAGGATCGCCGCCGTCGCGACCTAGTCTGAACGGCAAGGCGACAGGCGAGTAGAGGGGGGCTGTGGGCCTTGGTTCCTGTTGTCCGGCGCACCCAAATTGCGCTAAGGCTCACTCCGCAATGCGCCAGGATTGAAGGCGCCATGATTTCCCCAAGTTTGCCGCTAATAGTGCCCCACTTCCCAAGGTTAAGTAGGCCTCGATGGTTGAAAAGACAGAAACAATCTACAGTGACTCCCGAAGAACGGGTGTCTGGGACTTTGTAAACGGGTTCCTTCGCTGGCGTCTCTGGATCTATCTCGGTCTGCAAGACATCCAACAACGGTATCGTCGATCTTCCCTAGGCCCGCTTTGGCTGACTTTGGGTCTTGGCGTGACTATCATGGGTATCGGTCTGCTCTACGCGCAGATCCTGAAGACAAATCCCGGCACTTTTATTCCCTTCATCGCCATCAGCCTGCTGATGTGGAACCTGATGTCGGCCTTGGTCACTGAGTCGACGACAATGTTCCAGGCCGGTTCGGGCCTGATCTCCTCGATCCGCATTCCCTACACCAGCTTCGTTCTGCGCTGCATCGTGCGTAACCTGGTGGTTGCCGCGCACTGTGTCATCCCCGTGGTCATCGCCTACGTGCTGTACGGGTACCCGGTGCACTGGGTCGGGCTCATGGCCATTCCCGGCCTGGTGCTGTTCCTGCTCAACATGTACTGGATCTGCCTCTGCATCGGGGTGATCTGCCTGCGCTTCCGAGACGTAGCCCAGATCGTCATCTACGCCATGCAGTTGGCCCTGTTCGTCACGCCGATTATCTGGCAACCGTCGCAACTGCGGCCGGGCTCGGTCTTCCTGGCCTACAACCCGATCTATCACATGATCGAACTGATCCGCGGGCCGCTGTTCGACGGCCATATCCCGCTGGCGAGCTTCCAGTTCTGCACCATCACGCTTCTGATCGGCGCGCCGCTTTCGGTACTGATGTTCATGCGCTACCGCCGCGATTTGGCCTATTGGATCTAGTCGATGTCGATTTCCCTTCACAACGTCACGGTCGATCTACCGGTTTACAGCGCGAACGCCCGTTCGCTGCGCAAGCGTTTCACGCCCACTTCGGTCGGCGGGTCGCTGTTCGCGCGGGCGGACAATACGGTCGTCGTGCGCGCACTCACCAACCTGACCTTGCAGATCAAGGACGGTGAGCGGGTCGCGCTGGTCGGTCCCAACGGGGCCGGCAAGACCACCTTGCTGAAGGTGCTGTCGGGCGTCTATTCGCCCAGCAGCGGCAGCGTGTCGGTGTCCGGCAACGTGTCGTCGGCCCTCAACACCAGCCTTGGCCTGGACATCGAGCTGACCGGCCGCGAGAATATCTACTTGCTGGGATTCTACCGGGGATTGCCGCGCGCGGTCATCACCGCGGCGATGGACGACATCATCGACGCGGCCGACCTTGGCCAGTTCATCGACCTCCCGGTCAGCACCTATTCGGCCGGTATGAACGGACGACTGACCTTCGCCGTCGCCACCGCGTTCCGGCCCGACATCCTGATCATGGACGAGTGGTTGGCGGCGGGTGACAACCAGTTCGTGACCAAGGCTTCCGAGCGGACCCGCAAATTCGTGGACAAGGCCCGGATCCTGGTCATCGCCAGCCATTCGCTGGCGATCGTCCGTCAGTTCTGCACCCACGCGGCCTATCTCAAGGCCGGCAAGCTGATCGCCTACGGTCCGGCCGAAGACATCATCTCGGCCTACGAAGGTGACATCATGAGCGTGCCCGCCTAAGGCGGCTCCGTTGGAGACTTCGGTGATTAAATCCATAAGTGCGCTGGTGCTGGCCTATAACGAAGCCGAGATGCTTCGTCTGAGCCTGCGCAATCTGAAGGCTTGCGTGGACGAGATCATCGTCGTCGACATGGGGTCGACCGATGGCAGCGTCGACATCTACAATGAAATCCTGACCGAGGCCGATCGGGTGGTCAGTTATCCTCGCCAGAACCTGTTCGCGTTCGGTTTCGCCCACCCGCGGAACTATGGGAACATGTTCGCGCGTTCGGAGTGGATGCTGGCGGTCGACTCCGACGAGTTGGTCGAGCCTGACCAGATCCGGGCGTTGCGGTCGCTCGACACCGAGTCGTTTCGCACGTTCAACATCACGCGCAAGAACTATCAGCCCGGTGGCGGCCTGGGACTGAATGACGTCGGGGCGATCATGGCCTCAGCGCCGTTCACCACCGAAACCCATCGCCGGCTGCACCTGAACCTTCCCACGGTGGAGTGGAAAGGCATCATCCACGAGGAGATCTGGGACGACGGCGCCAGCGCCTACGCCACGGCGGGCAGTGTCGATGTCACGCTGCACCACCTGAACGCCTTCAAGACCCACAACTCGGCGCACGAGAAGCAGGAGCTCTACTCCTACATCACCTTGAAGGCCTTCGCCTTTCCCCGCTTTCAGCACGGCACCAACGCCTTCTGGTTCACGACCTACGTGAAGGACAACTTCGAAGCCCTGGTCGTCTACGCCAACGATTTTTGCGACAAGCAAGGCCTGCCGCGACTTGAACGTCATCTGCTCGATCAAGCCTTTCAGGCGCTCTGAACGAAGCCATCTGCCGGCGGTTTAGCTGCGTTGAGCCGGTGGCTTGACGTCGGGCACCTGGCCGACCGGCGGCCCCGAGACGTCGCTCGGCTGGTAGTTCGCGCCGATCAGCCAGGCGACGAGGATGGCGACTATGACGATGACCCCATACCACAGCTCCTCGCGAAGCCATTGGTGACGGGGGGCGGGCTTGATATCGGAGCCCCGAGCGGGTTCGTTCATCATGGTTTCTCCTACCCTTTTGGCGCCGCCGGCGCGGCTCGATCTCCCTGCGACGTCGATGCGGCCATCGGGAAGATAGCGCGGCCGCCAGTCAAGGGTTCATCCGGATCTCCTCGCCTTGTTTCGGCGGCGGCGAGCCGATACCAACGGGCGCATCGCGCGACGCGCAGAGAAGGTCACACTTGGAAACGCCGCTGAAAACCCCGACGATCCTTCTTTCGGTCGGAGAAACCATCGACTCTTCGGCCCGCTCGGGCATTCACCGCGTCGCCATCGAACTGGCGAAGGGCCTCGCCGGGCGGGGGCGGCTGGAGCTGGTGCGCTGGGACCACCAGCAGGGTCACCTTCGGCACGTCGACCACGAAGAGTTCGACGAACTGTTTGGCCCCGGCGAATGGCCCGAGGCCCTGAGGCCTCACCCCGCCGCGCGACGGGTGGCGTTCAGGTTCGGGGATCTCATTGCCGATCCGGCCAACACCTGGCTGCTGGACCCGGAGGTCGGATACCACCTACCCGATCGGCTGGAGGCCTATGCCAAGGTGCTGGCCCAGTGTCGAGAATACGGCGTCCGCGTCGCGTCGATTTTCTACGACCAGATCCCCTTGACCCACGCAGCCTACCTGGGCGATCGCGCCAAGCATCTGCGCTATCTGGTCGAGATCAGCCGCGCCGACCTGATCCTGCCCATCTCGCAGACCAGCGCGGACGCGCTGACCGCCTTCTACGCCGCGCAGGGCGCGCCCGCCCCGGCCGGCCAGATCCAGCCAGCGCTTCTGGCGGAAGCCTCGTCGGCGCATCCGCGGAACGTCGACGGCCCGGAGGACGACAAGCGGCTGATCCTGATGGTGGGGACGGTCGAGCCTCGCAAACGACAGGTCGAGTTCCTGCGAGCGTTCGCCAAGGCCCAGCGGGCCAGCGCCGCCGTACGCGAGATGAAGGTGATGGTGGTCGGTTCGCTGCACCCGGCCGTGGCCAAGGCGTTCAACGCCCTGGTCGAGGCCAACCCCTCGGTGTCCTACGTCCACTACGCGCCCGACTGGGTGGTCGCCCAGAAGCTGGGTGAGGCGGCGTTCACGGCGTTCGTCTCCGAGGACGAGGGGTTCGGGCTGCCGATCGTCGAAAGTCTTGCCGCCGGGGTCCCCTGCCTGTGCGCCGACTTCGGGTCGATGGCGGAGGTCGGCGCGGGCGGCGGCTGCCGGATGGTCGATGTGCGGGACGAGGCGGCCCTGGAGGCCGCGATCATCGAACTTGGCGAGAATCCCGGCCTGCGCCGGGAGCTGCGCGCCCAGATCGGCGGGCGGCGTCTGAGAACCTGGAGCGACTACGCCGACCAGATCGTTCGGACGCTGACGAGCGCGCCGGCTCTGGATGAGGCGGGCGGGACCGCCAGCCTCGTGGAAGCCCCGGCTACGCCGCCGAAAGGCCAGGCCCTGGAGGCGCTGGCGGGCGCCGATGTCATCCTGTTTCCGTCCGCCGCCGCGCGCGATCAGTTCGTCGAAGTCGCGGCCGCGGACGGCGTTCCCGGCCTCCTGCCGCATCGGCTGGTGGTGGGCGATCGCAACCTGGCGCAATCCAAGGCGCGCGACCTTTCCCGGTTTCGCGGCCGGCTGGCGGCGGTCGCGGCGGTGGAGGCGCGCTACGCCGCCCTGCGACAGGCTCTCGCCGGGCAGGCGCTGGAGCGGCCCTGCTTCCTGCGCATCGTCATCTCGACCTACAACCGCCGGGCCTTCGTGGTGGAGAACCTGCGCTGGCTGCTCTCCAAGGTGGCCGGCCGTCCGGACGTCGAGGTTGTCGTGGTCGACAACGCCTCGACCGACGGCACCGCTGTCGCCCTGCAACAGGCCTTTGTCCGTGAAAAGCCGCGGATCGTGGTCAACCCGGCCAATGTCGGCATGCTGGGCAACATGCGGGAATGCGCGACGCTGGACGGCGCGGAGTATGTCTGGCTGATCGGCGATGACGACTTCATCGTTCCCGAACAGGTGGACGCCATCCTCGCCGCGCTGAAGCAGAACCGAGGCGTGCCTCTCGCCTATGTCAATTTCGCCGTCTACTACCGCCAGGCGCTGCGGGAGATGGACACGCCGCCCGGCCTGATCGCCGAGCAGATCCCGCTGGCGCCGGATGCGATCGCAAGCGGCGTGCAGCCGGTCCACGTTGTGGCCGCCCAACACGACAACCTCTTCACGGCGATCTACATCAATATCTGGCGGTCGGACGTCCTGCTGGCGGCCTACGACCACCGCTTCGAGGGCAAGCCCTTCGTCAATCTCGAAGAAAGCATCCCCTGCACCAAGACGATCCTGGAGACCTACGGGGCCAGCCCGGCCTATTGGCACAAGCCGGTCGGTATCGTCGGCAACGCCCACAACAGCTGGACCAAGCATCGCCCCCGCTGGCACGCCCTGCTGATGCCTCAGGCTCTGGCTCTGGCGCGTGACGCCGGCGTGGATCCCGACGTCCTCTGGCCTTGGTGCCGACTGCAGGGTGAACTCTACGACGAAGCCCGCGGACTTCTCGAGCCAGGCGCCGCCCTGGACATGGACGAGGCGGACGCCTTCGACATCAGCTGGCCAAGCTTCCGACGCAAGATCGCGGGGAACGGACGAGGATGAAATCGATGATCTCTCGTGCGCCTCGGGCCTTCGCGGCAGGCCTGGGCGCGCTGGGCCGCCATGGCGTGCACAACGTGGCTCGCTTCGCGGTGACCATGGTCCGCAAGAAGGGCCTGGGCCCGACTGTGCGCTACGCCCTGATGTCATCCAGCGACCGGAAGCGCGAGCTGTCGGCCATGGAGCGCAGGATGCGTTTGCAGAATGCCGAGGCTACGCTCGACGACGGACGATTCGAAGAGACCGACCTGAACCTGGCCTTCGGCATGAGCCTGGAGCACTGGCGCCAGCGCCTGGCGGCGGTCGCTCATGCCAAGACCCGCGACCAGGCTTTGTCGCCACCTCGTCTCCAGCGGCCGCTGATGCTCCATGTCGTGATCGCGGGCGGCGGCGAGGGAGAAGTGGCGACGACCTTGCGCAGCCTCGCCGCCTTGTCGGGAGGCCCGTCGGCCGGCCCCGTGCGGGTCTGGTACGAGGGCCAGGCCACGCCGCCTCCGGAACTGCGTCGCAGCCAAGCCTGGACCGAGGCGGCGACGCCCGACGATTGGGTGCTGTTCCTGAAGGCCGGCGACCAGTTGCGGGCCGATTGGGCCGAGGCGGTCGCGCCGGTCATCGCGAAGGGGCGGTCGGAGGTCGTCACCTTCGACATGGTGCGGTTCGAGGAGGACCACGCGTATCCGCTGTTCCTGCCCGGCGCCAACCCGCTGATGGCGCGTCACGTGGACTACTGTTTCTCGCGCTTCGCCATGCGGGCGGGCGTCCTGCGCGCCCTGGGCCCGATCGACACGGTCGCGCCCTACGACCTCCTGAAATCCTGGCTGGCCGCGCGTCCGCTCTCTGCGGCCCGCGCCAGGTGGCGGCACGTGTTCGACGTAGTGGCCGAGATCGCGTTAGACCCCGGCGCCGTCGAACAGGCGCGCGCCGCGTTGCGGGCCGCGGCGTCGGGCCGCGTCGCGCCGTCCCCGCGCGCGGTCGGCATCGTGATCTGCACAAAGGACAAAGGACATCTGCTGCGCCAGTTGGTGCGGTCGCTCGATCTGGCCAATGACCCGCGCGTCGCCGAGCTGGTCGTGATCTCGAACAACACGACCAACCCCTTCGCCAAGGATTTCCTCGCCGAACTGGCCCTGGACCCCAAGGTCCGGATCGTGCGCCAGGACGCCAACTTCAACTTCTCCCGCTTCTGCAACATCGGGGCCCGGCTGTGCGCCTCGGACCGGCTACTATTCCTCAATGACGACATTGCGCCGATCACGGCGGACTGGCTTTCGCGGTTGCTGGACGGCGTTGAGGAGCCCGAAGTCGGCGTTGTGGGCCCGCTGCTGCTCTATCCGGACGAACGCGTGCAGCACGCCGGCATGTATCTCGGCTTCAAGGGCATCGCCGGCCATACCCTGCGCCACGCCCGCCTACCCGAGCAGGATTACCTGTTCTACGCCAGCGCGCCCCGCGAGGTCAGCTCGGTGACCGGCGCTGCGATGCTGGTCAGGCGCGAATGCTTCGAGGCCCTGAACGGCTTCGACGAGCAGTTGGCGACCTATCTGCAGGATGTGGACCTGTGTCTGCGCGCGCGCCGCGCAGGCTTCGCCGTCGTCTTTGACCCCCGGGCCACCCTGCTGCACATGGAATCGGCTTCGGTTCGCGCCCTGGACCAGTCGAGCGACCTGGCGCGCCAGAGAGGGCTCGAACACGCCTACTTCCTGCGGCGCTGGGGGGGATCGATCGGCCGAGACGCCTTCCACAATCCCGCGTTCGGCGCGGACGACGAGTCTCTGCACACGTTGGCGATTCCGTCCCGCTAGGGCGGACGCCAGGCGGGGGGGTGCCGCTGCTCGCCTTGATCCGGACCACGCCAAGCTAGTAGATCGTCTGCAAAGGCGGGGCGGGTCATCCGCCCGCCCCGGACGTCTCGGGTTCAAGTTAAACGGCGCTAAGGGCTGATATATGAGTAAGCATCAGTACAAGAAGCGTATCTTCTGCGCCGGAGCCTCCAGATCAGGCAGCACGTGGCAGTATAACGCCGTGAGGCTGATGGCCAAGGAGCTCCATGCAAGCGTCTACGGCGCCTGGGTCGCGGATTATGACGAGGAAAATCCGTCGGAACTTCACATCGTCAAGCTCCATGCTTTGAAGGACATGGTGTTTCCGGATTCTCCCTACGTTGTGACCAGCTACAGAAACCTGGCGGACGTCATGAACTCCATCCTCAGGATGGGCTGGGAAAAGAACCCGAGCCGGCAGAAAATCTTCGAATGGCTCGACGACTATATCCAGAGCCAGGCCGGATGGGCGTCGAAGGCGGCGATCGTGACCCGCTACGAGGACATCATGACCGCGCCGCGCGTGGAGCTGGAAAAGCTCGCGACGGCCCTGCGGTTCCCGCTCGGCGCCGAGCAGCTGGACCGGATCGCGGCGGCGGTCGCCGAGGTCCGCCCCCCGGGGGACGAACCCACTGAGTTGGTCGGCTACGATCGGGAGACCCTGCTGCACCCCGGGCATATCGGGCGAGCTGACGACAATTCGAAGCTGACCGCCGAGGACAGAGCGGCTATCACCCAGCGCTACGGCGACTGGCTTCGCGCGCGCGGCTACCTGTAGCCGGCCGACCGAGATGGAAGGCCTGGCTTCGACGGCGAGCGTCGACGCCGAGAGAGGAATTGGGGACGGGATGCGCCAGGCGGAAATGGTCGTGATTTTTCCGACGTTCGAGGACGTCGACACGGTCAAGAAGACGCTGCCGTCGGTCCTGGAGGAATGCCGGCGATCGGGCGCGGCCCTGATCGTGCACGACGCCAGCGAGAAGAACCGCGACGAGATGTGGTCCTATCTGCAGTCGGTATGCAACGGCGACGGCGTGTTCCTGATCCTCACCTCGCCGATATCCATGGCCGCCGCTCGCAACATGTGCCTGAAGACGGCGCTCAGCCTCTATGCCCCAACCTATATCTGCATGCTGGAAGACGACCATGGCTTCCATCCGGGCGCGGTGGACGCCCTGGTGTCGGCGATGCGCCAGTACTACGGGACGCGCGCACCGAACGGTCTGAGGTTCGGCCTATTCTCGGGCTGCCTGCATTGCTGGCGCGACCTGCACAAGTTCAGCGCGCTTCCGGACGGTCACGTCTATCCCGATACGGACAACCAGCTCCACGCCCTCGGCGGAGCCAACAGTTGTTTCCGGTGCGCGCCCACCTCGCACTGGCAGAACGTGCTGGAAGGCTACGATCCCGACGAGTACATGATCTCGAACTGGCAGACCCGCCACCTGAATTTCCGCAACTACCACCGCGGCTTCACCAGCCTGTACGTCGAGGGTGGAGACATCTCGTTCACCGTCGACCGGGTCGGCCAGGGTTATACCCAGGAAGCCCGCTTGCGCCGTTGGGACGAGGACTACACCGCGTCCGACCCTCGCAGTCGTTACTATGGAAAGCCGGGATCTCCGGAAGCGTGACGAGGCGACACGCCTCGAGCGAGCGGGAGCGCATGCAAGACCAATACGTCGTCGTCGTCACCAGCATTAACGCGCCCACGCCGGCGGTGATCGACATCGCCCGCGACGCCGGCCGGCTGTCCGCGCATTTCGTGGTCGTCGGCGACGCCAAGAGCCCTGCGGACTTTCACCAGGACGGCGCGGACTATCTGGACCTTGCCGCCCAGGGCGAAACGGGCTTCGCCCTGGCCGCCGTCGCGCCCACCGGCCACTACGCCCGCAAGAACCTAGGCTATCTTCATGCGATCCGCCGCGGCGCCACGGTGATCATCGAGACCGACGACGACAACATTCCGCTTGACGATTTCTGGTCCCCGCGCGCGCTCGGCCAGACCGGCCCGGTGGTTCGTGACGCGGGCTGGACCAACGCCTACCGTTATTTCACGGCCCATCACGTCTGGCCGCGCGGGTTCCCCTTGACCCTGGTCCAGAGCCTGCCGACCGATCTGGCGACGGTCGAAACGCGGGTTCTCGACTGTCCGATCCAGCAGGGCCTGGCCAATCGGAACCCGGACGTCGATGCCATCTACCGGCTGACCCTGCCCTTGCCGATCGACTTCGACCGGCGCGGCCCGGTGCTGTTGGCCGGTTCAACCTGGTGTCCGTTCAACAGTCAGAACACGACATGGTGGCGGCAGGCCTTTCCGCTGCTCTATCTGCCGTCCTACTGCTCATTCCGCATGACCGACATCTGGCGCGGCTTCGTCGCCCAGCGCATCCTCGCGGCCAACGATTGGGCCATGACGTTCCACCAGGCCACCGTTGTCCAGGATCGCAACGAACACGACCTGATGCGTGATTTCGCCGACGAGATTTCGGGCTACCTCAACAACGAGCGCATCGTCACCGCGTTGGCGGCGCTGGATCTCCCGTCGGGCCGGGCCCGGATCTGCGACAATCTGGTGCGCTGCTACCGGATTCTGGTCGAGATGGCGTTGGTGGATCCGCGCGAACTGACCTTGCTGGACGCCTGGATCAAGGATCTCGGCGACCTCGACCCCGTGTTCCGGCGGGGCGAATTCTAGGTCTTCAGTCCCGGTTCTTGGGCAGCTCCGCGAACCTTGGCCTGCAAGTTGGCCGGCGGCGTGAGCGCCAGCACGACAACCGGTGTCCCCCAGGGGGGCGTCGAAGACGCGCGAACCATGACCCAGTCCCCCGGGGGCGTCGATGTCGCCGAGCGTGGAAAGCGCGTCCTCGATCTCGTGGGCGAGCAGGTTCTCGCCGTCCGTCTCCAGCAGGCCGAGATCGCCGGTGCGGCGCCAGTCGCCCTTCAGTCTGAACGCCGAACGGTCCGGCTGCCGACAATGGCCGGCGGGCAGGGGCGGCGAACGCCTGCAGACGGGACGGTCAAGGCGGCGTCCGTCCTCGTGGGTGTCGATCGACGTACCGGCTTCAAGGACCGAATTTCGCCGCGACGCCCTAGACAGCCGGAGGTAGCTCGTCAATACGATCTCAGCATCGCCACTAGTCCAAGGGTCGCCATGCCGCGCATCGCCAACGTCGTGAACAAGGTCCTTGGACGGGGCGCCCAGCAGGGCGCGGCGCGGCCCGAGAGCCAACTTCTCGCGCAGGTACATCAACAGCTGTTCGGCGAGCCCGTGACGCCGGCCGCGATCGCGGCCTGGTCGCATGCGCTCGACACAGGCGTGACGTTCCAGTTTCTGCTGTTCGAGTTGCTCTACAGCCGCGACCAGCGTCCGTTGGCGATCGAGGATTTCGTCGAGAGCGCCTATGTGGCGTTGCTCGGTCGTTCGGCCGACGCGGCCGGGGCGGCGGGCTTCATCTCGGCCATGGGGGGGCTGACGATGTCGCCGCGCGGGTTCCTGGAGGAACTCGTCAACTCCGAGGAATTCCGCCGCAGGCAGGACAACGGCCAGGTCGCCGCCGCCCGCTCGGGCAAGGCGCCGTCCGATCTGCCGGCGGGCGTCGACGCTGCGGACGGGACCCCGGCGAGCCAGGTGGCGCGGCTGCTGGTGCATCCCACGCTCGGGCCGGCGCTCCTCAACAGCCTCTACGAGGCGGCGTCCGGTGGGCGGACCGCTCCAGGCCACCTGATCGCAAACCTGGCCTCGCAGCTTCGATCTGGCGCGGCGCCCGCAGATGTGCTGGGCGCGTTGCTGGCCGGCGTTTCCTCGCCCTACAAGGTCGATGGCGCGGCTCTTATCGCGAGCGGCTATCTGGCGGTTCTGGGTCGGACGCCCAGCGACACCGATGTCGAGGGCTATCTGCGAGGGCTCATCTCAGGCGACCTGACGCCCGTGAGCTTCCTGGACTCCCTGATGGATTCCCAGGAATTCCGGAACCGGTTGCCGGGCCACCGAGTGATCGGGCCCGTCCTGCTGCGGCCGCTTTACGAATCGATCGTCGGCGAGCCCATGCCAAACGGCGTCCTGGCGACTTGGCTGGAGGAATTGAACTGCGGCGCGGACTTCGACTTGCTGGTCAAGAACCTGCGAGCGCACAATCCGGCGCGCGCTGCCCTCAACCCCGAACTGCTCGCCCTGGCTTTCCTGGGCCTGCAAGGCAAGGTTCCGGTCAAGCCAGGGCCGACCGAGCTTGCCTCATGACACGGCGCTCGGAGGGCTCATCGGCCGAGTTCAGGGGTGTCGGCTCTTCAAACGAAGACGCCGTCTTCCCACCAGTAGGCGCTCGAAAATAGTCCGCGGCCGCCCTTCTGGACGATGAACCATTCGGACACCCAGGTGCGGGAAAAGAACTTCTCGAAACCAAGGTCGTGTACGCTTCGGCCCGCCGTCACCTGCTCGGCGATCTTCGGCCAGATATGGTCGCGCAGCGCCTGGAACGCGAAATTCTCGGCGGTCGGATTGAGCTGGATGAACGGCAGTCCGAGTTTGCAGGGCAGGTATTCGCTAAGCCAGCTCTGCTTGTAGTTCTCCAGGACCGCGAACCGGCTCAGGTAGTCGGCGGCGTTGTTCTGCAGGTGCCAGAAGAGCACCGGCTTGTTGCCGATCATGTCGACGCCATCGACCACCTCGAAAAGGCGCGCCGCTTCCGGCTTCGCCTTCATGTAGGGCCACAGCGGATTGACGAAGATCGAGTAGGATTCGGCGAGCTCGTCGATGCCGATGCGAGGCAGCATGTCGCGAACCTCCAGCGCGTGGACCAGATCCTGGTCGCTGGAAATGTCAGACCGGAACTCGTTGCCGCCGTAGCCCAGGCTAGCCTGGAAGCCGGGGCGATCGGTCAGCAGGCTGTCCAGCGCGCCCTTGTAGGCCGACAACCAGGACAGGTCGGAGACGGCGGTCAGGCAAGGACTTCCGAAGGTTCCCGTCACGCCGGTGAACAGCCTGGAGATTTCGTCGAGGGGTTTCTGGAAGAACAGGTCCAGATCCACGTGCACGAAGGGTTCGCCCTGGAGGATCTCCTCGACCACCAGCCACCGGATGTAGCAATAGAGCTCGTAGAGGGCGCCTTGGGAGGCTGTCAGCTGGCCGATCAGGCCGCCGTACGCCTCGACATATTTAGCCGTCAGGGCGGTGGCGTCGTGAAACTTGATGCCGAGCTGGCTCTGGCGGGCGATGAAATCCTCGCTGAGCTTCTCCATCCCGGCCAGGATGAAGATGTCGAGCGGGGTCGAGCCGTGGCCGTAGCCAAGCATTTCGTGGACGGGAAGGGCGCAGTGAGCCTCGAACTCTTGAAGGGAGCCGGGAATCCATGCCGTGGAAATAATTCTCATAGAATCGCCCTTCTAAAGCAACAGCACTGGAGCGAACGCCGCCCCTTTAGTTGTGGCAGGCGGCTGGATAAGAGTCGCGGACAATGGTCGGTCTGCGATTTGTTCGTCTAGCACCGCCCGCATATCGGCCCTTGGTGTTTATTTTTTGGTTGAACCATTTCAGAGCGAAGATGCGCCTGGGGCCTGACGGGCGACATCTGGACGGCGGTGGGATTTCTTAGAACTGAATATCGAGACCGCCCTGGGTTCGCCTTAAATTAGCCCACAGGTCGTAGAACGCCTCGAACTGACCGGTCTTGGCGTCGCCGACGACTTGCTTGGCGGCAGTGGCCAGAACGTCGGCGAACCCGTTCCAGCGGAACTTGGCGGCCTGCTTCTCGCCGGCGTCCTGGAGCGCCTGGCGCGTGGCGGGATCCCGTACCGCGGTCAGAGCCTTGGCCATCTCCGTCTTGGAGCGGCCCGTGATCACGTGGGACGCCGATCCGGCGACTTCGGCGATCGAACCGAGGTTGGTGGTGATGACCGGGCATCGGCAGGCCATGGCCTCGGCGACCGGCATGCCGAAACCTTCGTACAGCGACGGATAGACCAGGGCGCTCGCGGCCCCGTAGGCGAGCGCCAGGTCCGCGTCGCTCAGTTCGACCCGTTTGACATTGCAACCTTCCGGGGCGAGCTCCTCGATCCACGGCTCCAGTTCCGGTTCGCCGCCGACGCAAAGCACATCGAAGTTGGGGTTCTTGATCTTCGGGAGGACCTCGAAAAACAGGCGCGAGTTCTTGTAACCCTTGTGCTGGACGCGCGAGCCGACGAACAGGAAATAGTCTCGCTCCAGGCCGAGGCGGGCGCGAAACTCCGCCTGGGCCTTGGCGGGCGTCGGCTTGAACACCGTGTCGTCCACCCCGCAATAGGCCAGGTCGATCGCGGCAGGGTCCAGTTCAGGATAGTATTCCACCAGGTCGCGCCCGGTCTGCTCGGAAATGACGAGGTGGCGTCGGGCATGTGCAATCGCCAGCTCCTTCTCACGCCAGTCGCGCGCCGCCATGTCGAAGCCGAAGCGTTCGGGAATCATGTCGTAGAGTGTGAGCAGCGAGGGGGTCTTGAGCGGCGTCGTATAGTAGGTGGAAATGAAGAGGTCCGCCTTCTGCTGGCGGCACATCTGCTCTAGGAGCAGCGAGTCCTGGGCGTTGAACTTGGAGCTGTAGGTCGGGAACGGGACGCGGCTGACGCCCGGGATGTCCGGCGCTCCGCCACGATCCAGCAGCACGATCTCGATGCCGGCCTTCGCGGCCAGACGCGGCAGGACGGCGGCCCAGACGCGACCGATCCCGGATTGGGTTAGTTGGAAAAAGACGCCATCGACGACGATCTTCACGAGCGATTCTCCTGCGGCGCGATCGCCAGTCCGGCTTTGCGGGTGCGAATGGAGGCCTCGCGCAGGGCGTTCTGGGTCGCGGCGTAGCGCCAATCCAGGCCGTTGGGCTCGACGCCCTTCATGACGTTGTCGCCCGCCAGGGCGCGCAGCTTCTGGATGAAGTCCTCGGGCGCGCTGAGCAGGTCCGCGGAAAGGATTCGCTTGGCATGGGTCCGCGAGGCTCGGTGCGCTTCCTCGATGCCGCGGGTGTCGGCCCGGGTGGATAGGCCCTCGGGGTTCACGAAGTAGACCACGTGCGGGTCGTTGATCTTGAAGAACAGCTTTCCCGCCGCGGCGCAGCGAAGCCAGAAATCGTAGTCGCCGGCCGATTTGTAGGTGGCGTCGAACAGCCCGACCTCGTCGTGCAGGCTACGGCGCCACATCGGTGCGTTGTGCGGTGAGTTGAAGCGCCAGAGATTGTAGGGGCTCACGACGGGCAGGGTGCTGACGAAGCCCGCCTGGGCTACCTGTTCGAAGGGAAGTCCGAACTCGAAGGCGTAGTAGAAGTCCTGGTAGACGACGTCCGCGAAGGCGACATTGTCCAGGGTGGCGGCCTGGAGTTCCAGGGAATCCTGCCGCCGCCAATCGTCGAGATTGGTATTGGTGATGTATTTGCCGCGCGACATGTTCACGCCCATGTTCCAGGCTTCGTAGATGCCAACACGGTTCGGGGCGCGGTGATAGATGATGTTGGGGAAACGCTCGACGTACTTCTCGATGACGTCACCCTCGCCTTGGGGTGAGTTGGCGTCGATGATGATCAATTCGCAGTAGTCGGAAAAGATGGTCTGGGACGTGATGTTGTCCAGGAAGTGCGAGAGATAGGCCTTGCCGTTGTAGAGGCTGGCGATCGCCGAAACGAGGACGCCCGGCTTGGAGATGATGTTGAACCGCGGAAAATCTCGTTTGGGGGCGGGCGTGGCTGCGCCCGCCGCGACCTCGGCCATGCGCTCGGCCCAGTCCTCGATGCCGACCGTCCGGGTCGATCCGAGAATGTGCGAGCGGGTCGGGTCGTTGTTGGCCTGTTCGCCCTTGCTGAGCGCCTCGCCCGCCACGCCGTTGAAGAGTGCGACCACCAGCGCTTCGCGCGTGATGTTGCCGCCCCGCAGGCGCTGTTCCCAAGTGGCGACCTCGTCGGGCATCGCCCCGCGTCGCAACACAAGCTGATAGAGCAGGGCGACGAAGTCGCCGTCCGAAAGGTCTGACAGCAAGCCGCTGGTCGTGCCCAGCTGCCTGGCTTCGGCCGAGTCCGCAATGGCGTTGACCACGCCCGCGGTGGTCTCGGAGCCCATGGCGACCGCCCCGGCCCAGATGTCGATTTCCTCGGCGCTCGCCGACCGGCGCAGGGCCAGCCGATAGATGTGCCGGACGGTTTCTTCCACCGCCTCGCGCGAGCCGTCGCCAACGGGCCGCGCCGCACCGCCGTGCGCGCTGAGGATCTCTGTCAGGACGGATTGAAACGGCTTGCCAGCGAGGATGGCGGCCAGGAAATGGTCCTCTTCCTCAGTGGCGGGAGAACGGCCGCTCAGCGCGAGAAAGCTGGAACGGATGACCTCCCGGAGGCCGAGGTTCAGGGCGTCGAGCACGGGACTCACTCCTAGATCCACACCGGGCGCGACGAGACGAGGACGCCGATGAGTTGAACGGTGACGTTAGGCGGCCGAGGAAGGACCGGTCATGCGGACGGTTTCCGCGTCCTTGAACCAGTCGTAGGTTTCTTCCACGCCTTGCCGCAACGGGATCGACGGCGACCAGCCCATCTCGGCCAGGAGCCGGTTGCTCATCAGCTTGCGGGGGGTGCCGTCCGGCTTGGTCAGGTCGTTGCGGATCTCGCCCGAGAAGCCCACCACCTGCGCCACCATTTCGGCGAGTTCCTGGATGGCGATGTCCGTCCCCGAACCGACATTGACATGCTCGTGGCCCGAATAGTTCTCCAACAGGAACATCAGGGCGTCGGCGCAGTCGTCTACATGCAGGAATTCCCGGCGCGGGGTTCCCGTGCCCCAGATGGTCACCTCGGTGCGGCCGGCGTCCTTGGCCTCGTGCATCTTCCGGATCATGGCCGGCATGACATGGCTGGAGTTGAGGTCGAAATTGTCGCCTGGACCGTAGAGATTGGTGGGCATGGCCGAGATGTAGTCGACCCCGTGCTGGGCCCGATAGGCCTGGGCCAGCTTGATCCCGGCGATCTTGGCGACGGCGTACCATTGGTTCGTGGGCTCGAGGGGGCCCGTCAGAAGCGACGATTCCTCGATCGGCTGCTCGGCCATGCGCGGATAGATGCAGCTGGACCCCAGGAACAGCAGTTTCGACGCGCCCGAACGGAAGGCGGAATCGATGACGTTCAGCTCGATGGCCAGGTTGTCGAACAGGAAGTCCTTCGGATAGGTCTCGTTGGCCAGGATGCCGCCGACCCGCGCGGCGGCGACCACCACCACCTCGGGCTTGCGATCCGCGACCCAGGCCTCTACGTCGGCTTGACGGCGCAGGTCCAGTTCACCGCGACCGGCGGTCAGCACGTCGCAATTGCGCGCCTTCAGTTTACGCACCATCGCCGCACCCACCATCCCTCGATGGCCAGCGACCCACACGCGCTTCCCTTCGAGTTCAAAGCGGGCGCTTGAATTTAAAAAAGCCATTACGCGCTTGCGCTCCCCACCCCAGTCCGTCTCAACGTCGCCCAAAGAAGGCCCCAAGTCGCCGTGACGAGGGGTTTACATGCTGCACCCTTGGTCGATTGTCCACCCTCGTTGAGCCCGCCCGCGTTCCTTTCAAAGCGTTCGCCAACGTTCCGCGACGACCGGGTTGACGGTATTGCAAAGCGTCGAAAGGCCATGCATTTACTCGAACTTCTCGCGGGGCGATCTTGACCGGATCGATTTCAAGGGCGCGGTCTGTTCGAGGTTGCCGAATGTGGTCTGTCAAGGCGTCGCGATACGTCGTCAAGGATCGGTGGATCTGCGTTCGAGCCGATGACTGCGTCACGGCGTCGGGCGTCGAGGTCAAGCCCTACTACAGCCTCGAGTACCCTGATTTTGTCCATGTCCTGGCGGTCACCGCCGAGCGCGAGATCGTCCTGGTTCGCCAGTACCGGCACGGCTATGGCGACATGGTCGTCGAGTTGCCGGGCGGCATGGTCGACCGTTCGGACGGCGACGTGGCCGCCGCCGGCCTAAGGGAGCTGCGGGAGGAGACCGGTTTCGTGGCGACCCAGGCGACCCTTGTCGGGCCGTTGTCGGTAGACCCAGCCAAGTTTCGCAACCGCCTGCATCTGGTCCTCGCCGCCGGCGCGACCGATGGCGGCGTTCGTGACCTCGACCATGGCGAAGAGATCGAGGTCCTCCGCCTGGGCGTCGACGAATGCCTCGCGCTGGTCCGCGCCGGCGGGTTCGTCAACGCCGCTCACATCGGCATGCTGATGCTGGGGTTGGACCGGCTGGGCCTGCTGGGGACGGGCCCAGCCGCCCCGCCGCGATAACGGGCGCGTCCCCGCCTAGATCGAAAATCGATCGCGCGGATCGACGTTCCGGGGCAGCAGGATCAGGTCGTCGATCTTGGTCTCCACGGGCTGGGCCTCCCCCGTCATGGGATGATAGGCCACGTAGCCGATTTCCCTGATCGCCTCAAAGAGGTCTGCGGAATCAGCCTCCTTGAAGTAGTTGAACCACTCGACAAAGAGTGTGGGCTTATAACGGTCGATCAGGTCGAATGACGAGCGAAGGATTTGCTTATCGTAACCCTCGCAATCGGTCTTGATGAATGAGAGTTTCGATAGTTGCTCCTCTGAGAGGACCTCGTTGCATATATCCTTCAGGGGGCTTCCCGGCACCTTGATGGTGGACCCGACGATTTGCTTGAGGTGGCTTTGCAGTTCGTCGGAAAAATTGTCGTCGATGATGCCGCCGTTGCAATCCCAGTTGCCGTGGTCCGAGATTTCCACCTCGTCCGTCGGCGTCTCGGTCACGGCTCTGTTGACGACGTACAGGTCCGCGAGCGGGGCGTTCAGAAGCATGTTCACTTCCAGCACGGGCAGGACCTTGGTGTTGGGCTCGACGGCCAGCACGACGCCTCTCCGGTCAGCGCCGCCATAGGCGCAGACCGCCATGGGAATGACCGTGTCGCCGCTGTGGGCCCCGACGTCGATGCAGGTCGAGCCGGGCGTGATGAACTTGGACCAGTTCCAGATGCGGGCGTGCACCGCGACGATATGGGTCAGGTCCCGGTCGTCGACGATCTGCGGGTGGGCCCACTCGCACCAATAGGCATAGGCCTGGGGATGGCCGTAGTCCGAAAGCCCGATCCGATGGACGCGACGGACGCTGTCCAGATTGATAACGCGTTCCATGGTCTTCCATTCATGAAGTGGCGGCGGGTGGCGCTTTCGCGGTGGCTGTCTAGAGCCTTCTAGCCTCACATGGAATCATGTGAGGCGTCTCAAAAGGCTCTAGACCAGACATTTAGAGCGTGGCAGGCGCCGAAACCGCTCACACTTTCGGCTGCCACGCTCTAGCGCGTCACGGCGATGGCGTTGAGCCGCGCCAAATATCTCTGGCCCACGGCTTCCAAGCTGAACTGCGCTTCGACGAAGGCGCGCGCGCGAAGGCCCAAGGCCTTGGCCGCTTCGGGATCCTCATGCACCTGCCGCATGAACCGCGCCGCCATGGGCACGTCCGGCTCGGCCCAATAATCCCCCGGGCGCACAAAGATATAGTCGTTCTGCTCAAGATAGCTGCGATGGAAGTCAACATTGAGCGACGTCTCGGGCGTGCAGAACTCCAGATTGCCCGAGAAGCTCGTGGCGATCACCGGCAGGCCCAACTGCATCGCTTCGATCAGGCCGAATCCCCAGCCTTCGCTGCGATGAAGCGAGACATAGCAGTCGGCCGCCGACTTCAGCTCGAGCAACTCGTTGAAGGGTAGGGTCTCGTCGATGATGATGATGCGCGGATCGGACTCCGCTAGGGTCACGATCTCGTTGATCAGGGCCTGCACGTTGGTCTCGCCGAGCACCTTGGAGAGATTGTGTGTCTTGAGCACCATCGCGACGTCCTCGCCCTTGTCGCCGAACGCGCTCAGAAAGGCGCGCAGCGAGGCCGTGGGGTTCTTGCGCTTGATGAACGAGAAGCCGTCGAACGTGGCCATGAAGACGGTCGCGGTCGGCGACAGGCCGTAGCGTCGCCGCACGGCGGCGCGGTCGGCGCGCCCGAGTTCGGGCAGGGCTTCGACCGCCATGCCGACCTTGGTGACCGGCTTGGCCGTGACCGCGGAATAGGTGTCGCGGTTGAACTCCGATGACGTCCAGATCTCGTCCAACGTCTTCATCGCCAGTTCGTGGCAGCGGGCCGGCTGAGGCAATTCCCAGAAGACATAGCCGAGATTGTACGCGTTCTTGAACAGGTGTGGCTTCAGGTAGGCAGCCGCCAGGGGCACGCTTTCGGCGTTGAGGTGCAGGATATTGATCGCGAACGGGCTGTCGTCCGTGATCGGCGTGTCGGGCCAGAACATTCGCCGCGGCGCGGGGTTGTCGAGATAGAAGTCGAGCAGTTCGGGACGAATGCCGACCCTGTGCAGCGCGTCGATGCTCATCCGCGTGGCCTGGCCGAGGCCGGACTGGGAATTGATCGGGCCGATCACCCGGACGGGGAAGGGTAGGATCGAGGTGGCGGGCGCGGGATAGACCTTGGGCGCGACCTTGCCGCGCGGCGCGGGCGTGCTTTCCAGCGCCTCCCAGCCGGCCTCAAGCTTGGCCGCCGAGATGTCCATGTTCCCGCTGCGGATCTTCCGGTGCTGGGCGCGGTGGGCCATCGCCTTTTCAGCCCGGCGTCTCACCCGGGGGATCATGGTCTTCAGGTCGAGATGGAACAGTCCTGAAACGTCGCCCTCCGGCGCCTCGAGCTGCGTGAGCAGGTTCATGACGGCGTCGGGGAAGAACAAGGAATAATGCAGGCCTTCGGGCTCGGAGAGCACCTTGATGTAGCAGGCCAGGCGCTCGGCTTCAGAACTCGCGACCCAAGGCACGCCTTCGCTATGGCTCAGGTGCTGCTGCATGAACTCGCAGAGCGGAACCGCATGGGTCTGTCCCGCCGCTGGCGCGCGCAGGGCGATGACGAACGCCTCGGGCACCATGGTCTTGAGGCCCAGCGTCATCACCATTTCCGCCGACCACCAGTAAGCCAGCTTCGCGTAGGCGTCGGCGCTTTCGTAGGGATTGAGGCTCTTGATCAACGACCGCCGCCAGAAGAGCTCGACGATCCGCGGCAGCGACCGTTCCGACATGTAGCCGCTGCTGCTGTTCAACAGCCACCGCACCTGGGCGGCCGAAAACGGGGTTTGCAGAGGTTTGCGAAGGACGCTGTAGCCTTCGATGTACCAGGTCAGGGCATTGAAGCGATCGATGTCGACGTTGGTGTTGAACTGCCGGTCGAGCTTGAAGCGGCGGAAGGCGTATTCCTGATACTCGATCAGCGGCACTTCGGCGGCGATGGAATCAAAGGGGGCGTAGATGTCCTCGACGAACCTCATCAGGCTTCGTCCTCCTGATGATAGGCGGCGCCAAGCAGATTGATCGCGCAGGCCGTGGCGGCCGCGCCGATGAACTTCGCGGGTTCGATCGCGCCTTTCGGGCCGGGCAGGGGGCGGTCCTCGTCCGCGAAGACCTGGAAGGCTTGGGGCTCGCTGTGGCCTTGGGCGTCCAGGGCCTTTAGTTTTTCCTCGATGATCTTGAGGGGGATCGCGAACCCGAGTTCGGAGCCCAGCTCGGCCACGTCCTGACGTTCCGTATGGGCGGTGCTCCCGGCGATGAAATGCGGTCCGAAGTGCAGCCTGATCCGACCTGCCGAGCCCGCCGGGCGTGCGCGCCAGCCTGCCATGCCAGGACCGACAAGCCCGTCGAAATTGCCCATCGTGGCGGACAGGCCCTGTACTCGGCGCTTTGTCGCGCGCGCTGTTGCCACAAGATCCACGGCTTCCCCCAATCCTGTTGTCGACAATCGATCGAGCTCCATCGACATGGCAATCGTCCGTTTCCTTGCTGGCCGTCAAGGCCGCAGGCCCCCGGGGCGGCGGCTTTTTGTCGGAATGCGCCGGCGAAATGGTCGAGCGATGTTGACCGAGGGCGCGGGAACGCTAATGAAGCTCTCCCGTCCATGCGCCGTTCAGGGTGTTCGGCGATTGGACGCGGGTGGCTCTCCGGGGCTCTCTGAAAGCTAATTCAACCCCAGGGGGGAACTTTGCCTCGCGCGCTTATTACCGGCATCACCGGACAGGATGGGGCCTATCTGGCCCAGCTGCTGCTCCAGAAGGGCTACGAGGTTTTCGCCATCGCTCGCCGCATCAGCAGCGGCGGCATCCACGACAGCCGTCTGAAGTGGCTGGGCGTCACCGACGTCAAGATTCTCGACGCCGATCTCCTGGACCTTTCGAGCCTCATCCGCGTGGTGGAGAAGGTGAAGCCCGACGAGGTGTACAACCTCGCGGCGCAATCGTTCGTCGGCACGTCCTGGGATCAGCCGCTGCTGACCGGCCAAGTGACGGCCTTGGGTGTCACAAACATGCTGGAAGCCGTGCGCCTGGCCGCGCCGGATGCGCGCTTCTACCAGGCCTCGTCGTCCGAGATGTACGGCCTGGTGCAGCATCCGATCCAGTCGGAGAAGACGCCCTTCTATCCGCGGTCGCCCTATGCCGTGGCCAAGCTCTACGGCCACTGGATCACCGTGAACTATCGCGAGAGCTTCAACCTCCACGCCAGCTCGGGAATCCTGTTCAATCACGAATCCCCGCTGCGCGGACTGGAGTTCGTCACGCGCAAGGTCACCCACACCGTCGCCGGCATCAAGCTGGGCCTGACCAAGGAACTTCGCCTCGGCAATATCGAGGCCAAGCGCGATTGGGGTCACGCCCGCGACTACGTGCGCGCGATGTGGCTGATGCTGCAGCAGGAAACCGCCGACGACTACGTGATCGCCACCGGCCGGACCACCACTGTCCGCGACATGTGCGAAATCGCCTTCGGCCATGTGGGCCTGGACATCAACGAGCACTTGGTGATCGATCCGGAGTTCTTCCGGCCGGCCGAGGTGGACGTCCTGCTCGGCGATCCGGCCAAGGCCAAGGCGGCGTTCGGCTGGGAGCCGGAAGTCACCCTGGAGCAGATGATCGTTGAAATGGTCGAGGCCGATATCGATCGTCTCAAGGGGCAGCATGCCTGATACCGGCCATCAGCGGCTCCTCATCACGGGCGCGGCCGGCTTCGTCGGCCGTCGCCTGATCGAGGCCCTGGCGACTCGGCAGCCTTCGTGGCGCGTGGTCGAGCCCCGGGAGACGAGCTCTGAAGCCTATTGCCTGGACGTGACCGACGCGGCGCAGGTTGAGCAGGTCGTGTCGGAAATCCGCCCGACCATCATCGTCAACCTGGCCGGCGTCTCGGCGGTCACGGCGGCCGTACGCGACCCTCGCCGCGCCTGGGACGTCAATCTCGGCGGCCTGCTCAATATCGTCGAGGCGGCGCGGGCGCACAGTCCCGACGCCTGGATTCTCCACGTCAGCACGGCCGAGGTCTACGGGCTCAGCTTCGACAGCGGCGAGCCGATCAATGAGCGCGCGCTGCTGCAACCGACAAACGCCTATGCCGCCAGCAAGGCGGCGGGCGACATCCTGGCGCGCCAGAGCGCCGAGAGCGGCCTCAAGACCCTGATCGCCCGGCCGTTCAACCATATCGGCCCGGGGCAATCCAACGCCTTCGTCGTCCCAGCCTTCGCGCGCCAGATCGCCGAGATCGAGGCCGGCCGCCGCCCGGCGGTGATGGAGGTCGGCAGCCTGGACGACGAGCGCGATTTCCTGGACGTCGACGACGTCGTCGACGCCTACATGCTGATCTTGGAGAACCGCGAGCGGCTCAAGCCGGGCTCGGTGTTCAATGTCGCTTCCGGCAAGTCCTTGCGGATCGGCGACCTTCTCCAGCGCATGCTCGAAATGACCCAGACGACGATCGAGGTCGAGGTGGACGCCAAGCGCCTGCGCGCCGGCGGACCCACGGCCTACGCCGGCGACTCCTCGAAGTTGCGGCGCGAAGTCGGCTGGACGCCCCGGATCAACGTGTTCGACACGCTTGAGCGCGTTCTGCAGTTCGAGCGGGCGAATCTCCTGAAAGGCGCCTGAGCCCCGCCGGCTTGCGTTCACGCGCCGCGGTGGGCGCCCTTGGCGGCGCTGCCCCGCGGCAGGCCTGGGATCAGGCGGCCACCGCCCGGTCCAGCTCCAGGATCGCGCAGACGATGTGGTAGAACGAGCTGGCGGGCGCGGCTTCCTCGACGAAGGTCCCGTCGGCCCGCAGCTTGTCGCGCCACAGGCCCTTCACCGGCACGTCGAAATATTTGAGCAGGGCCTCGGCGCCGTCGGCGGCGGTGGTCCACCAGCGTGGGTCCCCGGTCACCTGGGCGGCCAGGACGCCGGCCTTGATCTGTTCGGTCTGGGCCCACAGGCGGGCGATGTCGTCGTGCACGCTCATGTCGTCCAGCAGGGCGAAGATCGCCACGCCGCGGGCGGGGTCGACGCCAGGGCCCTGGCCGATCTCGATCATTCGCAGGGCGGCCCTGGTCGCGTCATCGCGGCCGGCCAGCTGGCCCCAGCGCAGCAGCAGCCAGGCCCATTCGAACTGGTGCCCCGGCTCGACGATCCGGCCGTCCACGCCCGGCGCGGGATTCCAGTCGCCGTCGTAATATTCGCGCAGCCCGCCGCTCTTGGGATCGATGAACTTGGCCAGGGCGAGCCGCGCGATCTCGTCGGCCATGGCGCGCCAGCCTCCGTCGAGGTCCAGGCCGGTCTCGACCCAGGCCAGGCTGGCCTCGAACAGGTGCATGTGCGGGTTGGACAGCAGCGGCAGGGTGCGCGGAACGCTTTCCTCGAAGCCGGCCACGGGGTGCTTCAGCGTGGCGTAGAGCGCGTCGCGCAGGCCTGCCGCCAAGGCCGGCAGGTCGGCGCGTTCGGGCAGGACCGAGCTGGCCATGGCCAGGCCGAACAGGCCGAAGGCCTGGTCGTAGAGGTCGACCTTGTCGTCCAGGGGCGAGCCGTCGCTGGCCACCAGGGTGCGCATGAAGCCGTCGGGACGGCGATACTTGCTCAGATAGAAGTCCAGGCCGTGCTCCAGCGCCTGCTTCCAGGGGCCGTCCCAGCCCAGCAGGCCGGCCACCGCGTAGGAATAGATCTGCCGGGGCTGCACTCGCGCCCGGCGCGGCGCCTCGACCGGCGTTCCGTCCAGGGCGATCTTCTCGAAGAAGCCGCCCTGGATCTTGTCGGCGCCGACCTCCCACCAGATCGGAAAGGCGTGCTCCAGGGCCCAGGCCTTGAGGTCGTCGCGCAGGCGGACAAGGCGGGCGAAGTCGTCGGTCATCTGCGGTCCTTGGACGGGAGAGGGGCGGTTTCGAAGGGTTCGCCGTTCTAGGCCGTCCCGCCAGGGTTCGCCAAGCCCGCCCGCCGCCTTGTCGCGCCGCAAGGCCTGGCGTAAGGCGGGGGCATGTCCGGAAACGCGCCGCTGAAAGCCGTCTTCTTCGATCGCGACGGGGTGCTGAACCTCGACCACGGCTATGTCTGCGAGCCCGAGCGGCTGGACTGGATCAAGGGGGCCCGGGAGGCGGTCGCGGCGCTGAACGCGGCCGGCGTCAAGGTGCTGGTGGTCACCAACCAGTCGGGCGTGGCCCGCGGCTACTTCACCGAGGCCCAGGTCGACCTGTTCCATGCCGCCCTGCAGGCGGGTCTGGCTCCAGTGGGCGGGCGGGTCGACGCCTTCTATGTCGCGCCTCACCACGAAGACGCGATCGACGCGCGCTATCGCCATCCCGACCATCCCGACCGCAAGCCCAATCCGGGCATGATCCTGCGCGGCCTGGCCGACTGGTCGCTGGCGCCCGAGGAGGCCGTTCTGGTCGGCGACAAGGGCTCGGACGTCGAGGCCGCCCGCCGGGCCGGCGTCGAGGGGCTGCGGTTCCCGGGCGGCGACCTGCTGGCCTTCCTGCGCGAAAGGCTCGGCGGGCGGTTTCCCGGCGCCGACTGACGGGATTGCCTGGCGGGCCCCTTTCCCGGCTTGGCGCGGGCGGCCTGGGCGGATAAACGAGCCTGAACCCCCAAAGAAAAGCCCAGACCCATGCAGATCTTCCTCGACAGCACCGACACCAAGGTTATCGCCGACCTGGCCTCCACCGGCCTGGTGGACGGGGTGACCACCAACCCGACCCTGATCGCCAAGGCCGGCCGCCCGATGCTCGAGGTGATCGCCGAGATCTGCGACCTGGTGCCGGGCCCGATCAGCGCCGAGGTCGCCGCCACCACCCATGAGGCGATGGTCGCCGAGGGCAGGAAGCTGGCCGCGATCGCCCCGAACGTGGTCGTCAAGATCCCGCTGACCCGCGACGGCCTGATCGCCTGCGCCGCCTTCGCCGGCGAAGGCATCTCGACCAACGTCACCCTGTGCTTCTCGCCGACCCAGGCCCTGCTGGCCGCCAAGGCCGGCGCGACCTACGTCTCGCCGTTCATCGGCCGCCTGGACGACTACGGCTTCGATGGCATGGACCTGATCCGCGACATCCGCGCGATCTACGACAACTACGGCTACGAGACCGAGATCCTGGCGGCCTCGGTGCGCAACGTCGCCCACGTCAAGGACGCGGCCATCGTCGGCGCCGACGTGGTCACCATCCCGCCGGCCGTGTTCGGCGACCTGTTCAAGCATCCCCTGACCGACAAGGGCCTGGAGCAGTTCCTGAAGGATTGGGCAGGAACCGGGCAATCGATCCTCTAGATCGAACGCCTCGGCCTGAATATCGCGCGACCCCGGATTTCGTCTGGGGTCGTTTCATTGTGCAGCTGCGAAGATTGTTCGCATTTGCGAGTTCGTGCGTTAGGGTCCTGGCAACCATCCGGGAGCGCGCCCATGAACGCCGCCGACATCGCCGTCGAAATCTGCATCGCCTCCGCCGAGGAGGCCCTGCGTTTTTCGGGATTCGTCCAGGCCTTCCTGTCGCGCAACGGCTTTCCGTTCGTGATGATCCACAACGAGCCCGTCGTGGCGCCGGAGCACGCGGGCGAGCGCCGCAAGGTGGTGTTCGAGGACGCCGGGATAGGCCGCAAGTTCGCCCGCGAATGGCGGATGGACCGGCTCGCGGCCTGCGGGGCCTGAGGCGGCGCAAGGGCTTGCGGCCAAGCTCACGTAACGGTGTTTGCGCTTTCGTGAAACGGGCCTAGATAGGGAGATCATTTCTCTCTGCCGCCGAGTTGCGCCATGAACGACCCCAAATCCGCCCTTCCTCCGGTCGTCGGTTCCGCGCTCGATCTGATCGGCCGCACGCCGATGATCGAGGTTCGCAACCTCGACACCGGCCCGTGCCGTCTGTTCCTGAAACTGGAGAACCAGAACCCCGGCGGCTCGATCAAGGATCGCGTCGCCCGCTCGATGATCGAGGCGGCCGAGACCGACGGCAGCCTCAAGCCGGGCGGCGTGATCATCGAGGCGACGGCCGGCAATACGGGCCTGGGCCTGGCCCAGGTGGCGACCTTGAAGGGCTACAAGCTGATCCTGGTGGTCCCGGACAAGATGGCGCGCGAGAAGATCCTGCACCTGCGGGCCATGGGCGTGGACGTCCGCCTGACCCGCAGCGACGTCGGCAAGGGGCACCCCGAATACTACCAGGACATGGCCCAGGCCCTGGCCCAGTCGATCCCGGGCGCGATCTACGTCAACCAGTTCGAGAACCCGGCCAATCCGCTGGCCCACGAGACCACGACGGCGCCCGAGATCTTCGAGCAGATGGGCGGCGACATCGACGCGGTGGTGGTCGGCGTCGGCTCGGGCGGCACCCTGACCGGCATCGGCCGGTTCATGGCCAAGCATTCCCCGAAGACGCAGATGGTGCTGGCCGACCCGGTCGGATCGATCCTCTGCGACTACGTGGCGACCGGAACCTATGGCGAGGCCGGCTCGTGGATCGTCGAAGGGATCGGCGAGGACTTCATCCCGGCCAACGCCCAGATGGACTTCGTCAAGACGGCCTATTCGATCAGCGACCGCGAGAGCGTCGACACCGCCCGCCTGCTGCTGCGCAAGGAAGGCGTCCTGGCCGGCTCGTCCTCGGGCACCCTGCTGGCGGCGGCGCTGCGATACTGCCAGGCCCAGACCGAGCCGAAGCGGATCGTGACCCTGGTTTGCGACACTGGCGCCAAGTACCTGACCAAGATGTTCAACGACATGTGGCTGGCCGCCCACGGCTTCGACCAGCGCGAGCTGCACGGCGACCTGCGCGACCTGATCGCCAAGCGCTACGCCGATGGCGGGGTGGTGGCCATCGGGCCGGACGACACCCTGCTGACCGCCTACAACCGCATGCGCAGCAGCGATGTCAGCCAGCTGCCGGTGGTCGACCACGGCAAGCTGGTCGGCATTCTCGACGAGAGCGACATCCTGGCCGCCGTCGAGGGGGCGGATGATGACCGCGGTCCCAAGTTCAAGACCCCGGTCGGCAAGGCCATGACCCGGGCGGTCAATACGCTGCAGTCGACGCAAGGCGTCGACGCCCTGCCGGAGGTGTTCGACCGCGACGAAGTGGCCCTGGTCTGCGACGGCGACGAGTTCGTCGGGGTGATCACCCGCGTGGACCTGATCAACCACCTGCGGCTCAGCGCGTAGGCCGCGTTCGCAACAACCTCGTCCTTCGACAAGCTCAGGATGAGGTTGTTGAATGCGGCGACCCCAGTAGTCCTCACCCTGAGTTCGTCGAAGGGCGAGGACGGCCCAAGGATCTTCCATGACCGACATCCCCGGCAAGAACCGCCTGGCCTTCGCCACCCGCACGATCCACGGCGGCCAGTTCCCCGATCCGACCACCGGAGCGGTGATGGTGCCGATCTACGCGACCTCGACCTATGTCCAGTCCAGTCCGGGCGAGCACAAGGGTTTCGAGTACAGTCGCAGCCACAACCCCACCCGCTTCGCCTTCGAGCGCTGCATCGCCGACCTGGAGAGCGGCGTGGCGGGCTTCGCCTTCGCCTCGGGCCTGGCGGCGGCCTCGACGATCCTGGAGATCCTCGACAGCGGCGCGCACGTGATCGCCAGCGACGATCTCTACGGCGGCTCGTTCCGGCTGTTCGACAAGGTGCGCAAGCGCTCGGCCGGCCTGACGTTCAGCTTCGTGGACATGGGCGACCTGGCGGCCATCGAGGCGGCGATCACGCCGGCCACGAAGATGATCTGGGTCGAGACGCCCACCAATCCCATGCTGCGCCTGGCGGACCTGGCCGGCATCGCCGCCCTGGCCAAGAGGCGCGGCCTGATCACGGTGGCCGACAACACCTTCGCCAGCCCGTTCGTCCAGCGGCCGCTGGAGCTGGGCTTCGACATCGTCATGCACTCGGCCACCAAGTACCTGAACGGCCACTCCGACGTGGTGGCGGGGGTGGCGGTGGTCGGCGACAACGCCGAGATCGCCGAGAAGCTGAAGTTCCTGCAGAACGCGGTCGGGGCGGTGCTGGGGCCGTTCGACAGCTTCCTGGCCCTGCGCGGCGTCAAGACCCTGGCCCTACGCATGCAGCGGGCCTGCGACAGCGCCCTGACCATCGCCCGGTGGCTGTCGACCCGCAAGGACGTCGCCCGGGTGATCTATCCCGGCCTGCCCAGCCA
>Ga0209758_1001210_pt1 | contig 32486 bp, 32 predicted proteins | sample AraplaMF_Col_mMF_FD_184258 | JGI IMG/M metagenome (GOLD analysis project Ga0209758, IMG submission 184258) | Arabidopsis root microbial communities from the University of North Carolina, USA - plate scrape MF_Col_mMF (SPAdes) (version 2) | ecosystem: Host-associated > Plants > Roots > Endosphere... | reverse complement strand
CGCCGGCCGCAGGCGGATGGTCTGCGGGCCAAGATCGATCGGGCGGTCGTATTTGTAGTGCGTGACGTGGTGTAATGCGACGTAGATCGACACGGGGTACGGTGCTCCAGCAGCTTTTTTGAGCAGAACACCTGACGTCAGTGTGATCAAGCACTAACAACGGGCAGAGGGTGCCTAGGCAAGGTGCTGAGGGGATGCTTTCTTCCTTCTCCCCCTATGGGAGAAAGTGGCGCGAAGCGCCGGATGAGGGGTTCTCTCCACTCGCGAGTCCGCTCGTGAGGGTAGAGACCCCTCACCCGGCTTCGCTTTCAGCGAAGCCACCCTCTCCCACAAGGGGAGAGGGTTACAGCGTGCTCTTGAGCAAACCTCACGCCGCCGAGGTCAGCCGCTGCAAAAACTGCGCGACCTCGCGGCGGAGCGTCTCGACCTCGTTATGGACGCGCTCGGAGGCGCTGTTGACGCGGGCAGCGACACGGCCGGTGTCGGCGGCGGCTTCGCTGATCCCCGTGACGTTGGAGGACATCCGCGAGGTTCCGGCCGAGGCCTCATGGACGTTGCGTGCGATCTCACGCGTAGCGGAGCCTTGCTGCTCGATCGACGCTGCAATCGAAGCGGTGACGCCGTCAATCTCTGCGATGGTCTGCGCGATCGCCTCGACGGCCGCGACCGAATTGGTGGTCGACTGCTGCATCTCGCCGACCTTGGCGCTGATTTCCTCGGTCGCTCTTGGCGGTCTGGTTGGCGAGGCTCTTGACCTCGGAGGCGACGACGGCGAAGCCGCGGCCCGCCTCACCCGCGCGCGCAGCCTCGATGGTGGCGTTGAGCGCCAGAAGGTTGGTCTGCGAGGCGATCTCGCTGATCAGCTTGACGACGTCGCCGATCCGCAATGCCGCGTCCGCAAGCGTGCGGATCTCGCTGCCGGCGCGGTTGGCTTCGTTCACGGCGCGGCCGGTGCTCGCGGTCGAGCCCGTCACCTGGCGGCCGATCTCGGCAATCGAGGATGCGAGTTGCTCCGCCGCGCTGGCGACAGACGCGACGTTGCGCGAGGCCTGATCGGAGGCGCTGAGCACGCCCGACGTCTGGCGGCTGGTCTTCTCGGCGGCGGTCGCCATCTGGCCGGCATCGGATTCGAGATCGGTCGCCGCGCCCATCAGCGAACCGGCAACCTGATCGAGATGTGTGCCGAACTGCTTGGCGAGACCGGCGATCTCCACCACCCGGCGGCCGAGGCTGTCGGTGCCGGAATTGATGACGAGGGCCGAACGGCGGAACGAGCCGGGCAGGCCGCGCGCGAGAATCTTGCGAAAATACTTGCCGCGGCTGGCGTAGTCCATCGACGCCGAGGCTTCGCGGACGAAGGCATCGGCGATGTCGAGCATGTCGTTGACCGATTTCTGCAGCGTGCCGATGCGTCCGGCCTGCCGCTCGCTCAGGATGCGCGCTTCGAGATCGCCGTGCGCCGCCTTGCGGCATACCTCAGCTACCTCATCGATAGCGGCGGTGGTGCGCTGCTGGTTCCAGGCAGCAAAGCCGAGCAGCACGACGGTCGCGCCGAGCAGTGCCGCAGCGGGGATTCCGCTCACGCCGAGAAGCGAGAGGGCGAACGCAACGACGACAAGGCCACACGCGAGCGTGGTCGCGCCTTGCGCCTTAGAGAGAGAGCACAAATTCATCGTAACCGACACCCTGTTGCTTCAAAAGTCCGACCATCGCCTCGAAGCTCGCATGCATGCCCTCCTTGGCATTGGCATGCCGCGCCTCTTCCTCGCACAAGGTCTTGTAGATCGGCTTGATGCGCTCGACCTGCGCCGGATCCGGCTTGCGACGGTTGGAGTGATAGCCGACGATGTTGCCGCGTTCGTCGAAGGTCGGCGTGACGTGGGCGAACACCCAGTAATGGCTGCCGTCCTTCGCCAGATTGACGACGTAGGCGAAAATCTCCTGCTTGGCCTGAAGCGTGTCCCAAAGCAGCTTGAAGACGGCGCGCGGCATGTCGGGATGGCGGATCAGGCTGTGGGGGGCACCCATCAGCTCTTTCCAGGAATACTTCGCCATCCGGAGGAAGACGTCGTTGGCGTAAGTGATGCGGCCCTTGAGATCGGTCTTCGACACGATCAGCTCCTCCTCACCAAGGAGATTTTCCACTCCCGTGGGACGTATCGCTTGCATCGTTCGATCCTCGGATTCAGGCCGGCTCGCACCGTTGCGCAGCCGCATCACTCCCGTGTCTAGGACAACAGTGTTAACCAGATGTAAGCCGGGGAACTTTTGACGGAGACGCCTGCCTCCGTATCATTACCTAGCGAAAGATCGTTGCAATTCGGATCATCACACGCGGCGCCGCGCGGTGCGCAAACAGCGGTTTTTAGACCTCGTTTCAGTGCATTTGCGTGATCGGCGCACGCAACACGGCTACATCGTCGCGCCGAGCACCCAGGGCGCAAATTCGGCGCCGCCGAAATCGAAGCTCTCGCTCTTGGTGGGCTGGCCGGAGGCCGTCTTCAAAATGAGATCGAAAATGCGCTGGCCGCACTCCTGGACGCTCTCCTCGCCTTCGAGGATGGTGCCGCAATTGACGTCCATGTCCTCTTCCATGCGCTTGTACATCGGCGTGTTGGTGGCAAGCTTGATCGAGGGTGCCGGCTTGCAGCCGAACACGCTGCCGCGTCCCGTGGTGAAGCAGACGAGATTGGCGCCACCGGCGACCTGCCCGGTGGCTGCGACGGGGTCGTAGCCGGGCGTGTCCATGAAGACAAAACCCTTCTTGGTGACGGGCTCGGCATAGCGCAGCACCTCGACGAGATTGGTGGTGCCCGCCTTCGCCATCGCGCCGAGCGACTTCTCCAGGATGGTGGTGAGGCCGCCGGCCTTGTTGCCGGGGCTCGGATTGGCGTTCATCTCGGCGCCTTCGCGCGTCGTGTACTCATCCCACCAGCGCATCAGATCGACCAGTTTCTCGCCGACCTCGCGGCTGACGGCGCGCCGTGTCAAGAGATGCTCGGCGCCGTAGGTCTCTGGCGTCTCCGACAGGATCACGGTGCCGCCGTGACGCACGATGAGATCGCTGGCCGCGCCCAGCGCCGGATTGGCCGACACGCCGGAATAGCCGTCCGAACCGCCGCATTGCAGCGCCACGGTGAGCTCGCTCGCCGGCACGGTTTCGCGCTTGACCTTGTCGGCATCAGTGAGTGCCTCGCGCACGAAGGCGATGCCGGCCTCCACCGTCTTGCGGGTGCCGCCGACCTCCTGGATGTCCATCGCGCGGAGGCGGCCGGCGAGCTTCTGCTCTTCCATGAGGCCGCCGATCTGGTTCACCTCGCAGCCGAGGCCGAGCACGATGACGTGGGAGAAATTGACGTGCCGCGCGTAGCCCCCGAGCGTGCGGCGGAGCAACGCCAGCGGCTCGTTCTGCGTCATGCCGCATCCGGTCTTGTGGGTCAGCGCGACCACGCCGTCGACATTGGGGAAATCGGCCAGCGGATTGTCGCCGGTGAAAGGATTCTTCTTGAAGACATCGGCGACGAGGCTTGCGACATGCGCGCTGCAATTCACCGAGGTGAGGATGCCGATATAGTTGCGCGTGGCGACGCGGCCATCGGGGCGGCGGATGCCTTCGAAAGTCGCCGGCAGATCGAAATTCGGCGTCGGTTTGACGTCGGCGCAATAGGCATAGTCCTTGGCGAAATCGCCCATGCCGCAATTCTGCACGTGCACGTGCTGGCCCGGCGCGATGGCTTGGGTTGCAAAGCCGATGATCTGGCCATAGCGGATCACAGGCTCGCCCACGGCGATCGGCTTGATCGCGACCTTGTGGCCGGAGGGAATGCGCTCGACCGTGGTCACGCCGTCGGCGACGACCGTCCCCGGCGGCAGGCTCGCGCGCGCGATCAGCACGCCATCATCGGGATGCAGGCGGATGACGGGACTGATGGTCATGTGAATCTCCTTCGGAGGCGAGTAGCGAATAGGGAGTGGCGAATGGAAAAGGGGAGTAGCCCATTCGCTACTCCCCACTCGCCATTCGCGGGACCTGTCAGGCCTTGCCGGCCGAATCCTTGCGGGTCGCATTGACCTGCATCTTGGCATAAGTCGTCATCAGGCCGACCTCGTTCGAGAGCGTCACGAGCTTGAATCCCATGTTGATGGCGCGCACGGCGCCTTCGGCGCCGCTGCAATGGATGCCCGGGTTGAGGCCGCGCTTGCCGCATTCCTTGATGATCTTCTCGTAGATCGCAAGGATCTCGGGCTCGGAGCGGTCGAGCTTCGGCTCGAGACCGTAGGAGAAGCCGAGGTCGGACGGACCGATATAGACGCCGTCAATGCCCTCGACGTCGAGAATTGCCTCCATGTTCTCGACCGCCGTCTTGGTCTCCATCATCGGCAGCAGGATGGTGTCGGCATTCGCGGTCTTCTGATAGGAGCCCGCGGTACCATACATGCCGGCGCGAATCGGGCCGTTGGAGCGGACGCCCTGCGGCGGGTATTTGGAATAGGAGACCAGGTTCCTGGCTTCCTGTGGCGTGTTGACCATCGGGCAGATCACGCCGTAGGCGCCTCCGTCGAGCACCTTGCCAATGATGCCGGGCTCGTTCCAGGGCACGCGGACCATCGGGGTGACCGGATGCTTGTCCATGGCCTGGAAGCACTGCACCATCGACAGATAATCCTGCACGCCGTGCTGCATGTCGACCGTGACGCTGTCGAAGCCGCATTGCGCGATCATCTCAGCCGAGAAGCCGGAGGGAATAGCAAGCCACGCGTTGACTACGGCTTTGCCCGACTTCCAGATTTCCTTGACCTTGTTCGCCACGTTGCCTTTCCTTCCCTGTTGCTTTCACTCGCCGCGGATTGGGTTGGGCCGCACTTTGAGCGAAAAAAAGCGTCAATGTCCATGGCTCTCGCCGCGCACGCACGCATATCTGGGGTCACTCCTCCGCGCGTGTATCATCCGCGCTTCCGAGCCCGGCGAGGCTGTGTTCGAGCTCGCCTAGCATCTGCTGCAATTCGGCGAGCTTGCGCGCGCCGAAGCGCCGCGTGATCTCGGCATAGATGGCCTCCGATGTCGGCGCCACGGAGGCCATCAGTTTCACCCCGTCTTTCGAGATCGAAACCATGCTGCGGCGCTGATCCGCCTTCGCTGTCTTGCGCTCGATCAGATTGCGTGCCTCCAGATCGCGCAGGATGCGCGACAGGCTGGGCCCGAGCAGAAAGGCCGTGCGCGCGAGTTCCGTAACCTCGGCGCCCTCGAGGGCGGCAAGCGCGCGCAGGATGCGCCATTGCTGCTCGGTCAACCCATGCTGGCGCAGCGATGGGCGAAATTGCCGCATCACCGCCTCACGTGCCCGCAGCAGCGACATCGGCAGCGAGCGCGAGAAGTCGCGCATCGGCACCTGGTGTGCGGCGGGCGTATTACCATTGGTGGAATCAGCCGGTCTCTTCGCCATATCGCCCCTTCAAAGCCGCGCTTCAGACCGCAAATCGTTTGCAGTGCAGCATACCCGAATTGTGTTTGACGCATTCACTTAACATGTTAAGCAACTTGGGGCACCACGTTTCGCGTGATCATAGATGGCGCTTTCCGAGGACGATATCCAAGCCTGCGCGAGCCGCCTGCACCAGGCGGAGAAGACCCGCGTGCAGATCCGGCAGCTCTCGCAGGATTTCCCTGACATCGGCGTTGCCGATGCCTACGCGATTCAAAAGGCCTGGGTCGACGTCAAGATCGCCGAAGGGCGCGCGGTCAAAGGCCACAAAATCGGCCTGACCTCCAAGGCGATGCAGAGCGCGCTCGATATCGACGAGCCTGACTCCGGCGTTCTGCTCGACGACATGTTCTTTGCCGACGGCGGGATCATTCCCACCGAGCGCTTCATCGCGACGCGCGTCGAGGCCGAGCTTGCCTTCGTCATGAGCAAGCGGCTGTCGGGGCCCGGCTGCACGATGTTCGACGTGCTCAACGCCACCGACTTCGTCGTGCCGGCGCTGGAGATCCTGGACACCCGGATCGAACGCGTCGATCCCTTGACCAAGGCCACGCGGAAGATCTTCGACACCATCGCCGACAACGCCGCGAATGCCGGCATCGTGCTCGGTGGGAGACCGATCCGGCCCTTGGATGCCGACCTGCGCTGGATCGGTGCGCTCTGCTTCAGGAACGGTCAGCTCGAGGAGACCGGCCTTGCCGCCGGCGTGCTCAATCATCCCGCCACTGCGGTCGCCTGGCTCGCCAACAAGATCGCGCCGCTCGGCCTTGCGCTCGAACCGGGACAGGTCGTCCTCGCCGGCTCCTTCATCCGTCCGATCGAGACCCGCAGGGGCGACACAATTCAAGCCGACTATGGCCCCTACGGCTCGGTCAGCTGCTACTTCGCGTAAAGCAGCGAGAATAGACAGGGAGCGAAACCGCGATGCCGCATTTCACGATCGAATATTCGGCCAATCTCGATGGCCGGCTCGACATCGCAGCGGTGTGCGAGGTCGTGCGCAAGGCCGCGGTCGAGACCGGCATCTTCCCGCTCGGCGGCATTCGCGTCCGCGCCGTCAGATGCGAGCATTATGCGATCGCGGACGCGCGGCAGGACTACGGTTTCCTCGACATGGTGCTGCGCATCGGTGAAGGCCGCGACCTTCCCACCCGCCAGAAGGCCGGCGAGCACGTGTTCCGGGCGCTCTCAAAGCATCTCGATCCCGTCTTCGCCGCAAGCAAGTTCGCACTGTCGTTCGACGTGCAGATCAACGACAAGGACACCAGCTGGAAGCGCAACAACATCCACGATGCCCTGAGAGTGGAAGCCACCCATGGATAAGCCCATACCAAAAGCCGATGTGTTCCAGGCCAATCGCGAGCGTGTTGCGCCGCTGCTGAAGACGCTACGCGCGGACGGCATCGGTCACATGATCGACGGCAAGGTCGTCCCCTCGATCTCAGGAGAGACCTTCGAGACGAAGTCGCCCGTCGATGGCGCGGTGCTCGCAAGCGTCGCTCGCGGCAATGCCGAGGACATCGACCGCGCCGCGACCGCGGCTGCGCTTGCCTTCAAATCCTGGCGCGACATGGGTCCGGCGATGCGGAAGAAGCTGCTGCATCGCGTCGCCGACGCGATCGAGGACAATGCCGACGACATCGCGGTGCTCGAATGCATCGACACCGGCCAGGCCTATCGCTTCATGGCCAAGGCAGCGATCCGCGCCGCCGAGAATTTCCGCTTCTTCGCCGACAAATGCGCCGAGGCGCGCGACGGTCTCAACACGCCGAGCGACGAGCACTGGAATATCTCGACCCGCGTGCCGATCGGCCCGGTCGGCGTGATCACGCCGTGGAACACGCCGTTCATGCTCTCGACCTGGAAGATTGCTCCTGCGCTGGCCGCCGGCTGCACCGTCGTGCACAAGCCGGCGGAATGGTCGCCGGTGACGGCGTCCATTCTGGCAAAGCTCGTCAAGGACGCCGGCGTCCCCGACGGCGTGCTCAACACCGTGCACGGGTTCGGCGAAGAGGCCGGCAAGGCGCTGACCGAGCATCCCGCGATCAAGGCGATCGGCTTCGTCGGCGAGAGCGCGACGGGCTCGGCCATCATGGTCCAGGGCGCGCCGACCTTGAAGCGCGTGCATTTCGAGCTCGGCGGCAAGAACCCTGTCATCGTGTTCGACGATGCCGATCTCGACCGCGCGCTCGATGCCGTCGTGTTCATGATCTACTCGCTCAATGGCGAGCGCTGCACCTCGTCCAGCCGCCTGCTGGTCCAGCAGAACATCGCGGGGACATTCGTGGAGAAGCTGACTGCGCGCGTGAAGGCGCTCAGGATCGGCCATCCCCTCGATCCCGCCACCGAAATCGGGCCGCTGATTCACGAGCGGCACCTGGCAAAGGTCTGCTCCTATTTCGATGTCGCGCGGCAGGATGGCGCCACGATCGCGGTGGGCGGCAGGGCCTATGACGGTCCGGGCGGCGGACATTATGTCGAGCCGACGCTGGTGACCGGGGCGCATGGCAAGATGCGCGTGGCGCAGGAAGAGGTGTTCGGCCCGTTCCTCACCGTGCTGCCCTTCAAGGACGAAGTAGACGCGATCGAGATCGCCAACGACATTCGCTATGGCCTCACCGGCTATGTCTGGACCAACGATGTCGGCCGCGCCCTGCGCGTCGCCGATGCGCTGGACGCCGGCATGATCTGGCTGAACTCCGAGAACGTGCGCCATCTGCCGACGCCGTTCGGCGGCATGAAGGCCTCCGGCATCGGCCGCGACGGCGGCGATTACTCGTTCGACTTCTACATGGAAACCAAGCACGTCTCGCTGGCGCGGGGCACGCACAAGATCCAGAAACTGGGGATTTAGAAGCCACCGTCGTTTCGGGGCGGCGCGCGAAGCGTCCAACCCGGAACCTGGAGATTCCGGGTTCGGCTCTTCGAGCCGCCCCGGCATGACAGAACCGAGGGGAAACGCAATGCCCGTACCGCAACACACCTTCGAGCCGCCGTTCAACATCATTCGCTCCAGCCACGTCGTGCTCGACGTGACCGACCTGAAGCTGAGCCGCGAGTTCTACGAGACCACTGTCGGCTTGCATGTCGAGGACGCCGACGACAAGGTCGTTTACCTGCGCGCAGCCGAGGAGCATCAGCATCACTCGCTGGTGCTGCGCAAAGCGGCCGTGCCGGCCTGCGCCCGACTGGGCTTCAAAGTCGGCAATGACGCCGATCTCGACAAGGCCGCAAAGTTTCTGTCCGAGAACGGCCTCGCTTATGCGTTTGCTGATCAACCGTTCCAGGGCCGCACGCTGCAGTTCACCGATCCCTTCGGCTTCCAGATCGAGCTCTATGCGTCGATGGAGCGACGCCCGCATCTCCTCCGCCGCTACGACCTCTACCGCGGATGCCACCCGCAGCGGCTCGACCATTTCAACGTCTTCGCCGCGGAAGTGCAAGACACGGTCGAGTTCTACGCCCGGCTCGGCTTCCGCCTCACCGAATACGCCGAGGAGGACGGACCGAACGGGCGCATTGCCGCCGCCTGGATGCATCGCAAGGGCAATGTCCACGATTTTGCGATCACCAACGGCAAGGGCCCTCGCCTGCACCACTTCGCCTACTGGACGCCGACGGCGATGAACATCATCCATCTCTGCGACGTCATGGCTTCGCAGGGCTTGGTGAAGAACATCGAGCGCGGGCCCGGGCGCCACGGCATCTCGAACGCGTTCTTCCTCTATGTGCGCGATCCCGATGGGCACCGCCTCGAGCTCTATACCAGCGACTATTTCACCGGAGATCACGACCACGAGCCGCTGCGCTGGTCGCTGCGCGATCCGCGCCGCCAAACATTGTGGGGCGCGCCCGCGCCGCGCTCCTGGTTCGAGCAAGGCTCGCCCTTCACGGGCCAACCCGTGCGCGAGCCGAAATTCGTCGCCGACGTGCTGGTAGCGGATTAAGGCATGAAGCTCCCTCGCCTCGCCACCTATTCCGTCAAGGGTGATATCCGCTACGGCGCCGTCCTGGAGGGCGGCATCGTCGATCTCTCGGCGCGCTACGCAAAAGACTATCCGACGCTGCGCGAGGTGATCGCCGCCGGAAAGCTGGTGAGCTTCGCCGAGGAGGCCGCCAGTCGCACGCCGGTTTACGCGCTCGGCGAGGTCACCTGGCTGCCGCCGGTACCGGCGCCGGAGAAGATCATCTGCATCGGCGTCAACTACCCTGATCGGAATGCCGAGTACAAGGACGGCCAGGACGCGCCGAAATATCCGAGCATGTTCATGCGCTCACCCCGGTCCTTCGTCGGCCACGACACGCCGCTGGTGCGCCCCCGCGCATCCGCGCAGCTCGACTATGAAGGCGAGATCGCGCTGGTGATCGGCAAGTCCGGCCGGCACATTGCCGAAAGCGCCGCGCTCGAACACGTCGCCGCACTCACGCTTTGCAACGAAGGCTCCGTGCGTGACTGGCTGCGGCACGCCAAGTTCAACGTCACCCAAGGCAAGAACTTCGATTCCAGCGGCAGCCTCGGTCCGTGGCTCGTGCCCTACACAAGGGAAGCGCAGATCGCAGACATCAGGCTGACCACGCATGTCAATGGCGAGCTACGGCAGGACGACCGTACCAGCCGGCTGATGTTTCCATTCCGCTATCTCATCAGCTATATCTCGACCTTCGCAACGCTCGTGCCCGGCGACATCATCGTCACGGGCACGCCGACCGGCGCCGGTGCGCGGTTCGACCCGCCGCGCTATTTGAAGCCTGGTGACGTGATCGAGGTCGCGGCCGAGGGCATCGGCACGTTGCGCAACGGCGTCGTCGACGAAGCCTGAAACATCTATTGAACTGGAATAGTGCAATGACCACCCTCACTGGCGGCGAAGCGATCGTAAGCGGCCTCGTCGCCCATGGTGTCGACACCGTGTTCGGCCTGCCCGGCGCGCAGGTCTATGGCCTGTTCGACGCCTTCCATCAGGCGCAGCTCAAGGTGATCGGCGCGCGGCATGAGCAGGCCTGCGGCTACATGGCGTTCGGCTATGCGCGCTCCAGCGGCAGGCCCGGCGTGTTCAGCGTGGTGCCCGGCCCGGGCGTGCTCAACGCCAGCGCGGCGCTGCTCACTGCGTTCGGCTGCAACGAGCCGGTGCTGTGCGTCACCGGGCAGGTGCCGACGCAGTTTCTGGGCAAAGGTCGCGGCCATCTGCACGAAATGCCGGACCAGCTCGCCACCTTGCGCACCTATGTGAAATGGGCCGACCGCATCGAATATCCCGGCAACGCGCCGACGACCGTGGCGCGCGCCTTCCAGGAAATGACGTCAGGCCGGCGCGGACCCGCCTCGGTCGAAATGCCGTGGGACGTTTTCACCCAACGCGGCGACACCGCCGCGGCGCAGGTGCTGGAGCCTCTGCCTGCGCCACAGCCCGACCCTGACATGATCAAGCAGGCGGCTGCGCTCATCAAAAGCAGCAAGGCCCCGATGATCTTCGTCGGCAGCGGCGCGATCGAGGCGCGCGAGGAGATCCTCGAGCTCGCCGAGATGATCGACGCGCCTGTCGTCGCCTTCCGCAGCGGCCGCGGCATCGTCTCCAATGCGCACGAGCTCGGCCTCACCATGGCCGCCGCCTACAAGCTGTGGGCCAAGACCGACCTGATGATCGGGATCGGCACGCGACTGGAATTGCCGACGATGTCACGCTGGCCTTACCAGCCCGATGGCCTCAAGAGCATCCGCATCGACATCGATCCGGTCGAGATGCGCCGCTATCCGTCCAACACGGCAATCGTCGCCGATGCCAAGGCCGCAACCGCCGATCTCGCTGCCGCCGTGCGCAAGGCCGGCTACAGCAAGACCGCGGGCCGCCGTGCTGCGATCCGCGAAGCGACCGCGACTGCGCTGGCGGAGATCCAGCGTATCCAGCCGCAGATGGCGTACCTGAACATCCTGCGTGAAGTGCTGCCGGCCAATGCGATCGTGACCGACGAGCTGTCGCAGTTCGGCTTCGCCTCCTGGTACGGCTTTCCGATCCACCAGCCGCGCACCTTCATCACCTCGGGCTATCAGGGCACGCTCGGCTCGGGCTTCCCGACCGCGCTCGGTGCCAAAGTCGCCAATCCCGACACGCCCGTGGTGGCGATCACCGGCGACGGCGGCTTCATGTTCGGCGTGCAGGAGCTTGCGACCGCCGTGCAATTCAACATCGGCGTGGTGACGCTGGTGTTCAACAATAATGCATACGGCAATGTCCGCCGCGACCAGCGCGAGCGGTTTGAAGGCCGGGTCGTGGCGTCGGATCTGGTCAATCCTGATTTCGTCAAGCTGGCGGAGTCCTTTGGCGTTGCGGCGGCGCGCGTGACTGCACCCGATCAATTCAAGGCCGCGATGGAGAAGGCGCTGGCGCATGGCGGGCCGTATCTGATCTCGGTGGAGGTGACCAGGGATTCGGAAGTCAGCCCCTGGGCGTTCATTCATCCGCCGAAGCCGTAAACGACGCATCGTCATTTCCGGGACTCTTCCCTTCTACCCTTGTGGGAGAAGGAACATCAGCGTGTCCTCCGAAACGTCAGATTGATCCTGATGCGCCCCAGCAGCGGATGCTCGCCATCGGCGAGCGGCGCAACGCCGTGATAAGCAAGCCTGGACGGGCCGCCCCAGACCACGACGTCGCCATGGACCAGCCGAAAACGGCGCGGCTTGTCGTTGCGTACGAGGCCACCGAACAGGAAAGTCGCGGGCAGGCCGAGCGAGACCGAGACGATCGGCGCAGAAAAATCCAGCTCGTCCTTGTCCTGGTGCAGCGACAGCCGCGTGCCGGGCTCGTAGCGATTGACGAGACAGGCATCGGGCGCGAAGCCGGCGAAGCCGTCCTGCTCCGCCGCCCGGCGGGCGAGATCGTGGAACACCGGCGGCATCGCCGGCCATGGTGCGCCGGTGCGCGGATCGACGGGATCATAACGGTAGCCGGTGTGATCGGTGATCCAGCCGCGTTCGCCGCAATTGGTCATCGCCACCGACATCTGGTAGCCGCCTGGCGTCGTCATGCGCCGGAACGACGATTGCGCGACAATCGCGCGTACGGCTTCGATCAGCTCGCTCTCGATCGGCTTGACGAAGCCGCGCAGCAGCACGGCGCCATCGGCCATCTCCTCGCGCGACGGCTGCGCCTCGGCAACGTTGTCGAACAAATCAGCCGTCACCAGGAACTCTCATTTGGCATCGTGAAAGATCACACCCAGCGTGTGGCGCCGGCCGGACCTGATACGGCTGACGCCGTGGCGGAGATTAACGCGATAGGTGCCGCGTGTCCCCTGCACCGGGCGATGATGCACGGCAAAGGCGACTGCGTCACCTTGCATCAGCGGCACGACCTCGGCGCGCGATTGCATGCGCGGGCGCTGTTCGGTCAGCACGAACTCGCCGCCGCTGAAGTCGCGCCCCGGCTCTGACAGCAGGATCGCGACCTGAAGCGGGAACACGTGCTCGCCATAGAGATCCTGATGCAGGCAATTGTAGTCGCCCGCTTCATATTGCAGCAGCAACGGCGTCGGTCGCGCCTGACCTGCCGCATGGCAACGCTTCAGGAATGCCGCGTGCGCTGCGGGATAGCGGACGTCGATTCCCATCTCCTGATTCCAGCGGTTAGCGACGCCCTGAAGGTGCGCATAGAGCGCCGGGCGCAACTCGGCGATCAGACCAGGCAACGGATAGGAGAAATATTTGTATTCGCCGCGGCCAAAGCCGTGTCGATCCATGACGATACGGCTGCGGAAGTGCGCGTCGTCAGGATAGAGCGCGGCGATGGCGCAACACTGCTCGGGCGTGAGCAGGCTCTCGAGGACGGCACAGCCTTGGGAGTCGAGTTCGGCGGTGATCTGCGGCCAGTCGAGGGTGTCGACGTGGGTGACGAGGTCGGCTTCAGAATTGCGTCCAGCAATACGTTTGGCAACGGCCATGGCGATTGTCCTATCCGCTTCCGTCATTCCGGGGCGCGACGGAGTCGCGAGCCCGGAATCCATTCCTCCACCGACAATGACGCACGATGGACTCCGGGTTCGCGCCATGGCGCGCCCCGGAATGACGGATGTGGGTGTGACAGGCCGCGGCCACCACAACCACCCGATTTCCGACTCTCTCGCCGTCAGTGCGAGGAGCCCTTACGACGAGGTGAGAACTAACCCCGTACCGGCAACGTCACCACATCATACCCGTGCCTGATCGTGCGCTTCAGCACGGGATCTTCCAGCTCGAACTCGAAGCGTTCGGCGGGGCGGATGCCGCCCTTGGCAGCGAAGGTGCCGCCGAACATGGCGCAACCATCGGGGAACTTGCCGCCTTCGAAGCCGCGCGCAATGAGGTCGGCGACCGGCAGCATCGCATCCAGCGTCCCCTCCTGGTAGAGCACGCGTTCCCCATTGATCGTCGCGTAGGAGCGCAAGATCATCTTGTCCCAATGGCCGATGACGTCCTCAAGCTCCCACAGGGTCGAGGCGATCGGCTTGTCGCACATCTGCTTGGATACGGTGACGTTATAGGCCTCGACCCTGCGGTCGGTGTGGTCGGAGCCGCAGCCGACGAAGATGCGGCCCTGCCAGCCGATCAGCACGAACTCGACCTCGCCTGAGGAATCGCCGCCGGTGCATTCGATGCTGTCTTCCTGGGTCAGCCGCCGCGCCGAGGCGCGGTAGTAGATCGGCGTGGACGCCGGCGGGGCGATGCCCATCTCCCGCAATTCAGCGATGTGCTTGTCGCGTGCGACAGGATCACGGCCGGTCCAGCCGGCGATGACCATCTGGTCGATCGCCAAGGTCAGCGGCGTGGGGGCATCATGGGCGTCAACGGTGAAAGTGAGGTCAAACACGAATGACGGCCTCCATTCCGGCGGCAAGTTCAAAGATACGGCGATCGGACCCACCGGCACCGGCGAGCATCAAACCGACGGGAATATCGCCCTTCCGATGCGCCGGCAGCGAGATGGCGCAGCCGTCGATCATGTTGATCAGGGTGCAGTTCCGTAGCGCGCGGAGATTCTGCGTGGTGAACGCCTTGTCGTCGGCGAGGTCTGCAATCTTCGGCGGCGTGTTGGCCGTAGTCGGCAGCACCAAGGCATCATAGGGCGCGATGCGCGCATTGACACGGGCGATCAGCGAGCGGCGCTCATTGAGCAGGTCGATGTAGTCGGCCGCGCTCTGCGCCTCGCCGCGCATGATGCGGACGGCGACGCGCGGATCGTAGATGTCGCCCTTGGCGGTGATGAGATAGCGGTGCCAGGCGTAGCTCTCGGACGCGGCAAAGCCGCCCTTGGCGTTCATCGGGCCGATGTCATGGAACTCCGCCATCTCGATGCGTTCGATGACGGCGCCGTGGTCGGAAAGTGTCTTCAGCGCGCGCTCGAAGGTGTCGGCAACCTCTGCATCGAGATCGTCGAGCGCAATCGTGGTCGGCACCGCCAGCCGCATGCCCTTCACGGAACGCGGCTTCGGCGCGACGATCGGCTCGTTGGCTAGGACCGCGTCGAGAATGGCACAACAGCTGACCGATCGTGCCAACGGTCCGATACTGTCGAGCGAGAAGGACAGCGGCACGGTGCCGTCGAGCGGCACGCGGCGCTGCGTCGGCTTGTAACCGACGATGCCGTTGAAGGCCGCCGGTATCCGGCAGGAGCCGCCGGTGTCGGTGCCAAGCGCGCCATGCGCCATGCCGTCGAGCACGGACACCGCCGCACCCGAGGACGAGCCACCGGGCACGTGGCCCTCGGCCCGGTTCCAGGCGCCCTTCGGCGTGCCGTAATGCGGATTGATGCCGATACCGGAATAGGCGAACTCGGTCATGTTGGTCCGCCCGATCACGACGAAGCCCGCCTTGCGCAGGCGCGCCACCGCTGGCGCGTCGTGCTCGGCCGGATCGGAATCGTCGAGCGCGCGGGAGCCGGCCCGCGTCGTCTGCCCCTTGACGTCGAACAGATCCTTGATCGAGATCGGGATGCCGGCATAGCGCGACGGCGCGGCTTTGGCTCTGCGCAGTCCGTCCATCGCGTCCGCAACCGCCAGAGCGGCGTCCTTGTCGACATGCAGGAAGGTGCGCTGCCCCTCGCCGGCGGGATCGGCGATCCTGGCGATGCAGGCTTCGACCAGCTTGCGGGAGGTGGTGCGACCGCTTTCGAGGTCTTCGGCGAGCTTTGCCAGTGTCGGGAAATCGGGCATGTCTGTCTCACGGAATATTTGCGCGGGCAATCTATAGCGCTGCCTTAGTTCGACACAAGCATTGTGCGCATGATGGCATGCATGCGCATTGCTGGACCGTTGACGCTCGATAGCCGATTGTCGCATCAAGATCGAAACAGGCGGGCATGAAGCCCGCCGTTGGGAGGGTTTCCGACATGGCCGAACCGCAGCGTGCGCGACCGAAACCGACGCCGGAGACCCAGCATTTCTGGGACGGCACGAAAGCGGGTGAACTCCGCCTGCAGCGCTGCGACGCCTGCGCGCATGTCTATTTCCCGCCGCGCCCGTTCTGCCCGTCCTGCGCCTCGCGCAAGGTCTCCGTATTCAAGGCGAGCGGCAAAGGCTTCCTCTACAGCTATGTGATCAACCACCGGCCTGCCGCGCCCGGCTTCACCCCACCCTATGCCATCGCAGTGGTGGAGCTCGCCGAGGGGCCGCGGATGATGAGCAACATCGTCGATTGTCCGCAGACACCGGAGGCGCTCGAGCTCGACATGAAGCTCGAGGTCGCTTTCCAGGAGCTCGACGACAAAATCTCCCTCCCCGTGTTCCGTCCGGCGAAGGGGTAGACCATGCGCAAGAACCAGGTTGCCGTCGTCGGCGCGGCAGAGACCACCGAGCTCGGCGTGATCCCCAACGCCTCGCAGCTCCAGCTCCACGCGGACGCCGCGCTCAACGCCATCGCGGATGCCGGACTGAAACTGTCCGACATCGACGGCTTCGCCACCGCGGTCGAAACCCCACAGCAGGTCTGTCACTATCTCGGCATCAAGCCGACCTGGGTCGACGGCACCTCGGTCGGCGGCTGCTCGTTCATGCTGCATGTCCGTCATGCAGCTGCGGCGATCGAGGCCGGTCTGTGCAAGACCGTGCTGATCACCCACGCCGAGAGCGGCAAGTCGATGATCGGCAAGCAGCCGCGCTTCACTCCGGCGGACAGCCTCAACGGCCAGTTCGAGGCGCCCTATGGCGTCTACGGGCCGCCCAGCATGTTCCCGATACCCGTGCTGCGCTTCATGAAGACCTATGGCATCACGCATGAGCAGCTCGCCTCGGTCGCGGTGGTGCAGCGGGAATGGGCGGCGAAGAATCCGCGCGCGATGATGAAGGACCCGATCACGGTCACTGACGTCCTCAACTCGCGCATGATCGCCTATCCGTTCCGGCTGCTGCAATGCTGCCTCGTCACCGACGGTGGTGGCGCGCTGATCCTGACCTCGGCCGACCGCGCCAGGGATTTTCCACGCAAGCCCGTCTACATCATGGGCACCGGTGAGAGCGTGGAGACGCCGATGGTCAGCCAGATGGAGACCTTTAATTCGTCGCGCGCATTCAAGACCGCGGGGCCCCTTGCGTTCAAGGAAGCTGGCATCGCACACAAGGACGTCGATCATCTCATGATCTATGATGCCTTTGCGCATCTGCCGCTGTTCGGCCTCGGCGATCTCGGTTTCATGCCGTACGAGGAGACCGGCGAGTTCATCGCGGACGGCAACACGCGGCCCGGCGGCAAGCTGCCGCTCAACACCAATGGCGGCGGCCTCTCCTACATGCATTCGGGCATGTACGGCATGTACGCGCTTCAGGAGAGCGTGCGCCAGATGCGCGGCATCGCGCCGGCGCAGGTGCCGAACGCGAAGATTTCAGTGTGCCACGGCGTCGGCGGCATGTTCGCCGCGTCAGGCACGATCGTGTTTACGAACGAGAGGTAAGCACCGTCATTCCGGGGCGCGCGCAGCGCGAACCCGGAATCCATCGGACCGCAATGAAGGTCGCACGATGGATTCCGGGCTCGTGCTTCGCTCCGCCCCGGAATGACAGCGGAATTTGGAACGGCTACCGGAGAACCCACATGAGCAAATCACTGCAGGACAAGGTCATCATCGTCACCGGCGCAGGCCGTGGCATCGGGCGCGAGATCGCGTTGCTTTGCGCGGCCGAGGGCGCCAAGGTCGTGGTCAACGATCCCGGTGGGGCTGCCGACGGCGCCGGTTCGAACGCCGCGCCCGCCGAGGAAGTGGTCGAGGAGATCAAGAAGCGCGGCGGTACGGCCGTGGCCAATTTCGAATCGGTCGCCGAAGCCATTCCCGCCAGCAAGATCGTCAAGACCGCGAGCGATCATTTCGGCCGGCTCGACGGCGTCGTCAACAATGCCGGCATTTTGCGCGACATGATCTTCCACAAGATGAGCGTGGAAGCGTTCGAGGCCGTCATCAAAGTGCATCTGATGGGCTCGTTCTATGTCAGCCACGCCGCGGCGCGCATCTTCCGCGAGCAGGAGAGCGGCTCCTTCGTGCACTTCACCTCGACCTCGGGCCTGATCGGCAATTTTGGTCAGGCCAACTACGCCGCCGCAAAACTCGGCATCGTCGGCCTGTCGAAGTCGATTGCACTCGACATGGGCCGCTTCAACGTCCGCTCCAACTGCGTCTCGCCGTTCGCCTGGACCCGCATGATCGGCACCATCCCGACCGAAACCGAGGCCGAGAAAGCGCGCGTCGAGAAGATCAAGCAGATGGGCCCGGAGAAGATCGCGCCGCTCTGCGGCTATCTGCTCGGCGATTCCGCCAAGGACGTCACCGGCCAGATCTTTGGTGTGCGCATGAACGAGATTTTCCTGTTCAGCCAGAACCGCCCGATCCGCTCGGTGCAGCGGAGCGAAGGCTGGACGCCGCAATCGATCGCGGAACACGGCATGCCGGCTCTGAAGGGATCGTTCTACAAGCTCGACCGCTCCGCCGACATCTTCACTTGGGATCCGGTTTGAGCTTGCGCGAATAGTGAGTGGCGAATGGCAGTCTATTCGCTACTCGCCATTCGCAATTCGCCCCTACCCCGTATTCCTCAACCCCGCCGAGATGCCGTTGATCGTCAATTGAATCCCGCGCAGCACCTGCTCATCCGGGTTCTGCGCGCGGTGCTCCCGCAAGAGTTCGACCTGCACGTGATTGAGCGGATCGAGATAGGGGAAGCGATGGCGCACGGAGCGTTCAAGTAATGGATTGCCCTGCAGCAGCCGATCCTGGCCCATGATGTCGAGCAGCGTCTCGATGCAGGAATGCCATTCGCGGCGGATGCGACCGAAGATCTTTTCGCGCAGGGCCTCGTCAGGCACCAGCTCGGCATAGCGCGAGGCGATCGCGATCGAGCTTTTCGCCAGCACCATGTCCATGTTCGACAGCAGCATGCGGAAGAACGGCCATTCCTGATAGAGCTCTTTCAGGAATGGCATGCCCTTGTCGGGGTGTTCGGCGATCCACTGCTCGACCGCGCTGCCGAAGCCGTACCAGCCGGGCAGCATCAGGCGGCATTGCGCCCAGGAGAACACCCAGGGAATCGCGCGGAGGTCCTCGATGGCGCGGGTCTTCTTGCGCGAGGCCGGCCGGCTGCCGATGTTGAGCGTGGCGATCTCGTTGATCACGGTCGAGGACCAGAAGTAGTCGACGAACCCGTCGGTCTCGTAGACGAGCCCGCGATAGGCTTTGAAAGCGAGGTTCGACAATTCGTCCATCGCGGTGAGATATTCGCGGCGGGGCGCGCTCTGGCTCGGCTGCAACAGACTCGCATCCAGGGTCGCTGCCGCCAGGATCTCGAGATTGTTGCGGCCGACTTCGGCGTTGGAATATTTCGAGGAGATGATCTCGCCCTGCTCGGTGATGCGGATCTGGCCGTTCACGGCCCCGCCCGGCTGCGCGACGATGGCGTCATAGCTCGGGCCGCCGCCGCGGCCGACCGAGCCGCCGCGGCCGTGGAACAGGCGCAGCCGCACATGGTGGCGCTCGAACACTTCGACGAGGCCGATCTCGGCCTTGTAGAGCTCCCAGCCCGAGGTGACGAAGCCGCCATCCTTGTTCGAGTCGGAATAACCGAGCATCACCTCCTGCACGCTGCCGCGGCTGTCGACGAGGCGACGGTAGTCGTGCAGCGACAGCATCCGATCCATCATGCCTGATGACGCCTGCAGATCCTCGATGGTCTCGAACAGCGGCACGATGTTGATGGCGCTACGGCCGGAGGGATGGACGAGGCCGACCTCCTTCAGCAGCACTGCGACTTCGAGCATGTCGGACATGCCCTTGCACATCGAGATGATGCATTGGGGGATGGCATCCGAGCCGAACATCGCATGCGCCTCCGCCGCGGCATGGAAGACGTTGAGCTCGCCCATGGTCTCGTCGCTGTACTTGACGAACGGCGAGACCAGCGCGCGCGTCGAGCGCAACTCGTTGGTCAGCAGCGAGATGCGCGCCTCCTCGCCGAGCGCGAGATAGGACATGCCGGGATTGGCGGCATCCATCAGCTCCGCGATGGTGCGTTCGTGCACAGCAGAGTTCTGGCGGATGTCGAGCCGCGCCAGATGGAAGCCGAAGCAATCCACCGCGCGCCGCAGCAGCCGCAACCGGCCGCGGGCGATGACCCGGGCATTGTTGGAGATCAGCGAACGGTGCAGCACGTCGAGATCGGCTTGCAACTCCTTCACGCTCGTATACGGCGCCCCCTTGCCGACGGGACGGCGGGTGATCTCGACCTCGAGCTTTTCGGCCGTCGCAGTCAGGCGGGCATAGATGCCGGACACCGCGAGACGATAGGGCTCGCCGCTGCGGTGCGGCGAGGTGTCGGGGGAGCGCTCCGCCAGCGTGCGTAGCTCCTCGGAGACATCGGCGAGATGGGCTGCGATCGACAGTTCCGAGCCGAGCACGTGCAGCTCTTCCAGGTAGAACTGCATCACCCGGCTCGATTGCAGCCGCAGCGTGCCGCGCATCACGTCGGCGGTGACGAAGGGATTGCCGTCGCGGTCGCCGCCGATCCAGCTTCCCATGCGCAGGAACGAGGCGAGCTCGCCGGCCGCCTGCTCGCCGCCCTCCTCCAGCCGGTCCTCCAGCGCGTTGACCAGCCGCGGCACCTCGCGCAGGAACGTGTAGTCGTAGAACGACAGTCCGTTGGCGACCTCGTCGAGCACGGTGAGCTTGGTCCGTCGCAGAAGATTGGTCTGCCACAGCGTCAGGACCTCGCGGCGAAGCTGCTCGTCGCTGGCGGCCGCCTCCTCTGCGGTCAGCGCAACGCGCTCGCGGCGATCAAGCAAGGCCGCGATTTGCATCTCGCGGTCCATCGTGCTCTTGCGCCGAACCTCGGTCGGATGCGCTGTCAGCACCGGGCTGACGAGCGCGCTCCTGAAGAACTTGCGCAGTGCGTCGGCGCTGATGCCTGCGCCCTTAGCTTTGGCGAGCGTCTGAGCCAGGACACCGGAACTGCCGTTCTTGCCGGCGCGCATCTGGCGGATATTGTTCTGGTCTTCCGCGATGTTGGCGAGGTGGGAGAAATAGCTGAAGGCACGGACGATCCGCACCGTCTCTGAGGTCGACATGCTGTCGAGGATCTGCTCGAGCTCGCGACGGGCGAGCCGGTCCTCATCACGGTGGAACCGGATCGAGGTCTGCCGGATGCGCTCGACCAGGTCGAACACATCCGCTCCCTCCTGGTCGCGCACCGTGTCGCCCAGGATGCGCCCGAGCAGGCGGATGTCGTCGCGCAGGCGCGCATCGGCCTCCAGCGCCTGGACGTCCTCAGGGCGGTTCGGGCGAAGATCGGCGGCGTCGGACGATACGGTCTGGAGGGACATGGCTCGCTCCCCTTGCAGAGCTCCCAATGGCTCCTTGATCCGGAGGAGTGTGCGATATTTTTCTGCCGCAGTGCAAGATCAACTTCGTGGCGGCGCACACGCCCGCCGGATCAGGCCGGGACGATCACCTTGCCGATCGGCCAGAGCGCGATACCGGCGAGTTTCAGATGGGCCCAGGCGAAGGGAAGGCCGATGATGGTGATCGCAAAGAGCACGGCGGTCAGCAAATGGCCGAGCGCCAGCCACCACCCAGCCAGCACGAGCCAAATGATGTTGCCGATGACCCCGAGCGGCCCGGTGCCGATATCGCCCATGCCGGTGACCTCGTCTCGGCTCACGGCGCGCGAACCGAACGGCAGCAGGGTGTAGATGGCAATGTTGAAGGCCGCGCGGGCCCACGGCAGGCCGATGATGGTGATGGCCATGATGATCGATGCCACCAGCCAGCCGAATGCCATCCAGGCACCGCCGATGAGAATCCAGATGATGTTGAGGAGAATGGATACGGGGGCCATGGGATGATCCGCAAAAGGATGATTTGACCATATAGGTACGAACATTGTCGTAGCGAAGACAACGCCCGTGTCCACTCCCGGTTTTATCCTTCGCAGCCCCAACGACCTCAACCACGAGCACCGGCGTCATCCTGAGGTGCGAGCCTTACGATGCTCCTGCATCGCAAGGCGAAGCCTCGAAGGATGGGTCACGGCCTCGCGACCCATCCTTCGAGGCGCGCAAGGGCGCGCACCTCAGGATGACGGTAGAGTTCGCGGAGAGGATTGTGGTCTTAGATCTTCCGCCCTGCCTGCTCCCAATAGGGATCGCGCAGGCGGCGTTTGAAAATCTTACCTGAATCTTCGCGCGGCAGGCCGGAGCGGATCTCGATGTGCTTGGGCACCTTGTAGTCGGCGAGCGAGGTCTTCAGCCGCGCACGAATGTCGGCGGCATCCAGTGTAATGCCCGGCTGCGGCTCAACCACCGCCATCAATGCCTCGCCGAATTCTGCGTCGGGGATGCCGAATACCGCGCAATCGTGCACGCCAGGCAGGGCGTGCAGCACGGATTCGATCTCGGCCGGATAGATGTTGACGCCGCCGGAGATGACCATGTCGCGCTTGCGGTCGCAGATGAAGACGTAGCCGTCCTCGTCGATATAGCCGACGTCGCCTGACGTGATGAAGCCGTCGCGATCGATCTCGACACGCTTCTCCGGCTTGTTGTGATAGGTGAAGTCGGCCATCCCGCGCATGCGGGAATAGATCTCGCCGATCTCGCCGACGCCGAGCACGCGACCATCATCGCCGATGAAGCGCAGCTCGGCGCCGGGCGCAATCTTACCGACGGTGCCCGGCTTCTTCAGCGCATCCTCTGACGTTGCGAAGGTGACAGCGCTGGATTCGGTCGAACCGTAGAATTCATAGATCACCGGCCCCCACCATTCGATCATGGCACGTTTGACGTCCGCCGGACATGGCGCGGCGGCGTGGATCACGTGGCGCAGCGAGGAAACGTCGTATTTCTTGCGGACCGCCTCGGGCAGCTTCATCAGGCGGATGAACATGGTCGGCACCATGAAGATGGTGTCGATCCTGTACCGCTCGATCAGTTCGAGAAACTCTTCGGCTTCGAAGCGCGGCATCAACACCAGCGCGCCGCCGAGCTTTCCGGCGCGGATGCCGAACGAATTCGGCGCAGAATGATAGAGCGGGCCAGGCAGGATCGCGCGGGCGCCGGGCTTGAGGCCGTAGATCATCGCGCGCATGCGCTCGCCGGCGACCTGCTGCTCCGGCGTCGGCGCATTGCGGCGCACGCCCTTGGGATGGCCTGTCGTGCCGGACGTATAGATCATGTTCATCGGCTGCGGTACGACCGGACCGTCATAGGGCTGATGTTGCCCCAGCCAGGATTCGAAATCGACCGCGAAGTCGGGTGTCCCCAGATGATCGGGATCGATCTTGTAGCTGGACAGGATCTCCGGGGGCGTCGGCACGCTGAGCACGGTGATGCCGGCAGGAATCGCATCGCGCAAGGCGTGCAGCATGTCGGCGTGCCCGATCAGCACGGACGTGCCGGTGTCGCCAAGGATGTAGTTGATCTCCTCCGGCTTGAAATGCCAGTTGATAGGCACGCCATAGGCGCCGAGACGCATAGCGGCGTAGGCCGCTTCAAGGAAGGCGATGTCGTTACGCATCAGCATGCAGACGCAGTCGCCTTGGCGAACGCCTGATACGGCGAGACCGGAGGCGATGCGGTCGGCGCGATTGGCGACTTCGGCGTGAGTGCGATGGCGCTCGCCAGAGACGATGCCAAGGAAAGGGGACGTTTCGCTCATTGTTGTTTTCTTCGTTTTGTTTGGAGCCGTCATTCCGGGGCGACGCGAAGCATCGAACCCGGAATCCATTTCACAGCGGATGTTGGAGCTCGATGGATTCCGGGCCTACGCCTTCGGCGCATCCCGGAACGACGAGCTCAATCCGCAAACTTGGGCGCGCGCTTCTCCAGATTGGCGCGCACCGCCTCGGTCTGGTTGGCGCCGCCGATCAGCTTCTGCTGCTCGACCGATTCCGCCAGCAACGCCGGACCCGAATCGACCGAGAGATTATTGAGCAGGCGCTTGGCCGCGCGGATCGCGTCGGGACTCTTGCCGGCGATTTCGCGCGCGGCATCGAGGGCGGCTGCGCGCGGGTCGTCGCAGATGCGAGTGGCAAGGCCGTAAGCCATCGCTTCCTGCGCGGAGAAGATGCGGCCGGTGTAGGTGAGATCGCGCAGGATGTCGTCGCGCACGAGGCTCGCCAGGATCGGCGTGCCTGCCATGTCAGGCACGAGGCCCCATTTGATTTCCATGATCGACATCCGCGCATCCGGCGCGAGAAAGCGCATATCGGCACCAAGCGAAAGCTGGAAGCCACCGCCGAAGGCAACGCCGTGCACAGCCGCGATCACGGGAACCGGGAGCTGACGCCATCCCCATACCGCTTGCTGCGGAAAGTTAGCCTGGCCGTGCGTTCGCTTGGTGAGATCGCGATTTTCACCACCCGGAATTCCGTTGCCGCCCTTCTCCTTCATCGCGGCGAAACGTCCCATGTCGAGCCCGGCGCAGAAGGCGCGCCCCTCGCCCGAGAGCACGACGACGCGCACGCCTGTTTCCTTCGAAAGCCGCTCGGTTGCAGCAACAAGGGCCTCGAACATGGGCTGATCGAGCGCGTTCATCTTGTCCGCGCGCACCAGGCGCACGTCGGCGACGCCTTCCGAGATCGAGATCGAGACGCGCTCTTCCATGGATGAATTCTCCCCTGTTCTTGTTCGGTGCCGCTTTACAGAAAGCTGTCGGCCGGATTTAGTCAATCGACCAATTAACTGACAATCCGTACGGGAGAAACAGCCATGTTCAAGGAAAATCTTCTGGCTGGGCGGCGCATCCTCGTGACCGGCGGCGGCACCGGGCTCGGAAAGTCGATGGCGGCGCGCTTCCTCCAGCTTGGCGCCGAGGTGCACATTTGCGGCCGGCGCAAGATCGTCTGCGACGAGACGGCGACCGAGCTGATGGATCTCTATGGTGGTCGCGTCACCAGCCATGGCGTCGACATCCGCAACGCGCTTGCGGTCGAGGAGATGGTCGAGAACATCTTTCGCGATGGTGGCCTCACCGACCTCATCAACAACGCCGCCGGCAATTTCATCTCGCGTACCGAGGAGTTGTCGCCGCGGGGCTTCGATGCGGTCGCCAACATCGTCATGCACGGCACGTTCTACGTGACCCATGCGGTCGGCAAGCGCTGGATCGCAGACAAGCAACCCGGCAACGTCGTCTCGATTACCACGACCTGGGTGCGCAACGGCTCGCCCTATGTGGTGCCGTCGGCGATGAGCAAGTCCGCGATCCACGCCATGACGATGTCGCTCGCGGCCGAATGGGGCCGCTACGGCATCCGCCTCAACACCATCGCGCCAGGCGAGATCCCGACGGAGGGCATGAGCAAGCGCATCAAGCCGGGTGACGAGGCCGGCGCGCGCACCAGGGCGATGAACCCGATGGGCCGCGTCGGCACCATGGAGGAATTGCAGAACCTCTCGGTGTTCCTGATCTCGGGCGGCTGCGACTGGATCAACGGCGAGACCATCGCCATGGACGGCGCGCAGGCGCTCGCGATGGGCGGCAATTTCTACCAGCTGCGCGACTGGAGCGACGACGACTGGAAGACAGCGCGCGAGAGCATCATGGCGCAGAACGAGAAGGACCGGGCGAAGCGGGGGTAGTCTCTCGTGCCCCGGACGCTTCGCACAGGCCGCCTTCGGCGTGCTGCGATACTGAGCCGGGGCCATCTCTCCTTACGCATAACAATAGCGTCGGTCCCGGCTCTGCGCAGCAGCGCAAGAGCGCTGCAGCGCGTCCGGGACACGAAACCATGACGCTGTGGATAGAGATGCGCACCTCTCTCCGTCGTCATGCGAGCGCTGCGAAGCAATCCAGTGTCCCCGCAAAGAGAGCCCCGGAATGACTTCGTCCACAAACCTAGTGCTTCCCCGGGCCCATATACCCGAACAGGAATCCCGCCACTTTCCGCATCTGGATCTCCTCGCTGCCCTCGGTGATGCGGTAGCGTCGATGATGCCGATAGATATGCTCGAATGGCTTGTGACGTGAATAGCCCATGCCGCCGTGGACCTGCATGGCCCTGTCCGCGGATTCGCAGCAGAGGCGATTTGCCCAGTAATTGCACATCGAGACGCGGTCTGAGAGCGTGCGCTCGATCTGCTCCTCGCTGAGCTGGTCCATCTCCGAGGCGGTCTTGTGGATCAACAGCCGCAGCATCTCGGCCTGCGTCGCAAGCTCGACCAGAGGGAACTGGATCGCCTGGTTCTCGGCCAGCGCCCGGCCGAACGGCTTTCGCTCCCGCGCATATTTGACGCTCTCGTTGATGCAGTACACGGCAGCGCCCAGCGAGCTCGCCGCCTGGCGGATGCGGTTCTGATGCACGAAGCACTGCGCCAGCGACAGGCCGCGATCGACTTCGCCGAACTGCGCATCCTCAGGGACGAACACATCCGTAAAGCTGACGCGGGGGTGATCGGTCGGCATGTTGAAGGTCCACATGTACTCCTCGATCTTCACACCCGGCGTCTTCGCTGGCACCAGGAAGCAGGTGATGCCGCGGGCATCACCGTCGTTGCCTGACGTGCGCGCGAACAGCGCGCAATGCGTGGCGACGTGCATGCCCGTCGTCCACATCTTCTCGCCATTGATGATCCAACCCTTGACGTTGTCGCGGGTCGCCGGCACCGCACGCGTCTCCATGTGGGTGGCATCCGAGCCGTGATGCGGTTCGGTGAGGCCGAAGGTGATGCGGTACTTGCCCCTGATCGAACCGTCGATCATCGCCTTCTGGTCGTCGCTTCCGTAACGATCGAGCATGGTGACGACGGGGAAATTGCCGACGATCGAGTGCTCGTTCTGGAGGTCGTTGTGCAGCCCCAGGCCCTTCGCGGCAAAATGCTCGCGGATCACGGCCATCCAGAGGTTGGAGCCATCCTTGCCGCCATATTGCTTCGGCACCGGAAAGCGCAGATGGCCGGCGGCGTCCGCAAGATCCTTGGCCTTGCGCAACAGCGCTTCCCATTCGCGACGCGGCAGGCCGCCATTCTCGAAGTCGGTGCGCGCCCATTCGCGGCGATGATCGAAAAAGCGGATGTTGTCGTCGGCCTCTTCCAGTGGCTTGATCTCGCGTTCGATGAAACGGTCGAGCTCTCCGAGATAGGTGACGAGATCGGCTGGCAATGAAAAATCCACGGTTCTCTCCCGGATTGATTTTTGTCGTTTTGCGTTGAGGCGCTAAGCGCGTCCTTTGCTTTGCACGATTAAGGTGAGAAGAGCGCGCGCAAGTCAAGCGAGGCAAGACGCGTGAGAGGCGCAAGGGGCATCCGCGCAATTCGATGGCGCATCGGCGCCGACGCGCGGTAGGATGACGCCAATATTCCTTGACGAGAAAATGCGGGAGCTGCGCGATGGAGCTGAAATTTTCCAAGGTCGAACGCAAGGGGCCGATCACGATCGTGACGCTGTCGCGACCCGAGGTCTACAACGCGCTGCACATCGATGCGCATTTCGAGCTCAACAGAGTGTTCGACGATTTTTCCGCCGATCCAGAGCAATGGGTCGCAATCGTCACCGGCGCGGGCGACAAGGCGTTCTGCGCCGGTAACGATCTGAAGTGGCAGGCGGCGGGAGGAAAACGAGGCTGGGACAAGGGCGGCTTTGCCGGTCTCACGTCGCGCTTCGATTGCGACAAGCCGATCATCGCCGCGGTGAACGGCGTTGCCATGGGCGGCGGCTTCGAGATTGCGCTCGCCTGCGACCTCATCATCGCCTCGGAGAACGCGACCTTCGCGTTGCCCGAGCCCCGTGTAGGGCTCGCCGCGCTCGCCGGCGGCCTGCACCGGCTGCCGCGGCAGATCGGCCTCAAGCGGGCCATGGGCATGATTCTCACCGCACGCCATGTCAGCGCCAAGGAAGGTCTGGAACTCGGCTTCCTCAACGAGATGGTGCCGCAGGGCGAGGCGCTCGCGGCCGCGCTGCGCTGGGCGGAGATGATCACCAAGAACTCGCCGATGTCGATCCGAGCCTCGAAGCAGGCGATTCAGAAAGGACTCGGCGTTTCGCTCGAGCAGGCCATCGCGGAGCAGCGGGAGTATCCGGCGGTAAAGGCGATGGTGGCCTCGCAGGATTACATCGAGGGCCCGAAAGCATTTTCGGAGAAGCGGCCACCGAAATGGATGGGGAAGTGACCGCGCATTGCGCGGTCATTCCGGGGCGCGCCGAGAGGTGCGAGCCCGGAATCCATCAGGCGGCAGAACGCGCGGATAAATGGATTCCGGGCTCGTCGCTATGCGACGCCCCGGAATGACAACGGGGAGAGTTGCGCCGCTTACCCGCCCCGCCCCAGCTCCCGCTTGTAAGACGCATAATTCGGCTGATCGACCGCGAGCTTGTCCATCGTCGTCGCCCACAGATGCTCCGCAAGCCCCGGCGTTGCGAGATCAACCTCGCCCCTGGCGATGCGCTCGGCGAGCGCGCGGTTGAGCTCTGTCACCGAACCATCCATGTTGAGCAGCGCGCGCAGGCGCTCGACCTCCTTCGCATCGCTGCCCTCCTCCAGCGTCAGCTGCCGCGTGACGAGATCGAGGATGTTGATGGCGACGCGCAGCTTGAAGGCCTGGTGGCCGGAGATCAGCGGCGTGATGTCGTTGCGGAGAAAATCGGCGACTGATTTGGTCAGCTCGATTGGTGTCGGCTCGTCCTGCATGGGTCAGCTCCCGCGCGGCGCCAAAAGCCGCAACAGATCGATCTCGGTTTCGCTGGCGCGGCGGCCGATCATGGCGCGCTCCATCGAATGGTCGGGCCCCTGGCGAAACCGCTGCATCATGCCGCCGCACATGATGCCCCAGCGCAGCGTGCCCATGACTTCCCAGAATCTGACCCGCGCCGCATCGACCTTGCGGCCCGCCGCTTCATAGCCGGCGAACAGCTCCTCGCGCGAGCCAAAGCCGCCGACGGGCTTATCGATCTCGCCGAAGCGCCACGAATTGACGCAAACCCAGCCGAGGTCCTCCATGGGATCGCCGAGATGGGCGAGCTCCCAGTCGAGCACGGCACGAACTCCATCGGGGCCGATGATGAGGTTGCCGTTGCGGAAGTCGCCATGCACCAGCGTGGTCTCGATCGAGGTGCCGGGATCGTGGTCGCGCAACCAGCGCAGCGCCAGCGCGAACACGGGCTTCGGCCAGCTCAGGCTGCGATAGTCGCGCTCGAAATCGGAGATCTCCTGCGTCGTACCTCGACTGCGCAGCTCCGGCAATTTGTCCCGCGGTAGTTGATGGAGACCTGCGAGAATGCCGCCGATCTGTCGCGCAAGCAGCGGACGCGCCGCGGCGAACTCATCGTCGCGAAGAATTTTGCGTGCGATGGTTTCGCCCTCGACCCGCTGCATGATGAAGCCGGTGCCGAGGTCATCCTCCGGCGTCAGCACATGCATCACGCGCGGCGACGGCACACCCGCGTCGAAAGCCAGCTGCATCAGCTGCGCCTCCGCCGCAAGCCCCGCGGCGCGCGTGGGCGCAGCGCCATAGCCCTTCGGCGAGCGGCGCAGGATCGCGCCAATCAGCCCATCGGGATGCACGATGTCGAAGCGCCAGGTTTCCTGACTGGCGCCACCCGACAGTTTTGCTGTCCCAGTGACGGCGGTTGCGCCGCTGCACCAGCGCTGAACGCTGCGTGAAAGCTCCGCCTCGATCATTTGCCCTTGAACTGCGCAGGCCGCTTCTCCAGGAACGCGCCGACGCCCTCGCGAAAATCCTGGGTATCGCCGGCGCGGAGCTGACACTGGAATTCGAGGTTGAGCTGATCTTCGAAGGAATTTTCGGGGCTGTCCCAGTAGAGCTTGCGGATCAACGACAGCGCGACCGTAGGCCCGCTGGCGAGCTCGCGCGCGAGCTTCATCGCCTCCTCCATCAGCACGCCATCATCATAGACACGGTTGACGAGACCCCATTCCAGCGCCTTCTCGGCTGGCAGTCGCTCGCCCATCAGCGACAATTCGATCGCACGCGCCTTGCCGACGAGGCGCGGCAACAGCCAGGTCGAGCCGCAATCCGGCACCAGGCCGATGCGGCGGAAAGCTTGAAGGAAGTAGGAGGAACGCGCGCACAGGATCATGTCGCCGAGCAGCGCGAAGCTCATGCCGGCGCCGGCAGCCGGGCCATTGACCGCGGTGATAACAGGACAATGCAGATTGCGGATGCGGCGCAGGAAAGGATGAAAGCCGGTCTCCAGCGTCAGGCCGGCCTTGGTCTTCTTCGACTGGTTGTTGCGGCCCTGGAGATTCGCGCCCGTGCAGAACGCGCGGCCAGCGCCAGTCAGCACGATGCAGCGCACCTCGTCCTTCTTCTCCTCGATTGCATCGAGCGCCTCGGCAAGGCCGCCGAGCATGTCCATGGAGACCGCGTTCATCACCTCCTGATGGTCGAGCTTGAGGATCGCGACCGCTCCATCGATATCGAGCGTGACGTGCTTGAACTGCATGGTTTCCTCGTCCGTTGCGGCCAACGTCAGTTTCGCAGGCCGGAATTAGTCTTGCCTGGGGCGCATATTTGATTTTTGGCGCGGTCTTGTCCATGGTGATCGGCGCATAGCAAGCAATCTTGTGCGCAGCGGCTGATGCGCGGCGTACCAGGAAGAGGAAATGCGCCATGAATCTCTTCGACCTCTCCGGCCGCGTCGCCGTGATCACTGGTGGCAACGGCGGCATCGGGCTCGGCATTGCGCAGGCACTCGCTGGACAGGGCTGCAACGTCTCGATCTGGGGCCGCAACGCCGAGAAGAACAAGGCTGCTGCCGCGAGCATGGCGGGTCTCTCCGGAAAGGTCGATACACGCGTCTGCGACGTCACAGATCCCGCCTCGGTCAACGCCGCGATGAAGGCCACGCTCGACACATTCGGCCGCGTTGACGGCTGCTTTGCCAATGCCGGCATTGGCGGTGGCGGCCGCCGGTCCTTCATCGAGCGCACCGAGGACGAATGGCGCACGATGTTCGCGACCAATCTCGACGGCGTGTTCCACGCTTTTCAAGCGGCCGCAAAGCACATGACCGAGCGCGCCAATGCCGGCGATGCCTTCGGCCGGCTGGTTGCGACCTCGAGCCTCGCTTCGATCTTCGGCACCGCGCGCAACGAGCATTATGCCGCGACCAAGGCCGCCATCAACGCGCTGGTGCGCGCGCTCGGTGTCGAGCTGGCGCGCCACGGCGTCACCGCGAACGCAATCCTGCCCGGCTGGATCAAGAGCGACATGACATCAGGTCTCATGGCCAACGAGAAATTTGTCGCCAACGTGATGCCGCGGATTCCGATGCGCCGCTTCGGCGAGGCATCCGATTTCGGCGGGATCGCGGTGTATCTGATGAGCAAGGCCTCGTCGTATCACACTGCGGACACGTTCGTGATCGACGGCGGCTATACGGCGTTTTGAGTTTAGGTTCGTAGCGACTCTGAGGGGGAAGGCAAATGTTCTCACACGTCATGATCGGCACCAACGACCTCGACAAGGCCAAGGCGTTCTATGACACGCTGCTCGGCACGCTCGAAGTGCGGCCCGCGCGGGTCGACGGCCATCGCATCTTCTACATCACCAAGACCGGCGTGTTCTCGGTGACCAAGCCGATCAACGGCGAGCCCGCGACCTGTGCGAATGGCGGCACGATCGGCTTTGCCGCCAACTCGCCCGAGCAGGTCGACAGGTGGCACGCCGCCGGCATCGCGGCCGGCGGAACGCCAATCGAAAATCCGCCCGGCATCCGCGAGGGCGCAGGGAACAAGCTCTACCTCGCCTATTTGCGCGATCTCGACGGCAACAAGATCTGCGCGATGCATCGCATGCCAAACTGACGTTGACTCGAGTGCAGTTGTCATTCCCCGCGAAGGCGGGGAATCCAGTACGCCGCGGCCACTCGATTCAATCACCGCGGCCTCTGGAATACTGGATCGCCCGGTCTTCGCCGGGCGATGACAGCGCAGAGTGAGGCGCGCGCCTGCCGCGTCCCTGCACGCCATTCAAACGACACTTCAAACGCCCGGCGATATTCCATCGCGTGGCATGACTCCGCCTGACAAATGCGCGCTCGCACTTTGGGCGCGCTGCGACTATTCTTGCGCCCAGAACAATCTCAACGTCCCCGGGAGGAACAATGACAAAGCACACCTACATTCCCCGCACCACCAACTACACGCTCAATCCCGGCGACGAGCTCAACGACCTCAGGATGTCGGAGCAGGTCCGGCCGCTCTACGACCACGTCAAGAAATTCATCCGCGACACCGTCGAGCCGATGTCGGTGGAGTTCGCCAAGGCCGGCGAAGGCAAGGAGGACCGCTGGAGCTTTACGCCGAAGCAGCTCGAGCTTTTGGAGAGGGCCAAGAACAAGGCCAAGCAGGAAGGGCTCTGGAATTTCTTCCTGCCCGACGACGAGACCGGTCAGGGCCTGAAGAATCTCGACTATGCCTATATCGCCGCCGAGCTCGGCAAGAGCCCGCTGGCGTCCGAGACCATGAACTGCTCGGCGCCCGACACCGGCAACATGGAGGTGCTGGAGCGCGTCGGCACCAAGGAGCAGAAGGAGAAGTGGC
>Ga0209758_1001205_pt1 | contig 32568 bp, 34 predicted proteins | sample AraplaMF_Col_mMF_FD_184258 | JGI IMG/M metagenome (GOLD analysis project Ga0209758, IMG submission 184258) | Arabidopsis root microbial communities from the University of North Carolina, USA - plate scrape MF_Col_mMF (SPAdes) (version 2) | ecosystem: Host-associated > Plants > Roots > Endosphere... | reverse complement strand
CATGTCGATGCCGGCGGTGATGCCGGCCGAACTCCACAGCGCCCCGTCCTGGACGAAGATCCGGTCGGGCTCCAGCCGCACGGCCGGATACCGGCGCTGGAAGTCCTGCGAGCGCCGCCAGTGCGTCGTCGCCCGCCGGCCGTCCAGCAGGCCGGCGGCGGCCAGGATGTAGGCTCCGGAACAGACGCTGGCCGTGCGGCGGGCGGTGCGGAACGTCGCGCGGGCGAAGGCCAGGGTCGCCTCGCAGATCGCCGGAGACCGCGTGCCCTCGCCCCCAGAGACGATCAGGGTGTCCAGCGGCGGCGCGTCGTCGAAGGCCCCCGCATACATCGCCGCCCCGGACGAGCTGTCCACGCTTCCTGGCTCGCGGGCCAGGACATGCAGGCGATAGGCTCCCGGCGCGAACCGGCCGGCGATCTCGAACGCCGCGATCGGCCCCGCCGCGTCCAGCAGCTGAAAATCCGGGAAGATCAGGAAGCCGATGTCGCGGGTCATGCGGACGGTCCTTGGTGATGATTCTGGCGGATTTCGAGGGATCTACGTCATTTCTGTCAGACGCTAGCGAGGCCATGCTGCGGCGTCAACAGGAGGGCCGCCCATGCCGAAACACCCGCCGTTCCACATCGTGTTCGCCCTGTTTCCCGATGTCACCCACCTGGACTTCACCGGTCCGCACCAGATCCTCGGCCGCCTGCCCGGCGCCCAGGTGGTGATCGCCAGCGAGGCGGGCGGCGAGATCGAGGCCGAGGGCCTGGTGTTCAGCCGGGTGGCGCGGCTGGTCGATATCGAGCGCTGCGACCTGCTGTGCGTGCCCGGCGGCTTCGGCACGACCCAGGCGATGGCCGACGAAGCCTTTCTGGCCCAGCTGCGACGGCTGGCGGCCGGCGCGCGCTACGTGACCTCGGTCTGCACGGGCTCGCTGCTGCTGGGCGCGGCGGGGCTGCTGAAAGGCCGGCGGGCGGCCTGCCACTGGGCCTGGCGCGACCAGCTGGCCTTGTTCGGGGCGACGCCCGACCCGGCCCGGGTGGCGCGCGACGGCAATGTCTTCACCGGCGGCGGCGTGACGGCCGGCATCGACTTCGCCCTGACCGTCGTGGCCGAGATCGCCGGCGACGAGACCGCCCAGGCGATCCAGCTGGCGGTGGAATACGCCCCGGACCCGCCGTTCCATGCCGGCCGCCCGGAGACCGCTCCGCCGGCCGTGCTGGAGCGCGTCCAGGCGATCTACGCCCGCGGCATGGACGAGCGCTGGGCAGCGGCGCGCAAGGCGAGCGCGGCGTTGCCGCAGGGCGCCTAGAGGTTGCGGAACGACCGGCCCATGGTCATGCTCAATTCATGGCGGGGACGAGCGAGCGGAAATCCGGGAAGGGCGACGTCGCGCGCCTCGTCGCGGTGTTGGCCGGCGTGTTCGCGGCGGCGCTGCTGATCGCCAACTGGCAAGGGATCGCGCTGATCGTCGCGATCCTGACCGCCGAGCATCGTCCGGCGCTGCTGAAGGACGCCGAGTGGGACGCGCCCGCCTCGGCCGCGCGCTTCCACCATCGGTTCCGCGCCGGGACGCCGGAGCGCGATCTGACGGCCTGGCTGGAGAAGAACCGCTTCGCCGTGGACGCGCGCGCCAGGACGGCCGACAGGCAGGTCAACGGCCTGCCCTGCAACGAGGCCGTCAAGGTGAACTGGTCGGTCGACGCGGCGGGCCAGCTGACCCGGGCCGACGCCATCGTGTCGCAAATCGCCTGCCTTTAGCGAGGTTTGGGCCTCCCGGCCGGACCGCCCAGACTTGATCCGGACACGAACCTGCCTCACAACGCTCTCAAGCGGAGAGATCGTGAATGCGTCGGATCAAGTCGTTTCTCGTCGGGCTGACCGCCGTCGCTGGTCTGGCGGCCGGTCTGGCGGCCGTTTCACCGGCCTCGGCGCAGGACGTGCCGTTCACCTACGGCGTCTGGCGCAATCCCAAGAACAGCGTCCACGTCGAGATCAAGCCCTGCGGCGGCGGTCGCGCCTGCGGCGTCGTGATCTGGGCCAATGACGACGCCAAGGCCGACGCCAGGAAGGGCGGCACGCCCGACCTGGTCGGCCTGCAGCTGCTGCGCGATTTCCAGCTGCAGAAGAACGGCAGCTGGAAGGGCAAGGTGTTCGTGCCCGACCTCAACATGAACTTCAACGGCACGGCCGACTTCCCCGACGCCACCACCATGAAGGCCAAGGGCTGCCTGATCGGCGGCTTCCTGTGCAAGTCGCAGACCTGGCGGCGGGTGGACGTGGCGGCGCGAGGGATGCCGTCGAGCTAGGGGCCGTTCTGGTTCCTGTTGTCATCCCGGAAAGCGCGGAGCGCTTGTCCGGGATCCAGGCAGCCGCACCGCCTTCGCCCAGTCCCCTGGGGCCCGGATAGCCTCTGCGAGGCTTCGGGGATGACAACGGATTTGGATTTCAGGCGCTCCGCGCTCTTGAACTGACAGAGCTCTAGGCCGGATCCAGCTCCGGATAGCGCCGGAAGATCCCCTCGGTGCTGAAGGGGATCCGGCGGGCCGACTTCAGGTAGCCCGCGATGTTCGGCCGCTCCGCTACCGCGTCGCGCACGGCGATCACCCGGCCCAGCCCGGGCTCCAGGCGCTTCATCGCGTGGGGAAAGGCGTAGCGCAGGCCCTCCACCGCCTGGAACAGCGACAGGTCGGCATAGGTCAGGACCTCGCCCGTCAGCCATCCGCCCCCATTTCTGATCTTTGGCGGCGCCCGCGCCAGCACCGTTTCGAACCAGCCCAGGTACTTCTTCATCCGCCCGGTGCGGAACTCCTTGGCCCGCCGCGCGGCCTCGTCCTTCTGGTCCTCGTAATAGAGGCCCATGCCCACCGGATGGTGGACGTCGTGGGCCTCGGCCACCAGGTCGGCGATCGTCAGTTGCAGTTGGTTGACCCATAGCCGCCCGCCCTCGTCGCGCGGCGCGAGACCGTGGCGCAGGCCCAGGTGCAGCAGGATATTGGCCGTCTGGCCGATCACCAGGTCGCCGTCGACCAGGTAGGGCGGGGCGAAGGGCGGACGGTCCTGGCCCGCCATGTCGGCCATCAGGGCGTCCTCGCCGCCGGCGGCGTCGGGATCGCCGCGCGCCACGTCGACATAGGCCGCGCCGGCCTCCTCCAGCGCCAGGCGCACGAACTCGCCGCGTCCCTGGATCGTGGGCCAGTAATGCAGTCGGTAGGTCATGTGGGGGAGAACAGACGGGCGGGCGAAAGGATGCCTGGGACCCCGTCCGATCTACCCCACCCTCACGCTCGTCATCGAGACCGCCGCGAACACCGCGTCGGTGAAGAACGACACGGGCTCGCCCGGCGTCTGGGCGCCCAGCACGTAGAGCAGCGGCAGGTAGTGCTCGGCGCTGTTGATCGCCGCGTCGGCGTCGGGGCCCAGGCTCCGCCAGTCGATCAGCGGGTCGTGGTCCCCGGCCGCGATCAGGGCCTTGGCCCGGTCGTTGAAGCGCGGGGCCCAATCGGGAGTCTCGCCGGTGCGGAAGTCGACGGCCCGCAGGTTGTGGACGATGTCGCCGCTGCCGACGATCAGCACGCCCTCGTCGCGCAGGGCGGCCAGGCGCTGGCCGGCCTCGTAGTGCCAGCGGTCGGGGCGGCCGCGGTCCAGGCTCAGCTGCACCACCGGCACGTCGGCGTGCGGATACATTGGCCGCAGCACGCCCCAGGCCCCATGGTCCAGGCCCCGGGTCGGGTGCTGGACGACCGGATCCGGCGACAGCCGTTCGGCCACCCGCGCCGCCAGGGCCGGATCGCCGGGGGCGTCGTAGCGCACGTCGAACAGGGCCTGGGGGAAGCCGCCGAAGTCGTGGATGGTCTCCGGGCGCTCGGCCGCGCTGACCGCGCTGGCCCCCCGCGTCTCCCAGTGGGCGCTGATCATCAGCACCGCCCTGGGTCGCGGCAGGTCCCGGCCCAGCTCCGCCCAGGCGCGGCTCCAGGCGTTGTCCTCGATGGCGTTCATCGGCGAGCCGTGGCCGAGGAACAGGACGGGCAGGCGGGCGGTCATCGAGAGCGGCTCCAATCTGATACTTTCATAGTTACAGATAGGCCTTGGCCGACGTGATGCAATATCGGCGTCGACCGCTGGCCCGCTCGTCGTCGATCGGTTAGCTGTTGGGTCGAGCGAACTTGGAGGTTCCCATGTCGATCGTCGCGGAGACGCGCCTGGCGACCTACGGCACTCTCGCGCCCGGCAGGCCCAACCACCACCAGCTCGCCGCCCTCAGCGGCCAATGGAGCCGGGGAAGGGTGCGCGGCAAGCTCGTCGAGGCCGGCTGGGGCGCGTCGCTGGGCTATCCCGGGCTGGTCCTGGACCAGGATGGCGCGGAACTGGACGTCCAGCTGTTCCAGTCCGACGACCTGCCGGAGCACTGGTCTCGCCTGGACGCTTTCGAGGGCGATGGCTACCGGCGCGTGATCGCCTCGGTCCTGACGGCCGGCGGCGAGATCGACGCGTGCATCTACGTCCTCGCGGAGGCCAGGACCTGAGCGGATCTGTCGCCATTGGGCGACAGTCCGGCGCTCGCGTCGTCTGGTCGCGCCGATGCGCGCGGCGCGTGCTTTCCCCTCGGGCCGGGCTTTGTTAAGGCGGGTGGATCGTGAACGCTTCCGCCCTTCCTCCCCTGTCGCCGCAAGCCGCCGAGGCCACGCCGGTCGCGGCCGCGCCGGCCGGCCGGCGCCCCCCCCGGATCGCCACGCGCGGCGGCGCGCTGGACCTGCTGCGGCTGCTCGCCTCGCTGCTGATCGTCATCTACCATTTCGGGGCCGAGGGCCCGATGCGTATCGAGCGCTTCGGCCAGGTGTTCTCGCGCGGCTTCCTGGCGACCGACTTCTTCCTGATGCTGTCGGGCTACGTGCTGGGCCGGGCCTACGGCGCCTCGACCCTGACCGGGCGGATCAGCCACGGCCGTTTCTGGGTGCGCCGGGTGGGGCGGGTCTGGCCGGGCCACCTGATCGTGCTGGCCATGATGGCCGCCCTGGTGCTGGTGCTGAACGCCATCGGCACCGACGCCCACAAGCCTTCGCGCTTCGCCTGGGACCAGCTTCCGGTCCAGGCCCTCCTGGTCCACGCCTGGGGCTTCAACAGCGACGGCTGGAACCTGCCCAGCTGGTCGCTGTCGGCCCTGGTCGTCTGCTATGCGGTTTTTCCCTGGCTGTGGCGGGCCGTCGACAAGGTGCGCCATCCGTGGCTCCTGCCGGTGATCGGCGCCCTGGCCTTCGCCGTCTGCGAGGTGGTGGCGCGGATCGTGTTCGACCACGCCCTGTCGGACCTGCAGTTCCGCTTCGGCGTCGTGCGGGCCTTGCCGCTGTTCATCCTGGGCGTCTGCATGGCGCGGGCGGTCGAGATGGACTGGCCGTCGGAGAAGGCCGCCAAGGCCCTGCTGGTCGGCGGCGGCCTGCTGCTGGCGCTGATGCAGCCGCTGGACCGTTACGCCCTGCCCGACGAGCTGATCTTCGACGTGCCCTGCCTGGCCGCCATCGCCGCCATCGTGCTGGGCGCGGGCCGGCTGCCGGTTCGCCGTCCCAGGGCCTGGATCGAGGAGGGGGCCAAGCTGTCGTTCGCCCTGTTCATCACCCACATCTTCGTGGGCGTGATCTATTGGAGCGCGGTGCACAAGCTGATCGAAACCGTGCCGATCGGCATCGGCTGGCAGTGGCTGATGTGGTTGGCCTCGTTCCCGATCGCCATGGGCGCGGCGTGGCTGTTCCACACCTATGTCGACCAGCCGCTGCAGGACCGCCTGGCGCCGTGGCTGCGAGGCAGGCGGTAGGCTCCCGCGCCGCGTCAGCCCTGGCCCTTGCCCTCGCCGCGACGTTTTTCCAGCACGCTGGCCAGGCCTTGCAGGATGGGGGCATGGAGCGTGGGATTGTCGGGCGCGCGGTGGAGCAGCTTGATCGAGGCGACATGCACCTTGACGCCGGCCAGGACCGAAGGGGTCAGGCCGTCGGCCTCGTCGAGCAGGTCGCACAGCGAACGGGCGGCGATCTGGACGGCCTTGTTGCGCTCGGCGCCGCTGAGGCTGACGATGTCGCTGGACCGGGCGTACAGCGCCTCGATCCGGGCCGCGTCATCCAGGTCGGAGGCGAGCAAGGCGTCCAGCGCGGCGATATAGTCGTCGATGCCGGTCAGCGACGGCTCGCGCAGGGTCTCCATCGTGGCGTCGGCGCGCTTGAGCGCCTCGGCCACGTACATGCCGCCCTTCTGGGTCATCAACTGACCCAGGCGCGGCTTCATGCGGCTCTTTTTGACTTCGCTCATGCGATCGACCTCATCGGCTTGATGAGCGCGTCCAACTCGTCCTGGGACATGTTGTGCCCCCCGACCTCGCCCAGTTCGATGGACTTGTCGTCGCGGCGCCGGCCGTCCGGGAACTCCACGGGCGGACCCTGGTTTCGCCAGCGGCGGTCGGGCCCGGCATAGGTTTCGCATTCGATGAACAGCCGGTCGCCCTTGGCGACCCAGAGGATGCGCTCCAGCATGATGGCCGGGGACACCGGCTTGGCGATGATGAAATTGGCGCCGCAGTCGCGGGCCTTCTCGACCTGGTCGCGGCGGGTGTGGGAGGTGACGACGATCACGGGCGTGTGGCGATGGGCCTCGTCAGCCTCGCGGCGCAGCCATCGCGTCAGGTCGTAGCCGTCCAGGGCCGGCAGGGTGTCGTTGGTCAGGATCAGGTCGAAGGCTTGGTATCTCAGTTCGTCCTGGGCTTCTGGGCCGGTGGCCTTGCGCACGACATTCCGCAGCCCGAAGCTGGTCAGCACGCCGACGATGATGTCGAGCGACTGTGGATTGTCGTCGACGATCAACGCCCGAGCCTTGTCGAGATTGATGTACTGACTTGGCTGCAAGGCCCGACGCGCTCCCGTTGTCCCGCGACGCGACGGGCCCCTCAACCTATGTCTGAACGCGGTTAAGAAAGCGCTGCCGCACCGGGGCCTGAGGCGCCGTGCCGCGGCGACCCCGATCGGTCAGTCGAAGGCCTTCGTGCTCAGGGCGTCGGACTGCTGGGCGCTCAGGCGGCCAACGATGCGGATCAGGACCAGGCAAAGCGCGATCCACAGGGTGTCGCTGACCAGGTCCAGGCCTGAGGTGAACAGCGCCGTGCTGACCGCCTTGGCGCGCAGCTGCAGGCGGAAGCTGGCGTTGTCGAGCGTCGAGGTGACGATCCACAGGCCCCACCACCAGCGCAGGATCGGCGGCGTGTCCTGGGCGCGCCAGGAGGACGGCGAAAGGCTGACGCACCAGGCGTCGTTCAGGGCCTGGAACGGCTTGTAGAGATTGGCGAAGGGCACGAAGTACCAGCCGATCGACCAGGGTGGCGACACGTTCAGGCCGCTGGCCAGGGTGTGGCTGTTCATGGTGACGCGGTAGATCCACTTCAGTGTCAGGAAGCTGCTGATCAGCAAGGCCGTCACCAGGCCAAGGCCGGTCAGGCCGGAGACCAGGTCGGCCGTCTCCATGCCGGGCAGGGTTTCGGACATCGACACCGGTGTATCGGACGGGAAGCGCGACAGGCCGCGAAGCTGGAGAACGTCGGCGATGATGTTGAAGGCCGAGGCGGCCAGCCGCACGTACAGCCACAGCACGACCACGCGGCCCAGCGCGCGCGGATCGCGCGCGACATACGTCTTTGTCTTCGCCATGCCCGCCCCCGAAGCCCTACCTTGCGTCTAGAGACGTTCGGGCGATCCGGCAACGGGCGCGCCGGGTTCAGACCGCGTCCAGGCCGATGTCCATGACCAGGGCCGAGTGGGTCAGGGCGCCGACGCTGATCACCTCGACCCCCGTCTCGGCGATGGCCCGGACGGTCGTCAGGTTGACGCCGCCCGAGGCCTCCAGCACCGCCCGGCCCTTGGCCAGGGCGACGGCGGTCTTCAGGTCGTCGAGGCTGAAATTGTCGAGCATGACCACGTCGGGGCCGTGCTTCAGCGCATCCTCCAACTGGTCGAGCCCGTCGACCTCCACCTCGACCTTGACCAGGTGGCCGGCGAAGGCGCGGGCCCGGCGGACGGCCTCGCCCACCCCGCCGCAGGCGGCGACGTGGTTGTCCTTGATCAGGATGGCGTCGTCCAGGCCGAAGCGGTGGTTGATCCCGCCGCCGCAGCGCACCGCGTACTTCTCCAGGGCCCGCAGGCCGGGCGTGGTCTTGCGGGTGTCGACGATGGTCGCGCCCGTACCCTCGACCAGGCGGACATAGGCGCGGGTCAGGGTGGCGATCCCCGACAGCTTGCCCAGCAGGTTCAGGCCGGTGCGCTCGGCGGCCAGCACGGCGCGGGCGTTCCCCTCGGCGCGCGCCAGGATCGCCCCCGGGGCGGCGTCCACGCCGTCGGGCGTGACGACCTGGAACGCGGCGGTCGGATCCAGGGCGGCCAGGGCCAGGCGGGCGCAGGACAGGCCGGCCACCCGGCCGTCCTGCCGCGCGGCCCAGACCACCGACAGTCTCGTGTCGGGGTCGATGCAGGCCTGGGCGGTGATGTCGCCGGCCCGGCCCAGGTCCTCGGCCAGGGCCATGTCGATGATCGGGCGGACCAGCAGGTCGGGCAGGGGGGTGATCATTCGGCGGCGTACCGGACCGCGCGGCCCGACTCCAGGTCCGGAAGGGTGACGAAGGTCCGCTTCGGCAGGGCCGTGGCGGGGAAGTCGGCGCGGAAGTGGCCGCCCCGGCTTTCCCGGCGGGCCAGGGCGGCGCGGGCGATCAACTGGGCGGCGACCAGGGTGGGGGCGGGGCCGTGGGCCGCCTCCAGGGCGTCCAGCACCGTGATCAGGCGGGCTAGGCCCTCGGCGTCGCGGATCACCCCGGCGTCGCGGCTCATGGCCTGGCGGAGGGTCTGGAGGGCGGCGTCCGGCAGGTCTGGGGCGGGCCCGGCGGCCAGCGGTTCGCCGCCCAGCGTCAGGTCGCGGGCGGCCCGGCCGGCCCGGGCCCCGAACACCGCTGCTTCCAGAAGGCTGTTGGAGGCCAGGCGGTTGGCGCCGTGCACGCCCGTGCTGGCGCACTCCCCGGCGGCCAGCAGGCCGTCCAGGCTGGTGCGGCCGTCCAGGTCGGTGGCCACGCCGCCCATGTGGTAGTGCACGGCCGGGGTCACCGGGATCGGCTGGACGCGCGGGTCGATGCCGGCGCTCATGCAGGCGGCGAACACGGCGGGGAACTCGCGGTCGAAGTGGGCGCCGACCGCCGTGGTGGCGTCGAGGAAGGCACCGCGCCCGGCGGCGCGTTCGGCATGGATGGCGCGGGCCACCACGTCGCGGGGGGCCAGCTCCCGGGCCGGGTGATAGTCGGCCATGAACGCCCGACCATCAGTGTTGCGCAGGATCGCCCCCTCGCCGCGCAAGGCCTCGGTGGCCAGGGGAGCGGGGTCGCGGCCGATGTCGATGGCCGTGGGGTGGAACTGCACGAACTCCGGATCGGCGATCTCGGCCCCGGCCAGGGCGGCCAGGCCCAGGCCTTCGCCGCGCACTTCGGCGGGCGTGGTGGTCACAGCGTAGAGGCCGCCGACCCCGCCGGTCGCCAGGATCACGGCGGGCGCTAGGATTTCGACCAGGACGCCATCGATCTCGGCGATCAGCCCGACCACGCGGCCGGTCGCGTCCTGGAGCAGCCGCCGGGCGCGGGCGTTCTCGCGGATCTCGATGGTCGGCGCGGCGCGGGCGGCGGCGATGACCGCGGCCATGATCGCCGCCCCGGCGCCGTCGCCGCCGACCCGGGCGACCCGGGCCTTGGCGTGGGCGGCTTCCAGGCTGAGCACGAAACCGCCGTCGGTCTTGCGGTCGAAGGGGGCGCCCAGGGCGGCCAGGGCGCGGACCGCGGCGGGGCCTTCGGTGGTCAGCAACTCGACCGCCGCCGGGTCGCACAGGCCCACGCCGGCCGCGCGGGTGTCGGCGGCGTGCAGGGCCGGGGCGTCCTCGTCCGACAGGGCCGCGGCCATGCCGCCCTGGGCCCAGGCGCTGGAGCAGCCGGTGGCCAAGAGCGTGGGCGACAGCACCAGGGCCTTGCCGCCAGCTTCGGTCGCGGCGAGAGCGGCGGTCAGCCCCGCCAGGCCCGCCCCGAGGATCACGGGGCCGTCGAAGGTGAGGCGGTCAAGCATGGCTCAACTCCAGGGCCGCGCGGTGACGCTCGGCCGACGCTTCGTCAAAGCAGCAGAAGATCACTTCGGCCGGCCGGGCGCCCTGGAAGGCCGCAACGGTGGTCACGGCGATCTCGGCCGCCCGGTCGGCGGGAAAACGGTAGATACCGGTCGAGATGGCCGGGAAGGCGACGGTCTCGAAGCCCTTGTCGGCCGCGATCTCCAGCGACCGGTGATAGCAACTGGCCAGCAGTTCCGGCTCGCCCTGGTCGCCGCCGTTCCAGACCGGACCGACCGTGTGGATCACCCAGCGAGCGGGCAGGCGGAAGCCTTCCGTCAGCTTGGCGTCGCCGGTCTTGCAGCCGCCCAGCATGCGACCCGCGACGGCCAGTTCGGGACCGGCCTTGCGGTGGATCGCGCCGTCAACACCGCCGCCGCCCAGCAAGCTGGAATTGGCGGCGTTGACGATGGCGTCGACGTCCAGGGTCGTGATGTCGGCCTGGATGACGCTCATGCGGGCCATGATCAGATCAGCTCCACATCCACGTGGTGCTTGGCCTTCACGAGGTCGTACCGCGCCGGGACGGCCGGCGGCGGCAGGTCGATCATCCGCTGCACGGCCAGCCGGGCGCGGAAGGCGACGGCCGGGTCGACCGTCACCTCGTACTGGTCGTGAACCAGGGCGTCGTGGATGTTCTGCAGGCTGATCCGCTTCATGTGCGGGCACAGGTTGCAGGGGCCGATGAACTGGGTGCCCGGGCTTTCGGCCTGGACGTTGGAGGCCATCGAGCATTCGGTGATCAGCACCACCTGCTTGGGCTTGCGCAGCGCGACATAGTCGTTCATCGCCGCGGTCGAGCCGGCGAAGTCGGCGGCTTCCAGGATCTCGGCCGGGCACTCCGGGTGGGCCAGGATCTCGGCTTCGGGCCAGGCGAAGCGCATGTCGGCGATGTCCTGGGCGGTGAAGCGCTCGTGCACCTCGCAGCGGCCGGCCCAGGCGATGATTTTGACATTGGTCTGGCGGGCGACGTTGCGGGCCAGGAACTCGTCGGGGATCAGGATCACCTTGTCGACGCCCCACTCGCGGGCGGCCCACTCCACCACCTGCACGGCGTTGGCGCTGGTGCAGCAGATGTCGGTCTCGGCCTTCACGTCGGCGGTGGTGTTGACGTAGGTGACCACCGGCACGCCCGGGTGGCGCTGCTTGATCAGCCGCACGTCGGCGCCGGTGATCGAGGAGGCCAGGCTGCAGCCGGCCCGCAGGTCGGGGATCAGCACGCGCTTGTCGGGGGCCAGCACCTTGCTGGTCTCGGCCATGAAGTGCACGCCGGCCTGGACGATCACCGCCGCGTCGCACTTGGCCGCCTCGCGGGCCAGGGCCAGGCTGTCGCCGACGAAGTCGCCGACGCCGTGGAAGATCTCGGGCGTCATGTAGTTGTGGGCCAGGATGACGGCGTTCTTTTCGCGCTTCAGCCGGTTGATCTCGGCGATCAACGGCGCGTGGGCCCGCCATTCCAGGGGCGTCACGTGATGCTTCACCTTGTCCCACATCGCCGCGGTCTGGGCTTCGACGTCGGGCGTGAAGGGCAAGGACCCCAGGGGGGGCGCGAAACCGTCAGCCATGTGATCCTCACTTATGCTCAAACTGAGCATTTCAAGGGCCTCAAAAAACGCCGGAAACGGAGGGTTCCCCGCCTCGGCGTCGCCCCTTATGCTGAAATTGAGCAAAAGGGATGGATCACATATAGACCTTCTGGGACGGCTTGCAAAGGGAGGGCGTGAAAATCCGTGTCCGGCGCGAAGAGGCGAGGGCGAAGACCAGCGCCGCCTACCCCTTCGCCTTCCCGCCCTTCCTCGCCGCCTTGGCCGGCACGTGCCTGTCCCACGCGTCCGCCATCGCCTGCGCCAGGGCGTCCAGGGCGTAGGGCTTGCGCAGCAGGGGCCATGGCGTCTCGTGGGCCCGGACCAGTTCCTGGCCGGTGTAGCCCGAGCTGAGCAGGATCGGCAGTTCCGGCCGCTCGTGCGACAGGGTGACGGCCAGGTCCACCCCGCTCTTGCCGCCCGGCATGATCACGTCGGTGATCACCAGGGCCAGGGTCGGGTCGGCGCGGGCGATGGCCAGGGCCTCGTCGGCGTTGGCGGCGCGGCTGACCATGTGGCCCAGCTCGTCGATCATCGCCGCGATCAGGTCGCCGACCTCGGCGTCGTCCTCGACCAGCAGCACGTGCGAGGTGGCGCGGGTGGCCGGCGGCCGGACCGCCAGCACCTCGATCGGCGAGAAGGCCTCGCGCACCGGCAGCATCATGGCCACGGTCGTGCCGACGCCCAGCTCGGATTCGATGCTGACCTCGCCGCCGCTCTGGCGGACGAAACCGTAGACCTGCGACAGGCCCAGGCCCGTGCCCTTGCCGACCGGCTTGGTGGTGTAGAAGGGTTCGAAGGCCCGCTCCAGGGTCTGGGCGTCCATGCCCGCGCCGGTGTCGCGCACGGCCACGCGCAGATAGCGGCCGGGGGGCAGCTCGCCCTGGGTCTCCGCCAGGTCGACACCCTGCGAGGCGACCGTGATCTGGCCGCCGGGCGGGGTGGCGTCGCGGGCGTTGACCACCAGGTTCAGCAGGGCGGCCTCGAACTGGCCGGAGTCGGTCAGGGTGGTGCGGCCGCCGGCCTTCAGGTCCAGGGCCAGGTCGACGCCTTCTCCGACCGCGCGGCGCAGCAGGCTCTCGCTCTCGGCGATCATCGCGTCGATCCGGCAGATCTCGGGATTCAGCGGCTGGCGGCGGGCGAAGGCCAGCAGGTGCTGGGTCAGCTTCTCGCCACGCCGGGCCGCGGACTGCGCCGCGTTCAGCATGCGCTCGCGCCGCTTGTCGTCCTCGGGATTGCGCTGGAGCACGTCCAACGCGCCGATGATCACGGTGAGCAGGTTGTTGAAGTCGTGGGCGACCCCGCCGGTCAGCTGGCCGATCGCCTCCAGCTTCTGCGACTGGGTCAGGGCGGCCTGGGCCGCGTCGCGCTCGGCCAGGGCCTCCTGCACCCGGTCGGCCAGCAGCTCGTTCAGGCCTGTCAGCTTGGCCTCGGCCTCCTTGGCCTCGGTGACGTCGAAGGCGATGCCGATGAAGCCGATGAACTCGCCGCCCGGTCCCAGGCGCGGCTGCGAAAATGACTTGAGCCAGCGCATCTGGCCGTCGGCCCGGCGGTAGCGGCCTTGCAGGCTGAACGGCTTGCGCGAGGCCTCGCCGGCGATCTGGGCCTTGAGGATCGCCGGCAGGTCGTCGGCGTGCAGGCGCGAGCGCCAGTCCAGCACCAGGGCCTCGTCATAGGTCACGCCCGCGAAGTCGACATAGGCGGCGTTGACGAACACTCGCAGGCCGTCGTCGCCGCTGATCCACATCAGGGCCGGGGCGCTGTCGGCCAGGGCGCGGAAGCGGGCCTCGCTCTCGCGCAGGCTCTCCTCGGCGCGGCGGCGCTCGGTGACTTCGAAATTGACGCCCAGCATGCGCACGGCGCGACCGGCCTCGTCGCGGACCACCTCGCCGCGGCCGTGGATCCAGCGCTCGCCGTCGGGATGGCCGGCCAGCCGGTATTCGACTTCGTAGTGTCCGCCCTTCACCGCCTCGCGCAGCTTGCCCTGGACGAGGGGGCGGTCGTCGGGGTGGACCACCTCGACCAGCCGATCCAGGTCGATCGAACCGTCGAGGGGCAGGCCCAGGTTCCGGCGCGCGGTGAGGGACAGGTTCAGGACGTTGTTCTGCAGGTTCCATTCCCAGGGGCCGACTCCGGCCGAGGTCTGGGTGACCTGCAGGCGGGTCTCGGCCTCGGACTGCCGCCGACGGGCCTCGGCCAGCTTGACCATGCTGGCGCGCAGGCCGGCGGCCACGGCGGTGGTGATCAGCGACGAGACCACGAACAGCACCAGGGTGGCGACCTGGCTGCGGTTCATGGCGTCGCCCTGGAAGCCGCCGAGCAGCCAGCCGGCGAAGATCACCCCGGCCGCGATCGGCGCCAGGCCCCACCGCCAGCCGGCGTAGAGGGTGACCAGGATCATGGCGGGGAAGAAGGTCTGGGTCGCGCCGATGCCGGCGGTCAGGCCCAGCAGCGCGAGTCTCAGGCCGATCGCCGCCAGGATCGCCGCGGCCGTCACCAGGGCCGCCCGCCAGGCCGGCGGCGGGATCCCCGGAATGAGCCACGCGCTTATCGTGTCAGGCCAAGCGCGCCCACCGGCTTTTGCGTGGGGATCTTCAATCTTCATGGGGCTCCAGGCGTACATATCCGCTTGCCTGGAGCATGGACACGCTTACCTAGGACACGCAACACGGGAGATCACGATGGCCGCGAACCTGAACACCGGCTTCACCGCAAAGCAACGCGCCGACGTCGTGGCCGGCCTGAACAAGGTCCTGGCGGATAGCTATGCGCTGTACCTGAAGACCCACGGCTATCACTGGAACGTGCGCGGCCCCAACTTCCAGGCGCTGCACGTGCTGCTGGAAGGGCAGTACACCGAGCAGTGGACGGCGCTGGACGCCATCGCCGAACGCATCCGCGCCCTGGGCGAACTGGCCCCGATGGGCTACGGAGCGTTCGGCAACCTGTCCAGCATCAAGGACGGCGACGCCGAGAAGGAGTGGGAGGGCATGTTCCAGGAATTGCTGGCCGACAACGAGACGGTGATCGCCACCCTGCGCGGCGCCTTCACGGCCGCCGACGACGCCGGCGACGAGGCCACCGCCGACCTCTACACCCAGCGCCTGGCCGCTCACGAGAAGCACGCCTGGATGATCCGCTCCACGCTCGGCGGAAAGTGATCGTCCTGGATCAGACGCGCCCGTGCTAGATCGGAACACGGCTCTCAAGGCCGCCGTGGCGCTCGTCGCCTTCGGCGGCCTTTCCGCGTGCGCCACCGGCCGCCTGCCGGCGGGCGCGGGGCGGACCAAGGCTGTGGCGGTCCTGGCGGGCAACCTGTCCGACGCCGGCCTGGCCCGCTACGCCGCCGACATGGATCCGGCGATGCTGGCCATGGCCAGGCGTCATGACCCTCGCCCGCACCAGGACTACTGGGGACGTGTCAGAGGCTGGGAGCGGCTGGACCTGCGCCGGATTCCGCGGTTGGGCGATCGCGAACCGGACTTCGAGGAAGCCCGGGTGATCAACGCCTACAAGGCGGCCGCGCCCCTGGCGATCGAGGCGGCCCGGCCATTCGTGATCAGCGGCCCCGCCGCCGAGCGCGACAAGGCCCTGCACTGCCTGACCCAGGCGGTCTACTTCGAGGCCGGCTTCGAACCCCTGGCCGGGCAACAGGCGGTGGCCCAGACGGTGCTCAACCGGATGCGCCACCCCGGCTATCCCAAGTCGATCTGCGGCGTGGTCTACGAGGGCGCGGCGCGGGGCACGGGTTGCCAGTTCAGCTTCACCTGCGACGGCTCGCTGCAACGGACGATCAGCCCGACCGTGTGGGACAACGCCCAGATCATCGCCAAGCGGGCCTTGGCCGGCTTCGTGATGAAGGATGTCGGCACGGCCACTCATTACCACGCCAACTACGTCTATCCGTACTGGGCGCCGACCCTGGTCAAGCTGAAGACCCTGGGGGCCCACGTCTTCTATCGCTGGACCGGGCCGTCGGGCCAGGTCGCGGCGTTCCGCGGCCGCTATTCGGCCCACGAGGACGTCTCGGCCGAGATCATGATGGGCGCCGACCCGCGCACCCTGGAGGCCGCGCCGGCCGATATCCTGGCCCAGACGCAGGCCGAGACCCTCGCGGCGGCCCAGATCATGGGCGTGGCGCCCGCCCCGACCGGCGAGGCCGCCAAGATCGTCGGCCCCGACGGGGTGGTCGAAATCCTGGCGCCGATCGCCGGCGATCCGGCCGGCGCGATGCGCGGCGGACGCCGTCTGCCGACGCCGGAAGAGATCGAGCGGATCAACAAGACGCTGGGCGCGCTGGAGGCGCCGGTGGTCGATACGACGGTCAAGCCGGTCGAAGTCGCCCCGCCGCCCGCGCCGCCGCCGCCACCGCCCAAGCCCAAGCCGCGGCCGCCCAGCCTGGTCAATCGGCTGAACTAGATCGAACAAGCTTGACCTTCGTTGCGGACGCCTTCAACCACGATCTTGGGGTTGTCGACGGGGGGCGCGATGCTGCGACGGCGCGAGATGACGATCGGCATGCTGGCGGGAGCGGCGGCGGCTAGTGCGGCCCCGGCGGCCCACGCCAAGACGCTGCAGGTCGGGACACCGGCTCCGGATTTTCGGGTCACCACCTTCGACCTGGAGACCTATTCGCTGGGCGACCTGCGAGGCCAGGTGATCCTGCTCAACTATTGGGCCACATGGTGCGCGCCCTGCCGGGCCGAGATGCTGGTGATGGACAGCTATGTCCGTCGCCGCAGACTGAAGGATTTGCGGATCTTCGCGATCACCACCGAAAGTTCGGTCCCCACCTACAAGCTCAAGCCGCTGGCCGCGGCGCTGTCATTCCCGCTGGCCAAGCGGATCAGCGGCAAGGGCTATGGCGCCATCGACGGCAAGGTGCCCAGCAGTTTCGTGATCGATCGCGCCGGCGTCATCCGCCACGCCGAGGCGGGCGCCTTCAGCGACGACAACTTCGCGCAGCTGATCGACCCGTTGATGGCCGAAGCCCCGCCGCCGCTGGCCACGCCGGCCGGGACCTAGGGTTTTACCGGAGACCCAGCGTTACCAGACCCCGATCTTCTCGGCCTCGTGGTGGCTGATCGGGTGGTGGGCCTTCTTATGGTCTTCCTCGGCCAGGAAGCGCACGGCTTCCAGGGCGGCCATGCAGCCCATGCCGGCGGCGGTGACGGCCTGGCGGTAGATGTCGTCGGTGACGTCGCCGGCCGCATAGACGCCCGCCACGGCGGTCGAGGTCGTGCCCGGCTTGACGCTCAGATAGCCGCCGGCGTGGGTTTCCAGCTGGTCCTTGAACAGCTCCGACGACGGGGCGTGGCCGATGGCGATGAACACGCCGTCGCAGGGGACGGTCTGGGTCTCGCCGGTCTTGACGTTCTTCAGCCGCACGCCGGTGACGCCCATCGGATTGGTGTCGCCCAGCACCTCGTCGATGGCGCTGTCCCAGATCACCGCGATCTTGGGATGGGCCAGCAGGCGTTCCTGCAGGATCATCTCGGCCCGCAGCTCGTCCTTGCGGTGGACCAGGGTGACCTTGCTGGCGAAGCTGGTCAGGAACAGGGCCTCTTCCACGGCCGTGTTGCCGCCGCCGACCACCACGACCTCCTTGTTGCGGTAGAAGAAGCCGTCGCAGGTGGCGCAGGCGCTGACGCCGAAGCCCTGGAACCTGGCCTCGCTGTCCAGGCCCAGCCACTTGGCCTGGGCGCCGGTGGCGATGATCAGGGTCTCGGCGAACCATTCCTGGCCGCTGTCGGTGGTGATGTGGAACGGGCGCTTGGAAAGGTCGGCCGACAGCACGATGTCGCTGACGAACTCCGTGCCCACGTGCTCGGCCTGGGCCTTCATCTGGTCCATCAGCCAGGGGCCCTGGATGACGTCGGCGAAGCCGGGATAGTTCTCGACGTCGGTGGTGATGGTCAGCTGGCCGCCTGGCTGGATGCCGGCGATCAGCACGGGCTTCAGCAGCGCGCGGGCGGCGTAGATGGCGGCGGTGTAGCCGGCGGGACCCGATCCGATGATCAGGCAGCGGGTGTGGCGGGGTTCGGGAGTCGACATAGGCGCAGATATAGGGCCGATTCCATTTCGGCGCGACGGGGCGGCGCGGATTCTGGGGGATCGACGCGATGATCGGGTTCAAGGGAGCGCCGACGGGGATCCTCGTCGGCCTGGCGTTCGCGGGCCTGGCCTGGTTCATCACCGGTATGGCCAGCGCGGCCCTGATCTTCGGCGTGGTGTTCGGCGGCGTGATCTACGCCGTCACGCGATATCGGGTGCTGTACGGCAAGCCGGCCGTCGACGGGGGCGGGGGCTCCAGCGATGGCGACGACGATACGACCTGGAGCCACGACAGCTCCTCTTCCACCTGGATGTCGAGCACTTCGAGCGACCCGACCCCGTCCGACGACGCCTGCGCCGACAGCGGGTCGGACAGCAGCTCGGACGACGGCGGAAGCTGCGACAGCGGCGGCGACAGCGGGGGTGGCGGAGATTGATGGCCGCGGCGATTGACGCCTCGTCCACCAATTCAGGGTTAACATGGGCCGAAAGTCCCGCGTGAGACGTCCGCCCATGACCGCCCCCTTCATCGAGATCGCCGGCCGCCGGATCGGCGCCGACTATCCGCCCTATCTGATCTGTGAGCTGTCGGGCAATCACAACGGCAGCCTCGACCGGGCGCTCGACATGGTCGATGCGGCCGCCGACACCGGCTGCGACGCGATCAAGCTGCAGACCTACACCGCCGACACCATCACGCTGGACGTCGATCGGCCCGAGTTCAAGATCCATGGTGGCCTATGGGACGGGCGCAGCCTGCACGAGCTCTACCAGGAGGCCCAGACCCCCTACGAATGGCACGCGCCGATCTTCGAGCGGGCCCGTCAGCGTGGGGTGACGATCTTCTCCAGCCCGTTCGACGAGACCGCCGTCGACCTGCTGACGGGCCTCGATGCTCCCGCCTACAAGATCGCCTCGTTCGAGGCCGTCGACCTGCCGCTGATCCGCTACGCCGCTCGCCAGGGCAAGCCGCTGATTATCTCGACCGGCATGGCCAACCTCCAGGAAATGCGCACCGCCCTGGACACCGCCCTGGAAGCGGGCGCGGCGGGCGTGCTGCTGCTGCACTGCGTCTCCAGCTACCCGGCCAGCTTCGAGGACGCCAATGTCCGCACGGTGGTCGACATGGCCCAGCGGTTCGGCTGCCCGATCGGCCTGTCGGACCACACCCCGGGCACGGCGGCTTCGGTGGCGGCGGTGTCGCTGGGGGCCTGCGCGATCGAGAAGCATTTCACCCTGGCCCGCTCGGACGGCGGCCCAGACGCCGCCTTCAGCCTCGAGCCGGCCGAGTTCCGCGCCCTGTGCGACGACACCCGCAACGCCTGGAAGGCCCTGGGCGGCGTCAATTACGACCTGCTGGGCTCGGAGCGCGGCAACCGCCAGTTCCGCCGCTCGCTCTACGTCACCGCCGACGTCGCGGCCGGCGAGGTCCTGACCAAGGCTAATGTCCGCTCGGTCCGTCCCGGCGAGGGCCTGCCGCCCGCCGACTACGAGGCGGTGCTGGGCCGTCCGGCGGCGCGCGCCCTGAAGCGCGGCGAGCCCCTGGCCTGGGACATGGTGGGTTAGGCGGGGCCGCGCCAGGCGGCACACGAAGCGCTGGCTGCGTCTATTCGCCCGGCAGCAGTCCCAACCGCCTGCCCACGATCCGGTCCAGGGTCCGCTTGGGCAGGAGGTCGGCCATCAGCATCTGCAGCGGCTGCGGGGTGATGGTGTAGCGAACCTTGGGCTTGGCGGCGGTGAGCGCGGTGTGCACCGCCTCGCCGATCCGCTCGGGCGGCAGGCCCGACTTGCCCAGCGACAGCATGTAGGCGCGCAGCCGCTCCAGGGCGGGGCCGTAGACCGTGCCGGCATAGGCGGCGGTGTCGATCTCGTCGGCCTTGTCCCAGATGGGCGTGGCCACCGCGCCGGGGGCGATCACCACCACGTCGACGCCGAACGGCAGCAACTCGCGGCGCAGGGATTCCGACAGGCCCTCCAGCCCGAACTTGCTGGTGCAGTAGGGAGCCATGAACGGGTTGGCGTTGCGGCCGCCGACCGAGCCGATATTGACGATCCGGCCCGGGCTCCCGTCGGCCGGCTTGCGGGCGCCCACCAACGGGGCGAAGGCCTGGGTGGCGATCACCACGCCGGTCAGGTTGACCTCCAGCTGCTTGCGCCACTCGTCGATGGGCAGGTGCAGCAGCGGGCCGGCCACGGCGATGCCGGCGTTGTTGACCAGGCCCGCCAAGGGCCGCCCGTCCAGCGTCGCCTCGACCGTGCCGGCCGCCGCGCGCACGGCGACCTCGTCGGTGACGTCGAACATCAGCGGGGTGACCGCCTGGCCGAACGCGGCGACCAGCCGCTCGGCGTCGGCCGGCTTGCGCACGCTGCCGAACACGTGGAAGCCGCGCTGCGTCAGCACCTGGGCCACGGCCCAGCCGATGCCGGTGGAGGCGCCGGTGACGACGACGGATCTGCTGGCCTGGCCGCTCATGCTTTCGCTCCCCTGGGGCACGGCCAAGATGGCGTGGATGAACGGCGTTATCCAGCCTGGTCCCGCGTGATCAGGCCCAGGAACCGCTCCGCCACCCGCGCCGCGCCTCGCCCGTCGCAGACCGCGGCCGAGGCGGTCGACAAGCGGTCGCGCAGCGCCGGGTCGGCCAGCAGGCGGGAAAACTCGACCGCGAAGGCCGCCTCGAAGTCCGGATCGGCGACGTCCAGGGCCAGGACGGCGTCGGCCTCGGCCAAGGCCTGGCTGGCTTCGCGCTGGTTGGCGGCCAGCACCAGCAGCAGGGTCGGCAGGGCCAGGACGCAGCGCTCCCAGCTGCTCGAGCCGCCCGCCCCGACGGCCAGGTCGGCCTCCAGCGTCAGGCGCGGCATGTCCTGGCTGTCGACGTGCAGGACCAGGCGGGGCTCGGTCTGCGCCAATTGGCGCAGAGAGGGCAGGCTGGGGGCGCCGGCGCCGAGGACGACGTCCAGCGCCGCGCCGCCGATCAGGGGCAGGGCCAGGTCGACGACCCGGCCGGTGATCCCGCCCACGTCGGTCAGGCCCAGCGAGACCAGGATGCGCCGCACGGGCGGAGCGACGGCGCGCCGGGCCAGGGCTTCCTTGCGCAGGGCGGCGAAAGCGGGGCGGACGGGGGCGTGGTTGGGGCCCAGCAGCAGCTCGGCGTGCGGCGGGACCAGGCCGTCATAGTCCGCCGCCTGGCGGGTCGGACCGGAGTCCAGCACCAGGTCGGCGGCCAGCGGGCGGTCGGCCAGGTCGTCGATGACCAGGGTCGGGCGGCCGGCGGCGATGGCGCGGTGTTCGGGGGCGGCGAGGCCGTAATGATCGATGACCACGGCGTCGTGGTTGCGGGCGACGCTCGCCGCGCGCTCGACCAGCTCGGCCTGGGTGATGTCGTAGGTCTCGATATGCGAAATCCCGCCGCCGAAGGCGTCGAACACGGCCTTGCCCGCCGGGGTGACGAGGAACTGGCAGATCGCGCCCTCGTCCTCCAGCGCCCGGGCCAGGGTCAGGCTGCGCATCATGTGGCCGCCGCCCACGCTGGGGCCGGCGTCGGGCAGGAAGAGGATGCTGGGGATGCTGGGATAGGGAGTCATGGCCGCCACCTAGCCCCCTTTCGCGCCGTCATTCCCGCCACAAGGGCGGGAATGACGGTTGAAAATTCTGGGTGAAGATCGCGAACCAAACCGCTCACAGCCGCCTCACGCCCCCGAACGTCGCCAGGTCTGGCCGCTGTTCCAGCAGCCGCCGCACGTCCGCCGAGGTGAAGGCGCGATCGACCGGATACAGGGCGTCATAGACCGCCGCCACGAAGGCGTAGTCGGCCGGTCCCTCGACCGCCCAGCGCACCTCGCCCTGGTCGGGCTGGGCCAGCAGGGCCAGGGACGACCAGCGGACGGGCGGCGGCGGCTCCCGCGCATCGCCTGTCCGCAGCCGCAAGGCCGCGCTCTCGGCCGCCAGGCGGCGCAGGCCGTCGGCGGTGATCACCTCGACCCCCTGGCCCGCCGGAAAGGCCGCGCCGGGCGAGCGGTTGGTGGTGTGGTCGGCGCGTTCGGACAAGTGCAGGTCGATCGTCGCGTCGATCAGCTCGGGGTCGATCAGCGGGCTGTCGTCGCCCACCCGCACCACATGTTTGGCCGGATGGGCCTCCAGTGCGCCGGCCAGCCGCGCCAGCTCGTCCTGCGGCGGGCCGCGATGGACGGCGATCGCCTCGCGCCGGACCACGGCCTCCAGGGCGTCGTCGGCCGGGTCGGTGGTGGTCGAGACCACGATCCTGTCCACGCGCCGGGCCCGCGCCATCCGCTCGATCTGGCGCACGATCAGCGGCGCCCGGGCCAGCGGCATCGACGGCCGGCCCGGCAGGCGTTCGGAACCCATGCGGGCCTGGAGGACGGCGAGGATCAAGGGTTCAGGGGAGGCGTCAGCGGCGGAACAGTTTGCCGACGACCCAGGAAACACCGAGCGTCAGCGCCATACCCGACAGCGCGATCAGCACCATGTAGATGACCGGATCCATCTTCAGTCCTCCACTCGGTTCAAAACATAATGGGCGACGCCCTGCAGTGCAATGAACCCCGCGATGGCGAAAGAACCGGTGAAGCTCCCGGCTCGGCCGGACAACATCGGCTGCAGCCAGAGCGTGACCAGCAAGGTGATCGAAAGCGCGTTGGCGGTCGTCGCAATGGCCTTTCGCGCCTCGTTGCGAGCGGCCTAGCCTTTGGTCGACGTGGAAGCGGCTGAATCCGACATATCTGGAACATAACCAGAACAACCGGCGCGCGCAACGGGCGATGCAGCTCGCCTCAGGCGCTTGCTGCGCCCGCTCCGCCCCGTCCGTCCATCCGCGCCACCACCTCGGCCGCCGCCCGCCCGGTCTCGTCGACAGGCACATAGGTCCAGCCGTGAAAGGCTCCGCCATAGGGCCGGGCCGCGCCCATGCCCTCCAGCTCCTGGTGGAACAGCCGGAACTTCAGGCTCTGGCCGTCCATCTTCAGCACGAACACCGGCTTGCCCGTCGAGGCGGCCTCGACGGCCATGTTGGTGGAGTCCTCAGTGACCAGGATGTAGTCGGCGGCGGCCAGGAAGGCGAAATAGGGATTGGCACCCTGGCCGTCCCAGATGATCCCCGGCAGGTGGCGCAGGCGGGCGGTCAGCAAGGCCTTGGCCGGGTCGGGCGTGCGCCGCGAGAAGGTCATCAGCAGGCTGCCGCCCTCCTGCTCCAGCGGCAGCTGGATCTGGTGGGCCATCTCGGCGGCGCGCACGGCCGACAGGTCGAACGCCTTGGACTTGCCGCCCAGCAGCACGGCCACCCGCGGGCGGGGCAGGGAGTCGATCTGGTCCTTGAACTTGGCATATTCGGCGTCCAGCCGCGCGGCGGTCACCCGATGCGGCGAGCCGGTGATGGGCAGGACGTTGTCGCCGGACAGGCGGTCGTGCTTGGGCGGGATCACCAGGTCGAACATGTGGGCCGGGACCCGCGGGTCCTGGATCTGGACGACGTAGGTCTTGTCGCCCGACCATCGCCGGGCGCGGATCGACAGGGGCAGGGTGGCGCGGCCGGCGGCGATCCACAGGTCGGGCCAGGGGGGCTGGATCTCGCTCTCGGGCGTCAGCCAGCGTCGAGGCAGCCAGTTGGCCCACCAGGGCAGGCGACCGGTCCGGCCGCTCCAGCCCACGCGCTTGACGACGATGCGGGCCGGGACCTGGCGGGCCACGGCTTCGGCCAGGCCCACGGCCTGGGCCTCGATGCCGGCCCGTCCGTCCGAGATCGCCCAGATCGTGATCGGCGCGCGGGTGGGGCGCTCTGGGGCAGGCGCGGCCACGGGGTCTGGCGCGGGCGCGCCAGCCTCGGCCTCGGGCGGGATTTCGGTCTCCACCGAGCCCGGGCGCGACCTCGGCCGGGCGGCCGTGCGGGGCTTGGACGTGGTGTCGGCCTCGGCGGACGCCGGGGCCTTGGGCGGCTTGACGGTTCTGGAGGCGGCCTTCGGGGCGACGTCGCGCGCGGCGGCCGCCTTGGTCGGAGCCTTGCGGGCGGTCTTGCGCGCCGGCTTCGGCTCGGTCGCCTCGGGTGTTTTCTTTTCAACCACGTCGGTGATCCCGGCCACAGCAAAGCGACGCGCCGGCCAAGCTTGAGCGGCCGGCGCGTCGTATGCAATGTCCCTGGAATGGGGCTTAAGCTAGACCCACTCGACCTTGAGGATTTCGTAGGCCTTCACGCCGCCGGGCGTGTTGACCTCGACCACCTCGCCGACTTCCTTGCCGATCATGGCGCGCGACAGCGGCGAGCTCAGCGAGATGCGGCCCGACTTCACGTCGGCCTCGTGTTCGCCGACGATCTGGTAGCGGGCTTCTTCCTCGGTGTCCTCGTCGACGACGCTGACCGTCGCGCCGAACTTCACCTGCTTGCCCGACAGTTTCGAGACGTCGATGACCTGGGCCCGGGCGATCTTGTCCTCGATCTCGGCGATGCGGCCTTCGATCCAGCCCTGGCGTTCCTTGGCGGCGTGATATTCGGCGTTCTCCGACAGGTCGCCATGCGACCGCGCCTCGGAAATCGCGGCGATCACCGCCGGCCGTTCGATAGTCTTCAAACGCTTCAGTTCTTCGTCGAGGGTCTGGTAACCCCCGGCGGTCATCGGCACTTTTTCCATTGCGGATTTTAGCTCGGTTCGCCCAAAGGGAGGAAGACTCCCGGACGTTGGCGCGACGACCGGGGGCTGAGAGGATAGGCGCCGCGTTAGCGATAAGCAAGTACCCGCCCGTAAGGCGAAGCTTGACCCTATTGGCGGCGTGGATCAAGCGCGCTCGCGCGGCCCTTGTTCCATGGAGGGGCGCGATGGCTGGAAACTGGCCCGTGGGCCCGTCTCCATTCCGGCTCAGGCGTAGTCGTAGGGCCCGCCGCGCTCCAGGGCCTGGCGGTAGGCCGGGCGGGCGTGGATGCGGTCCAGGAACGCCTTCACGTGCGGCCGCGAGGCCGCTCCGGCCCGGGCGGCGCCGGCCTCGAGCGGGAAGCTCATCATGATGTCGGCGGCGGTGAAGTCGGGGCCGGCGAACCAGGCGTCCTTGGCCAGCTCGGCCTCCCAGTAGTCGATGTGGCTCTTCAGCTGCGGATCGACGAAGCCGCTCTGGGCCTTGGCGGCGACGGCCTTGACCAGGCCTTTCAGCAGGCCGGGCGCGCGGGCCGGCAAGGCGGTGAACACCAGCTTCAGCAAGAGCGGCGTCATGGCCGAGCCCTCGGCGTAGTGCAGCCAGTAGGTCCAGCGCAGGCGTTCGGGCGTCCCGGCGGCGGGAACCAGCCGGCCCTGGCCGTAGGTGTCGACCAGGTATTCGACGATCGCCCCGGTCTCGGCCAGGGTCTTGTCGCCGTCGGTGACCCCATCGTCAGTAATAATTGGCGACTTGCCCAGCGGATGCACGGCCAGCAGCTCCGGCGGGGCCAGCATGGTCTGGGCGTCGCGCTGGTAGCGCCTGACCTCGTAGGGAACGCCCAGCTCCTCCAGCAGCCACAGCACCCGCTGGCTGCGCGAATTGTTCAGGTGGTGGACGACGATCATGGCGTTGGCTCCCCGAGGCTGGCGGGCAGGGGGCATGGCGAACGCCGCCGCCGTCAAGGGCCCTCACCGCAGCAGGTTGACCTTCGCCAGGTCGATCAGCTCGCCCGCCCGGCCGTCCAGCACCGCCTTCAGCGCGAAGACCCCGAAGTTGTGGGCCTCGCGGGCGGCGATCCTGGGCGGCATGACCAACTCCTGGCGGGCGCTGACCACGTCGACCAGGGCCGGACCGGGATGGGCCAGGGCCGCGGCGATCGAGCGCTCCAGGGCCTGCGGGCTTTCCACGCGGAAGGCCTTCACGCCCATGGCCTGGGCCATGGCGGCGAAGTCGGGATTGACCAGGTCGACGGCGGTGTCGAGGAAGCCGCCGGCCTTCATTTCCATCTCCACGAAGCCCAGCGTGCCGTTGTTGAGCACGATCACCTTCACCGGCAGGCCCAGCTGCGACAGGCTGATGAAGTCGCCCATCATCATCGAGAAGCCGCCGTCGCCGGACAGCGACACCACCTGCCGGCCGGGAAAGGCCGCCTGGGCGCCGATCGCCTGCAGCATGGCGTTGGCCATCGAGCCGTGGTTGAACGAGCCCAGCAGCCGCCGGCGGCCGTTCAGTTTCAGGTAGCGGGCGGCCCAGACGGTGGGCGTTCCGACGTCGCAGGTGAAGATCGCGTCCTGGGCCGCCAGCTCGCTGACCACGCGGGTCACCTGTTGCGGATGGATCCGCGCGCCGTCCCCAGGGATCGCGGCCAGGGCGTCCAGTCCTTCCCGGGCCTGGGCATAGTGGGACAGGGCCTTGTCCAGGAAGCGGCGGTCGGTCCTGGCGGCCAGCCGGGGCAGCAGGGCGTCCAGCGTCTCGCCCACGTCGCCCAGCACGCCCAGTTCGATGCGGCAGCGGTTGCCCAGGGCCTCGGGCCTGGCGTCGACCTGCACCACCCGGGCCTTGTCCGGATAGAACTGGCGGTAGGGAAAGCCCGAACCCAGGATCACCAGGGTGTCGCACGCCTTCATGGCCGCATAGCCCGACGAGAAGCCGATGAAGCCGGTCATGCCCACGTCGTAGGGGTTGTCGTGCTCCATCGACTCCTTGCCGCGCAGGGCGTGGACGATCGGGGCCTGCAGCGCCTCGGCCAGGGCCAGGACCTGCGCGCGGGCCCCGGCGCAGCCGATGCCGCAGAGCAGGGTGATGCGCTGGGAGTCGTTGAGGATGCCGGCCAGGGCGGCGATGTCGTGGTCCGGGGGGACGAGCCTGGGCGGGGACGGGGCGATCCAGGTCGGTGGCGCGGCGTCCAGCGGCCTCAGCGCCACGTCGCCGGAGATCACCACCACCGCCACGCCCTGGCGGGCCACGGCCACCCGCAGCGCGCGCTCCAGCACCTGCGGCAGGTTCTCCGGCTGGGAGACCAGCTCGACATAGTGGCTGCAGTCCTTGAACAGGCTCTCGGGGTGGGTGGCCTGGAAATAGTCGATGCCGATCTCGGTGCTGGGGATGTGGGCGGCGATCGCCAGCACGGGCGCGCCGCTGCGCTGGGCGTCGAACAGGCCGTTGATCAGGTGCAGGTTGCCCGGGCCGCAGCTGCCGGCGCAGACCGCGACCTGGCCGGTCAGCTGGGCCTCGGCCCCGGCGGCGAAGGCCGCGGCCTCCTCGTGGCGCACATGGACCCAGTCGATCCTTCCGCGCGCCCGCAGGGCGTCGGTGAACCCGTTCAGGGAGTCGCCGGCCACGCCGTAGACGCGCTTGACGCCGGCCGCTTCCAGGGTCTCGGCGATGAAATGGGCGGCTGTTCGTGTCATCGCCGATCCTCGAGTGCGCGGGGGAGAAAACCTTGAACACCCTGGGCGGCGATGGGTTCGCCGGTCTTGTTGCTATCGGTTGTGACGGCCCGCCCACCACAGCGCCAGGGCGGCCGCCGCCGCGACGACCTGCACGAACAGGATCAGCATCAGCCAGGCGCCGAACGGCTGCTTGCGGGTCTTGTGGCGGAACACTGGCCGGGCCAGCAGGGCGCCAGGGCCGCCGCCCAGGGCGGCCAGCAGCAGCAGGAGGCGCTCGGGAACCCGTGGCCGGCCGTCGACGGCGGCCAGCTTGTCCCAGCCGAAGACCAGGAAGGTCAGGAGGTTCACGACGCCCAGGACCAGGGCCGCCGGGACGATCACGCGGGCGCGTTCGCGAGGTGGAGCGGCGGCGCGTCCAGCGGCCGCAGGTCCGGCTCCACCCAGCCCCGGCGGGCCTCCACGCTGAACAGCCGCTCGCGCGACCAGAAGGTCAGCGGCCATGCCTTGTCGCCCATCGGCGTGGCCAGCAGGCGGGCCGAGGCTTCGCCGTCGCCGACGCCCGCCGGCAGGGTGGCGACGAAGGCGCGGATGGCGGCCAGGTAGGCCTGGGTGATGGTCTCGTGGTAGCCGCTCGTATCGTCGTTCACCCCGCCGACCGCGACGTTGTAGGTCCGGATCACGCCCGGCATGTCGCGCTCCAGGCCGTCGTTCCGTGTACGGACGAGGCGCAGGGTGGCGACCAGGTGCGCGGCGTGGGTCCATTCGGCCTTGGGCAGGCTGTGGTCCAGCAGGCGGCGGACCAGGTCGGCGACTTCAGCGTCGGTGTAGGAGACCGTCATGTTTCCGCGCTAGCACGACTAGAAGTCGCGCGTGAAGCCGAATTCCAGGCGCTGACGGGTGTAGCGGCCCAAGGCCACGTTGGAGGTCGCGCGGGCGACGACGATCTGAGCGAACGGAAAGGCCCCCATCACGCGCCAGTCGCGCCGGGAGACCCGGAACGACAAGCCGACCTCGCGATCGGTCCGGCGCACGCCGAACACCGAGGAGCGCCCCGCGAACGCGCGCTGCTGGCCATAGGGTTCGACATAGCCGAGCGTGGACAACGGCATCGCAAACAGGCGCCCGACCGCCAGGCGGGCGTCGCGGTAGCTCAGCTCCGCGCTGGCCAGGTCGTGGACGTCGAGATTGGCGCTGGCGCGCCACAAGTTGCTGGGCCCAAGGAACCGGGTGCGGGTGACCTGCAGGCCGTAGGCCCAGCCGTCGAAGGCCTTGGCGCGCGCGCTGTCGATGCGGTCCAGATGGGTCGACCCATCCCATCGGGTGTAGGCGTCGCCGTACGCCTCGCCGCCCAACTGCAGCCCGCGCCAAGTCTCCAAGTCGGCGCCACCGTAGTCGATGTCGCGATAGGTGGCCAGCAGGCCGAGCCGGCCATGGTTCGCCAACTTGATTTCCGGGCCCGCGAAAAGGCTGATCTGGTTCTGATCGAAGGCGCGTCCCGAAGCGTCCAGCACGACGGCGGAGGCGCCCAGGCTCACCGAATAAGGCCCCGAAACGCGGATCCGGCGCTCCAGCGAGCCGCTGATCGTGGCCGTCACGCCGGCCCGGCGCCGGGCGTCGTCCGACAGGGTGAAGGGCAGGCCGTACAGATCGACTGTCGTGGCGCTGGTCGCGCCGTTGAGATTGCTGTCCGGAGCGATCGAGCCGGACAGCGTGATCCGCAAGTCGCGCCGGGCCTCGATCGCGTCCAGCCGGGCCTGGACGATGGCGCGGCGCGCGGGGTCCAGGGCCCCCGCCAAGGCCAAGCGATAGGCCAGCGTCGCGGAACGGTCGCGACGGGCGGCGAAGTGGAGTTCGCCGATCTGGAAGCGGGCGAGCGCGTCGGTGGTGTCCCGGGCCAGATGGCCTTCCAGTAGGGCGATCGCCTCGGAGGTCCGGCCCAGCCTGGCCAGGAGCTCGGCGCGGAGTCGCACGCCCGCCGGCAGGGCGGCGATGTCCGGCCGCGCGTCCAGCAGCGCCAGCGCCGTCCTGTAGTCGGCGGCGCGCAACGCCGGCGTCAGGGCGTCGGCGAAGGCCTGGTCGCTGACGGTCGCTGGAACCTGTGCGCGAGCCGATTCACCCCCGACGGCGGCGCCGAGGGCGGTCAGCGCGAGCGCCAGGGCGGGCGCTCGCCAAAGGGACGGGGTCACTAGTTCTTCTTGAGGCCGCCGACGCCCATCATCGAGCCACCGCCTGAGCCCGAGACGAGGTTGTAGCTCAGGCCCGCCTCGGCGGGCGCGCCAGCGGGCTCGCCGTAGAAGGCGCCGCTGACATTGCCGGTCATGCCGGCGTTGCTGGCCGCACCGGCGAACTTGGAGCCGGCGATGTTACCGGTGAAGGTGAAGGCTAGGCTAGCCGGGGCCGCCACGGCCGCGCCCGCGGCGTTGACCATCTTGAAGTTCGAGGTCGAGCCGCTCACCGCGCCCGTGCCGAAGTCGGCGGTCATGGTCACGTCGCTGGCGGTCGAGAACCTGGTGTTCGCGCCATCGATATAGGTCCCGCGCGTGCCGCCGTCGTAGCGCGCGGACCCGGTGCTCGGCATGACGGGCGTGGCGGCGGTGCGGCCGACCGCGAAGAAGGTGTAGGCCCCATTGACGGGGTTTGGCGCGACCTCGCCCAACTGGACGTAGTCCAGCCCGCCCTGCAGGACGTTGGTGATGTCGAACAGCGTCAGAGCGCCCGTGCCGCCCGGCTTCAAGCCGCCGATATCGTTGATGTAACTCTTGCCGACGCGCACCGGACCCAGGCCGTCGTTCTTGCTCTCGAAGTCGGCGTAGTACTTGTAGATGACGCTGGCGCCGCCGAGGAAGCCCAGCACCCAGGTTTCCTGGGCGATCTGCGGCAGCGCGTCCTTCCGGTAGATCAGGAAGTTGTCGAACGTGTTGGTGCTGGCCGTTGAGTCGAAGCGCAGCCCGATCTGGGGGCCGTCCATCTGGAGCGTGCCCGTCTTTACGCAGGAGATCGCGCCCGGCGTCGTCGTGCAGTTCGAGGCGTAGGGCGTGGGTGGCGTCACGGGGGGCGTCACGGGAGGCGTCACCACGCCGCCGCCCGGCCCACTGCCGCCGCCGCCGGCGCAGCCCGAGATGGCCAACATCGCGGCCAGAACGAAAAACGAACGCTTACGCAACATGAATGAACTCCCCCGGGGAGTGAGCGATACCAAAGCGTCAGTGTTGATGCAATCTCCAGACGTAATGACGCCGCTCAGGCGCTGGCGATCAGGATCGCGCGCCACTTTTTCCCGCAAGGAAGAAGGAAGCAGCCCTACTGGTAGCTCTGCAGCGGCCGCACCTCGAGCGCTTCGGCCGGGGCCGAGGAGATCGCCTGGGCCGCGGCCAGGGCGCCGGCCGAGGTGGTGTAGTAGGGCACCTTCATCATCAGCGCCGTGCGGCGGATCTCGAAGCTGTCCTCCAGGGCCTGCTTGCCCTCGGTGGTGTTGAACACCAGTTGCACGCCGCCGTTCTTCATCACGTCGACGATGTGCGGGCGGCCTTCCAGCACCTTCTTGACCAGCTCGACCTCGATCCCCTGCTCGGCCAGGTAGCCCCGGGTGCCGACGGTGGAGATCACCTTGAAGCCGGCCGCCTGGAGCAGCTTCACCGGCTCGACGATCCACGGGCGGTCGCTTTCCTTGACCGAGACGAAGGCCGTGCCCGAGGTCGGCAGGCTGACGCCGCCGCCCAGCTGGCTCTTGGCGAAGGCGCGGGCGAAGGCCGGGGCCAGGCCCGTCTCGCCCTCGCGGATCCAGTCCAGGCCCATGACCTCGCCGGTCGAGCGCATTTCCGGGCCCAGGATGGTGTCGACCCCGGCGAAGCGGGCGAACGGGAACACCGCCTCCTTGACCGCGATGTGGTCGTAGGGGACGTCCTTCAGGCCGAAGCTCTTCAGGGTCTCGCCGGCCATGACCTTGGCGGCGATCGCGGCGACGGGCTGACCGATCGTCTTGGCCACGAACGGCACGGTGCGCGAGGCGCGGGGGTTCACTTCCAGCACGTAGATGCGCGGGTTTGCCGAGTGCGGCTCCTCGATGGCGAACTGCACGTTCATCAGGCCACGGACGTTCAGGGCCAGGGCCATCTTCACGGTCTGGCGCTTCAGCTCCTCGACCGTGGCCGCCGACAGCGAGAAGGGCGGCATCGAGCAGGCGCTGTCGCCCGAGTGGACGCCGGCTTCCTCGATGTGCTCCAGCACCCCGGCCACGAACACGTCGGTCCCGTCGCACAGGGCGTCGACGTCCACCTCGGTGGCGCGGCTCAGATAGTGGTCCAGCAGGATCGGGTGCTCGAACGAGATCTCGCCGGTGTTGGTGATGTAGCGTTCCAGGTGCTCGTGGTCGCGGATGATCTCCATGCCCCGGCCGCCCAGCACGTAGGACGGGCGCATCACGAACGGGAAGCCGATCTTGTCGCCTTCGGCCCGGGCCTCGTCCCAGGTGCGGGCGATGGCGTTCTCGGGCTGGGCGATGTCCAGGCCGTTCAGCAGTTGCTGGAAGCGCTCGCGGTCCTCGGCCAGGTCGATGGCGTCGGGGCTGGTGCCCAGGATCGGCACGCCGGCTTCTTCCAGGGCGTGGGCCAGCTTCAGCGGCGTCTGGCCGCCGAACTGGACGATGACGCCGGCCAGTTCGCCCTTGCTCATCTCGACATGCAGCAGTTCCAGCACGTCCTCGGCCGTCAGCGGCTCGAAGTACAGGCGGTCGGAGGTGTCGTAGTCGGTCGAGACGGTCTCGGGGTTGCAGTTGACCATGATCGACTCGACGCCGATCTGGTCCAGGGCGAAGGCCGCGTGGCAGCAGCAGTAGTCGAACTCGATGCCCTGGCCGATGCGGTTGGGGCCGCCGCCCAGGATCACCGCCTTCTTGCGGTTCGAAGGCAGGCTCTCGCACTCGGGGACCTGGCCCAAGGCGCCGGTCTCGTAGGTGGAATACATGTAGGGCGTGGTGGCCGCGAACTCGCCGGCGCAGCTGTCGATGCGCTTGAACACCGGGCGGACGTCCAGGGCCTGGCGCGCGGCGCGGACGGCCTTCTCGCTCGAGCCCGTCAGCTTGGCCAGGCGGGCGTCGGAGAAGCCCTGGGCCTTCAGGGCGCGGAAGCCGGCGGCGTCGGTCGGCAGGCCGCCGGCCCGGACCCAGCCCTCCTGGCGGACCAGTTCGGCGATCTGGCGCAGGAACCAGGGTTCGTAGGAGCAGGCGGCGTTGACCTCGTCCACGGTCAGGCCGTGACGGAAGGCCTGGGCGATGACCCGCAGGCGGTCGGGCGTGGGCGTGCCCAGGGCGCGGATGACCGCGGCCTTGCCGGTGTCAGGATCGTCGGCGCCGGCGATCTCGATCTCGTCGAAGCCGGCGAGGCCCGTCTCCAGGCCGCGCAGGGCCTTCTGGACGCTTTCCTTGAAGGTGCGGCCGATGGCCATCACCTCGCCGACCGACTTCATGGCGGTGGTCAGCAGGGGC
>Ga0209758_1001202_pt1 | contig 32677 bp, 34 predicted proteins | sample AraplaMF_Col_mMF_FD_184258 | JGI IMG/M metagenome (GOLD analysis project Ga0209758, IMG submission 184258) | Arabidopsis root microbial communities from the University of North Carolina, USA - plate scrape MF_Col_mMF (SPAdes) (version 2) | ecosystem: Host-associated > Plants > Roots > Endosphere... | reverse complement strand
GGGCCGTAGTATTTCAGCCGGATGGACGTGCCATTGAGTTTCAGGTTGTGCTCGTCGGCAAACACGTCGGTTGGTATCCCGCCCGGCGGCAGCGGAAGGAAGTTATAGTCCCAGTCCTCGACGCGCTGGATGCCGGACAGGTGCTTGCGCGTGTTCTCGTGCGCGATGATCGTCGCGCCGGCGGACTGCAGCCAGGCATTGCCGTCGGCGTGGTCGAAGTGCCAGTGGGTGTTGATCAGGTGGGTGATGGGCGCGGGGCCGAGGTCGGCGAGGGCCTTGGTGATCTGCGGGCGCGATACGCCGATGCCGGCATCGACCAGAACCTTGCCGTCGGGGCCGGTGAGGACGGCGATGTTGCCGCCTGACCCCTCCAGGACGCTGATGTTGCTTCGCAGCTTGTGCGTCACGATGGGCGACGCCGCGGCGCTGTCCTTGATCAGGCTGACGATGCCGCGCGCCTCTGCGAAGGCTTCGCGCGGGGTCAGCCAACCCGAGGCCGCGGCGGCGGCCGCTCCCACGCAACAGAGACAAAATCCCCGTCGCGACAATTTGTGGTCTGAAGTTCTCATGAGATCCTCGCTTTGATGCGGACGTGACGACGGTCCGGTTTTCACGAACGTTGAACCCTGCGGCCGGCTCTCTCAGCTCTGAATGAAGCCAAGGAGATCGCCGTTGAGCTGATCCTTATGCGTGGCGAAAAGCCCGTGCGGCGCGCCTGGATAGACCTTCAACGTCGCGTTCCTGATCAGCTTCGACGACAGCAGGGCCGAATCCGCGATCGGGACGATCTGGTCGTCGTCGCCATGCAGGACCAATGTCGGAACGTCGATCCTCTTGAGGTCCTCGGTGAGATCGGTCTCCGAGAACGCCTTGATGCAGTCATACGCGCCCTTTTCCCCGGCCTGCATCGACCACAGCCAGAAACTGTCCTTGACGCCTTGCGACACTTTCGAGCCCGGCCGGTTCGCGCCGTAGAACGGCAGGCTGAGGTCGTGGTAGAATTGCGAGCGGTCCCCGGCGACGCCGGCGCGGATGCCGTCGAAGACCTCGATGCCAAGGCCGCCGGGATTGGCCGGCGTCTTGAGCATCAGCGGCGGAATGGCGGAGATCAGCACTGCCTTGGCGACACGCCGGGTGCCATGCCGGCCGATGTAGCGCGTCACTTCGCCGCCGCCGGTCGAATGGCCGATCATGATCGCGCCCTTGAGGTCGAGCGCTTCGATCAGCTCGGCGAGGTCGTCGGCATAGGTGTCGAGGTTGTTTCCGTCCCACGATTGACCGGAGCGGCCATGACCGCGCCGATCATGGGCGATGCAGCGAAAGCCGTGCGAGGCCAGAAACATCATCTGGTCGTCCCAGGCATCGGCGCTCAGCGGCCAGCCGTGCGAAAAGGTGATCGGGGTGCCCTTGCCCCAGTCCTTGTAGAAGATCTCGGTGCCGTCCTTTGTCGTGATCGTGCCCATTGTCCTGATCCTTTCGTGAGGTGGATGAATTCAAGCGTCAGCTGACGCCCTTGATGAAGCCGAGGAGATCGCTGTTGAACTGGTCCTTGTGCGTGACCGTCAGGCCGTGAGGCGCCTGCGGATAGATCTTCAGTGACGCCCTCCTGATCAGCTTCGCTGAAAGCAGCGCTGAATTGGCGATCGGGACGTTCTGGTCGTCTTCGCCGTGAATGATCAGTGTCGGAACGTCGAACCGCGCGAGATCCTGCGTGAAGTCGGTTTCCGAGAACGCCTTGATGCCCTCGTACGAAGCCCGCAGGCCGACCTGCATGCAGGACAGCCAGAAGGCATCCTTGACGCCTTGCGACACCTTCGACCCCGGGCGGTTGGCGCCGTAAAACGGTCCGTTGCCGAGATCGCGGTAGAACTGCGCGCGGTCGCCGGCCACTGCGGCCCGGATGCCGTCGAAAACCTCGATCGGTACGCCGCCGGGGTTGGCCGACGTCTTCAGCATCAGCGGCGGGATGGCCGAGACCAGCACGGCTTTGGCGATACGGCCGGTCCCGATGCGACCGATGTAGCGGGCGATGTCGCCGCCCCCCGCCGAATGGCCGACCAGCGTGGCCGCCGTCAGGTCCAGCGCCGTGATGAGGCTGGCGAGATCTTCGGCAAAGGTGTCGTAGTCGTTGCCGTCCCACGGCTGGCTCGACCGGCCATGGCCGCGCCGATCGTAGGCGACACAACGGAAACCGCGCGAAGCCAGAAAGAACATCTGGTCGTCCCAGGCGTCCGCGTTCAGCGGCCAGCCATGGCTGAAGACGACGGGCGGGCCCTTGCCCCAGTCCTTGTAATGGATCTCGGTACCGTCCCTCGTCGTGACGATGCTGGTGCGACGGGGGGACCCTTGGCCGTTGTTGCCTCTCTCTGCCGCGTTCGCCGCTGCCGGCAGCAGCGCGAGCGCCGCCCCGGCGGCCACGCCTCCGATCAAGGCGCTGCGGCGGGACATCAGCCGGTAAGCGTCGCCATGAGTGTCAGGCGGGCATGTCATGTGAAGGCCTCCAATGTTGCGGAATTCAGCTGCCGGAAATGAAGCGATAGGCGCTGCCGCGGGCTTCGACGAAGCCGACGCCGGGATAGGTCCAGTGGAATCCGAGCAGTTTTGTCTTGTCGACGGCGGCCCGATCGATCAGCCGCTTGCGAGACCTGATGGCGACCTCGGGAAGGGTGTCGTAGCCGAATCTCCAGTCCGGATGCTCGAGAGCGACAATCTCGCTGGTCGCGGCATCGGCGGTGACGATGAGGCCTTCGCCGCCCGAGATTTCAAAAGAGAGGTGGCCTGGCGTGTGGCCGGCGGTGTCGATAGCCCGGATGCCGCTGACCACATCGTCACCGGGCTTGAGCATCACGACGCGGTCCTTGACTGCACCGAGATCCCGTTGGGCGCCCCTGCCAAAGCCATGGATCGCTTGCGGAGACTTGGTGAAGAAATCGGGATCCATCCAGTAGTCCCACTCCGCCGCTCCGACGAAGTACGTCGCGTTGGGGAATTGCAGAGTGCCGTCGCTCGCGAGAGTGGCGGCGATGTGGTCCGGATGCGCATGCGTGAAGACGATCTTCGTCACCGCCGCTGCGTCGAAGCCGGCGGCTCTCAGGTTGTGCAGAAACCTGCCGTCGGACGGCTGGTATCCATGACCGCCGCCGATGTCGAACAGGATGATGTCGGTCTTCGAGCGGAAGACCGGAATGTTGGTCGGGGTGTGGACGCTGCCTTCGTGAGTATCGAGGCGCCCGAGAATTCTCGCTCGTTCCTCCGGCGCGGCATCGGGAGTGAATATTTCGCTGGGTATCGTGAGGTAGCCGTCGCTGATGACGCCGATATCGAAGTCGCCGTGCCTGAAGCTGAAGATCTCGTCTTTCGCCAGCGCGGCGCGCGGTGCAGCTGACAGCATTGCCAGTGCCGGCGCCGCCAGCGGACCCGCGGCGAGGACGTCGCGACGCGATGCGAGGAGCTCTCCACCGTCAGCGTGTCTCTTGCTGCTCATCGCCAGTCTCCACCTCGCGTGAAGGATCCAGAACGGAACCGACAATGCGTAAGTGCGCTCGCGCCGGGGACTAATCTATTGCACCATGGTATCGCCGATACTTTGGGATCGGTCGGCGCCGGAAGCAGCCTCTGCAAATCCGATTCTCGTCATCCGAACGCGCATGCCATCTTGCGCCGTCCGCCCCGGGGGCGATCCGGAGTCCGATCTGAAACCGACACCATGGTACGATGGACGATCAGCCGTGAGGTGAGACACAGTCGCCGGATGATGGATCTGCATCGCGCCCGATGGGTCATAAGGCCTGCCGCGCCGATGTCGATCCGTCGAAATGCCGGCTTGCGAGGGTGCCAATTGTCCTTGCCGAAGCTTGAGATGCAGACAACATGGTGAGTTACGCCTGATGGACCAGCGTCCGCTCGTGTCGATCGTTGATGACGACCCGTCGGTGCGGGCCTCGCTGCCCGATTTGCTGAATGAGTTCGGCTTCATGGTCCGGACCTTCGCTTCGGCCGAGGAGTTTCTTGCGTCCGATTGCATCGGCCGGACGCGATGCCTCATTCTGGACATTTCAATGCCGGGCATGTCCGGGCCCGCCATGCAACGCGAATTGACGCGTCGTCGCCACGAAATTCCGATCATCTTCGTGACGGCTCACGAAGATGCGGCTCTGATCTCGCGCCTGCTGGCAAAAGGTGCGGTCGCATGCCTGTCCAAGCCATTCAGCGCCGCCGCCCTGCATGATGCGCTCAAGACCGCTTTTTGAGGAAACCTGGCCTCGTGGCGGCCCGGCGGCATCCATTTCAGCAATAAATCAACAAAAAGCAGCTGTTTGTGCAAAGCCACCAGGCCTTGGCTGCTGCATTGTGGGGCGGGCAGCCACCGAGGTTATCCCGGGACCGGCCGCGGCCCGGTTTGCTCCCGGCCGTTCCGTCGGCGTGGCGATGCATCTCGCACTCAACGAGGAGATTGAGATGTTGTTATCGATGGCCTCTGACCGGGGATTGCGGGCAGAACCTGCGTTGCATCCGATACCCAAGGTGTTCGTGGTCGACGATGACGCGTCGATCCGGGACTCTCTGAAAGCGCTGATTCTTTGCGAGGGCTGGCAGCCGGAGACATTTGCTTCCGCCGAGGAGTTCCTGTCCCATCCCCGGACCATTGCACCAGGCTGCCTGGTGCTCGATGTCACGCTGCCCGGCCTCAATGGACTGGACGTGCAGATGCGCGTCGTTGCCGGCCGGTCCAACATGCCGATCATCTTCATTACCGGAAACGGCGATGTACCGACGACGGTGCGGGCCATGAAGGCGGGCGCTGTCGAGTTCCTGGTCAAGCCGTTCGGCGCCGAGGAGCTGTTGAGTGCAATCCGCCACGCCATCGAGCGCAGCCGGATGGCCCTTGACCATGAGACGGAAATGCAGTCGTTGCGCGATCGCTATGCCTGTCTCAGTCGCCGCGAACAACAGGTCATGACGCTGGTCGTCTCCGGTCTCCTGAACAAGCAGGTCGGTTTCGAGCTTGGAATCAGCGAAATCACGGTGAAGGCACACCGAGGCAAGGTCATGCAGAAGATGGAGGCCGGCTCCTTTGCCGATCTGGTGAACATGGCTGCGGAGCTACGCGTCCAGGATGCTCGTTGAAGATCGCGCGTCTCCGGGGCGAGCCGGCGGCCGGACCACGCCCTGGGGTGGACGGAAGACGCCGCCGCCGTCATTCCGCGGCAGGCAGCACAAATTGAAATTCGGCGCCTTTGGCGCGGTTCGGGACGACCAGTAATTCACCCTCGTGGGCTTCGATGATCGACCGGCAGATCGACAGGCCCATTCCCATGCCGCCGGATTTCGTCGTGAACAGCGGATTGAAGACCTGATCGATATTCTGCGGGACGATGCCCGTTCCGGTGTCGGCGATCGAAACGATGACGCCGCCATCGTCGCGCGGCCGGGATGTCACGCGGAGAATTCTCGGCCCATCCTTGGCCGCCATCGAATCTATCGAATTTGTGATCAGGTTCAGCAGCACCTGTTGCAGCTCGATTCGATCTCCGGTGACCGGCGGCAGGCCGGCATGCGGCGCGGCTTCGACCAGGATGCGATGCCGCTGCAGATCGCCGCGCACCAGGCCGATGGTTTCGCCGATCAGGTCGTTGACGTCGAGCGACGTTCTGACCCGGGTGTCCTTTTTGAAATTCGCCCGGACTCTTCCAATCACGGCTCCGGCGCGCTGGCCATCGGCGGCAATATGTTTGAATTCGGCTTTTGCCTTGTCGAGGTCGGGCATCGGCCGGTCGAGCAGGCGAAAGCCGGTCTCGGCGCGCATGATCATGGCGGTCAGAGGCTGCCTGACCTCATGGGCGATCGTCGCCGCAACGGCATCGCCGGTCACCAGCCGCGCCTCGCGCTCGCGCCGTTGGGCGAGAACCGCGTTGCGGAGCCGCGCATAGATCGTGGTGATCTCGTACAGCAGGACGATGAGGATGAGAATGCTGGAACAGAACCCGAAGACGCGCACCGTGTACCAGCCGAGGCTGAAACGGAACGGAGCGGGATAATAGGTGAGGGGTATCTCTATGGCGTACAGGAACATGACGACCATCAGCCACAGGTCGAGCATGGATCGCTGCCGGATCCAAAGCAGGACGAGCGCAGCGATGGATAGCAATACGATGGGCGCGCCGACGAGATAAGGCCATTGAGGGCCGAAATGCAGCGGGTCGAGGCTGACGCGCGGCAACAGCGGCTCGCCCACGACGCAAAACAGTGTCAGTGCGGAGACGACGGCCACGATCAATGCGCAGCTCAGGATGATCTCGCCACGCGCACCGCTCTGTCGCGACCTGAGGCGGGCGTCCGCATCGCCCGACAACGCATAGACGATCACAAACAGCGCAAAGCCGGCGTGCCATGACAGGAAAAGCCCCGCCGGGCTCTGCACGCCGCCGATCAGGCTTGCTGGCCCAAACGCGCCGGCGAGCGTCAGGGTCCACGGGATGACGATCAATGCGGTGTAGACATATCCGCTGGCGATCACGATGAGGGCGCGGGAGCGCAGAATGGAAAACTGGGCGAACAGCAGGATCGCGGTGATCAGATCGATCACGAAGGTTGCCGTCGAAAAAATCGGGACGAAGCCGGGGATCGGCGAGAGCTGGATGCCGCCCAGTCCTCCCATGGCCACGAGAAAGACCGCCGAGAGCGTGAGCACCAGGATCAGCGCCAGCCGTTTTTGCGCTGGACCCGGTGCGAGGTTCGATGAAAACAGGATCTGCTCTTCCGGGCTGTCGGCGACTCCTGTCGGCATCGGCGCGATCTCGTGCAGGGCAAAACGGAAGATCAACCGTGCGTGCCCAATCTCCGCGCGGTGCCGCCTGCTTCTGGTCCGGTTACTTTGCCTGACGAAGGTGTCCGTTGCAACGAACCGTCACGAACGGCCTTGGTGAGCGGCGGCGTGGCGCGTTTTTAGGCGCTGTCCGACCGGACATCCCTAGCCATTTTCCACCACGAACTCCACGCGCTCCGCCGCGAACCGCGCGTGCGTGGTCAGGACCGGCTTGCCGTCGGCGTCGACGTCGGTGCTGTCGACCACCAGGATCGGCCGCCCCAGCGCCAGGTCGAGCCGCATCGCGTCCGACGCGTCGACGATTGCCGCCGTCACGCGCGTCGAGGCGCGGCGATAGTCACGGATGCCGTGATGCGCCAGCATCCTGGTCATCGAGCGCAGCCGCTCGTAGGCCGGGCCGGCGTCGGGAAAGCGTTCGGCGGAAAGCCACGTGGTGCCGACACAGATCGGGGTCTTGTCCGCCAGCCGCAGCGTTTCGATCCGCACCAGTGGCGTGTCGATCTTCAGATTCAACAGCCGCGCCAGTTCGCGCGTCGCCGGCTCCCGCGATGCCGAGATCAGCCGGCCTGCGGGTTCGCGGCCGCCGGCGCCGGCGATCTCGGAAAACCGCGTGCGCGAGCGCAGCGGATAGGTGAGACGCGGCGCCTCGACGTAAGTCCCGCTGCCGCGCTCGGCGCGCACGAAGCCGCGCTCCGCCAGCGTCGCCAGCGCCCGGCGCACGGTGTGGCGGTTGACCCGGTAGGTCTCGGCGATTTCGTTTTCGCCCGGCAGCTTGTCGCCCGCGGCAAAGGTGCCGTCGGCGATGCCGCGCTCGATGCCGTCGGCGACCTGCCGCCACAGCGCCACGCCGGAGCCTGAATCCTGCATGCTCATGAGGTGTCCACCGAAAAGCCGGGAAGGTGCGTTGGAAAAATCATTCTCCTGTCACGAAACAGTCATGGCGCTTGCTTATCAAGTTGTCTAGTATCATAGACAACTTGTTCCCGGCAATGGCTGAAATGATCGCAATGGATGGAAATGGCAGGCAGGCGCGGCGGCAGGCCGCGATGGCGGTGCTGGCGCATTCGGACGCGGTGGAGATCGCCGGCCGTCTCGACCGCATCGCGGTGCCGCCCCACGAAGACCTGCGCGAACCGGAAAACGGCCTGGTCATGGTTCGCGGCCGGATCTGCGGCGACGGCGCGCCGTTCAATCTCGGCGAAGCGACGGTGTCGCGCGCCGCGGTGCGGCTGGCCTCCGGCGAGATCGGCTTCGGCTACACGCTCGGCCGCGATCGCGACAAGGCGCGGATGATCGCGCTGTGCGACGCCTTGATCCAGACCATCGACCATGCCGATGCGGTCGAGGCAAACGTGCTGGCGCCGCTGCGCGAGCGGATCCTCGCGGAAGGCGATCGCAAGGCGGCGGAAACCGCGGCGACGCGGGTGGATTTCTACACGATGGTGCGCGGGGAGGGATGAGCGATGACGACAGTTGCCGAACTGCCCGCTGGTTTTGCCGATAAGGTGCTGTCGGCGCAATCCACCTTCCGCTCGGTGATGGACGCGATGGCGCGTCCCGGCAGCGTGCAGCGCATCGTGCCCGCCGCCGGCACGCCGGCGCCGATGATGCGCGGCACGGCCGCGATTGCCTTGACCCTGTTCGACCACGATACGCCGATCTGGCTGGATCCGGCGATGTCCGCCACGTCGAATGTCGCGAAATGGCTCAAGTTTCACACCAGCGCGCCGGTGGTGCAGGATCCCGCGATCTGCGCTTTTGCGCTGATCGGCGACGCCGGCGCGCTGCCCGCGCTCGATTGCTTTTCATTCGGCAGCAGCGAATACCCCGACCGCTCGACGACGCTGATCGTGCAGGTCGAAAGTCTCAGCGAGGGCCCGTCGTTCGAATTGCGTGGTCCCGGCATCGATGGTGCCGCCACCCTGCAAGTGACGCTGCAGCCGCCGGACCTGTTCGAGCGCCTCGCCATCAACGAAGCATTGTTCCCGCGCGGCATCGACGTGGTGCTGGTGGCCGACGATGCCATTGTCGCGATCCCGCGCACCACGCGGCTCAATCGATCAGGAGGCTGACGCATGTACGTTGCGGTCAAGGGCGGCGAACGCGCCATCGAGAACGCCCATCGCCTGCTGGCCCATGAGCGCCGCGGCGATCGTGACGTTCCGGAAGTGTCGCTGGCGCAGATTTCCGGACAACTCTCGCTCGGCGTCGACCGGGTGATGAGCGAAGGCTCGCTCTATGACCGCGAACTCGCCGCCCTCGCCATCAAGCAGGCGCGCGGCGACATGATCGAGGCGATCTTCCTCTTGCGTGCGTTCCGCGCCACCCTGCCGCGCTTCGGCGCCAGCGAACCGGTCGACACCGGCGCCATGCAGGTGCGGCGGCGGATCTCGTCGACCTTCAAGGACATCCCGGGCGGCCAGGTGCTCGGTCCGACCTTCGACTACACCCATCGGCTGCTCGATCCGCAACTCGCGGAGGGCCTGACGCCCGAGGCGCCGGCCACCGCCGCAGCGTCTCCGGCAAACATGCCGCGGGTCACCGACATCCTCGGCCGCGACGGCCTGATCGAGCCGTCGCCGCAGGCCGAGGACGGCGCAACCGTCGGCGACCTCACCCGCGAAGCCCTGAGCTTTCCCGCCGACCGCGACCTGCGGCTGCAGAATCTCGCGCGCGCCGACGAAGGCTTTCTGCTGGCGCTCGGCTATTCGTCGCAGCGCGGTTACGGCCGCAACCATCCGTTTGCGGGCGAGATCCGGCTCGGCGAGGTCGAGGTGGAGTTTTTGGCCGAGGACGTTGGCTTCGCGGTGCCGCTCGGCGCCATCACCCTGACCGAATGCCAGATGGTCAACCAGTTCAAGGGTTCGGCCAGCGAAGCGCCGTGCTTTACCCGCGGCTATGGCCTCGCCTTCGGGCAGAGCGAGCGCAAGACCATGTCGATGGCGCTGGTCGACCGTTCGCTGCGCGCCCGCGAACTCGGCGAGGAGGTGCTGGCGCCCGGCCAGGATGAGGAATTCGTGATGTCGCATTCCGACAACGTCCAGGCCACCGGCTTCGTCGAGCACCTGAAGCTGCCGCATTACGTCGACTTCCAGTCCGAACTCGGGCTGCTGCGCAAGTTGCGCAAGGAATTTGCCGAGAATCCCGAAAAGGCCGCCGACGCGCCGCCGATGCAGGAAGCCGCCGAATGAACGCGCCGACCTACAACTTCGCCTATCTCGACGAGCAGACCAAGCGGATGATCCGCCGCGCCATTCTCAAGGCGATTGCGATCCCGGGTTATCAGGTGCCGTTCGCCAGCCGCGAGATGCCGATGCCTTACGGCTGGGGCACCGGCGGCGTCCAGGTCACCGCGGCGATCCTCGGTCCCGACGATGTGCTCAAGGTGATCGACCAGGGGTCCGACGACACCACCAACGCGATCTCGATCCGCAAATTCTTTGCAAAAACCGCCGGCGTCGCCACCACCACCTCCACCGCGGATGCCACCGTGATCCAGACCCGGCACCGCATTCCCGAAGCACCGCTGCATGGCGGCCAGGTGCTGGTCTATCAGGTGCCGATCCCGGAACCGCTGCGCTTCCTCGAGCCGCGCGAGACCGAAACCCGGCGCATGCACGCGCTCGGCGAATACGGGCTGATGCATGTCAAGCTCTACGAGGACATTGCCCGCTTCGGCCACATCGCCACCTCCTACGCCTATCCGGTCAAGGTCAACGGCCGCTACGTGATGGACCCGTCGCCGACGCCGAAATTCGACAATCCGAAGATGGACGACTGCCCGGCGCTGCAGCTGTTCGGCGCCGGCCGCGAGAAACGGATCTATGCCATTCCGCCTTACACCACCGTGGTGTCGCTGGATTTCGAGGATCATCCGTTCACGCGATACCGCTTCGATGCGCCCTGCGCGCTGTGCGGTGCCGTGGATTCCTATCTCGACGAAATCGTCACCGACGACCGCGGCAGCCGGATGTTCGTCTGCTCCGACACCGATTATTGCGAGACCCGCCAGGCCGCGGGACATCGCGGCAGCGAAAGCGCGGCTCCGCACAAGGAGAGCGCGCATGGCTGAGCAGGACAACGACCAGCCGCTGCTTCTGGCCGAGGGCCTTGGCAAATCCTACGGACGGCTGACGGCCTGCCGCGACGTGTCGTTTGCGCTCTATCCCGGCGAGGTGCTGGCGATCGTCGGGGAATCCGGCTCGGGCAAGTCGACCCTGTTGCAACTGCTGTCGGCGCAGCTCGCGCCGAGCGCCGGGCGCGTCTCCTACCGCATGCGCGACGGGGTGATGCGCGATCTCGCCATGCTCGGCGAGGCCGAGCGCCGGTTCCTGTTTCGCACCGACTGGGGTTTTGTCCATCAGGATCCGGCACAGGGCTTGCGCATGGCGGTGTCGGCCGGGGCCAATGTCGGCGAGCGGCTGATGGCGGTCGGCTGGAATCATTATGGCAAGATCCGCGACACCGCCTCGTCGTGGCTGGAACGCGTCGAACTCGACGTCGCGCGCATTGACGACGCGCCGAAAACCTATTCCGGCGGCATGCGCCAGCGGCTGCAGATCGCCCGCAATCTGGTCACCGAGCCGCGCCTGGTCTTCATGGACGAACCCACCGGCGGCCTCGACGTCTCGGTGCAAGCCCGCCTGCTCGACCTGATGCGCACCCTGGTCAATGAACTGGACCTCGCCGCCATCGTCGTCACCCACGATCTCGCCGTCGCCCGCCTGCTGTCGCATCGGGTGATGGTGATGCAGGGCGGAGCGGTGATTGAGACCGGGCTGACCGACCAGGTGCTCGACGACCCGCGCGAGCCCTACACCCAGCTTCTCGTCTCCTCGATCCTGCCCGCGTGAGCCCGACATGACTGCCATGATCGACATTGCCGACGCCGAAAAGACCTTCGTCATGCATTTGCAGGGCGGCGTCGAATTGCCGGTGGTGCGGGGCGTCTCGTTCCACGTCGATCCGGGCGAATGCGTCGTGCTGGCCGGGCCGTCGGGCGCCGGCAAGTCGTCGATCCTGAAGATGATCTTCGGCAACTACCGCTGCGACGGCGGCCGTATCGGCGTCCGCCACCAGGGCAGGGAGATCAATCTGGCGGAGGCCGAACCCCGCCAGATCCTCAGCATCCGCCGCCACACCATCGGCTATGTCAGCCAGTTTTTGCGCGCGGTGCCCCGCGTCGCCACCCTCGACGTGGTGGCGGAGCTGCTGCTCGCGGGCGGCGTTGCGCGCGACCCCGCGCGCGAGGCGGCCGGCGCGCTGCTGCGCCGGCTCAACATTCCCGAACGGCTGTGGTCGCTGCCGCCCTCGACGTTTTCCGGCGGCGAGCAGCAGCGCGTCAACATCGCCCGCGGCTTCATCTCCGATCTGCCGATCCTGCTGCTCGACGAGCCGACCGCGTCGCTCGATGCCGCCAACCGCGCCGTCGTCGTCGAACTCGTCAATGAGAAGAAACGCCAGGGCGTCGCCATGGTTGCCATTGTCCATGACGACGAAATCCGCCATCTGATCGCCGACCGTATCGTCGACGTGACATCGTTCGCTGCTGCCGCATGAAGGACAATGACTGACATGACCGCGACCGGATCCGACACCGTGATTGGCAACGCCAGGATCGTCCTGGCCGACCGCGTCATCGAACGCGGCTGGGTTGCCTTTGCCGATGGACGGATCGCCGCCTTCGGCGAAGGCCGCGCGCCGGCAGGCAGCGAGGATGCCGGCGGCGACCTCGTCATGCCCGGCCTGATCGAGCTGCACACCGATCACCTCGAGGCGCACTACGTGCCGCGGCCGAAAGTGTTCTGGGATCCGATCGCCGCGGTGGTGTCCTATGACGGGCAGCTTGCCACCTCAGGCATCACCACCGTGCTGGATTCGCTGCGGGTCTGGCGCGAGGACGGCGCGGAGGAGGTCGACGGCCGGGCAGGGGTGTTGGCCGCGGCGATCAGCTCCGCGCGCGACGCCAACCTGCTGCGCGCGGAACATTTCCTGCACCTGCGCTGTGAAATCCCGATGCCGAGCGTGGTCGAGGAGGCCACCGAACTGGTCGGCCGGCCCGACGTGCGGCTGATGTCGCTGATGGATCATACCCCCGGTCAGCGCCAGTTCCGCGACGAGGTCAAGCTGCGCGATTACTATCGCGGCAAGGGCGGCGGCAAGACCGATGCCCAGCTCGACGCGCTGTTCGCCCAGCGCTTCAAATTCCAGAAAGCCTACGCCGCCGACAACCTGCGCGACATCGTGGCGCTGGCGCACCGGCATGAGATCCCGCTCGCCAGCCATGACGACACCACCGAAGAAAACGTCGCCGACGCGGTCCGCGACCGGGTGGCGGTGGCCGAATTCCCGACCACCATGGAAGCCGCGCGCGCCTTGCATCAGGCCGGCATCGGCATCCTGATGGGCGCCCCCAACGTGGTGCGCGGCGGCTCGCATTCCGGCAATATCGCCGCGGTCGATCTGGCGCGCGAGGGTTTCTTGGACATTCTGTCCTCCGACTACATCCCCTCCAGCCTGCTGATGGGCGCCTTGCAGTTGCCGCAGCATGTCCCGGCGATCGATCTGGCGGCCGCCGTCCGCACCGTCACCAGGGCGCCCGCCGAGGCGGTTGGCCTGTTCGACCGCGGCGAGATCGCGGTCGGCAAGCGCGCCGACCTGATCCGGGTGCACGTTGCCCATGATGTTCCGGCGGTGCGCAGCGTCTGGCGCGAAGGGCGTCGCGTGGCGTGAGCGGCGCGCCGACCATAACCGCAACGGGGGCGGCGATCGGGCCCGGCCGGCTGATCCTGGTGGTCGGCCCGAGCGGTGCCGGCAAGGACACCCTGATCGGCGCGGCGCAGGCGGCCTGCGCCGCTGATGCGAACATCGTGTTTCCGCGCCGCGTGGTGACGCGGCAGGCATCGTCAGCCGAAGACAACGAGTTCATGAGCCCCGAGGATTTCCGGCTTGCGCAGGCGCGCGGCGCTTTCGCCGTTCATTGGGACGCGCACGGCCATAGCTACGGCCTGCGCAGCACGCTCGGCGACGACATCCGCGCCGGCCGCACCGTGGTCGCCAATGTCTCGCGCACCGTGATCGAGACATTGCGCCTGCACTACGCCAATGTCACCGTCGTCACGATCACCGCGCCGCCCGAAATTCTCGCGGCCCGGCTGGCCGCGCGCGGCCGTGGCAGCGACGGCAGGCTGTCCGACAGGCTCACCCGCGTCGTCGATGCCGATGCCGATGTCGCGATCAACAACATCGGCGGCATCGAGCAGCACACGGCTGAACTTCTTGATGTCATCACACGCGCCTTTTCCCCAAGTCGTCCCGGCGAAGGCCGGGACCCATAACCCCTGGCACCGATTGTTCAAAGAGGGCGACGGCCACCGTGCACAAATGGATAAGACACGGCGTATGGGTCCCGGCGTTCGCCGGGACGACAGGTTGAGAAGTCTGCTTTGAATCGGGAAAGGAAGCTCCCATGTCGATCATCGCCACCATTGCCGAGCTGGAGGCGATCTACGGCCAGCCGAACGACGCCTCCACCGTCAAGGTGGCCGACCGCATCACGCCGCACTACCGCGTGCTGATCGACAAGTCGCCGTTTGTCGCGCTGGCGACCGGCGGGCCGGAAGGACTGGATTGTTCGCCGCGCGGCGACCGCGGCAGCGTCGTGCGCATCCACGACGATCGAACCCTGATGATCCCGGACCGCCGCGGCAACAACCGCATCGATTCGCTGCGCAACATCGTCCGCGATCCCAGGATAGCGCTGCTGTTCCTGATCCCGGGTTCCGGCAGCACGCTGCGCGCCAACGGCCGCGCCGTCCTCTCGGTCGATCCGCAGCTGTTGGCCTCGTTTCGGATCGACGGCAAGGCGCCGCGCACGGTGATCGTCATGACCCTGGACGAAATCTACTTCCAGTGCGCCCGCGCCATCGTCCGTTCCGACTTGTGGAATCCGGAGCGGCGCGTCGATCCCGCCGAACTGCCCACCCCCGGGCGGATCCTGGCCGCGATGAGCGAAAACGCCGTCGGCGGCGAGGCCTATGACAAGGCCTGGCCGGAGCGGGCGGCACAGTCGCTGTGGTGAATTCACGCGGTTGTCGCAACAACGTGGCAATCGCAGTGATCACGCCGGGAATCACCGCCAGCCGACCGGCGGGCCACCGATCCGACGGAGCGACATGTCCTACGCGCTGACCCTGCTGAGACGGACGATTCGCAACCGCCTCGGCTGGAAGTGGATAGGCCTTGCCTTCAGCATCACCATTGCCGTGGTCGCGTTCTACGCGCTGGCGCAGGCGCTGAAGAACATCGACGTCAACCAGGTCCGCCAGGCGGTCTGGCTCACCGAGACCTGGCGGATCGTGGTGGCGGCGTGTCTGGTCGCCGCCTGCTATGCCAGCCTCACGCTCTACGACCTGCTGGCGCTGCGCGCCATCGGCCGGCGCGAAATCCCGTACCGGATCGCGGCGCTGGCGAATTTCACCAGCTATCCGATCGCTCACGGCGTCGGCGCGGTGCTGCCGGTCTCGACCGCGATCCGCTACCGGATCTATTCGGTCCATGGTCTGACCGCCATCGAGGTGGCAAAGATCTGCTTCCTGACCGGGCTGACGTTCTGGCTGGGCAATCTGACGGCGCTGGGACTAAGCATGTTCCACGAACCGGACGCGGTCGGCCTGATCGATCATTTGCCGCGCGCGGTGAACCAGTTGCTGGCTGTCGGACTGCTCGTCGCGGTCGCCTTCTATCTCTATTGGACCTGGAACGAGACCCGCCGGGTCGGCCGCCGCGAGTGGTCGGTGATCCTGCCCGGCGGCCGCATCGCACTGTTGCAGATCGGACTGGGCGTCCTCGATCTCAGTTGCGCGGCGCTGGCGATGTACGTGCTGATTCCCCCCGGAATGAACATCGACGTCGCCCGCGTCGTCGCGGTCTTCATTGCCGCGACCCTGCTGGGATTCGCCAGCCATACGCCCGGCGGCATCGGCGTGTTCGACGCTACCATCCTGATCGGCCTCGACACCGACAACAAGGAAGCGCTGCTCGCGGTGCTGATCCTGTTCCGGCTGTTCTACCACCTCGTGCCGTTCGTGCTGGCGCTGGCCGTGTTCGGCGCCCGCGAAGCCTGGCGGAGCCTGCAGGATAGAAGTGGTTCGTAGCGGCGCCGACGACTAATTCCAACGTTAGCGAACAAGCCCTCAACGTCATTGCGAGCGAAGCGAAGCAATCCAGGGCCGCAAAGCAAGACTGGATTGCTTCGTCGCAAGAGCTCCTCGCAATGACGGAGTTGGCGCCGCCGATCCGGCTTCAAGTCAATCTTGGTTGTGTCGCTCTCGACGCCGCCGGCATCGTCAGCACGGCGCTCTGGGCATAACCGCGGAATGGCCGTTCGAACCGCAACGTCGCGCCGTGGGCCTCCGCGAGCCGCCGCAGCGCGCCCTCGAGGTTGTCGCGCGGCGTGACGTCGAACAGCGCAAGCCAGCGGCGCAGCAGGCTGCGGGCGGCGCGCGGCAGTTGCGCCTGGTTGCCGAAATCCACGATGTGCAGACGACCGCCCGGCTTGAGGCTGGCGGCGGCGCGGGCGAGCACGCTTTGCCAGTTGGGGATCATCGACAGGCTGTAGGAGATCATGACGTGGTCGAACGCCGGCATGCCGAAAATCGCCTTCGGATCGAACGCGGTGGCGTCGCCGTGGGCGACGCGGATCCGGCCCTGCAGGCCGCGGCGGCTGATCGAGCCGATCGCCGAGGTCAGCATTTCGGTCGACACATCGATGCCGAAAAATTTCGCGGTGGGAAATTTTCGCGCGGCCACCACCAGGTTGCGGCCGGTGCCGCAGCCGATCTCGAGCACGTCCGAACCGGGAACCGGCTGCAATCCGTCGATCAGTTGGTCCCGGCCGAGCAGGTAGTAACGGCGGGTGCCGTCATAGATATGCCGCTGCCGGCGGTACATCCGGTTCATCCGGCGCGTGGCCTCGACCGGCCACGTCAGGTCTTCGCCCGTTTCGGAATCGACAATCGTCATCGCGCGCCATCCACGCCCTGAGCCCCGCTATTCCATTCCAATGTTCGTGCGACAGCGGTGTGACAGGGAGGCGGTGCACAGTGGCGCCATGTCGCAAAAGTGCATTACGCGGCTGATATTTTCTTCAGATTGTCGATTCGAGGACTGGATGAATACGCATCTCATCGCCGACGCCGTCCGCAACAGCCGCGACCACAGTGAATCCACCGTCTGGGACAAGCTCTTCACCGTCTGGTTCCGCCGCCTGGTCTACACCCAGATCTGGGAAGATCCCGAAGCCGACATGGCCGCGCTGCAATTGCCGGTGGGATCGACCATCGTCACCATATCGTCCGGCGGGTGCAATGCGTTGTCCTACCTCGCGGCCCAGCCGGCCCAGGTCTATGCCGTCGATCTCAACGAGGCGCACCTTGCGCTGCTCAAGCTCAAGATCGCCGGCCTGCGGGCGCTCGGGGATTACAACGAGTTCTGGCGCTTCTTCGGCGAGGGCATCGCGGCGTCCAACGCCGGACGCTACCGCGACCGGCTGCGGCCGCTGCTCGATGCCAGCGCCCGAAAATTCTGGGATGAGCGCGATTTCAAGGGACGGCCGCGTTACGGCTATTTCACCGACGGTTTCTATCGCCACGGCGCGCTCGGCCACTTCATCGGCTTTGCTCATCGGCTGGCCCGGCTGGCCCGCATCGATCTCGACGCTTTGCTGAACGAAAAGCGCCAGTCTGCCGAGCGCCTGGAAGCGCTGGATCGCGTCCACCGGTTGTTTCACTCGCCGCTGGCCAAATTCATCATCCGGACCCCGGCGTTGCTGTTCAGCCTCGGCATCCCGCCGCAGCAGCGCACCCTGTTGGGTGCCGATGCGCCGCTCAACGAGGTGCTGCACCAGCGGCTGCTGCGCCTGATCGACGTGCATCCCAACGACACCAATTACTTTGCCTGGCAGGCGCTGCAGCGCCGCTACCCGGGGCCAGGCGACAAGTGCCTGCCGCTCTATCTGCAGAGCAGCCGCTTTGAGCAGATGCGCGCGGGCGCCGGATTGATCATTCCGATCCACGCCAACCTGCGTGTCTTCCTGGAGAGCCTTCCGGCGCGCGAAGTCGACGCCGTCGTGCTGCTCGATTCGCAGGACTGGATGGCGAGCGATGAGATCCGCGGCCTCTGGAACGCGATCGACCGCGCCGGCAAGGACGACGTCCGCGTCATCTTCCGCACCGCCGGCGCCGACTCGCCGCTGGAAGGCCCGGAGCTCGCCCCACTTCAGGAAACCTGGCGCCGCGACGCCGAGCGCAGCGCCATCGGTTTCGCGCGCGACCGCTCCGGGATCTATGGCGGTTTTCACTGCTACGTGCGGCGGTAGGAACGATTGCAGCGCGTAGCCGGGTGAAGCGCAGCGTAACCCGGGGCAAGCCTCTCGATCTGCGGCTCCCCGGATTGCGCGGAGTTTATCATCGGTCGCGCATACGCGCGACCCGTTGGCTCCATCCGGGCACGCGCCCTATCACTCGTCGTCTTGCGCGGTGAAGCGCCACGCCGCCCATCCGCCGATCAGCAGCACCGGGATGAACCCGGCGAAGACCCAGAACCCGGCCGCCTCGGCGGCCTGGATCGAAATGCCGTCGGCGAGACCCGACATGTTCGCGGCGATCCCCGTCGTCGCGGCGCCCACGGCAAAGGCGATCCTTTGCACCGTGCCCGGCGCTCCCGCCGCAAGGGTGCGTTCGCTGTCGTCGGCAAACGGGACGATGCGGCGGACGATCGAGGGCCAGGCGATCCCGAATCCAACGCCGCTCAGCAGTTCGCAGACCACGATTCCGCTCAGCGATCCGGCGGGCACCATGACGGTCAGCCCTGCCGTGCCTGCCACGATCAATCCCACCCCGATGCGGACGAGCAGCCGAGTTGCCGAACTTGGCGCGTTGGACACCGCCACGGTGGCGAAGCTCCATGCCAGCGATTCGCCCGCCAGGATGAATCCCGATATCAACGGGTCGATGCCGAACATGATTTTCAGGATCAGCGGCCCATAGGCCCAGAAGCCGGTCTTCGCCATCGACAACGCGAACACCGTCAGCAGTCCGGCGCCGACCGGATGACGCAGGTCCATGGTCTGGCTCGGCAGCATGCGAAACGGCGATCGCCGGTCCATCCGTCCGGTCATGGCGAGCAGCCCGACGCCGGCGAGGCATTCGGCGACGGCGAGCGGGATGTTTTGCGCCACGCCGGCGAAAGCGATCAGCAGCGTCGCGGCCGAGAGCATCACCAGCGGCGCGACCGGCCATCGCTGCCCGGTGTTGCCGTCGGCCGGCTGGGTCGGCAGCAGCACCAGTGCCAGCGCGACCAGAATGCCGGCCTGCGCGGTGAAGAACCAGAACGCGCCGCGCCACACTCCGAAATCTGCGAACACGCCCCCGATCAGGGGACCGAGCAGCGACCCCGCGCCCCAGATCGCCGCCACCACGCCGAACAGCGGACCCCACAGCCGCTCGGCAAAGGATTGCTGGATCGCGACGTAGCTCAGCGAGACCAGCATGCCGCCGCCAATTCCCTGTGCCAGTCGCGCGCCCAGCAGCGTCGCCATGTCAGGGGCGAGCGCGGCAACCGCGCAGCCGACGCCGTACAGCGCCGCGGCGATCAGCAGGACGTGTTTCACGCCGCTTCGCTGGCAAAGCCGCGCCGTCGCGGCGCCCGCGATGATCGCGCCGATCTGATAGAGCGAGATCGTCCAGCTGACATAGGCGATGCCGCCGATCTCATCGACCACCGCCGGCGTCACCGTCGCCATCACGAGCGTATCGGCGGCGTGCAGCCACACCCCCATGCAGAGCAGCATGAAGCGGCCCAGCTGGCCCGACATCCACAGGCCGCGCCAGGCCCCGCTCTGTTCAACTGTCGTCATGAAAATCCTTGCTTTGCGTCCGGCGATACCGGACGTTACAACCTCAACATTGGTTGAGGTAAAGGGGCTATGCGGCAGGCAGGCGAACTGACCGTCGGAGACGTCGCCGCCCGCAGTGGCGTCGCGGTTTCGGCACTGCACTTCTACGAGAGAAAAGGGCTGATCAGAAGCCACCGGACGCGCGGCAATCAGCGCCGCTACGACCGCGACGTGCTGCGCCGGGTGTCGCTGATCCAGTTCGCCCAGGAACTCGGCATTTCGCTTGCCGAAGTGGCCTCATCGCTGAGCGGCCTGCCTGAGGGGCGCCCGCCGTCCCGCAAGGACTGGGAGCGCATCTCGCGAAAATGGTCCGTCGATCTCGATCGCCGGATCGCGGCGTTGCAGGCGCTCCGCCAGAAGCTTGCCGGCTGCATCGGCTGCGGCTGCCTGTCGATCGATCGCTGTGCGATCTTCAACGCTGAGGATCATCTCGCCGCGCGCGGCACCGGGCCGGTGCTGCTTCGCCCGGCAGCGGGGCCAAAACGTTAAGGGTGGTGACAGCCCGGATGTCGAGAACGCGCCGTCAGATCGCCCGGCCGCCCGGCGTCGCCGGTGGCTTGACGGGCGTTGCCGGCGCGGCGGCCGTTCCACCGACGTCGATCTTGATGCGCTGAACCTCGGTGCGGCCTTGCGGATATTTCACCTCGATGATCACTGCGTCGGTGCCGACGAAGTCGGCCTTCGACTGGTAGAAGGCGATGAACGCCGGCACTTCCAGTGCCAGGCACTGCTTGTAATTGGTGGCCGTGACCTTGCCGCGCTTGATGCTGACCGTGCCGTTGGCCGGCGCCGCCACCAGCCGGATCGCCGGCAGCGTGCCGGAGGTGCAATCCGGCTGCACGTTGAGATAGACGCCGACCTGGATGTTCTTGCCGGTCGGGCCCTTGGCGGCGCGCTCGACCGTCTGCGGCTCGGCCGCAGCCGCGGCGGGTGGCTGCGTCTGGGGCTGCGCTTGCGCTAGGGCCGGAGTCCGGAGGGCGTCGACGGAGATGACGGCGAGTGCGCCCAGCACCGCGACGCCGAAAGCCAGGCCAAAGCGCATTCTCGAAAATCCATCAAACCGGCCGGTCGATCATGCCGGAAAACAACATCTGCTTCAATTGACCCACCGGCGCCGCAAGGACAAGCTGTTTTAATGGGTTTGCCGCGGCAGCCGCATCGCTATAGGCGGATGAAAATATTGTATAACGATTTCAAGGCTATGGCAGGAAGCGGATCATGGACTTTGCGCTGAGCGACGATCAGGAGGCGATCCGGGACGGCGTCGCAAGGGTCTGCAGCCGCTTCGACGACGCCTACTGGCTTGCCAAGGACGCCGAGGGCGGCTTTCCCCATGACTTCCATCGGGCGATGGCGGACGCCGGCTGGCTCGGCATCTGCATCCCGGAAAAGTTCGGCGGCTCCGGGCTTGGCGTCACCGAGGCGGCGATCATGATGCGCGCGATCGCCGAATCCGGCGCCGGCATGTCCGGCGCCTCGGCGGTGCACATGAACGTGTTCGGCCTCAACCCGGTCGTGGTGTTCGGCACCGAGGCGCAGTGCGCCAGGATGCTGCCCCCGGTCGCCGATGGCCGCGAGAAGGCCTGCTTCGCCGTCACCGAGCCGAACACCGGCCTCAACACCACCCAGCTCAAGACCCGCGCCGTGGCGAAGAACGACCGCTATGTCGTCAACGGCCAGAAAGTCTGGATCTCGACCGCCCAGGTCGCGGAAAAAATCCTGCTGCTGGCGCGCACCACGCCGCTCGAGGCGGTGACGTCGCCGACCCATGGGCTCAGCCTGTTCTACACCGATTTCGATCGCACCCGGATCAGGGTTCATGAGATCGAAAAGATGGGCCGCAAATGCGTCGACTCCAACGAGCTGTTCTTCGAGGATTTCGAGATTCCGTTCGAGGATCGCATCGGCGAGGAAGGCCGCGGCTTCGACTATATCCTGCACGGCATGAATCCGGAGCGCATTCTGATCGCCGCCGAAGCCGTCGGCCTCGGCAAGCTGGCGCTGGCGCGGGCGGCCGGCTACGCCAAAACCCGCATCGTCTTCAACCGCCCGATCGGACAGAACCAGGCCATCCAGCATCCGCTGGCGAAGAACTGGATGGAGCTCGAAGCCGCCTGGCTGATGGTGCTGTCGGCGGCGTGGCGATACGACCAGGGCCTGCCGTGTGGCGCTGCGGCCAATGCCGCCAAATATCTTGCCGGCGAGGCCGGCTTTTCGGCTTGCGAGCAGGCGGTGATGACCCATGGCGGCTTCGGCTACGCGAAGGAATTTCACGTCGAGCGCTATCTGCGCGAAGTGCTGATTCCGCGCATCGCGCCGGTCAGCCCGCAGCTGATTCTCAGCTTCATTGCCGAAAAGGTGCTGGGCCTGCCGAAATCGTATTGAATGGTCCTGTCGAGACGTAGTCGCCGTCTTTCCAGACACCCCTTCACATCGGCTCTATGCCGTCACCGAGTCGAATGACGCCGCCGGTCAGGATTTTGGCGTTGAGGCCGGAGCGGTTGACCAGATAGTTGAACACCGGCTTCATGGTCACGTCCTCGATGTGCTTGCAGGGCGTGCTGAGCCGGGTGCCTTCCAGCACCGCCTCGCCGACGCGAAAGCGGCGGCCGACCAGATGGTTCAGCGCCACGCCCCGCGTCGTGACGTTGCGGCGGTGCTCTTGCGGGGCGAATTCAATGCCGTGGTCGCGCTGCAGCGCGATCAGCGTCTCTTCCTCGAACAGCGTGATCTGGCGGCCCTCTTCCGGCCGGTCCGAATAATAGCCGGCCCCCGTGCTGTAGCGGTCGCCGGTGATGCCGACGCCGGCCACCAGGGTCAGGCTGTCGAAGCCGCGCATCGGAAGCGAGGCCCGCGGCACCAGGTGAAGATGAGTGATCACGCCGCGCCAACTGGCGCCTGCGTTGTGCGCGCCGAGCGACCGATCGCTGCTCGATTCGTGATCCATCCGACTGCTGCTCCGCCGTTTCTTTCAGCAAGGCACTCCCTTGCCGAAAATATGACCGCGTGATTACAGTAGCTCTACAGACAACATGTTGTCCAGCGAGCAGGGGGTTGCAAAATGGCTTACTTCACCGTTCCCGTTGACCGGACAACGCCGCTGGCCAGCGCGCCGACCGAAGGCCATAACCGCTGGCATCCGGCGATCCCGCACCGCTGCGTGATCTGCAGCGGCGATACCGTCGAGATCCAGACCCGCGATTCCTTCGACTGCCAGATCTGCAGCACCACCACGGCGCAGGATCTGATGTCCGCCAGCCTCAACCGCGCCCACCCGCTCACCGGGCCGATCTACGTCGAGGGCGCCGAGGAGGGCGACCTGCTTGCCGTCCACATCAAGGACGTGGTCCCGCACAACGAAGGCTTTACCGTCATCGTCCCGGGCTTCGGCTATCTGCGCGACCTGTTCACGACGCCGCATATCGTGCATTGGGAGATGGACAAGGGCTTTGCGTATTCGAAGCAATTGCCAGGTGTGCGCATTCCCGGTGCGCCGTTCATGGGCGTGATGGGGCTGGCGCCGTCCGAAGCCCTGCTGCGCACCATCGTGGCCCGCGAGCAGGCGCTGATCGACCAGGGCGGCTTCGCGCTGCCGCCGGAACCGGACTCGGCGGTGCCGTCGTACGAGCCGATCGCCTCGCAGGCGATCCGCACCATCGCGCCGCACGAGACCGGCGGCAACCTCGACATCAAGCAACTGGTGGCCGGCACGACGCTGTACCTGCCGGTCTACGCCGAAGGCGCGCTGTTCTCGGTGGGCGACGCCCACTTCGCGCAGGGCGACGGCGAATCCTGCGGCACCGCGATCGAGACCTCGGCGGTGCTCGTTGCCAAATTCGAATTGCTCAAGGGCGAGGCCAAACGACGCAAACAGCGCGACGCCTCGTTCGGCTCAGAGTTAGGGCCACTCTGCAACACGGAAATGCGCGGGGCTTACTACGCCACCACCGGCACCTGCATCACCCGCGACGGCCAGAACCTGTCGGAGAACATCAATCTGGCGACCCGCAACGCGCTCCTGAACATGATCGAATATCTGCAGGACCGCTTCGGCTACACCGCCGAGCAGGCCTATTCGATCGCCAGCGTCGCGGCAAATCTGCGGATCAGCCAGATCGTCGACGTTCCCAATGTCACCGTCTCGGCGTTCCTGCCGTTGGACATCTTCACCGGCCGATAAGCGGCCGCCCAGCAAGCATCTGGAGGACGTCATCGGCCAACCCGTCACCAACCTGCTGATCAATCGCGGCGGTCTGTACGGCAAGCTGATCCGGGGTGGCGTGATTCGTCTCGGCGGTGCCATCGAGCCGCTGTGAGCCGGTCATGAACCAGCAGTTGCGCCTGAACAAATACGTCACCGTCGTGGTGAGGGACATTTCCGTAACGGCGGCGAATATAAAACTGATCGAACTGGCCGATCCCGACGACTGGGAGCTTCCGCCGTTCACCGCCGGCGCCCACATCGATCTGGTGCTGTCCGACGACCTGATCCGGCAATACTCGCTGTGCGGCGATCCCGCCGACCGTCATCGCTATCGGATTGCCGTGCTTGCCGACCGTAACGGCCGCGGCGGCTCGCTGCATATTCATCAGCACCTGAAAGTAGGAGACCGGATTCCGGTATCGCTGCCGCGCAACCTGTTTCCGCTGGCGCCCAAGGCGAGCAAGCATATCCTGATCGCCGGCGGAATCGGCATCACACCGTTCATGGCGATGGCGCCGGCGCTAGCGCGCCGCAACGAGCCGTTTCATCTGCACGTCTGCACCCGGACGCCGGATCATACCGCATTCCGCCCGGTCATCCACCGCTGGGTCGAACAGGGCCGCGCCAGCTATCATCACGACCACGGCGACGTCGCGCGCGGCCTCGACGTCGCCGCGCTGCTGGCGCGGGTCGAGCCCGGCGTCCACGTCTACTGCTGCGGCCCGCGCGGGCTGATCGACGCCTTCATCGCGGCCACGGCGCACTGGCCGGGCGACGCCGTTCATTACGAACGCTTCAGCGGTTCGCCGGCGCTCGGGCGGGCCTACACGCTGAAACTGGCCAAGAGCGGCACCTCGATCGACGTTCGCGTCAACGAGACCATGGCCAACGCGCTCAAGCGCCGCGGCGTCGATCTGCGCACCGCCTGCGAGGCAGGCATCTGCGGCATCTGCCGGATTCAATATGTCGCCGGCGACCCCGATCACCGCGACCACGTACTGTCCGGCGAAGAGCGCAAGCATTGCGTGATGCCGTGCGTGTCGGGCAGCATCGGAACCACGCTCATCCTGGATTTGTAGCGCATGTGGCGCACCCCTTATCCACCTCCCGAACGGGCCGGCTCTTGCGAGGCAACAGATTGTCTGTCAGACACTGCGCCTCCCTGCCGCGTCCGCAACCGCAGAGCCCTGCCATGAAACTCGCTTCCACCCGAAAATCCGTCGCGGCGGAACCGGCCGACGAACGCTCGGTGGGCGGACAGGTGATCGGCGCCCAGGTCAAGAGCGCGCGCCGCGCCCTGAACCTGACATTGGATGCGCTGGCCGAGACCACCGGACTGAACAAGAGCTATTTATCGCGTATCGAGCGCGGTGAAAAATCGCCGTCGGTGGCCACCGTGATGAAGATCGCGCAGGCGCTGTCGACGCCGGTGGCGACCCTGTTCGGCGAGACCATCGCCGACGCCGCGATCCACCTGGTGCGGGTGAAATCGCGCAGGATGCTGAAGAACCGCTCCGAAAAAGGCGCTTATCCGTTCGCCGCCCTGAGCAAATCCGGCGCCAGAAACCGCGTTGAATCGTTCGTGATCTCACCGCCCGCCGAATTCGGTGCCGATGGCCATGTTCACCATGACGGTGAGGAAGTGTTCTTCGTGCTGCGCGGCAAGGTGGAAGTGAGTTTTTCCGACCGCAGCCTCGCGCTGGCGGAAGGCGATTATCTGCAGTTTCCCGGACACCTGAAACATCGGGTCCGCAGACTGACCCCGGCCGCAGAGGTCCTCGTGGTCATAGCCCTCGACTGATCACAGCACGATCTCGCCTTCTTCCTCGCCCTGCCAATACGTGATCCGAGTGGCCCGCACCTTGATCAGGACGACGCCGGGCGTATCGACTCCCTTGTCGAACCATCTGTCCAGATCCGGCGTCCAGTGGGCCTTGAACGCGGTCTTGTCCCTGATCAGTTCGGCAATGCCCTCGGCCGCGACGTACAGGCCATCGTTGAAGATGCCGCCTTCGGAAGTGAAACCGAGCGCCACTTTTGGATTGCGCGCAATGTCCGTCACGGTGCGGGCCTGCTCGAAGGTGAAGTAATACGACGTGCCGTCATACGTGACGTCGCCGTTGTTGCTCATCGGACGGCTGGCGATCTGGCCACCGTCGGTGTGGGTCGAGAGGATCGCGATGTCGATCCCGGCCATGTCCTTGGCGATCTCGGCCAACGTCTTCTTGCTGCTCATGGTGTCCCCTTTGCGGATGTCGAGAGCAACGGACGGAGCGCCGGCATGTTCCGCCGCCGTGGAGGCGCGGTGCGTCGGAACCAAACGGACCTTCCGCGACTTGTTGAAAAATCTCAGCGTGAGGACATCACCATGAAGTTTATCGTCATCGCCATCACCGGCCTCGGGCTGGCCTTTTCCACAGCCGCGGCGGAAGCCAAGGGCTGCATCAAGGGTGCCATCATCGGCGGCCTCGCGGGTCATATGGCCGGCCATGGCAAGGTCGGCGCGGTGGCCGGCTGCGTGATCGGCCATCATGAGGCGAACAAGGCCGACGCGGACAGACAGGATCAGAAGCGGCCGGCCGATCGCGATCACCGGATTTGACAATCCGACCTTGACGAACCATTGCTGCCGCAATCTGGGCGTTAGTGACGGTTGCCGATGGTTTCACGGGATGAAGGCCAAGACCCCAGCCTCCGGCTGGGGTTTTTGCGTTCGGGACCAATCGGTCTGCAAGGGGGGACGGCGCAGTGGTGCTGCATCGCGATATCTATTGGCTCGGCAAGCAATGGGCCGTGACCGGCTACGGCGTTCAGGCGGTCGACAAGAAACTCGACATGAAATTCGACATCGAGGCGGGACGGATCTGGGACGAAGGGCTCGCCGAATCCATGGGCGCGGAAACCTGGTTCGACGCCGAGGATTTTGCGGAGGCGCTGAAAGTCGCCCGCCGCCGCGCGCTGGAAAATCCGAAGACGTTCCAGCAGGTCTGGGGGGATGAGAGGTAGCCGTTACGCGACGATATTATCCACGAGTCGTGCCGGCCAACGGGTCGGCGTATAGCGCCGCCCGATGACGGGCTCCGGCCGGGACCCAGAACCCTGGCGTCAATGTTGAAACGAAAAGGTAGCCGTATTGCCCAAAAGCGAGTCCAGGGAGTCTGGGTCCCGGCCTGCGCCGGGACGACCTGTTGAAATCGCGCGGCGTCCAACTGCTACTCCGCCGCCTTCGCGGCGTTCTTTGCCCCAACACCCCCATCCGCGCCGGAATCCGCGCGACGTGCCGTCGCCCGCAATAGCTTATTTTTCGAACCCCGTTTGCATCGTCGCCGGGCAAGCCGCCGAGATCGCACAATAAGCCGTACTTATCGGCCCCACCTTTGCGGGCGATATTCGTCTTCGGCGCGGTCGGTAGGTTCGAACGACCGTTCGACGCACTTCGACGGCACTTGGCATGACGATTGCCAGATAACCCGGGCAACCGGAGAGTGCCCATGAACGACGACTTGAAGATGCCGACCGCGATACCGGCTTCATGTGGCTGCGGTTGCCAAGGCGCGATGGAATTGCATCGCCAGACCCTTCGCGCGTCGCGGCCGGACGACTACGCGGGCATCGAAGCCTACAGTGATCGCATCGTCGAAACGACGATCCTGAATGCGATGATCCCGAACGGACTGCACCGCCGCGCCTTTCTCAAAGCGGTCGGCGCTTCGACGGCTTTGAGCGCGATTGCCGAATTGTTTCCGCTCGAGATGAGCAAGGCGCTGGCGCAGGACGCTGGCAAGCCGGAAAAGACCAAGCTCAATGTCGGCTTCGTGCCGATCACGTGCACCACGCCGCTGCTGCTGGCGCATGCCATGGGCGACTATCAGCGCGAGGGTCTCGACGTCAACCTGGCCAGGACGCCGGGGTGGGCGCTGGTGCGGGACAAGCTCATCAACGCGGAATTCGACGCCTCCCACATCGTTCTCGCGCTGCCGCTGACGATGACCCTCGGGATCGGCGCGCCCGCGACTAACACCTACGTCTCCAGCATCCAGAACGTCAACGGCAACGCCATCACGCTTCACGTCAAGCACAAGAACCGGCGCGATCCGAAGGACTGGAAAGGATTCAAGTTCGGCATCCCGCACGAGCAGTCCATGCACGCCATGCTGCTGCGCTATTATCTGGCGGAGCATGGACTCGATCCGGACCGCGACGTCGAGCTGCGGGTCTATCCGCCGCCGGATTCCGTCGCCAACATGGCCGCCGGCAACCTCGACGGCATGCTGTTCGCCGAGCCGTGGGGCCAGCGCGCGGTGTTCGAGGGCGTCGGATTCCTGCACGTGCTGTCGCGCGAGATCTTCGAGGATCATCCGTGCTGCGTTCTCTCGGTCACCGAAAAATTCATCACGGAATGCCCGAATGCCTACGGCGCCATGTATCGTTCGGTGGTGCGGGCCACCGAATTCGCCGACAAGGCCGAGAACCGCAAGAAGGTTGCGGAGCTTCTCGCCCCTGCGGCCTATCTCAATCAGCCGCAGACCGTTCTCGAACAGGTGTTGCTCGGCCGCTATGCCGATGGCCTCGGTTCCGTCGTCGAGATGCCGCAGCGCATCGGCTTCAAGCCGTTTCCCTACGAATCCACCGCGATATGGCTGCTGACCCAGCTTCGCCGCTGGAACATGGTTCCTGCCGGCATCGACTACCAGGCCGTCGCGCAGAAGGTCTTCCTGGCGACGGACGCGACCAAGCGCATGCGCGAGCTGAATTTTGCCGTGCCGGCGTCGTCGATGGTCAAGCACACCATCATGGGCAAAGTCTTCGATCCGGCTTCGCCGCAAGCCTATCTCGATGGCTTTGCCATCAAGCGGACTTAACGGACCATTGGGAGGCCAGCGTGACGCGAGGATATCATGACATCGGCGGCAACCAGGCCGGCGCCATTCCGATGGTTGAGCTGCCCTGGTTGCACTGGGAAAAGCAGGTGGAAGCGGTTCGGAACCTGCTCGGCGATGGAACGCGCCGCATGCTGTCGCTCGACGAATTGCGCCGCGGCTTCGAATCGTTCGGCGAGGACAAATACAAGGCGCTGTCGTTCTATCGCCGGCGGCTGGAGGCCATGGTCGACATCCTGATCGAGAAGGATGTCTTCAGCCGCGAGGAACTCGAACAGGAGATCGCCCTGGTGCGGGCGCGCTGGGAAGCTCCGGCGGTCTGCCAACCGTGAAGTTCAGGTTTGACGAAGGCGACAGGGTCACGGTTCTTCACCTTGGCAAATCGGGACACATACGAACACCGTTTTATATCCGCGGCTGCACCGGAACCATCGTGCATCGGTGCGGGGCGTTCCTCAACCCCGAGGATCTCTCGGTTGGAAACGTCGGTGGACCCGTCGTTCCGCTCTATCGCGTGGCTTTCCCCATGAACGGAATCTGGTCTGATTACGCCGGAAATCCCCGCGACGCGCTTTACATCGAAATCTACGACCACTGGCTGGCGGCGGCGCCGCCGGCTGACGCGAAAAAGGGGAGAGCTGTGACATGACGACGTCCGATCACGCCAACGGTCACGACCACGACCACGATCATCATCATGACGATCACGAACCGCTCGTCATCGAGGACGAGGCGGGAAACATCGAAGGCCAGATCCTGATCGATGCGTTGCAGAATCTGCTGGTCCGCCGCAATCTGGTGGCGCCGGGCGAAGTCCGTCGCGAAATCGAACGCATCGAATCGCCCGGTGTTCACCTCGGCGCCAGGATCGTGGCCAGGGCGTGGGTCGACGACGACTACCGGGCGCGGCTGCTGCAGGATGGAAAGTCGGCCGCGGCGGAGCTCGGCATCGGCGTCGGCGAGGCCCAGCTGATCGTGGTCGAGAATACCGAGGCCACCCACAACCTCGTCTGCTGCACCCTGTGTTCCTGCTATCCGCGTTCGATCCTGGGCCAGCCGCCGTCATGGTACATCAGCAAGGCCTATCGCGCCCGCGCCGTCAGGGAGCCGCGCGCCGTGCTGGCCGAATTCGATCTGCATATTCCCGACGACATCGAGTTGATCGTTCACGACAGCAATGCCGACATGCGCTACCTGGTGCTGCCCGCGCGCCCCGCCGGCACGTCGGACATGACCGAACAGGATCTGGCGGAACTGGTGACGCGCGATTGCATGATCGGCGTGGCGGTCGTTGACGGCGTCTCGGGCGTTTGATGCCGGCCTTGCGTCTCTTTTCCCCTCGCGCCCGCAAGAGCGTGGGGGAGCGAGGCATCGTCAATCGACCACTGTCTCGACGCGCTCCGCTTCGTCGGCGCGATCCACTTCGAATGACTCGGAAGCCACCCTGCGCAGCTCCTGCGGATACATTGCGCCGCTGATGAACACCAGGCGGCCGCGATCGGGCGCCGTGCCGGCAAACGGCGAGATCCGCAGGTCGTCGCGCACCGCCTGGATCTCCATCCAGGCGCCTGCGATCGGGACGATTCCCTTCATGCGTCCGACCTTGTTGCCGTAACACGACACGAATCGCCGCAGCGCCTCTTCGGTGACCGAATCGACGAACAGGCAGAAGCTGTTGAACCGGTGCGAGCGGGCGTCGTGCGCCGTGGCGGCCTGCGGCCCGGCCATGACGGCAGGCGAGCGCGCCGGATCGATCAAGCACGAAAGCGGCATCTCGCCGTTGCGCGCCTCGACGAGCGTGGCCCGCTCATTGACCGCGCCGAGGTAGGCAATCCATCCGTCGATCGCCGTCCTGCCGGCGATGTCGACTTTGCTGACGATCATGACGGTCGCATGGGCCACCGCATTGCGCAGGTTGCGGTCCCGCGTGGCGAGGTCGAGGCCTGCAGCGGCGTCCACCACCACGGCGTGCGAACGGACCTCGATCAGCGGTTCGAGAATGCGCAGTTCATGCAATACCGGCAGCGGCTCTGCCACCCCCGACATCTCCAGCAGCAGGATATCGACATGATACGCCCGCAGCATCTCGTTGATGGCCGGCACCAGCTGATCCTGGGTGGCGCAGCAGATGCAGCCGTTGCGGATTTCGACGATCTCCGGAATCAGCGGGCGCAGCAGGTCGCCGTCGACGCCGACATCCCCGAACTCGTTGACGACGATGCCGAACCGGCGCTGCGGATTCGCCGCCACGATCGCCTTGAGCAATGTCGTCTTGCCGCTGCCAAGCGCGCCGGAGACCAGGACCGTGGGAATTGCCATGACGCCCCTTGGTTTATGCCGCGAGTTCCGGAAAGGCGTCGGCGGCGCGTCCCCTTGAAATGACATCCGCCACCACGAAGTCGATGTCCGGCCGCGGCATCCGCGCGAAACACAGCCGCATGGCCGCCGGAAGATCCGGCGCCGAGACCGTTGCCAGCGCTGATACGATTGCATCCAGCGGTTCGGCCGGCACCGACCCGGCGTCGCCGAGCAACCCGTTCAGGCGCTCGAAGGCGGTTTCCCGCATCCGGTCCTCCGACGTCGATTGCGCCGCCGACATCTCAATCTGTGCCTTCGCCGCATTTCCCCGAAGCGCATGAATCCGCGCCAGCGCGATGAAAATCTCGTCCTTCCATCGTCCCGGCGCTGCGGCGATCCGGTCGAGAATGACGTCGGTCATCGCGGCAAGCCGGCCAAGCTGCGTCAGGAAATGCAGGGTCAGCACCTCTCGTGTGGCATCGGTCATCGCCAGCACGGCGGTCGCCACGTCCTGCAGGCGGACCTCGGTTGGCGCCACCGATCCGTCTTCCAGGCGGGCCACGACTTCCAGAAGCAGCGTGAACCTGCGATCGGCCCTGATGGCTCCCCACGCCCGTCGGCGCAACACACTGGTGTCGCCGCGCGCCAGCCGGTGCAGGACGATCGCCGATCCGACGTCGGCGCGCGGCAAGCCCGCCGGCACGCCCCGGGCGCCGATCGCCAGCGCGCGTCGGAATACGGCGGTCTGGGCCTCGCGACGCCAGGTTGGTGCGTTGATCCGGCCGGCGCTCGCCGCCAGACCGGACAGCGCTTCTGCATCGGCGGCAAGCGTCGCCGCCACGATCGCGCAGGCTTGCTCGCAATCGGTCAGGGCCCGTGGGTCCTCGCCGAGGGCACCCCGCGACGGGGCTGCACGCCGTCGCTGGGTCGCAGGATCGCGATGGCTGAAGGAGGCGTCCCGTGATCCGGCCGACGGGCGCGCGGATCTGAGCAGCAGCTCGACGCTGCCGGATGGCATCTCGGCGCCGCGCTCCCGCGCCCTGGTCAGCATGGTGTCCCAATCCTGCGCCGTGAAGGACGCGGTGAGGGCGCTGAACGACGCCTCGCGCTTCGCCAGCAGGGCGCCGAACGCAAAGGCCATGGTGGCGCGGCCGCGCGCATGGTCCGGCAGTCGCGCCACCCAGTCGGGGACCGTATCGGTGTCGCGGCCGGCCCGTTCCGCCAGAACCGGCGCCAGGCGGTCCCGCGCCGGCGGCAGCAGGACGTCGAGGCAGATCTCGCTGCCGGTGACGAAGGTCGTTGCCAGAGCACCTGCGATGGCGTCGTGCAGGCGCGGATCGGCGATCACCGCCAGGCTGTCGCGCAGATTTGCCGCGCCAAGCGACCGGGCGGAGACCTGCGGCTGAATCCGGAACATCGGCCCGATCAGCGCTTCACGCGACGGCGCCGACATGCGCCGCCAGAGCAGGCCCGCGCACGGCGGCCCCCGCCGGGCGAACAGCGTCAGCAGCAGG
>Ga0209758_1001192_pt1 | contig 32830 bp, 32 predicted proteins | sample AraplaMF_Col_mMF_FD_184258 | JGI IMG/M metagenome (GOLD analysis project Ga0209758, IMG submission 184258) | Arabidopsis root microbial communities from the University of North Carolina, USA - plate scrape MF_Col_mMF (SPAdes) (version 2) | ecosystem: Host-associated > Plants > Roots > Endosphere... | reverse complement strand
CCGTCAGCCCCCTTTCGGCGCCATCGCACAAGACGGAAGCTTCCGTGCGCGAAATCTCGCCGACGATCGATCCGTCGACCGGAACGATCAGGGTCAAGGTGGGTCTCGAAGCAACGCCGGACATGCAGCTCGGCGCTCCCGTCGTCGGCTCCTTCCGCTCCACGGCGCAGGACGCCATCGAATTGCCGTGGTCGGCCATGGCCTCCAAGAGCGGCCAGCCGGCCGTCTGGATCATCGACCCCGCCTCGTCGAGCGTGTCGCTGCACCCGATCGATGTCTCCGACTACGAGACTGGCCGCTTTGCGGTGCGCGCGGGTGTTTCCTCCGGAGACATCGTCGTCGTCGACGGCACGAAGTTCCTGCGACCGGGCGAGGTCGTCACCTATGACAAGGAAGCCGCAGAATGAATATCAATATCACAGCCGGCCTTGCGATCCTCGGATCATTGCTGCTGACCTCCTGCCAGAAGCAGGCGGAAGCCCATGACGAGCCGCCGCGTCCCGTCCTTTCCGTCGTCGTCAAATCGACCGCGGCCTCCGCGCTGACCCTGCCGGGCACGGTCGAGGCCAGGATTGAGACGCAGCTTGCGTTCCGCGTCCTCGGACGGGTCATCGCGCGCAAGGTCAGCGTCGGCGATGTCGTCAGAAAGGGCGATGTCGTTGCCGCCATCGATCCGCTGGCGCTGGAGCTTGCAGTCAAGAGTTCGCAGTCCGAGCTTTCGAACGCCCAGGCGCAGCTGACGAATGCCGCTTCCACGGAAGAGCGCCAGCGCTCCCTGCTCGAAAGCCGGTCGGGAAGCGAAGCGGCTTATGAAGAGGCCGAACTCGGGCGCAAGAGCGCCAGTGCTGCGGTCGCCAAGGCGCAGGCCAATCTGGACAAGGCCGAGGAACAGCTCGGATATGCCCAACTCCGGGCGGAATTCGACGGCGTCGTGACGGCGACCTCGGCCGAAGTGGGCCAAGTCGTGGCCGCCGGCCAGAGCATCGCCACCATCGCCCGCCCGGAACAGAGCGATGCGGTGATCGACATCCCCGTCGCAAGCTTCGACGGCCTCAAGGTGGGCTCGCCCTTCGAGGTCGCCCTCCAGCTCGACCCGACCATCCGCACGAGCGGTACGGTCAGGGAAATCGCACCGGAAGCAGAGGCTGCGACGCGCACGCGGCGCACGAAGATTACGCTCATCGATCCCCCGCCAGCCTTTCGCCTGGGCTCGGTCGTAACGGCAACCGCAACCGTCGACGCTCAGCCGACGCTCCTGCTCCCCTCCTCGTCCATCCTGACGAAGGACGGAAAGCCCAATGTCTGGGTGGTCGACACCGCTGCCGCCAAGGTTTCCATCCGCCCGATCAGGATCGACGGAGAGATCGTCGAGGGAGGCTCCGTTCGCATTGCCGAGGGCGTCAAGCCGGGCGATCGCGTCGTCATCGCCGGCGTTCACAAACTCATCGATGGCCAGGCCGTCAGAATAGACTGAGGAATAGTCTCCGTGAAAAAATTCAACCTGTCCGACTGGGCGCTCGAACATCGTTCGCTCGTCTGGTACTTCATGATCGTCTTCATTCTGGCCGGCGCCTTTTCCTATATCAGCCTCGGCCGCGAGGAAGATCCCAATTTCACGATCAAGACCATGATCATCCAGGTGCAATGGCCTGGTGCGTCCGCCGAGGAAGTGACCAAGCAGGTCACCGACCGCGTCGAAAAGAAACTCGAAGAGCTTGAATCGCTCGACTACACGAAGAGCGAGACGGTTGCCGGGCAGACGACGATCTTCGTCGAACTGCTGCCGACGACCAAGGCCAAGGATGTGAATGCCATCTGGATGCGCGTGCGCAACATGATCGGCGACATCAAGGGTGATTTCCCGAGCGGCGTCATCGGGCCGTTCTTCAACGATCGCTTCGGCGATGTCTTCGGCAATATCTACGCTTTCACGAGTGACGGGCTGACGCAGCGCCAGCTTCGCGATCTCGTCGAGGACGCGCGCGCAAAAGTGCTGACGGTTCAAAATGTCGGCAAGGTGGACATTATCGGCGCGCAGGACGAGGCCATCTATCTCGAATTCTCCACGCGAAAGATCGCCGCTCTCGGGCTCAACCAGCAATCCGTGATCGAAACGCTGCAGGCGCAGAATGCCGTGACACAATCCGGCTTCGTCGATGCCGGTCCCGAGCGCATCGCCCTGCGGGTGAGCGGCCAGTTCACGTCGGAGGAAAGCCTGAAATCGATCAATCTTCGCGTCAACGACCGCTTCTTTCCGCTGACCGATGTGGCCACGATCAAGCGCGGCTATGTCGATCCGCCCTCCGCGCTGTTCCGCTATAACGGCCAGCCGGCGATCGGGCTCGCGATCGGCATGAAGACGGGCGCAAACCTGCTCGAATTCGGCGAAGCGCTCGACAAGGAGATCGAGCAGGTCACGGCAGACCTTCCTGTTGGCGTGGACGTCGCGCGCGTTTCCGATCAGCCCGCCGTCGTGGATGAGGCCGTGTCGGGCTTCACGCGAGCACTGTTCGAGGCGATCGTCATCGTGCTTGCGATCAGCTTCATCAGCCTCGGCGTTCGCGCAGGGCTCGTGGTTGCCATCTCCATTCCGCTCGTGCTGGCGATCACCTTCCTCGTCATGGCCTATACCGGCATTTCGATGCAGCGCATTTCGCTCGGCGCACTGATCATCGCCCTTGGCCTCCTGGTCGATGACGCGATGATTGCCGTGGAAATGATGGTGGCCCGCCTGGAGGTCGGCGACGATCTCAGGAAGGCCGCGACATACGTCTATACCTCGACCGCCTTCCCGATGCTGACGGGTACGCTGGTGACGGTCGCGGGCTTCATCCCCGTCGGCCTCAACTCCAGCGCCGCCGGCGAGTTCACGTTCACCCTCTTCGTGGTCATTGCCGTTTCGCTCATAGTCTCATGGGTGGTGGCCGTCCTGTTCACGCCGCTGCTCGGCGTGACGATCCTTCCGAAAACCATGAAATCGCATCACGAGCAGAAAGGTCGCTTCGCGCGGATTTTCGCGTGGCTCCTCGGCCTGGCCCTGCGCTGGCGCTGGATCACCATCGGCGCGACGCTGGCGGTGTTTGCCCTCTCCATCGGCGGCATGAGCCTGGTGCAGCAGCAGTTCTTCCCCTCCTCCGACCGCCCCGAACTGATCGTCGATTGGAACCTGCCGCAGAACAGCTCGATTTCGGAAACGAACAAGCAGATGGCGAAGTTCGAAAGCGAGATGCTGGCAGGTAACAAGGATATCGACCACTGGACGAGCTATGTCGGCCAGGGGGCTCCCCGCTTCATCCTGTCCTTCGACGTGCAGACGCCCGACGTCTCCTTCGGCCAGACCGTGATCGTCACCAAGGGGCTCGACGTCCGCGACAAGGTCAAGGAGGAGCTGCAGGCCTATCTGACGAAGACCTTCCCCGGAACCGACGCCTTCGTAAAGCTTCTCGACATCGGCCCGCCGGTCGGCAAGCCCGTGCAATATCGCGTCAGCGGGCCTGACATCCAGAAGGTCCGTGATCTCTCCCACCAGCTTGCCGGCATCGTCGGAGAGCATCCGCTGCTGTCCAACATGACCTTCGACTGGAATGAACCGTCGCGGGTGGTCAAGGTCGATGTCCTCCAGGACAAGGCACGGCAGCTCGGCGTCTCCTCGCAGGATATCGCAACGGCGCTCAACAGCATCGTCGAGGGCTCGGCGGCCACGCAGATCCGCGACGACATCTATCTCGTCGACGTGATCGGCCGCGCCCAGACCTCGGAGCGCGGCTCGATCGAGACGCTGCAGAACCTTCTGCTTGCCGGCTCCAACGGCAACTCCGTGCCGCTGTCTGCGGTTGCGAATTTCCACTACGAACTGGAGCAGCCGACGATATGGCGGCGCACACGCACGCCGACCATCACCATCAAGGCTGCCGTGGTCGGACCGACCCAGCCGGCGACGATCGTCACCGAACTGCAGCCGAAAGTCGACGAGTTCCGCAAGGGCCTTCCGAGCGGCTACCGTATCGTCGACGGCGGCTCGGTCGAGGAAAGCGCGAAAGCGCAGGGGCCGATCGTGGCTGTCGCGCCGCTGATGCTGTTCATCATGGCGACGATCCTGATGATCCAGCTGCAGAGTTTCAGCAGGCTCTTCCTGGTCTTCGCCGTTGCCCCCACCGCGCTGATCGGCGTTGTTGCAGCGCTGCTCTTCAGTAATTCGCCGATGGGCTTCGTCGCAATCCTCGGCGTCCTGGCGCTGATCGGCATCCTGATCCGCAACTCCGTCATCCTTGTCGTCCAGATAGAGCATCTTCGAAGCGAGGGCATGTCACCCTGGCAAGCCGTCATCGAAGCGACGGAGCACCGAATGCGCCCGATCATGCTGACGGCCGCCGCAGCCACACTCGCGCTGATCCCGATCTCCAGGGAAATCTTCTGGGGGCCGATGGCCTACGCGATGATGGGCGGCATTGTCGTCGGCACGGTCCTGACGCTGCTCTTCCTGCCGGCCCTCTATGTCGCCTGGTTCAGAATTCCCCGCGAAGAGCCGCAGCACTGACGGGATGACCGGATGTCACAGGTTGGACGAAGAGCCTTTGCCGGCAGCTTCTATTGTCTGCTTGCCGGCTTGCTGATGGCTCTCTCGGTACTGGGAGGATGTGCGGGACGGCTGGAGAATGTTCTCCAGCCGCTCGCAACCGCGGGGCCAGGCACGAGCACGGTCGACATGCTGGTGGCGACGACGCGCCAGCCGACCGACAAACCGGGCGAACTTTACTCCGGCGAGCGGGGAACGGCGATTTCTCTCAACGATATCGTCGTTTCCATCCCTCCGGATCGAAACCGCAAAGTCGGCGAGGTGCAATGGCCCTCGCATGTGCCGGCCGATCCCGAAAAGGAGTTCGCTGTCCTGAAGGTCGGAGAGGTTGCGACAGAGCGCAGCACCTTTGAATGGTTCAACAAGAACCGCAACACGAAGCGGCAGGTCGTCATTTTCGTGCACGGCTTCAACAATACCTACGCCGATGCGGTCTTTCGCTTCGCGCAGATCACCCATGATTCCGGAACGGATGCTGCCCCGATCCTCTTCACCTGGCCCTCGCGCGCCAACGTCTTCGACTACCTCTACGATAAGGAGAGTACGAATTTCTCACGGCGCGCGCTGGAGGACCTGATCCTGCAAGCTGCCAGAAGCCCCGATGTCGGCGAAGTGACGATCCTCGCTCATTCCATGGGATCCTGGCTGACCGCCGAGGCGTTGCGTGGGGTTGCTATGCGCAACAAGACGATCCCGGCCAAAGTCAGGAACATTATCCTGGCCTCGCCTGACATCGATATCGATGTCTTTCGTCGGCAGATGATCGAGATGGGGCCGCAACGCCCGCATTTCACGATCTTTTCGTCGACAAGGGATAAAGCGCTGCAGGTTTCGCAATGGCTCTCCGGCGGCGTCACGCGCGTCGGCGGCTTCGATTCGACACCCTATGCCGCGGATCTGGATAAGCTCGGAGTGACCGTCATCGATACGAGCGCCGTCAAAGCGGACGATGCGCTGGGCCACAATACGTTTGCGGATAACAGGGACATGGTCCAGCTGCTTGGACGGCGGCTGGCAGGACAGTCCATGGACACCGGAAAGGCCTCGCTCGCGGATCAAGTGGGCATGGCAGCCGTTCGAACGGCCGACCTGGCGGGATCAGCAGCAAGGATCGCCGTCGTCGCTCCGATGTCGATCATAAGCAATGATGCGAAACAGGTGTTGAAACAGCAATTTTCCTCCGGACTGCAGCCGATCGTCGATGGGAAAATTTCGTATTAGCTGTGGAGCACCATTTGGCTCCCGCAAGGACGTAATCGGGACGGCAGTCGGCCGCGCTAGGGGCCGACTGCCGCGCTCAAGCTTTCGAGCGCCTCACGCACCCGCCCACGCGCCTGCTCCGGAAGGCCGAGCACCGGGCGCGGCGGCGCAAACCGGCCGAGGCCGAGGAGATCGGCAATGGTGTACATGACGCGGAAACTGCCGAACTCCCTGAACAGCGCCCAGAGCGGCGCGAAGGCATCGTTGATGCGTCCCGCCTCCTTGGTGTCACCCGCCTGCGCGGCCCGCGTCAGCTTCAACGCCTCGGCCGGCAGCAGGCCCGCAACCACGCTGTACCAACTATCGGAACCCGCCAACAGCGCATCCGCAGCACCCCAGTCGCCGCTGTAGCCGACCGCAAAATCCGCAGATATCACCGAGCGGAGACTTGCGATCTCCTCGGCGAAATCACCATTGGCAGGCAGCGGCATCTTCACCGCCTTGACGGTACCGAGCTTGGCGAGACGGGCGATCAGGTCGGCGCTGAAGGTGAATTTCGTCGTGCCCGGATTGTTGTAGATGCAGAGCGGCAACTGACCGGCATCGGCCACGGCGACGAAATGCTCGTAGACTTCGTCATCGGTGAGCGGCGTATAGGAGACCGGTGCCAGCAGAAGACCATTCGCCCCGAGTTCCCGCGCATCCCTGGCCAGCGCCTGCGCCTCGTCCGTCCTGAGCGCCCCGACGCCGACGATGACAGGGATCTTGCCGCCGACCGTGGACATGGCCGTTTCCACCGCCCGGCGTCGCTCTCCGCGCGACAGGAAAGCGTAAGCGCCGGTGCTGCCGAGCAGGCCGATGGAATCGGCGCCCGCGGCCTGGATACGGCCAAGCACTGTGGCGAGCGCGCCGGTATCGACCATGCCGGAGGCATCAGCCGGCGTGATCGGAAAGGCGGAAAGGCCATGGAAAAGCGGCATCGAGGATTTCCTTTTATGCGCGTGACAGCAGCAGCTTCATGCCGGCAGCACCGAAGACGAGCGCCAGCGTGCCTTCGATCCAGCGGCGAGCATGGCGATACATACGGATCATCGGCGCGGTGGAGAAGACCAGCGCATAACCGCCGAAGATGGTGACGCTCAGAATAGCGCAGCCCGCAAGGATGACGGCGACCGTTGCCGGCGTCGCGCCCGGCCCGAGGCCGAGCGTCATGGTCGCGATCCAGCCGAGCAGCGCCTTCGGGTTCGTCAGATGCATCAGCAACCCGCGGCGATAGAGGCTGAAGCCCGAGGCCGGCCTGATGGCATCGATCACCCTGCCCTGCTTCTCGTCGGATGTCATGGCCGATTTGCCGGCCTTGTAGGCGAGGAACATGAGGTAGAGACCGCCGAAGACCTTCAGAATGATGAGCGCCTGGGCATATTGGGCAAGAATGGCGGAAACCCCGGTCGCCGCCATCGAGCCCCAGAAGAGCGAGCCGCTGACGACGCCGGCCGCGATCATCAAGGCGGATTGGCGACCCTGATGCATGGCCACGCCCATGATGCGCATATTGCTGGGGCCTGGGCTGGCTGCAGCGATGATATAGGCGGTGAAGACGAGAGCAAGGTGATGCGGATCGAATGACATTCTGATTTCCCAAGGTCGAATGGGCTTGAAGTGCGCGCCGGTCACATGCCGTTCAGAAGCCTGAACGAGATCAACCACATCACGCAGGCGATGATGGTTTCGAGAATGCGCCAGGACGCCGGCCGTGAAAAGATGGGGCGAAGCCAGGCGGCACCATATCCCAGCGAAAAAAAGAACAGGAAGGAGCCGGTCGCAGCCCCCGCGGCAAAACCCGCCTGATGGCCGGCAAAACGCGTCGAGATCGTGCCGAGCAGGATGACCGTATCGAGATAGACATGCGGATTGAGCCAGGTGAGCGCCAGGCACATCGCCATGGTCTTGCCGAAGCTCGCCCCTGCCCCGTTTGCGACCTGCAGCGCGCCTGACGACCGCACCGCCGAATAGAGGCTCTTCGCCCCATACCAGATGAGGAATGCCGCGCCGCCATAGCGCATGACCGGATCGAGCCAGGGCATGAGGTTTACCACCTGCTGCAGGCTGGTGACGCCGACGACGATCAGGATCGCATCCGAGAGAGCGCAGGCCAGGCAGACGGCAAACACATATTCGTTGCGCAGCCCCTGCCGCAGGATGAAAGCATTCTGCGCGCCGATCGCGACGATCAGGCTGAGCCCGACGGTCATGCCGGTGAAGTAGGGCGTGAAGTAGGTCGTAAAGTCCATGATATCAGAGGCTTCCGTAGCGTTGTTGAGACGCTCCGTAGACGGATCAATCGGATTAGGCTAATTAATATTCCTAACGTCAATTAAGCACAGCTTACCCATGATCGATTATCCGGCCCTTCGCGTGCTGCTTGCCGTGGTCCAGACCGGCAGCTTCGAAAAGGCGGCCGCCATCCTGAACGTGACGCCATCGGCCGTCTCCCAGCGCATCAAGCAGTTGGAAGAGCGCCTGGGCACCGCCCTCGTCGTGCGCGGCACGCCGTGCACGGCGACAGAAAAGGGCGACTGGCTCTGCCGGCACATGGAAAATGTCGGCATGCTGGAAAGCGAGTTGCTCGAACACCTGCCGGCGCTGAGCGACCGCGACAGTCCCGAACAGCACGTCACGCTGCGGATCGCCACCAGCGCCGACAGCCTCGGCACCTGGTTTCTGGAGGCGATGGCGGATTTCTCGAAAACCTCCAACTACCTCCTGAACATTTCCGTCGACGATCAGGACCACACCGCCGAATGGCTGGAGCGCGGCCGCGTCATCGCCGCCGTCACGAGCATGGAAAAGCCGGTCGCCGGCTGCCGCCGCTACTCGCTCGGCGCGTTGCGCTACCACGCGACCGCAAGCCCTGAATTCGTCCGCCGCTATTTCCCCGACGGCGTCACCCCGCAAGCGCTTGCCCGCGCCCCGTCCCTCACCTTCAACCAGAAGGACAGGCTGCAGGCAGACTGGATCCGCCGCACGTTTGCGACAGATGTCAACGCACCGACGCACTGGCTGCCGGCCACACAGGGCTTTCTCGATGCCGCCCTGCTCGGCATGGGCTGGGGCATGAACCCGATCCATCTGACTGACCACCACATCAAGGCCGGCCGCCTCGTCGAACTGATATCAGGCACGCCTCTCGATGTCGTGCTCTACTGGCAGATCAGCCGTCTTGCCGCAGACCGGCTGACGGGCCTGACGCAGAAGGTGATCGAGGTGGCGAGGCGGTCGCTGGTGTGAGAGTGACGTGCGGGGACAGCGGCGTCTGCTTTGCGCCAATTGCGGACATGGATAACATATCCACAAACCAGTGCCGGGAACTCCTTTTTATTTTGCTTAGGTGTCCAAGTCTATTCATCGGCGAAAGGAAACACCAGATCGACGCTAGACTTGTGGCGATCACTACCTCGAAGGGCCTGATCCGAAAATTTAACGAGAAGCTGTATTCTTTACTTCGGGCCGGTGCAGCTGACTAAATCCATCGAATATCCGCATTTGTTTCCGCCGTACGTACTGTAGCGAGATACGGTAGAGGTGGTACATTTTGCCGCTGCCCATCCTTTAACGTCTGCATAGCAATACAAATAAACGTCATGTGACTGACACCTTGCCTCATACTCACCAGAACACACCCTGTATGTCACGGTGGGCAATTGTTGCAGGACCTCCTGCTGTTGCTGTTGCTGCTGTTGTTGCTGGGGTAGCTGTTGCTGCTGCTGCTGGGGCTGTTGCTGGGGCTGTTGCTGTTGCTGTTGCTGTTGCTGTTGCTGTTGAGTAAGTATCAAGAGTATATCTACGATGCACTGTTGATAAAGTGCATATGCGGCTCCGCGATCAGCATCCTGTATGGAATCAAGATACTTTCCGATTTCGTATACAGAATTATTAGTTGACCGATCATTATACATGCTTACCGTCTTCGCCAGAAGATCTGGTGATATCGAAAGCTTCTTGTTGTCAATACAGGCTTTCAAAGTAATCTCAAATTGACTATTGCTCGTATCGGCTGCCATCGAAGCGCCGCAACAAAGAATCAGGGCAATACACGCGCCCAACAGCCGACATATTAAGACCGATTTTTTCATGGTTTACGCTCTAGTCTCCCCGCTTGTAGCCGCGGCTGGAGGCTCCCTGTTTGGGCCTGCAGGCGTCGGTCGCCCCTTCGCAGACGGCCCGCTTCTAGTCGCAAGTGCAGGCTCCCCGTTTTGGCCCGCAGGCGCCGGCCTCACTTCCAAAGGCGGCCGCCCGCTTTGACCGAAAAACCTCTCCAACCCTTCCGAGAACTTTTGTAATACTAACAATATAGCCGAAGTTGAGTACCCAAAGACAAACGGTAACAGCAACAATAAACCCTGCGCAAACGTCAACGGTGTTTGCTGCTGGGTTCCTGAACCCGTGAACGTATTATAGCTAATGATAAAATAACGGAAACCACCATATCCAAAAGGCAGACTTAGTATGCACCCAAATAAAGCTCCAGCGATAATTCTAGTTGCGACGAGTCTTTTATTGGTAGTATCAAATTGTATATCGGTCTGCGGCACCAAAATTGCATTCAACGAAAGTGATCCGAGCGCACCTAGTGCGCCTAAAGAAGTGGAAAATAGTACGTATCCCCCGAAGATTAGCGGATTATTCCATCCAAGAGTATTTATTGCCACTAAAATCAGGAGATCGGTTAATCCAAGAATAAGTAACACCAACGCCAATATTGGGACCAACCAAGGAGTTTCGGTCGCCATGAAGGCTTTTCGCTGCGAAACATTAAGAATCGTGTAAATTTCTTGTATTTGGCTATCGACATAATCCCATTCAGAGGCTCTTGGAGCGCGGCCATTCTTATCGTACTGCAGTTCATAAATCTTACCGATAGTCAAATGTTCACTTGTTGAGGGGCGATAGGGTACAGCAGATTGAGAAAGAAAGGTGCGTAAAGCTTTTAGTCTCGACACGTGCACAAAGAACGTTTCATCGCTAATCCTAGCTGGAACACTATCGTCCGGAACATTATCTGCTTTTGTGTCAAGCATTGGGTGTCTCTACCAGCAGCAAGATTAACCAACGATTTAGTAGTATCTCACTCAAAGGTCTTCTTCACGACCGTGGGCTGATGCTAACGGTTTCCTAGTACGGATAGATACATCCCACAGCCTAAGATATCACGTTTGGGGCCGTAGACCAGCGGTTTGCGTGAAAGTCCCTCCGCGGCTCATCGGACCTGCGGAAAAAGACAACTTCGTTCACCCGATCAACTTGGGCCATTCCTTCAACAACGTAACGATCAACGGTATTCTGCTTGAGCGAACCGATCTCAACGCCGAACCCACTGAGGCTACCTCCGGTTCGCTTCGGGCCGGAAGCAGACGAGTGACTTCGGCCGGATTGCGCCAATTGCAGCCATGCAAAATTCAGTATTCGCAAGTCGTGAGACTTGGATTTCACTCTCTGTCTACGATGTGACTTCAGTTGGGGCGTAACACTACAAGGGCCGCACCCATCCCAAGGAGAAGTACGCCCCCTATAGCGGATTCGTATCCTCTGATGCTTCCCGATTTCACGATATCGACGGCCAGTCCGACCCCGAGTTGGGTAGCGACCAGGGTTGCGATAGTTGCCGCGGCCCCAAGGCGCTGATAGCCAAGGATGCTCGCGAACACGAAGAACGATCCGAGTAGACCTGGCAGCACATTCCAGACCTTGAAGGAGCCAAACACTTCCTGGATTGCGTCTAATCCAGATCGTGCAAACAGCAATCCGAGAAGGGCCACCAGGCCAACGGCAGAATTCAAGACCAAGGGAATCAGAATGGTCGAGGCGCTCGCGGAAATGCGTACCATGATTAAGTTCTGCGCGACCAAGGCCGCGCCTGCGGCCGCCAGAAGCGTGATTACGGCGGCCGGCATTTCGTCAACGGCCGTTCGGTGAAGTGCCGGGGTCGAGCGTCAACTGCATGAACGCAAGGTCGAGCCATTTGCCGAACTTGGTGCCGACTTGTCTTAGATGACCGACATGCTCAAAACCGAGCTTTTCATGGAGGCGCAACGAGCCCAAGTTCTCGGCTTCGATCCCCGCGACCATGACGTGCTTGCCAATGGCCCGCGCGCGCTCGACAAGGGCGCTCATGAGCTTCTCACCTGTACCCTTGCCGCGCTGGTCCACCTGCACGTAGACGGAGTGCTCGACGGTGTGTTTGTAGCCATCGAAGGCTCGCCAGTCGCCGAAAGACGCGTAGCCGACTACCCCGCCGTCCGCGTCGACTGCCACCAGAACCGGATAGCCAAGCCTTGTGCGGTCAGCCAGCCAACTGTCCCTGTTTGCGATATCGACTTCGGTATCGTTCCAGATTGCGGTCGTGTTGACGACGGCATGATTATAGATGTCGGTGATGCTCGGAATGTCAGTTCCGACTGCGTCGCGGATAAGCATGGTCGTCACCAGTTTGTTTAATATGATGACATTTTGTCTACTATATTACACAGACCAGCACAAGCGAATTCGGTTGGTCAGGAAACCGTCAATGCCGCCACGGCGTAGACACATTCGCGCCCGCTTTCATTCTTGAATACGCAGTCGGTCGGCGGCCCGAGTTCCAGGCAGTCGCCCTCCTTCATCTCGTGCCGCGTCGGCCCTTCGACGAATACAAGCTCCCCAGACAGCACCCATACAAGCTGGCGAAGGAACGCATAAGCGGAGGCAGGCATAGGCACTTCCTTGCCAGCGGGAAGAGTCACGTTGACGAGATCGAGCGGCATATCCGAGCGCGGGGAAACATGGCGTCGCAGATATCCCGTCTCTGGATCAGTCCAGACCGGTTGGTCCGCCTTCCTGAGGAGGCGACCATGCTGTAACTCGGCTCGCGCCATCAGCGTGGACATGCTCAGACCGAACGCGCCGGACAGCTTGCCGAGCATATTGGCGGTGGGGCTGCTCTCGCCCCGCTCGACCTTGTAGACCATGGCGCGGGAGACCGACGCCTTTTCAGCCAGGTCGCTCAGCGACCAGCCCCGGCTCTCGCGCTCAGTCCGAATACGCGCGCCGATGCGCTGATCCATATTATCTTCTTGGCTCATCGTACTACGATAGTAGACGATGACCTCGTCTTCAAGGGGCGTCGCCTCCAGACGACGCCCCTCCGAGAATCAAGACGACTGCTTGAGCAGCTTGACGAACGTCTCCGACGAGATGACGGGGGCGAAGAAGTTGTTAATGCGTTCCATCGCCGCCTTCTCCTGTTCCGGCCTCTGGCAACCGCAGGCGTCGCCGATCACGATCGGAAGGTAGCCGTTGTCGCGCGCCAGCCGCGCATTGCCCTCGATGCACCAGTCGAGATGGATGCCCGTCAGGACGATGACTTCGACCTTCTTTCGCGAAAGCTCGAGCGGGAGCTGGGTTCCGATGAAAGCCGTTTGGAGCGCGCGCTCGTTGAACTCGTTGTCGCCTGGACGGACCAGCGCCTTCAGTTCGCCTACGAGTTCGTTGTCGCGCGCCTGCTCCTCCTTCGTCCAGTTCAGACCCTTGATCCAAGAGCCGAATTGTACTCGGTCGAAGTCGTTCATCGGGTAATCCTGCCGGAAGACCTCGTAGCCGATCCAGTTGAAGGACACGAAATTCTTTGCCTTGCGGGCGGCTTCGACCACCTTGACCGTCGCCGGAAGGCTGCCCCGTTCGCGATGGCCCTCAGCGGCCTGCACACCGCCCGGATCGTAGCAGGATTTGTTCTGGCTAACTGAGCAATAGGCGGCCGGACGCGAAAGGATTTCTGCGAGATCGAGTTCTTTCCATTGCGGGGCCAGTTCGGGAATTGCATGGATGCCGCCTATATTTGCGGCAGTCTGATTTGCCTTTGCACTTGCAGCGCCCGTGACTGCTGCGGCGAGACCAATTGAACCGAGCATTGCAGCCCGACGTGTTGCGACAAGATTTTCCATAGTTTTCTCACGTTACCAAGGGTTACGCCCGCGGACCCGCTCCGAGGGACGCGAGGATAGATGCAATGAATGTGCCAATTTAATGTAACGTCGTACTACTATATTATAACGTCAATAATCTAGCTGACTCTTCGATATAGGTCTGATGTCCGCTAAGGGCCAAAAGCCGGAACTTCATGAGATCGGCCGTCGAAAGCCTTCGCGATATCAGGGAGAGCTGGAAAATACTCTCTCGGTGGATCGTTGAACGGTTCTTCGCTCGTGAATTCCCGGACGAATGCCGGGAGAACCTGATTCCTGTTGCAATCGCCGCTAGATTGTATTAGCTAATTCTTGAGGAAATATTCAAATAAAACTTGCAGACTGTAAAATCCACCGGATCTGGCGCGATTAATACGCCCGGCCTGACGGAATTTACTGCCTGCTTGCTGTCGCGCTCATCGTGCAACGGGAGCGTGGCCGGATCGTTATGCTGTCGGCGGTCGCGCCATTCGGGGCGGAGAGGATCATGATCAAGACGGTCTACTTCGCGACCAATCGCCAGCCGCTGCTCGATCCAGCCGATCCGCAGCACCAGCGCATCATCGGTTTCGGCACGGAACTCGGGCCGACCAGCGGCATCGATGTGCGCTACGGCAGCGCCAAGGTCGACGTCAATCTGTCGAAGAAGACCAACGTGCTCGTGCCGGGCTCGCTCGCCGTCGCCAACCAGCAGCTTCTCTTCGCCGAGGGAGAGGCGCCGACCTTGGGCAGCGACACGATCTTCGACGCCATCCGCGCTTCGATGAAAACCGACAACAAGCCGACGATCGCCTTCATCCATGGCTTCAGCAACAGTTTCGTCGACTCCATCGAGCGCGCCGGCTGGCTGAGCGCCTTCTACGGGCTCGATGTCAACATATTCGTCTTCTCCTGGCCGTCGCTCGCCTCGCTCCTGCCCATACCCACGCCGTTCGGCGATTACGCCCATGACCGCAGGATCGCGGCGGCATCGGGCATCGCGATCGCCCGAACCCTGCGGCGCCTCAGCGATTTCGTCGACAAGCTCAATGAGGAAGATCGCTGCGACCAGGCCATTCACCTGATCTGCCACAGCATGGGCAATTACGTGATGCGAAACGCGCTGCAGGCGCTGATGAAACTGCCCGAACCCATCTCCCCCACGCTCTCGACCGTCAATGCCATGACCTCGCTCGACGGCGCATCGTCATCTCCCCTGCGCCGCTATTTCGACAAGGTGATCCTGGCCGCAGCCGACGAAGATGCCGACGCCTTCGACGATGACAAGAAGTTCAAGTTCCTGCCGCGGATCTGCCGGTCGATCACCGTCTATTATTCCGAGAAGGACTGGATCCTCAGCACGCTCAGCAGCGGCACCAAATTCAACGGACCGCGCCTCGGCGCAGACGGCCCCGACAATATGGGTACCATCAGCGACAAGGTATCGGCTGTCGACGTCAGCGCCATCCTCGCGCCGTCGGAGCCGGAAAACCACCAATATTACCGCGTCTTCCCGCAGATGCGCGACGACATAAAGGCTGTTCTCACCGGTACTGCGCCCGAAAAGATCGCCAATCGCCAGGCGATCGGGCAAGCCAGGTGGCGGATCGTCAAGAAAACCGGGAGAAGCGGGTGAGCAGCAGCGGACCTGCGAAATTCCGGAATCGCAGAATTAGAGCAATTCCAGCAAAAGTGCACAGCGGTTTTGCGTCAGGAATTGCGTAAAAACAAAGAGATAGAGCGTTTCCATGATTCGAAGAAGAATGGAAATGCTCTAGGACGACGAAACATCCAATCTTCCACGTGTCTCGATCAGAGGGGGCGTCGATGGCAATCGAATTCGTAATCGAACGCAATGACAGGACCTACAAGGCAAAAGCCGACGGCGCGGCAGCGTTTTTCATCGGGCTGTCGACCCATTTCCGGGACAGAAGCTCGGGCGAGGATTTCCACGGGCTTTTCAACGTGCCGACGAACGGGCTTCCGAAGCTGCTCTATTCCGCCGCGGATCAGAGACCCGCATTCGGATTTTGGGCCGATTTCATCGAGCCGACGTCGAAATGCGAGGGCGGCAATTACCTGACGCTCAACACCTACGATCGCGCCAAATTCACCTTCGGTTTCGGCCAGTTCGCAGCGCACGTGCCGGACGGCGATTTTGTCGTCTACTTCCGCGACATGCTGGGGCGACCCGAGGCCAGGGATTATTTTCCGGACCTGATGGTCAAAGGCGGCCGGATCGTCAGGCTCTCGACGACAGGGGAAGTTCAGCTCGAAAACGCGAATTCGACGAAGCCCCTGATGAACTATCTCAACCCCACGACCACGCATATCGAGGATGACGAAGTCATCGCAGCCGCCAAGTTCATACACTGGACCGCCAACCATCAGGCCGCCCAGGCATTGCAGGCCTTTCATATGATCGGGACCTTCAAGGACAAGATGGCGGCAGCCGACCGAAACCTCGGGCTTGACGGGCGAGCCGCGGATCGATGCGCCATCATCTGTGACATTCTGCACCAGGGACGGGCAAAATATCCGGCGATCCGCCAGGCGCTTGGGACGGGGACGCGGGATGCCCTGCTGGCACTCGGCTCGATTGCCTATCCCGACCGCATCAAGACCTTGAAGGCCGCTCTGGATAAAGCGGGAGCGGTCCTGACCGGCAAGCATTGGAGCGCATCGAAACAGGATTTTGTGTGAGGGAGAGCGCCATGTCGTTTAACGAGGAACTTGTCAAAGTCGCGTCTGACGAATGGGAAAGATGGGGATTTTCCGCAGCACCCCTTCACAGGCCGAAGGCAATCGCGGGGCTGGAGAGAAACCAGCCCTTCGTGGGATTTGTGCACGACTACTGGGTGGTGGTGAACCGGCCCGAGCGCAACGGCCTGACAAACAAGCCATGGTCTGCCGCTTTCATCTCATTCTGCTTCAAGGCGGCCAATGCCGGAGACGATTTTCCCTATAGCGAAGGTCACTACGGCTATTGCCAGAAGATCCTGAAGGGAATGAGAGCCGGAAATCCCAAGATCACGATCGAGAAACCGGCCGGGACCGATCTCAAGCTGGGAGACCTGATCTGGGCCGGCCGATCGGGCACGGGATGCGGCACACCACCGCAAAGCTTCGACGGGGCGCTGACGGCGCTTCGAAAGAGGGACGGCTTCTTCTGCAGCCATGCCGATATCGTCGTCGCGATCCGACCCGGCGAAGTCGACGTCATCGGCGGAAACGTGTCGGACTCCGTGACCAAGACGACCTATGTCACGAACAACGGCAGGATCGCCGATCCCCGTCACGCCTGGGTCGGCGTCATCAGGAATACGCTGTGAGCTTTTGAAACGACGCATCGGACTGTCGGCGAAGACGGCGCAGATGAGCCTGCTCAGCTGTCCCGTCTGAACGGCACGAGATTGGGTGTCGAACGCTTCGCAGCATCACATCCATCTTCGTCACCCTCTCCGTTTTCTTCCGCTTGGCGCAGCTCGCAAACAATGCCATACCGAAGGCCACAACGGAGCCATCGATGACCGGGAACGCTTCTCTGCACACATTCGCCATCGGCGATGTCCACGGGCGCGCCGACCTGCTGGAGGAGATGCTGTCAGGCATTGCCGGCAAGGCGCGCGACGAGACGATCGACTACCGGATCGTCTTCCTCGGCGACATCATGGACCGTGGGCCGGAGAGCAGGAAGGCGATGGATCTCGTCATCCGGACGCTGCGCGACAGACCGGGCTCGAAGCTGATACGCGGCAATCACGACGCCCTCCCTCTTCGTATCCTCGGCGAGACGGACCCGGCCGTCCAGGCAGATCTCGTGAACCACTGGCGGGACCTCGGAGGCAGCGAGACGATGCTGTCCTATGGCCTGCCGCTTGAGGCAGCCATCACCGCAGACGAGATCCGCAGCAGGTTTGGAGACGAGCGCCTGCAATGCCTGCGCGCTGCGGAGCGCTATGTCGAACTCGACCACCACATCCTTGTCCATGCCGGCCTGAAACCCGGCATTCCCTTAGCCAAGCAGGATGCGCATACGCTGATGTGGATTCGCGACGAGTTCCTGAACGCCAGCGTCTCCTTCGGCAAGATCGTCGTCCATGGGCACACGATCACCGCAAGCGAACGCGTCGAGATCTTCCCGAACCGGATTGCCATCGATACCGGCGCCTTCGCGACGAATATCCTGTCTGCGCTTCACATCAGCCCTTCAGGCGATGTCGCGGTGCTGCAGGCAACGCAAGTCCGCCCGGGTCCGTGCCGTTTTCAGGAAGGCAGGCCCCTCAAGCGGTCTCATGACGATGCGGCCATGCTTTTCTAAAGCATGTCGCGCAAAAGTGTGCAGCGGTTTTGCGACAACGACATGCGTAAAAACAAAGACCTAAAGCGCAGCGAGCGGATCTGAAAGATCGCGACGCGCTTTAGGATCGGGCAGAGCGACAAGGACGGGGTGAACGGGATCAAGTCGGCTCTCGCCTGAACGGCACCAGATTGGACGCCGGACCCTTCGTATGATCAGGGTCACGATCGCCCGGCTCCGCGCGCCAATCCGCCGTGATTTCCAGCCTGTGCGGGTTCGCCGGCATCTGGTCGCTGAAATAGCGCGTCGGCGTCGTTCCGAGCATGCGGCGGAACATGGCGATGAAGGCGCTGACGCTCTCATAGCCGAGATCGCCGGCAATGACGGTCACGAGCTGCCCTGCCGCCAGCCGCTGCAGCGCGACGCCGATATGCAGCTGCTGTCGCCAGCGCACGAAGGACATGCCCGTCTCCCGCTGGAACAGCCGGCTGAGCGTCCGGTTGCTGGCGCCGACCCGCGCACCCCATTCGTCTATGGTGAAGCGCAAGCCCGGTTCGGCGACCATCGCCTCGGTGAGCCGCTGCAGCCTGCGGTCGGCGGGCATCGGCAGGTGGATCGGCTCGAGCGGTGCTGCGCTGAGCTCATCCAGAAGCACGCCGACCAGACGGTGAAGCCGTTCGGGCGCCATGCCAGGACTGTCATGACGCGGCTCCAGACGGAAGATCAGCTCGCGCAGGAAGGGCTGGACGAAGAGAATGCCGCATTCGTCCTTCAGGCCACCGGTCAGTCTCGCGTCTATATAGAGATTGCCGATCTTGATATGGCCGGCCACGCGACCGCTATGGGGGACGCCGCCCGGAATCCACAGCGCACAATTCGGCGGCACCGTCCAGACACCGCCGGCCGCCCTCATCGTCAGCACGCCGCTCATCACGTAAAGCAGCTGCGCCTTTCCATGGCGATGCGGTTCGGACTCGCCGACGAAACTCGTCTCGGTGATGAAACTGAAGGCCGGGCGCGACACCTCGTCGATCACGGAGGGGTCAAATCTATCCTGAATATTCATTGCCGATCCTCGCAGGCAAACTCAACCGACGGCGTATTGCTCTATCACAGAAGCCGAAGGTCAGAGTAACCACGCATCGTCCCTGCTGCCGATGAGGCTCCGCCCCTTCCGCTCCGCCTCCTCCTCATCTGCCGCAAAGACGATCGCGAAACCGAAAGCCTTTCCGGCCGTGACTGCCGCGATCTTGACCGCGGGCGACATCGGCCTGCCGCCGTCGATGACGATCATGCCACGGCAATAGGCCCTCATCCGGTCCTTGATCTTCTTGAAAAACAGCGCCCGCTCCTTGCGCTCCTCCTGCGTCTCCTCCTCGTGATCGTCAGGCGCGTGATCGGTGACGAGCACGAAGGGCCGCCGCCCCTCCAGCAGAGCCTCGATCTGATCGTTGATGGAGGTTTCTTCATCGGCATCCGTACGGATGAAGACGACGGGCAGACGGGAGCGATCCAGAAGCATGACAGCGGCCTTTCGAAATGGAAGCAAGTGGGGCGAGACTAGCATTCCGGACGGAAGCCGGATTTCGCGAAGCTGCCAACAAATGCCGGGGATCGGCCAAGTTTGGTGGGGAGCGCGATGGGGAGCTTGCCCTGACGCTAGAGAACCGATGCGAGCGGTCGGGCACGTGCGATGAATTGCCGGAAGACTCGCTCGTGGGCGCGACGCTATCCCATATTGCGCCGGGGTATGAGTATGAGAGTCAGTGAGAGGATCAGAGGTATTCCTGACCACAAGATTTCGATCCCAGGGTCTGCCCAGTCGAATTGAGAAAGATAGAAAGCGCCGCCAAGTCGCGCTGCTAGGATATCCAAGCACGAGATCAACCCGTATCTGGATACATCGACATAAGAGAACGCGAGCGCTGTCGACGGTATGTTAGCGACCGCCATCGCCGCGCCTGCGATAAACATGACGAAAAAGAGACAGCTCGTGGAATCGGCTGGCATATTCATGAAAATAGTCAGACCTGCACCTGCCAAGATTGCAGAAACCATCAGACACTGAGGAAAATAGGCGCTACCGATCCTACTCATCAGATAGCAAACGATAGTGAATGAGACCCACGGCGATGTTCCGAGGAGCGCCAGGTAAGTATCGGAGGCTTCGCCATGAGCGGCTCTGAGAGGGATAGAATAGATAAGCCAGGTCACCTGACCATAGATCACAAAAACAGTTGCTAAAACTGACAGCAGACCTCGCCAAGAGATTGTACGCGATTCGCTAACCTGAATGGTTGAAGCCCTCTCACGCGCTGTCACAGTCGATTTCCCGCTCAGGGAGAAAGCTAGAATCGACAAGAGAACGATTAAAATGACAGAGCTGCGAAGAGCAAACATCTGCGTGGCGATAATCAAAGCCAACGGCGCGATCACGCAAACTGCTCCTGTCGTCGTCGCCCAATAGGAAAGATACTTGGACTTCTCCTTGTACATCGCCGAAATGATGGAAGGGATGAGTGGCGAGAAAATCCCGGCCCCTAGGCCCATCAGAACCCGCGCGGACAACAGGCCGTAAAAGGCGCTCGAAGCCAAGAGCAGAAGCGTCCCGGCGAAAAACAAAACTAGCCCCAACCGAAACAGCGTCAGAAAGAGGTGCGGTGTGCGGGCAAAATAGGAAGGAACAATGCCTACGATTAGCGCGATATTATACGAGTAAGCGAGAAGAACGCTGTTGGCAGTATTGATCCCGAACTCTCGCGACAAGCTTGCCAAGATGATCGGGAAAATAGAGATATCCGCCGTATAGGCGGATGCGGCCGAGAGCACCGATAGGAACAGCAGCCTGCTTCCTGACGGCAGTTCGCTCATTGCCGTTTGGACTTTCGTGACTGCCGGGCATAGCTGCCCTTTTTCCGTTTAGGGCCAACACGGTCGACAATCGTGTCCTTATAGTCCGCCCAGTCCTTTTCTTCGTACTCATCGAGAGACTCCACGAAACCAAAGTCTCTGACAGCCGCAAGAGACAAGAAATCGGAATTTACCGGATAGACCTGCAAGATCGGTTGGTTTCGCCGGTAGATGATCTCGGTGTCAGTCTTCAGGATTTTGATGTTAGTGAAGAGTGGGCCGAACCAGGTGTCTGTCTCGATGATGCCTTCGTACGTGAACGTGTGATTGTCGGGAGTATGATTGATGGGGGAGCGAACATACGCAAAGACCCCAGGCGGCGTCTTCAAAACAAGCCCACTCCACAACTGGAACGAACCTCCCTCAGGAACGGCAGAGATGAAAGGCGGAGAATATCCCCGCACGTCTGCGGGAGCGGAAGCGTCGAACTGCCCTTTGAATTTCGGAAACTGAAGGGCATCCACCTGCATCCAGCTATCAAGGCCTGCGCATTTGAAGAGGATTACTCTGCCATCCCACACTAAGCGGAAATCGATGGGTGGAAATACGTACCATCCAAGCTGCGATGCCAATCTGACAGGCTCGCAGTATCTGTATGCTCGAACAGGAAGGGTGCCGGAAGCTGAAGAATCCGCAGGGATCGGCTTCACAGCCGAAGGAATCATGCGCAGAAATTTTATGCCGACGTCACGGTCGGACTCCGGCTGAGCTAAACTGCGCATGATCTAATTGCTATCCTTAAGCCGCTTCGTCCATCAGGGCGATGTCGAAAGCAGGGCTCTTGTTCGCGATATGGACTTTGCCGTCATCCACGAAGTCTGCAACGTCGAATGCAGGGCTTTTGTTTGCGATATGCACTTTGCCATCGTCGATAAAATCGCCGATGTCGAACATGGGGCTTTTATTGGCAATGTGGACGTTGCCAGCATCAGCAAGGTCAGATTTCGTATACGCAACCCGCTGGCTGGCGAGTGAATCATCATGTTTCATATCACCACCTATAGTAAAGCGACGAAAATATCGCTCATGCAAGGTAGCATGGCGTTCACCTGTGTCAATCTCACTGGCGGCGGTCGCGGTGTCGACGAAGCCGTGCGGATCTCCACCAAGCGAGACGACCAGATGCCGCATCCCTACATAGCGATCGAGCGTCGCCTCCTGCGCGAAGGCATGGCCAGCGCGCACGAGGACCAACAGCGTCTGCCTTGCGCCGATACCCGTCCTTCTTCAATTATCGAATGCGCACTCAGTTCATTGACTTGAACGTCTCAAAGATCAGCGCTCTCAGCCAACGATGAACGGGATCTGCATCCATCCGCGGGTGCCACGCTTGGACGATGTCGAAACCCGGCACGGCTACCGGCAAGTCAAACGTCCTGATCTGGCTTGTTGCGGCGGATTTGCGATAAGAATTCGGAATCGCGCCGATCAAATCGGATGCCGCCGCAACTGCGATCACCGCTGGAAAGCTTGGCACGATCAGTCTGACATCGCGGTAGACGCCGAGTTCGGCGAGCGCCCCGTCGACCGGGCCGGCGAAATCCGCTTGCGGTGAAAAGACGACGTGACCCCAGGTGGCATAGGTCTCGACCGTGATCCGATCTGCATCGAAAATCGGGTGTCCTGTCCTTGCAAGACCCACATACCGGTCTTCAAAAAGGGTCTGGCAACGCAGTTCCCCGCTCTCCTTCGGCAGGACGCCGATATCCAGATCCACGGCCGCGTCTCTCAAGGATTGAACGTCCTTGTCCGATCGCGGCGCAAACCGAAGCCTTATCCCTGGTGCCGCATTCGCCACAGCAGCGCTCAGACCCGCGGCAAAAATAAGCACGAACGCCTCATTGGCACGGATGGTGAAATCGCGGCGCACCTCGCGGATTTCCACTGATGACGGCGGACTGAGCACCGCTTTCACAGCCTCTTTCAACGAATGCACGTCTTCGGCAATCGCCAGGGCATGGGGCGTCGCGACCATGCCGCGCCCGGCCGGCACAAGGATCGGATCGCCGAGCGCAGCCCTCAACCGTGACAACGTCCGGCTCATGGCGGACGTACTGAGGCCAAGCCGACGCGCAGCCGCCGATACGCTTCTCTCGCGCAGCAGCGCATCCAGTGCCACCAGGAGATTGAGGTCGAGATCGGACATGGTTCCATTTACTCAGGCATGGCGTCTTATGCAACAGTCGTTTGATTTTGTTGCGTCTGGCGCTCGCAGTCGGCAAGGCCTAACTAGTCGGCCATCCGATAACGATTGGGAGTTTCTCAATGTCCCTCGCCTCCACCGCACTGATTTCTCAGGATGGCCCGGCATCGCCTCGACAGTACATGGCCATCGCACTCATCCTTCTCTCAGCCGTTCTCGTCGTTCTGGACGGCGCCATTGCCAACGTCGCCTTGCCCTCGATCGCGCTCTCGCTGCACGTGGAAGCGGGCAGCACCGTATGGGTCGTCTCAGCCTATCAGCTGGCCGTGCTCGTCGCCCTTCTTCCGTGTGGCGCGCTCGGGGAAGTCTATGGCGCGCGGCGGGTCTTCCTGATCGGCGTCGCGCTGTTCACCGCGGCTTCGGCTGCCTGCGCCTTCGCGGGCGACCTTTCCCTGCTGATCCTTGCCCGTTTCGCGCAGGGGCTTGGCGCGGGCGCGATCATGGCGCTTGCCATGATGAACCTGCGCTCAGCCTTGCCGCAGCACATGCTGGGTCCGATCATCGGAATCAATGCCATGGTCATCGCAATTTCTTCCGCTGCCGGTCCAGGCATTGCCGGCGCCATCCTGTCCGTCACGACCTGGCCCTGGCTCTTTGCGGTCAATATACCGCTCGGCATCATTGTGCTGCTCAGCGGCGGTCTGCTGGAGAAGATGCAGGGCACGAAGCGAAAGCTGAACGCCAAGGCCTTGCTGGCCAACACGACGATGTTCATCCTCTTCTTCTGCGGCACCGACCGGATAGCGACTGCGCCGGCAAGTGGTGCGGTCCTCATTGCCGCCTCGATCACTTGCCTTGTCATCCTGCTGCGCCTGGAACGCAACAGCGATGCCCCGATCATTCCGACCGATCTCCTGGCGGCGCCTGCATTCCGCGTGGCGGTCATCGCCTCGGTATCCTGCTTCTGCGGCCAGATGCTGAGCTACATCGCGCTGCCCTTTTATCTCCAGCACAGGCTGCATATGACCCCGGTTCTGGCCGGTCTCTACATGATGCCCTGGCCGGTTGCGACCGCGATCATCGCGCCATTTTCGGGACGTCTGGCAAACCGCGTCAAGACCGCATGGCTTTGCGCGGCAGGCGGCGCGCTGCTCGGTGCTGGCCTCCTTGTGGCAGCTCTCTGCCCGCCCGATCCGAGAGGCATCGCGTTTCTGATGGGTACGGTGATCGCCGGCCTGGGTTTCGGCCTGTTCCAGACGCCGAACAACCGCATTCTGCTTCTCTCGGCTCCGAAGGCCAGAAGCGGCGCGGCAGGCGCCATGCAGGGCACCGCACGGCTTCTCGGCCAGACCCTGGGCGGAATCTTCATGTCACTCATCTTCGCAACATTGCCGCTCTCTGCCGCGCTCGAATTTGCGGTCGTCCTGTCGGCCGGCTGCGCGGCTGTTGCCAGCCTGGTCAGCCTGAGCCGCGCCCACTACGAACTGGCGGGACAATCTGGAGAGGGCAGTCGATGAGCATTCTGGTCGCCGGGGGGGGCCGCGCCACCGACCCCCTCTCTCCGAATTCACTTGCTGGCAATCGCGTCCCTGAACTTCGCCAGGTCGCCGTTGAAGCGCTGTGCCTCTTCCAGGAATGGCGCGTGCCCCGACTTTGGATAGATCTTCGTCTGAACGGCCGGATTGAGCGTCCGAGCTCGCGCAATACTCGGCTCGACATTGACCAGAACGTCCTTGCCGCCATAGAGCAGCAGAACCGGCACGCGTGCCTTCAGCAAACCGGCGGAAACGGTCATCGAAGGGATGGTCCGGGTCATGGTCCACGAAGCCATCGCGGCGTTTGACAGCAAGCGCTCGAAGGTCGCCGTGTCGGGCCTGATTTCGAAACACAGGCCCAGGAAGGTTTTCACCGCATCGAGATGCACCCGCAGGTCATCCGAGGCCATGCCCGCATAGACCTCAGGGTGCGAGGTGATCAGCGCAGCGTTGAGTTCGATGACGCCGTCGACATAGACGACGCCGCTAAGGCCGCCGTCTCCATAGGCGGCGAGATAGTTGGAGATAACCACGCCGCCGAGCGACCAGCCGACCAGAACGGGTTTTTCCGCGCCTGTCGCCCTGAGGACCGTCGAAAGATCGTCGGCCCAGCGGCGCCCGTCATGATAGGCTTCGGGATCATCGGGCTTGCCCGACAGGCCGTGGCCGCGCAGGTCATAGGTGATCAGCCGATATCTCTGCAGCTTGGCACTGCCGACCTGCATGTCCCAGTTCAGATGGCTGCCGAGCAGGCCGTGGATGAAAACGATCGCCGGCCCGGCGGGATCGCCAGATTCCTGAACCGCGATCTCGAGGCCATCAGGCGCCGTCACCGTGTAATTTTTCTCCGCGGCCATCGCCATGGAAGACAGGCCCATCAGCAGGACCACCACCCAAATTCCGCGCAACATTCTTATCATGCCAAAATCCTTATCTTTAGTGATCACTACAAACTAACGACTTGCCTTTTGCTGTCAAGCAGTCTTTAGTGATCGCTATGGATAAGGTTGTGAAAACACGTCGCGGCGGTCCGAGAACCTTCGACAGGGATCAGGCGATCGACATCGCCATGCGGCTCTTCTGGAGGCATGGATACGAAGGTGTCTCGCTGAACGACCTGACAGCCGCAATCGGCGTCGCGCCCCCAAGTCTCTATTCGGCTTTCGGCAGCAAGGCGGGGCTCTACCGCGAGGCGCTCGAACGCTATTTCGGCCTGCGGGGGCCGGTGTGGGATATCAAACCCACCACGACCCTTCACGAGACGATCGAAACGCTGCTTCACAAGGCAATCGATGCCGTCATCGACCCCGCCGGAGAGCGGGGCTGCATGATCTCGAGCGGCATGATCCAGTGCGGGCCTGACCACACGGAACTGGCGCGCGAACTGGCTGAGCGGCGAAACACAATGCGGGAGATGATCGCAGAAACGCTCGGACACTGGCTGGACCAGGAACACGCCGTCTCGCTCGCCCGCTATCTCGTCGCCGTCCTGCAGGGACTGTCCGTCCAAGCCTATGACGGCGCCTCGCGGCAGGAGTTGCAGCAGGTCGCAGGAGAGGTCATGGCTGGCTTAAAGGCGCGGGGCTTCAAGTAGAGCCGTCTCGACGTCGAAAACCGGTTGAAGATGTGCCTGAACCGGGTGCCGCTGCGCCATAAGCTACAAACTTGCGGCGCGCCTGCGGCCGATGCCGCCGCTGTCAGGCCATTGCCGGCTCGCCGGCGGGTGCGGCGCGATAGGCTTCCCGGCCGCCGACCCAGGTGCGGCGAACGGCGGGTGCGGCACCATCGGGCCAATCGACCAGCACGAGATCCGCCCGCTTGCCGATTTCGATCACGCCGCGATCGGCAAGACCCGAGGCGCGCGCCGGATTATCAGAGACCAGCGGCCAGAGCGCATGCAGCGGCGCCACGTCATCGGCCTTCAGCCTTGCGAGACCGAGCAGCATCGCCGGGTAATAATAGTCGGAGGCGATGATATCGCAGAGCCCTTCGCGGATCATGTCGGCCGCACCGATCGAGGCGAGATGGCTGCCGCCGCGCGTGGCGTTCGGTGCGCCGAAGACGATGAAGTCACCGGCATCGCGGGCGGCCCGCGCCACCCTTCTGTTCATCGGGAATTCGCAGATCCGCGCGCCGCGCAGGCGAAAGAAATCGCGCGTCTCGATCTGGCTGTCGTCATGCGAGAGCATCGGTGCGCCCGAGGCCTTTCCGAGGGCTGCCACTTGCTCGATCGCATCGGGCACCTGCGGACGGCGCGCCCACATGCTGCGCACCAGCGCCACCATGTCCGCCACCGGAATTTTCGCCCGCTTGGCGCGTTCCGCCATTTTCTCGGCGAAGGCAGGCGTTTCGGGATCGACGACAGGGAAAGCCGGATCGAGATCGAAGGGCCGCTCCTGCAGCGGCGTCGAAGGATGCAGCATCGCCATCGACGTGTGATCGTTGAAGGCAATCGACGGCAGGCGCGGACCGGCAAGCGCCTCGCGGATGAGGTCGATCGCCTCGAAGCAGAAGGTCTCCCAGCGCAGCTGCACGCGATTGTCCACCGTCAGCCTGGGCGTGAGCGCGTCGAGCGCCCGCACGATGGCATAACCGGTTTCGACCGACCGCAGCCCGGGCTCCCAGCTCAGCGTCAACGCATGATAGGCCGTGGCGATGCCGTTGGCGGCAAGCTGGCGGTCGGTTTCGAGCAGCGCGGCAGCGACGGGCAGCATGGTGCCCGGCCGCGGCATGACCTGCCGCTCGAAGGCATCGCCATGAATGTCCACGAAAGCGGGGCCGAGCAGATGGCCGCGCCCGTCGACAATGTCGGCTCCATCGCGCGCACCATCGATACCAGTGATCCGGCCGTCTTCGATCCGCACGGAGGCCGTCTCCAGACGGTCGCCGAAAACCACGGTGGTGCCCTCGATGATCACTGCCGGATTGTTCTGCATGGGTTCCATTCCCGGAAAAAGAAGAGGCGCGGCAGCTGAGTCGCCCGACAGTCTGCGCGCCGGCCGCCGCTTCTAACCAGCAGATATGACAGATTTGCGAACGCCGCTCTGCGTTCGGATCATTTGATAAGTAAGGGTCGCATGCGGCCCCTCGCCCGCTCCGCCTCGGATCAAATATTTGAATAGCAGAAATCGATGGGACGCAATTGGTCGCAGGATCGGGCTCTGGTACCAAGGAGCCGATGACCGCACGCCCGAAAACCTCGCTCCTGTTCATCCTGATCGCCAGCGGAACCGTACTCGGTATTGCCGGGACCGATCTGGTGCTTCCGGCCGTCCCGAGCCTGCCGGGGCAGCTCGGAGGAAGCATCGAGGTCGCCCAGCTCGTGCTGGCGGCTTACGCGTTCGGCACGCTGGTCGGGCTGCTCACCTTCGGCGAACTGGGCGCGCGGTTCGATCCGCGCAAGCTGCTGATCTGGTCGCTGGCCCTGTTCGGACTTGCCTCGCTCGCATCAGCGGAATCTCCTTCGATCGAATGGCTGATTGCCCTGCGCTTTGCCCAGGGTGCCTTCGGCTCCGGCCCGGCCGTCTTTGCGCCCGGTTTCATCCACGGCCTCTATCCGCACGACAAGGCGGCCGCCGCCATGGGACGGCTCGGTTCCGTCGAGTCGCTGGCGCCGGCGCTGGCCCCGATTGCCGGAGCCTGGCTGCTGGAATTTGGAGGCTGGGAGATTTCCTTCGTGCTGCTGGCGGCCTCTGCGGCGCTGGTATCCGCAGCCGTTTTCTTCCAGCGCGCCCATTTCCCGCGTCGGCAGCAGATGGAAGATCATCACAACTATCTCGCCATTCTGAAGAATCTCGAATTTCTGAGCTACGCGTCGAGCCAGGCTCTGTCCCTTGGTGCGCTCCTCGTTTTCGTCTTCGGCCTGCCGGCCGCCCTGACCGGCCCGCTCGACAAGGGGATCGAGGATTTCGTCATCCTGCAGGTCTGCGGCATCGCCATCTTCATTCTGGCCGCGAATTGTTCCGCGTGGCTGGCGGCAAAATTCGGCACCCTGAGGACGATCCGCGCGGGTACGGCGATCATGCCCTGCGCCTTTCTGGCAATCCTCGCCTACACGCTCACGGGCGCAAGCAGCCTTTACGCTCTTGTCCCGCTCTGGGCGATCTTGAATTTCGGCTTCGGCATCCGCGGACCGATCGGCTTCCATCGGGCCATATCGGCTGCCCGCGGCGATCATTCACGTGCCGCGGCAATCGTCATCGCAGCGATCCTCGGCATAGCGGCACTCGGAACGACCGCCGTCGCTCCCTACATCTCCGTCGGTGTCTGGCCGCTGGCGATCACCGGCGCCGTGATCTCGACCGTCGCGCTGCTGTCGCTGCTGCCGCTTCGAAGCTTCGATTGAAGCCCCACCGCCGGCAAGGGCCAGAAGCGGATATAGGCTTTGTTTGGAGAAATGGCCGATTTGGGGCCGTGAGGGGACAGTCCGATGTTGGGGTGCGGAAGGGAGAGAGCGGACATCCAAACATCTGGCGATGTGGTCCCAGTCGGCCAACTGCGGACATATTAAATATGTCTTTTAGGTAGGCAGAGCCTCAGGGCGCAAGCGCCTCCAGCCCGCCGCGGGAAGGGATGTAACGAGAACCGCCATCGGTTCGACGCGGCTTCCTAATTCGAGCTTTGCGCTCGTCGTCTCACTCCCGCCCGGACAGCCGTTTCAAAGCGTCGATGCCAACCGGGGGAACAGCCTGGAACGGCAGAATATAGGCTCGTTTCGCCAATTTGCGTGTGATCCGGTCGATCTGCACCCGTTCTCCCGCAAAACGCGACTGCAAAAGCGGGTCATGCGTGCCACTCGCCGCCATGGTCCTGTTGACCACCCAACCGTAAGGCTCGATCTTTGCTCGCCGCAGGTCTTCCTGCAGCATCGCCGCTTCGGAGACCGGCGTCGTTTCGGGAAGGGAAACGAGGATGACGCGCGTATATTCCGGGTCCTGAAGGCGCATCAGTGGCGTGACGATCCGGCCAGGGCCGACCGTCTCCATCTGTCGCGTCATCTGGCGATGATAAGCGCCCGTCGCATCCAGCAGGAGAAGCGTGTGCCCCGTCGGAGCGGTGTCGATGACCACAAAGGCGTCGCGGGCCTCTGCCACGATCCGTGAGAAGGCGTGGAAGACAGCGACTTCCTCCGTGCAGGGAGATTCAAGGTCTTCCCGGAGCAGCGCCTTACCGTCCTCATCGAGATCGCGTCCGCGCGACGACATGATCTTCTCGATGTAGCGTTTGGTTTCGGCGGCGGGATCAATCCTGTCGACCGTCAGACCGCGCATATTTCCCTCGACAACGAACGACAGGTGAGCCGCCGGATCAGTAGTCGTCAAATGCACGGCATGGCCGCGTTCGACCAGGCCGACAGCAAGGGCCGCAGCGACCGTCGTCTTTCCAACGCCGCCCTTTCCCATCACCATCACCAGACCCTTGCGGCCACCGGCGGATCTCGTCAATCAATTCCGCAAGCGACGGCAGGCTGGCCTGGGCGGGTGCCACCGGTTCCCAGATGGTCGACGCCTGCGACTGAGGTGCGAACAAGCCCCGAAGTGCATCAAGACCCACCATGTCGAAGGGAAGCATCGGAAACTCGTCGCTCGGCAGCCGGGACAGTTCAACCGGCATCGTCGAGAGCGCGGCATCTTGTGATCGCTCAATCCCGACTGCAATCGGATCGTCGCGCTTAGTCGCACGAAACCGCCCATTGATCGCGAGCAGTTGGTTCTTTAGCCCGAGGGCCGCCAGTTCGCCCGACGTGCGTGAAGCCTCGCGAAGAGCACTCGAGTCCGGACGGACGACCAGGACGATCCGTGTGCGCCTCTCATCTCCCAGGCATGCAAGCGCCTTCTGGAACCGCGCCTCCTGCATCTTCAGGCCCGAGTGCGGACCCAGGCACGATGCGCCCCTGTCATTACCCTCAAGAAAACCGGTCCATGCCTTTGGAAGACTGAGAAGCCGCAATGTGTGACCCGTGGGTGCGGTGTCGAAAATGATATGGTCGAACGGCGACATGTCGTCTGCAAGGAGTCCGACAAAGGCATCGAACGCCGCAATCTCTGTCGTGCAGGCTCCGGAAAGCTGTTCCCGAACCGTGTTCCGTTCGCTCTCGGAAGCGTTGGCTGCCATCTGTGCCAATACACGTTCGCGATAGTCTTCGGCGGCCGCTTCCGGATTGATGTTCATGGCGTAGAGGCCGGGTACGGATGGGACTGGGGTGGGGGTATCCCGGAGCAGCGTCGCCAGCATTTCGTCCAGATTGGATGCGGGGTCAGTGCTGACCAGCAGCACCTGCTTTCCGCCGTCGCAAAGCGTGATCGCGCTTGCACAGCTTAGGGACGTCTTGCCGACCCCGCCCTTCCCCGTGAAGAACAGGTAGCGCGTCGGGTTGTTCAACATCTGCTGCGTCTCGGCCATGACGATCTCACTTTCACAAAGGCTTAGATGATCGAGACCGAACCATCCTTGATCGACCTCAATCAATATCGAATGAGGCGTAGCTTTCTGCGCAGCATTCTCTGCGCGACGGAATGCGAGCGCGTTCGCAACATGCTTGACCGCTGATGGGGCACCGGCGACGCAGCGCCCCCACGGAGCTATGTCCGCTCTCTGGCCTGCGCGATGACGACGTTTCCGACCGAATTGGAGGCGCGAAGCAGTCTTTCAGTGATCGAACCTTCTATGTCCGCTTCGGGCCGAAAGCAGCAAAGCTCTGCCGCCGCGATCGAACCGGACGACAGCCCGCCTCCCCTCAGCCGGCCGCTCTGCATTTCGACAGGATATCGTCGACGACGGAGGCGAGCGGCCGAGTGGCGTCGATGGTCGTCGCGTCCTTGGGAGTGTCTTCTTTCGTTGCATGCACCCGTAAGACCAGGTCTCGTTCGTCCGGTTTTCCGCCGAACTCGTCTTCAGCCCTGCCGGCAAGCCGCCTCCTCAGCGTCTCCGGATCGACGTCGAGAACGAAAACCCCGTCGAACAGATCGATGAAGCGATGGAAATTCCGCGAGCCCCCGCAGAAGAAGGAGATCGGGTGGCTCTTATCCGCCACGAGCGATTTGACTTTGTCGAGATGCCAAATGTGTTGCCTGTGCCGAATGGCCACATCAAGGCTGGTCTGCTGAAGCGTAGAGCTAACAAGCGCCTCGCCCGTCCGGGGATCGCCTTGATAAGCCAGCTCACGGTCGCCATGGATGACGTGGTAACCGCGCCGCTGCAGTTCGGTGGCGACCGAGGTCTTGCCGGTCCCGGAAACGCCTTCGATCAGATAATTCCTGATGCCCATTTCGCTCTCGTTCGATGAACCGCACGCTCCCTGGCGATGACCAGGTATTCCTGCCGCCGCATGGCGCAGGGCAGATGGCGTGTACATATCAATGATCACAGATTTCCGACGCTTCAGTTCCAACGGCCCCGCACGGCGTCCCGTCTCTCAGTCATAAAGCTGGTGATATCAGCTCGATGGTCGGGAAGTAAGAGCGGTAACGGCCGACATCACGCGTCAGGACCGGCAGCGTCTGAACCGCAGCATGCGCGCCGATGAGAAAATCCGGCTGGACACGGTCTCCCGCAGCGAATTCCATACCTATACGGTCGCAGACCTCGTGATGCCGAAGCGCGAAACGGCCGGGCGAGCAGAACGACCGGGTTCATTTCCGAATGGAATGCGCCCGACCGACAGACATCCGGCGGCGGGACCTTCCCTTTGCCGGAAGTACTTCCGGCGGGGCTGCGATCACTGCAACAGCGCGAGAGAAGACAAAGCGATGATGGAAAGCCCGCCGAGCGCGGCCACGATGCCGAGCGACGTTGTGATGCCCAGATTCTCCATCGCGAAGGCCAGCACGAAGGGCGCCAGGGCGGACAGGATCAGCCGCGCCGCCATCATCTTGCCCTGCAGCTTGCCGTAGCCCTCGCTGCCGAAAAGATTGAGCGGCAAGGTGCCGGTGACGATGCTGAGCAGCCCGTTGCCCATGCCGAAAATGACGGCAAAGACCATGGCGCCCGGCACGGACGGGGCCGAGAACAGGAGAACCAGCACGCCGCCCGGAATAAGCATCGCCGCGATGACGGCCAGATGGAGCGGCGGCAGGTTCTTGCCGAAGATCATGTTGATCAGCCGGCTGCCGACCTGCGACGGGCCGAACAGCGTGCCGACAAGGGCGGCCGTTGCGCCAAGCCCAAGACCCGAGAGCAGCGGCACCAGAT
>Ga0209758_1001190_pt1 | contig 32852 bp, 24 predicted proteins | sample AraplaMF_Col_mMF_FD_184258 | JGI IMG/M metagenome (GOLD analysis project Ga0209758, IMG submission 184258) | Arabidopsis root microbial communities from the University of North Carolina, USA - plate scrape MF_Col_mMF (SPAdes) (version 2) | ecosystem: Host-associated > Plants > Roots > Endosphere... | reverse complement strand
CCGCATCATGCCGGTCGAGGACGCCGAGGTCTCCAAGGCCGCCCAGAAGGCCTTCGAGAAGCGCGGCATCACCTTCCGCATCGGCGCCAAGGTGACCAAGGTCGAGAAGACCAAAGACGGCGTCTCGGTGGCCGTCGAGGTCGGCGGCAAGGCCGAGACCCTGACCGCCGAGAAGTGCATCGTCGCCGTCGGCATCGCGCCGAACACCGAGGGCCTGGACGCCATCGGCCTGAACATGGATCGCGGCCACGTGGTCACCGGCAAGCACGGCGAAACCAACGTGCCCGGCCTCTACGCCATCGGCGACGCCGCCGGCCCGCCCTGGCTGGCCCACAAGGCCAGCCACGAAGGCATCCACGCGGCCGAGCACATCGCCGGCTTCAAGACCCCGCACGTCAATTCGCCGATCCCTGGCTGCACCTACGCCAACCCGCAGGTCGCTTCCGTCGGCCTGACCGAGGCCGCGGCCAAGGCCGCCGGCATCGACGTCAAGGCCGGCCGCTTCCCGTTCCGCGTCAACGGCAAGGCCGTGGCGGCGGGCGAGATCGAGGGCTTCGTCAAGACGGTGTTCGACGGCAAGACCGGCGCCCTGATCGGCGCCCACATGATCGGCCACGAGGTCACCGAGATGATCCAGGGCTTCGTCACGGCGATCACCCTGGAAGCCACCGAGGAAGACCTGCACGGCATCGTCTACGCCCACCCGACCATGTCGGAGGCCATGCACGAGGCCGCGCTCGACGCCTACGGGCGCGTGCTGCACATCTAGGCCTGGGCCAAACCGGCACGACAAAAGGGCGGCGTTCCAGCGAGCGTCGCCCTTTTCATAGGTCGCTGCGAACGCCTACGGCCGCTTGCGCAGTTGGGCGTCCACGCTCCACTCGCCCGGTCCGGCGAAGACCAGGTAGAGGAAGACGAAGCAGAACAGGATCGCCGCCTCGCCGCCGTTCAGGGCTGGCCAGAAGCCCTGCGAGAAGTGGGCCAGGAAATAGGCCACGGCCATCTGGCCCGACAGGACGAAGGCCACGGGGCGGGTGAACAGCCCCAGCACCAGCAGCGCGCCGCCGGCGATCTCCAGCCAGGCGGCGGCCACCAGCATCGGCGGCAGCGGATCCGGCGCGCCAGGCTGCGGGGCCGGGAAGTGGAAGGCCTTCATCAGGCCGTGTTCCATGAACAGCAGGGCGGCGATGATCCGCAGCAGGCTGAGGACTCGCGGCGCCCACACGTTCAGTCGTTCCATCAGTCCGCTCCTTGTTGGGCCGTCACGGCGTCAGCACAGCGCTAGCGCTTGAACGATTTGCATATCAGACGCCGGGCAAGCCAGCTGTCCAGGTCGACCTCATTTCCGCGCGAGGCTTGGCAGGAGAGCCTCGACCCGGCTCATCTGAGTACGGGCGCTCGTCACGAGGGCGGGATAGGAATCGCAAGAAATGCCCGCGGACGCGTCCATCGGGATGATCAATCGCACATCACCGATGGCCCGCTGAGTTTCATCGAGAAGCCGACGAACCCTCGCGCGAAGCTTCCGCAGTTCCGCATCGCGCCTCTCGTCGCCGCAGACAGCCTTGTTGGCGTTCGACAACGACCGGCTTGCGTCGGAAAGAATGATTTCGACCGGACGCCATCCGGGCTCATCGTCGACGATCGCGATCAGCCTGGGCGCGGGCGTATCCGATCTGAGAGGTTCAAAGCTGGCGTTGAGCGACGACACGGCAGATGTCGCGCTCGCCACATCCTGTGCGTTTGCGGGCAAGGCCTGCATCGCCAGGGCCACGCCTATCGCAAACGTCACCTTCAAGGCCATGTTCCGTGATCCCCTGGCGCTCCATGGCGGCAAACGGGTGGCTGGCGACACCTGAGCGGGCGCACCTCCGCTACGCCGCCCTGGCGTCCTGGTCGGCCATCCGCTGGATGGCGACATAGTCGGTCTTGCCGCTGCCCAGAACCGGCACCTGGGTGACCTTGAGGATCTTGCGCGGCACGGCCAGTTCCGGCGCGCCGATGCTCTGGGCGTGGGCCACCAGCGAGGTGACGGCGGCGTCCTGGCGGTCGGTGACCAGGACCAGCCGCTCGCCCTTCTTCTTGTCGGGCATCGAGATCACCGCGTGGCGACCGTCGGGCCACACGGCCGAGGCCAGGTCCTCGGCGGCGGTCAGGGAGACCATCTCGCCGCCGATCTTGGCGAAACGCTTCACCCGGCCCTTGATGGTGATCCAAAGGTCGTCGCTGACGGTGACGACGTCGCCGGTGTCGTGCCAGCCGCCCTCGGGAGCGTCGACGCCGCCGTCCTCGCGCAGATAGCCCGACATGATGTTGGGGCCGCGCACCAGCAGGCGGCCGCCCTCGGGGATGCCTTCGACCGGCTCGACCTTCCACTCCTGGCCGGGCAGCAGGCCGCCCACGGTGCCGCGGCGATTGTCGTCGGGCTTGTTGACCGCGATGACCGGCGAGGCCTCGGTCGCGCCGTAGCCTTCCAGCACCGGTACGTTCCCGAACCGCTCGGCGATCAGGTTGTGGGTCTCCTCCCGAACCTTTTCGGCGCCGCAGACGATGAACTTCAGGCCGGAAAGCTCGTCGCTGTCGGAGGCGCGGGCGTACTGGTTGACGAAGGTGTCGGTGGCCAGCAGCACCGAGGCGCCGGTGTCCTTCAGCAGCGCCGGGATTTGCTTGGTGTGCAGCGGCGAGGGGTACTGGAACGCCTTCATGCCGGTCAGCATCGGCAGGATCACCCCGCCGGTCAGGCCGAAACAGTGGAACACCGGCAGGGGATTGAAGAACACCCAGGTGGGATCCAGGTCGATGAAGGCGGCGATCTGCATCGCGTTGGAGACGAGGTTGGCCTGGCTCAGCACCACGCCGCGCGGCGCGCCGAAACTGCCCGAGGTGAACAGCACCACCCCCGGATCCGAAGGCTTGGCATGGGCCCTAAGCCGACGCGGAAAGGCGCCCGCCACGGCGGCGAACAGCTTGTCGCCGATGCCGATCGTGCCGCGCACGTCCTCCAGATAGGTGATCGTCGCCTTGGCCTCGAGGGCGTCGACGATGTCGTGCAGCTTGCCCAGCTCGATGAACTTGTGGGCCGTCAGCACGCGCTTGACCCCGGCCAGCTCGCACGCGGCGCGCAGGTTGCGCAGGCCGGCCGTGAAATTGAGCATGGTCGGCACGCGGCCGAAGGCGTGCAGGGCGAAGAAGGTCACCACCGCGCCCGAACCGGACGGCAGCAGGATCCCCACATGTTCGCCGGGCTGGGTCATGGCCGCGATCTTGCGACCCAGCGCGAAGCTGGCGCGCACCAGGTCGGTATAGCTGAGCGGATTGCGGTCCTGGTCTTCCAGGATCTGCTTCTTGGCGCCGTACTTGTCGCGGGCGTCGAGCAGGGCGTCGAAGAGGGCCTTCTGGCCATCCTGCGCATTGAAAACTACCGGCATGCCGGCGAAACCTCCCGGAAGCGCGATGTCGCGCCCTCGTCTGATTGAAGCGGGACCCTAGCGATGGCGTGTCGCTTTGCAAACACTCGTTACGCGCGCGGAAGCGCACCGGTCCTTCTAAAATGCGCTCGACCCCTTGTCGTTCAAGGGGCGGCGGATGGAGGGGCGGAAACCGTCTGCAAGGCCCCATCGACGGCCTTCAGCCAGGGAACCCGCACCGCATCCGTCTCCAGGTGCAAGGCGTGGCGGGCCGTGGCGTAGCGCGTTTCGACGCAGCGGGGCAGGGCGGCGCAGGTCGCGCTCTGGGGGGCGGCCAGGGCTTTGGTGTCCTGGCCGGCGTCCAGCATCACGACGGGCGTGTCCACGCGCTTCAGGTCGCGGCCGGTCGCATCCACGGCGTCGTAGAAGGCCGCGTACCAGCCCAGGCTGGGCGCGCCCATGCGCAAGTCCGGATTGGCCAGCTGCCAGGCTTGCTGCACCCCGCCTCGCGCTCGGTCGTGGGTCAGCTTGGCGGCGACACCGTCGGGGCCGTCGCGTTTCCAGCCGACTTGGCCCGGATAGCGCACGAAACCCAGCTTCAGACCCCTGGCCCAGCGCGCCACGCGGATCAGTTCCTTCTTGGGACGCGGCGGGTTGGCGATGTCGAAATTGGGCGAGGAGAGGATCGCGGCGTCCGCCCGCAGCCCTTCCTCCAGCGCCCGCAGCGCCACCAGACCGCCGTCGCCGGCCCCCAGGACCACGAACGGATCCTGGCCGTTGGGACGGATCACGGCCTTGACCATCGCGCGGGTCGCCGTGACGTCGGGCGCGAAGCTGGTGGCGTGGCCCAGGTCGCGCCACGGCGTGGCCCGCTCCGACCCGCCCTGGCCCTGGCGCTCCAGGATCCAGACCACATAATCGCGGTCATTGAGGTCGCGGGCCGTCTCGAACCAGGCCTCGGCCGACTCGCCATAGGCCGGAAGGATCAGGATCTGTCCCCTGGGTGCGCCAGGGGGCGCGGAGACGCCGTAGCGCTGCACCAGGTCGTCGCCGACCTTCACGTAACCCCAGGCCCAGCCCGTCGGCGGCTGGAACCGTGCGTCGAGGGACGGGGGCGTGCGGCTTTCGGCGAACGGCGCGCGGACGCCCTCGTCGCCGCAGGCGACAAGGCACGGGGCCAGGAGCAGAATCCAGGCGAGAACAGGGAGGCGGCGACGCATTCCAGGCACTCATTTCGCGCCTTTGCGTCACATGCAAGAACGCAAGCTTGATCCGGAGGCCAAGAAGGCCGATCTAGGCCGTCATGGTCACCCTGATCGACACGCTGAACGCCCGCGCGCCCGAGGCCCGCTCTCCTGAAGACCGCGCCGTCCGCCACCCCGAAAAGCAGAACCGCCCCGACACGCCGGTCCTGCGCAAGCCCGAATGGCTGCGCGTTCGCGCGCCCGGCTCGCCCGGCTACAACCAGACCCGGGAGATTGTCCGCGACCACAAGCTGACCACCGTCTGCGAGGAAGCGGCCTGCCCGAACATCGGCGAGTGCTGGAGCCAGAAGCACGCCACCATGATGATCATGGGCGAGATCTGCACGCGGGCCTGCGCCTTCTGCAACGTCTCGACCGGCCTGCCCAACGCCCTGGACGCCGACGAGCCGCGCCGCGTGGCCGAGGCCGTCGCCAAGATGGGCCTCAAGCACGTGGTCATCACCTCGGTCGACCGTGACGACCTGGCCGACGGCGGCGCCCAGCATTTCGCCGAGGTGGTGCTCGCCATCCGCGCCGCCGCGCCGGGCACGACCATCGAGATCCTGACGCCGGACTTCCTGCGCAAGGACCGGGCCGAGAACGTGGTCATCGACGCCCGCCCCGACGTCTTCAACCACAATCTCGAGACCGTGCCGCGGCTCTATCTGAAGATCCGCCCCGGCGCTCGCTACTACCACTCCCTGCGCCTGCTGGAGCGGGTCAAGGAACGCGATCCCTCCCAGTTCACCAAGTCGGGTCTGATGGTCGGCCTGGGCGAGACCAAGGAGGAGGTCATGCAGGTGATGGACGACATGCGCTCGGCCGGCGTCGATTTCATCACCATCGGCCAGTATCTGCAGCCCACCCGCAAGCACGCCGCGATCGACCGCTTCGTGACCCCGGACGAGTTCAAGGCCTATGAGGCCATCGCCCGGGCCAAGGGCTTCCTGATGGTCTCGGCCAGCCCGCTGACCCGTTCGTCGCACCATGCCGGCGAGGACTTCGCCAAGCTGCAGGCCGCGCGCCGGGCGCTGGACGCCCAATCTTCAGGCGTCAAGACGGCGGGCTAGGGCGCTTGCACCGCCATGTCGTCACCCGGGTGTTGCCCTATGCGCCCGAACAGCTCTTCGCGCTGGTCGGGGATGTCGAGGCCTATCCGCAGTTCGTGCCCTGGATCACGGCCATGCGGACCTGGAACGGCCGGGCCGACGCCCAGGTGTCGACCGTGGACGCCGAGGCCCAGGTCGGGTTTTCGTTCCTGCGCGAGAAGTTCGCCACCCGGGTCCGGCGCGACGCGGCGGCCCTGACGGTGGACGTCAGCCTGCTCTACGGTCCGTTCAAGCGCCTGTCGAACCAGTGGCGCTTCCTGCCGCACGAGGCGGGAACGACCGTGGAGTTCGTCATCGACTTCGCGTTCAAGTCGAAGATCCTCGACGCCATGCTGGCCGCCAATCTCGACCGGGCGGCCAATACCCTGATCGGCTGCTTCGAGGACCGCGCCCGGGCGATCTATGGGCGAAACCCTAGCGCCCCTTGAACGTCGCCGGGCGTTTCTGCAGGAAGGCGCTGACGCCCTCGATGAAGTCGTTGGTCTTGCCGGCCGCCTTCTGGGCATGGCGCTCGGCCTGGAGTTGCTGCTCCCAATCGGCGTCGAAACTGTCCCAGACCAGCTTGCGGATGGTCGAGAGCGCGGCTGGGCCCTTGGCCAGGTCCTGGGCGATCGCCGTGGCGGCCGGCATCAGCTCGGCGTCGGGGACGCAGCGATTGATCAGGCCCCAGGACAGCGCCGTGGCCGCCGGGATCTTGTCGCCCAGCAGCATCATCTCCATGGCCCTGGCCTTGCCGACCAGGCGCGGCAACAGGTAGGTCGCGCCGCCATCGGGCACGAGGCCTATGCGGCGGAAGGCCTGCAGAAAGTAGGCGCTCTGGGCGGCCACCACGATGTCGCCCAGCAGGGCGATCGAGCAGCCGATGCCGGCGGCCGGCCCATTGATCGCCGTGACGATCGGCAAGGGGAAGCCGCGCAGCAGGCTGACCAGCGGGTTGTAGATGTCTTCGAGGGCCGCGCCGATGTCCGGCTTGCCGTCGACATCGGCCTCGCGGCCGGCCGCGCCGTCGCCCGACAAATTGGCGCCCGAGCAGAAGCCGCGGCCCTCGCCGGTCAGGATCACCGCGCGCGCCTCGACCTCGCCGTCGTCCATTTTATGGGCCGCGATCGCGCCGAAGGCATGGGCCAGCTCGCGGGCCATGTCCAGGCCGGCGGCGTTCAGGGTGGGGGGATCGGCCAGGGTGATGACAGCCACGCCGTCGGCGGCCTCGAGCCGGATCTTCTCGTAGGTCATGGCGTCCTCCCAAGGCGTTGTCGCGCGCCTCGAGTCTAGGCGCGGCTAACCTTGGGGAACGCCAGAGAAATTATTCGGGGACGAGATCGCCCGCCGAAATCAGGCCGCGTTGGCCGAGTCCGGCGCGCTTTCAGCGGCGGTGACGCGGTTGCGGCCGCCGCGCTTGGAGGTGTAGAGCGCCGCGTCGGCCCGTTCCATGACCGAGTGGCCGGTCTCGCCCGGACGCCGCTCGGCGAACCCCGACGAGATGGTGATCGCGCCCAGGTCTTCGTTGGTGGAGCGGCGCTTGAGCATGCGCGAGGACACCTCGACGCGGATCTCTTCCAAAGTGCCGGCGACCAGGGCGGCCGACTCGCGGGGGAAGATCATCGCGAACTCCTCGCCGCCATAGCGAGCGGCGAAGCGGGGCGGGGCGGCGACGCGGCCGATGACGCTGGCGACATAGCGGATGACCTGGTCGCCGGTCTGGTGGCCCCAGGTGTCGTTGAAGCCCTTGAAATGATCGATGTCGAGGACCGCCAGGCAAAGGGTGGCGCCGGCCTCGTCGGCTTCCGAGCAGGCGCGGTCCAGCTCTTCGTCGAAGGCCTTGCGGTTGGCCAGGTTGGTCAGGCCGTCGGTGGTGGCGTCGCGGCGGACCTGTTCCAGGTGCTCGCGCAGGCGGTCGACCTCGGCGGTGGACTCCGCCAGGCGGGTCTCCAGCGACTTGTTTTCCTTCTGGACGCGACGGGTGGCCTCGGCCAGGCCGCTGACGACGGTCTTGATCTTGTCGACGTCCTGCGAGGCGTCGAGTTCCTTGGCCGCGCCGTTCAGGGTCTTGCCGTAGGCGGTGTTGCTCTTCTGGGCGTCCTGGATGGCCTTGGAGACCGACTCCAGCTCCTTGCTCAGCAGGTCGCCGGCGTCGCGGATCTGTTCGTTCAGCTTGGCCTTGGGCAGGTAGGTGGCGGCCAGCTCTTCGCTGAGCGACTCGGTCAGCGGCTCGCCGAGCGAGATCAGGCGGGTCAGTTCACGGGCCAGGGCGCCGTCGGGATCGGCGACGAAATGGGTCCACAGCTCGAAGTTCAGCGCGGTCGGCCACACCTGATGGCGTTCCATCAGGTTCAGGGCGCGGCCGGCGATCTTGTAGGCCTCTGGGCCGCGCAGCGTGGTCTCGACGTCCGACATCTCAAGTCCCCCAGCAGCGCCGCATCGCCCCGGATGCGCGCTTGGAGCCGCTATCTAGGCTGAAGAGTTCAAACGACCGGTTAAGAACGAACGACGTTCACTTGCGTGTTCCTTTCGCGGCAAGCATTGTTAACAGTGATAAGATGAGCCTGAGGGCCGCTGGGAGGACTTCGAACGTGAACGCGCCGGCCAATTTCGACCTGGAATCCTCCAAATCCTCGCTCCAGCGCATCCTCGCCGCGCAGAAGGCCGCGCACCTGCGACAAGGCGCCCCAACGGCGGAACGCCGCATCGACTGGCTGGACCGCTGCATCGGCCTGCTGGTCGATTATCGGGTCGAGATCGCCGACGCCCTGAACACCGATTTCGGGGCGCGCTCGAAAGACGCTACGGGCCTGACCGACATCGCCGGATCGATCGGGCCGCTCAAATACGCCAAGGAGAACCTCGCCAGGTGGATGCGTCCGGAGCGGCGCAGAACCTCGCCGGCGATCCTGGGCCTGTTCGGCGCCAAGGCCGAGGTCCAGTACCAGCCCAAGGGGGTGATCGGCGTGATCAGCCCGTGGAATTTCCCCGTCAACCTGACCTTCGCGCCGCTGGCCGGCGTGCTGGCGGCCGGCAACCGGGCGATGATCAAGCCGTCCGAATTCACGCCGGCCACGTCCGAACTGATGCGGACCATGTTCGCCAAGGCGTTCTCGGAGGAGGAAATCGCGGTGATCACCGGCGGGCCCGAGGTCGGCCAGGCCTTCACCAGCCTGCCGTTCGATCACCTGGTCTTCACCGGCGCGACCTCGGTGGCGCGCCACGTGATGCGGGCCGCGGCCGAGAACCTGGTGCCGGTGACCCTGGAACTGGGCGGCAAGAGCCCGGTGATCCTGTCGCGGGGCGCCGACATGGCCACGGCGGCGGCGCGGATCATGAACGGCAAGACCCTGAACGCCGGCCAGATCTGCCTGGCGCCCGACTATGTTCTGGCCCCGGCCGACCAGGTCGACAGCTTCGTGGCCGAGGCCAGGGCCGCGGTGGCGCGGAGCTTCCCGACCCTCAGGGACAATCCCGACTACACCGCCGTGATCGCCCAGCGCCACTACGACCGGATCAAGGGCCACGTCGAAGACGCCCGGGCCAAGGGCGCGACGATCGTCGAGATCAATCCGGCCGGCGAGGATTTCAGCCAGCAGGAGCACCGCAAGATCCCCCCGACCCTGATCCTCGACCCCACCGACGACATGACGGTGATGCAGGACGAGATCTTCGGTCCGGTGCTGCCGGTGAAGACCTACGGCAAGGTCGAGGAGGCGGTGGACTACATCAACGGCCGCGACCGGCCGCTGGGGCTCTACTGGTTCGGAACCGACACGGCCGAGCGCGACATGGTGCTGGACCGTACGACCAGCGGCGGGGTCACGGTCAACGACGTGGTCTTCCACGTCGCCCAGGAGGACCTGCCGTTCGGCGGCGTCGGGCCGGCGGGCATGGGCGCCTATCACGGGCGCGACGGGTTCATGGAGTTCAGCCACAGGAAGGCGGTGTTCCACCAGCTCAAGAAGGACATCGCCCCCATGCTGGCCCTGCGGCCGCCCTATGGCGCGGGGATCCGCAAGTATCTGGCGGGACAGATCAAGCGATAGGAGGGGCTGATACTTGCCCCCTACGGATCGCTTCGCGATCGTCTTCCCCCAGAGGGGGAAGAGCCTCAGAGCGAGCGCTCCGCCCCCCATGGGGGCGGACAGGCGGCGCAGCCGCCAGGTGGGGGCAAGTGGGTGTGATCTCACGCAGGAAACCCCGCTGAGCTTGATGGGAAGGGTGCGAAGCGCCCGGGCCTCGCCCGGAGTAGCTTTGATGTGAATACCGTTTCGACGAAGTGCGGGCGCTTCGCGCGGTCGTTATCCGGAAGCCTTCGGATCGCGGATTTTTAACCCGCTCCGATGGAGGCCCCCGACGGGCGGAGAGTTGACGACCTCTCCGGACCGCCTGGGCGATTTCAGCCCAGGCCTGCCGCGTTCGCCGATCCGCCGCCGCCTGGGCTTCGTCCCGACTGAGGGGAACCTGCCCAGGACCGTCGCGAGGGTCGCCACCCAAGGCAACCGACAAACGCTTCCCGCTCGACCACCCCCGAAAGCCATCTGGTCGCCGGCCGGACGCCCTTCCCGTGCTTTCAGGTGAGATCAGGATACGGGGGTTCGGAAGGGTGAGGATCAAATCGGGTCGAAAAAGTTCAGGGTGTTGAAAACGCTGAACTCTACCGGCTATCCGCCGAGCGCAAGGGGATGCCGATGGAGACACACACACGGTTGCGTCTCCACACCGCGCGCTTTCTCGGCCCGCATTGCCTCGCGCCGATTCCCGTGATCGAAAGCCGGTATGCGCCAGGCCACGCCGCTCCGGATCGTCGACGAGGCCAGCGTCCTGCCGGCGATAGAGGCCGAGGCCTTCGATCGGGCGACGACGCTGCTGGATCGCCAGGCGCGGCTAGAACTCGCCGAGGCGGAAGAGGCCGTCACCGAGGCTTTCGCGCTGGGAGGCGCGGCGCTGGCCAGTTGGCCGTTCGAACACCGCCCGCCGCCCGCCCGGCCGATCTCGCTGTGCCTGGCGCGAGACGTCCATCACCTGCCGGGCTTCGGCGTGATCCTGACCTCCGACGGCGTCGTGCTGAAGGCCTCGGCACGCGAGGCGATGGAGCGTTGGCCGGGCCTTTCGGGCCTGCCCGGCGCTCGGGTGGAGGACGGCGTCACGCATCTGGCGATCGGCGACGCGCCGCCGAGCCTGGACCGCGCGGCGGTGTTCATGGCCTGGGGCGGCAACTTCAACTACGGGCATTTCGTCCTCGACTGCCTGCCGTCCCTGGTGGCGCTGGACGAGCAGGGGCTGCTGGACCGGTTTCCGCCGATCGCGCCGCCGCTGAAGGCGTGGCAGCGCGACCTGATCGCCATGGCGATCGGCAAGCCGGTCCGGGAGGTGAAGGACGAGGTCGTCCACATCGGGGCGGTGGTCCACGCCACCAGCATGGATCACTACCTGCACGGTCCGGGCGACCTGCTGGCCAGGACCCGGGCGCGGATCCTCGCGGCCGCGCCGATGCCTCGGACGAGCGGCCGGCGGCTCTATTTCTCGCGCCGGGGCCACTCGATGCGGGTGATGATCAATGAGGCGGCGCTGGAGACCGCGCTGCGGGCCCGGGGCTTCGAGATCGTCAGGCCCGAGCGCCTGGGCGCCGCGGCCCAGGTTCGGATGATGCGGGAGGCCGAGGTGGTGGTCGGCCCGACGGGCGCGGCCATGACCAACGCCCTGTTCGCTGCGACCGGGGCGCGGATCATCGAGATCCAGCCGGAGAACTTCACCAGCCAGTGGGTGTGGGCGGCCAGCCGGCGGGCCGGGGCGGAATGGCGCGGCTATGTCTGCGCATCGCCCGTGTCACCCGACCGGGTGGCTTGGCGCCACCGCATCCGTCGCGGCTTCCGTTTCGGCTACGAGATCCCGCTGGCCGAGTTCTTGTCCTTCGTCGACGCGACGCTCTAACGAAAAAAGGACACAGCTCGGATGAGCCGTGTCCCTTTTGAAGTCCAGTGAACTGGTCCTAGTCTTCGCTGTCGCTGACCGGCGCCAGGCGCGGCGGGGCGCGCATCAGGAAGGCGGGGGTGTCGGCGCCGAAACCCACCACGCGACGATCGTCGTCGTCTTCGCGACCACGAACCGGCTGGACGCCGCGCACCGGCAACGGGGCGTTGGGGCGCGTGGAACGCTCGGCTTCGGGGCGTTCCGGCGCGCGCTCGGGGCGAGGCGCGCGTTCGGCTTCGGCGCGGGGCTGTTCGGTCCGCTCCGGACGGCGATCGCGATCACGACCGCGTTCGCGGCGGGCCGGACGGTCGCCCTCGGCGCGTTCCGGACGCGAAGTCCGTTCGGCGGCCGGAGCGGCCTCGACGGCCGGCTGCTCGGTGGGGGCGGCCTGTTCGACGCGCGGCTGGCGGCCACGGTCCCGCGAGGAACCACCACGATCGCGGCGGGGCTTCTCGCCGGCGGGGGTGTCGGCTTCCGGCGCCTCGGCGGCGACGGACGGCGCCGCTTCGCCACGCGGTTTGCGGACGCGGGCAGGGCGCTTGGCCGGCGCTTCGCCAGGAGCCGACGGGATCGGCTCGCCGGCGATCGCGGCCTCGAGGTTGGCGGTGGCGACCTCCGAGGGCTCGGTCGGGGCGCGGTTGCGGTCCCGGTCACGGCCACGTTCGCCGCCGCGCGAACGGTCGCGATCACGGCCGCCGCGCTTGCTGTCGCCTTCGCGGCGGACGGTCACGGCGTTGGAGTAGTCGAGGTCGAGCTTTTCTTCCTGCGGCGTCGAGCCGATCAGCTTGACCACCTTGTCGAAGCCCTTGTCGTCCGACGGGGTCACCAGCATGTAGGTGATGCCCGAACGCCCGGCCCGGCCGGTGCGGCCGATGCGGTGGACATAGTCGTCGGCGTGGTGGGGGACGTCGTAGTTGAAGACGTGGCTGACGGCCGGGATGTCCAGGCCGCGCGCGGCGACGTCCGAGGCGACCAGGATCTTCAGGGAGCCGTCGCGGAAGGCCGCCAGGGTCTTCATGCGCTGGCTCTGGTCCAGGTCGCCGTGGATCGCGGCGGCGTCGAAGCCGTGGCTCTTCAGCGACTTGGCGACGATGTCGACCTCGGTCTTGCGGTTGCAGAACACGATGCCGGTCTCGATCTGGGCCTTCTCGATCAGGGCCCGCAGCGCCAGGCGCTTGGCCTTGGGGTCGGACGACGGCACCTTGACCAGCAGCTGGGTGATGTTCTCGTTGGTGGTCGCCGGCCGCGCCGCCTCGATCCGAACCGGATCCTTGAGGAACTGCTTGGTCAGCCGGGTGATTTCCGGCGGCATGGTCGCGGAGAAGAACAGGGTCTGCTTCTTGGGCGGCGTCATCTTGAAGATGCGCTCGATGTCCGGAATGAAACCCATGTCGAGCATGCGGTCGGCTTCGTCGACCACCAGGAACTGCACGCCGGTCATCAGCAGCTTGCCGCGTTCGAAATGGTCGAGCAGGCGGCCGGGGGTGGCGATCAGCACGTCGACGCCGCGGTCCAGCTTCTTTTCCTGGTCGCCGAACGACACGCCGCCGATCAGCAGCGCCCAGGACAGCTTGGTGCCCTTGGCGTATTTCTCGAAGCTGGAGGCGACCTGGTCGGCCAGTTCGCGGGTGGGAGCGATGACCAGGGCGCGCGGCATGCGGGCCTTGGCGCGGCCGGTCATCAGCTTGTCGATCAGGGGCAGGGTGAAGGCGGCCGTCTTGCCGGTGCCCGTCTGGGCGATGCCCAGGACATCCTGTCCAGCGAGGGCGACGGGGATCGCCTGGGCCTGGATCGGGGTGGCGGTCGTATAGCCGGTGTCGGCGACCGCTTGGAGGGTCGTGGGCGAAAGCCCGAGTTCGGAAAATTCTGTCATGTCATTCTGGCTGAAATTCAGAGCCACCCGTATTTGGGCGAACGGGTGGCGCGGATTCGCCTGACCTGCTCCGAAGCTGGGGATAAATAGGCTTTGGCCCGCCAAAGTCAATCGTTGGCGATTTCCGTCGCCAGGGCCGGGCTCAGGTCGCCGCCGGCCGCAACCGTAACGCCCGCAAGGCCCAGCCACCCGGCCATGAGTCGCAGTTCGGCGGCCAGGGCGGCGGGCGTCGCGGCGTTCGCCGCCGGCTCGCGATGGGCTGACAGCACCCTCAGCCGGCCCGCCTTGCGGTCCGCCTTCAGGTCGACCCGGGCGGTGATCGCTTCGCCTTGCAGGAACGGCAGCACGTAGTAGCCATGGGTGCGCTTGTGGGCGGGGGTGTAGATCTCCAGCCGGATGCGGACGTCGAACAGTCGCTCGGCCCGTTCGCGGAACCAGATCAGGTTGTCGAACGGCGAGAGCAGGGCGTTGGCGGTGATCCCGCGTGGCCGCCGGGCGTCGGGCGCCAGATAGGCCGGCTGGTCCCAGCCCTGGACCGCCACCGGCGTCAGGTCCCCGGCCTCGACCAGTTCGGAGACCCCTCGGCGCGTGTCGGCAACGCCCATGCGGAAATAGTCCCGCAGGTCGCGTTCGGTGGCCACCCCCATCGCCCGGGCCGCGCGGCGCAGCAGGACGCGATGGGCCTCGGCGCGAGAGGGGGTCGGCGCGGACCACACCGCCTCTGGCAGCACGTCCCGCGGCAGTCCGTAGACGCGCTCGAACGTCCCGCGTCGGGTGGCGGTGGTCAGCTCTCCGGCCCAGAACAGGCACTCGGTCGCCCGCTTGGCCTCGCTCCAGCCCCACCAGCCGCCCTGGCCGCGCTCGCCCAGGTCCAGTTCGCCGGCCGACAGCGGGCCGCGCGCGTGGATCGCCGCCAGCGCCTTGTCGATGAACGGCCGGTGTTCGGCCAGGAACCGGGCGACGCCCTTCCAGACCCCGACGCCCTGGCGCGCGTCCTCCATGCGCCAGCGCAGCAGGGGCTGCAGGTCCAGCGGCATCAGCGAGGCCTCGTGGCCCCAATACTCGAACAGCGTCGGCGTCCTGCCCCAGGCCAGGTCCTCCAGCAGGGCGCGCGGATAGGCGCCCAGTCGCGAGAACAGCGGCAGGTAGTGCGAGCGCGAGACGACGTTGACGCTGTCGATCTGCAGCACGGCCAGCCGCTCGATCAGGGCGACCAGGTGGCGTCGCGTCGGCCTGGCGGGGCGCTTGTCCGCGAACCCCTGGGCGGCCAGGGCGATGCGGCGGGCTTGCTTGTGGGACAGGGTCTCGACCATGGCCCGAATGAGCATGGCCGGGCGACCGGTGGCAAGCTACCGGGCCACGCCCTGCTGACGGAGGAAGTCATCATGGTCGGGCAGGGCGGCCGCGTCGTCGGCGGTGATCTTGCGCAGGTCGGCCAGGAAGCTCAGCAGTTGGTCGTCGGTGAGCTGGCCGGCCATCGGATGGCAGCCGGACGGCGTCACGCCCTGGCCGATCAGCACCTGCAGCCAGCTGGCCTCCAGGAACAGGTCATCGGGCTCGCGGAACAGCCGGCCGTGGGTGCGGAAGAGCTCGACCTTGCGGGTCAGCTCGGCGGGAACGGCCCGCTCGCGGCACGTCTTCCAGAACGGCTCGTCGCGCTGGTTGGCCCAGTAGTGCAGCACCAGGAAGTCGCGGATGCGCTCGAATTCGAGGCCGGCCTGGCGATTGTACTCGTCGATGTCGCGCTGGGCGAAACCCTTGTCCGGGAACAGGTTCAGCAGGCGCGACAGGCCCGACTGGACCAGGTGGATGCTGGTCGATTCCAGCGGCTCCATGAACCCGCTGGCCAGGCCCAGGGCCAGGACGTTCCGGTTCCAGAACCGCTTGCGGCGGCCGGTGACGAACTTCAGGGTCCGGGGCTCGGCCAGCGGCTCGCCTTCGAGACTGGCCATCAGTTGCGCCGTCGCCTCGTCCTCGCCGACGAAGCGGCTGCAGAAGACGTGGCCGTTGCCGGTGCGATGCCGCAGCGGGATCCGCCATTGCCAGCCGGCCGGGCGGGCGATGGCCTGGGTGTAGGGACGGGGCGGCCCGACATTGGCCGTGGGCACGGCGATGGCCCGGTCGCAGGGCAGCAGGTCGGACCAGTCCTCGTAGCCGGTCTTCAGCGCCTGTTCGATCAGCAGGCCGCGAAAGCCCGAGCAGTCGATGAAGAAGTCGCCCGCGACGACCTCGCCGCTTTCCAGCGTCACCGAGGCGACGAAGCCGTCGGGCTCGCGCAGCGTCGTGTTCAGGATCTTGCCCTCGGTGCGCGTCACGCCGAGGTGCTCGGCGTAGCCGCGCAGGTGGCGGGCATAGAGCGCGGCGTCGAACTGGAAGGCGTAGGTCAGCGGCTCGACGGCGCCGCCGGTCTTGCGGACCGCGCGATCGAAACGCCCGGCGAAGGCGGCCTGGGCGTTCAGGCTGTAGTCCCACAGCGCATGGGGGGCGCCCTTCCGCCGCCCCTCCAGCCAGTAGTGGTGGAAGGGCGCGGCGCCCAGCGAGCGTCCGATCTCGCCGAAGGCGTGAATGTAGGCTTGGCCGGGCGCGCGCCAGTCGACGAATTCAATCCCCAGCTTGATCGTGCCCTGGGTGGCGGCGAGGAAGGCGTTCTCGTCCAGGCCCAGGAAGGCGTTGAAGCGCAGGATCTGGGGAATGGTGGCCTCGCCGACCCCGACCGTTCCGATCGCCTCGGATTCCACCAGCCGGATGCGGACCGTGTCGCCCAGCGCCCGGGCCAGCAGCGCCGCGCTCATCCAGCCCGCCGTGCCGCCGCCGACCACGACCACGGACCGGATCCTGTTGTCGGTCATCCCGAGCCTTGCCCCTTCGCCCGTCCGCAAAAGAAAATCCCCGCCGGACGCGCCGGCGGGGAGGTGCAGGAGGGATCTGTCTAGAACCGGTACGAAACCCCGACCATGTAGGTGGTGCCGTACTTCTGATAGTCGACGGTCCGGCGAGGATCGCCGTTCTCGTAGGTCTTGAACGGCTCGTCGGTGATGTTGTTGGCCTGCAGCAGGATCGACAGGCCCTCGAGGGGCCCCTGGCGGAATTCGTAGCCGATCTGGGCGTCCAGCACGGACTCGGTGTCGACGGTCCGATAGATCCGCGCGGCGCTGAGGCCGGCGACCTCGCCCAGGAACTTGCTGCGATAGCGATTGCTGATCCGGGCGTTGAAGCCGTTGTTCTCGTAGTAGAACGTGGTGTTGATCACCTTCTTCGACAGGCCGGGCATGTCGACCGGGGCCGAGTTCTCGTCCAGCTTGACCGAGCTGTCGGTGTACGAGCCGCTGATGATCAGGCCGAAGTTGCGCAGGGGTTCGAAGAAGATGTCGCCCTGGATCGAGGCCGACAGTTCGATGCCCCGGATGTAGCCGCCCTTGCCGTTTTCCGGACCCTTGGCCAGGCCCTGGGTGGTGCCCAGGGCGGCCTGCTGCGCCGGGCTGAGCAGGGGCACGAAGGCCGAGAAGTCCTCGAGGTGCGAGGAGCTGGAGTTCACGAAGTTCGATAACTTCTTGTAGTAGGCCGCGGCCGAGATATAGGCCGAACGGCCGAAATACTTCTCGAGCGACAGGTCGACGCCGTCGGCGATGTAGGGGCGCAGCGTCGGATTGCCGCCTTCGGTGCTGAAGTACGAATTGTTCGGGTCGGTCGAGGTGAGGTTGCCGGCGTTCATGTTGAACGACTGGCTGGCGCGCAGTTCGTCCATCCGGGCCCGAGCCAGGGTGCGGGCCGCGCCGAAGCGCAGGAACGTCTCGTTGCTCAGGTCGAACGTCAGGTTCAGGCTGGGCAGCACATAGGTGTACTTGTCGCCGCCGTCGTTATTGGCCGGGTGGGCGGTGTCGGCCGGATTGACGCGCGTGCCGGTCGAGGACTGGTCGGTATGGACCACCTGCAGGCCGGTGTTGCCAGTCACCGGGACCCCGCCGACCGTGCTGTCGATGTTGAACTTGGCGTAGGCGATCTGCACGTCTTCCTTCACCGCCCAGTTGCGGGTCTGGACGGCCGGGTTCTGGTCGGCGACCAGCGTGTAGTAGCCGTTGTCGAGCAGGTAGGTCGGGTCATAGGCCAGCATGGCCTTGATGCCGATCAGCTCGAGGCTGACCGTGCCGAGCAGCGCTTCCTTGGGGATGGCGCGGCTGAGCGGCGCGCCGTCGGCGATGCGGCCGCCGAAGGTCAGGAAGCTTTCGTGCACTTCCTTGGACTTCTCGCGGCGGCTGGCGTTGTAGCCGAACTCGACCTTGTTGATGGGGCCCCAGGCCAGGTCGCGCTTGGCGCTCAGGCGGATGGCGTTCAGCTCATCCTTGATCGAGGGGGTGTTGTAGAAGCCCGCCTGGGTGAGGGCCCCGCCGGCCGCGCCCGCGCCCCAGCCCTGCGGGTCGGTCAGCATGAACAGGGTCGAGTCGGTGTAGTCCAGGCTCGAGCCGAAGGTGGTGCCCGCGCCCGGCGTGGTGTTGAAGGTCATGGTGTCGGTGGCGCCGACGCCGGAAGGACCGGTGCCGGAATAGGATTCGAAGATCACGTCGGTGCGCTTGGCGTCCGAATGGCTGAGGTCGGCCGCCAGGGTCCAGCCGTTGTCGGTGTCGTAGGCGATGTTCCAGCCGGCCGACTTCAGCGTGGTGTGGCGGGTGTTGAGGTCGTTGCGCATGACCCCCTTCACGCCGGTGTAGGTTCCGTTGGTGATCAGGCCGCCCTGGGCGGTGTAGCCCGGCTGCAGCGTGGCCGAGCTCCAGAAGAGCGGCAGCTCGATGCCGCGCAGGATCTGCTTCTCGCGGAACTTCGAATAGTAGAGGTCGAGCGAGGTGCGGAACTTGTCGGTCGGGCTGTATTCCAGCACGCCGATGACACCCGTTCGCTTGAGGTTGTTGGACTGGACGTACGGCTTGGCCCCGCCGATGACCAGGTCGCCGGAAGCGGTGGTCGGATAGCCCCACGCGTTGAAGCGCCGGCTCTGGGTCGGGGTCGAGATGTCCGAGACCGCGATGGCGACGCCCAGGGTGTCGTTCAGGAACTGGTCGACGAAGGTGGCGCTGAGGCGGTGGCCGGTGTCCTTGCCGTCCGGGTTCAGCTTGTCCTCGCTGTTGAACTCGTAGCGGGCGTTGGCTGACAGGACCTTCTTTCCGTACTTCAGCGGGCGGATGGTCTGCAGGTCGGCGGTGCCGGCCAGGCCCTGGCCGATCAGGGCGGCGTCGGGGGTCTTGTAGACCAGCACGCCGCTGAGGATTTCCGACGGATACTGGTCGAACTCGACGCCGCGGTTGTCGCCGGTCGAGACCTGCTCGCGGCCGTTCAGCAGCACGGTGTTGTAGTCCGGGCCCAGGCCGCGGATCGAGATCGACTGGGCGCGGCCGTCCAGGCGCTGGGCGGTCAGGCCGGGCAGGCGGGCCAGGGATTCGGCGATCGAGGTGTCGGGCAGCTTGCCGATGTCCTCGGCCGACACGGCCTCGACGATGGAGCTGGAGGACTTCTTCAGCGCGATGGCGTTCTCGATGCCCGCGCGGATGCCGGTGACGGTGATTTCCTCGACGGTGTCGGGGCTCGGCGCGGGGGCTTCCTGGGCCCGCGCGGCGCCAGCGGCCGTCAGCAGCAGGGCGAGGCCGGTGGCGGCTCCGCTCATCAGTCGCGTTCGGCGCGGCATGGAATTGGTCGTCATCAGAGGCTCCCTCCCAATCGGCTCCCGCGGTTGCGCCGCGATGATCCAAGCTTCGTTGTGAAAATTACTGCAAACAATTGCCCGGAATTGCAACTGCAAAAATGAACAAAACGTCATGTGCGGCTTTTTGGGTTCAACGACCGAGGGGATTTTCGTCTGTTTTCCGTAGTGAGATATGGGTTCTGGCTCATTTCAAGCGCCGATTGACACGCTGCAAGGGTTCTGCAAATTGTTGCAAATCAAAGATCGGCGCTGCATCGACCGGTCTTCGCAAGCCAGAGGGACGGGGCGCGTGGAAATCGGGAGGGCATGGGCGAGTCGATCGGTGCGGGCCGCGCTCGTCGCCGCCATGATGATCGGGGCTGGCGGGGTCCAGGCCGCGCCGGCCGCGCGCGCCGCCTATCTCGAGCGTCCGCCGCGGGACGAGGTGATCTATTTCGTCCTGCCCGATCGGTTCGCCAACAGCGAGGCGGCCAATGATCGGGGCGGCCTGGCGGGCGATCGCCTGAAGACCGGCTTCGATCCGTCCGACAAGGGGTTCTATCACGGCGGCGACCTCGCCGGCCTGACCGCCCGGCTCGACTATATCCAGGGTCTGGGCGCGACGACGATCTGGCTGGGGCCGATCTTCCGGAACAAGGTGGTGCAGGGGCCGCCCGGCCAGGAGTCGGCCGGCTATCATGGCTACTGGATCACCGACTTCACCGACGTGGATCCGCACTTCGGCACACGGGCCCAGCTGAAGGTCTTCGTCGACGCCGCCCATGCGCGCGGCCTGAAGGTCTATCTGGACATTGTCGCCAACCATACCGCCGACGTGATCCAGTATCGCGGCTGCCCGGCGACCGGCTGCGACTACCGTTCCAAGGCCGACTATCCCTTCGTCCGCCGGGGCGGCGTCGCGGGCGCGGCAATCAACGACGGTTTCCTGGGGGACCAGGCAGGGCGGCAGACGGCGCGGAACTTCGCGCGGCTGACGCGGGCCGACTTCGCCTACACGCCCTACGTCCCCGAGGCGGAGGCGACGGTCAAGAAGCCGGCCTGGCTGAACGACCCGATCTGGTACCACAACCGCGGAAACAGCCGGTTCGTCGGCGAGAGCTCGACCTATGGCGATTTCTCGGGCCTGGACGATCTGGCCACCGAGACTCCGCGGGTGGTGCAGGGCTTCATCGACATCTACGGCCAGTGGATCGACGACTTCGGGATCGACGGCTACCGGATCGACACCGCCCGCCATGTGAATCCCGAGTTCTGGCGGGCCTTCGTGCCGGCCATGCTGGCCCGGGCCAGGGCGAGGGGAATCCCGAACTTCCACATCTTCGGCGAGGTGGCGGAAACCGAACCCGGCATGCTGGCCAGGTTCACGCGGGTGGACGGCTATCCGGCCGTGCTCGACTTCGCCTTTCAGCGCGCGGTGGCCGATGTCGTCAACGGCAAGGTCGGGACCGAGGCCTTGGCGCACCTGTTCGCGCAGGACGCGCTCTACGAGGGCGGCGAGGCGGCCGCGCTGCAGCTGCCGACCTTCCTGGGCAATCACGACATGGGCCGGATCGGCTGGTTCGTGCGCGCCGCCCATCCGGAGGCTTCGGGCGAGGAGATCACCCGTCGCGTGGTCCTGGCTCACGCCTTGCTGATGTTCACCCGCGGCGTCCCGGTCCTCTACTACGGCGACGAGCAGGGGCTGGCGGGGGAAGGCGGCGACAAGGACGCTCGCCAGGACATGTTCGCGACCCGGGTGGCGGCCTATGGCGCGGCCAGGCTGGTCGACGGCGCCTCGGCCGCGGGCGACCACTTCAAGACCGATGGGGCGCTCTACCAGGCGATCTCGGCCATGGCGCGGCTGCGCGCCGCCGAGCCGGCCTTGCGCGGCGGCCGCCAGGTCGTGCGGGCCGCCGGCGACAAGCCGGGCCTGTTCGCCGTGTCCAGGACGACCGGGGCCGGCGAGGTGCTGGTGGCGTTCAACACGGGCCTGACGCCGATCGCCGCCCAGGTCGAGGTCGACGCGACCTCGCGGACCTGGCGATCCGCCCATGGATCCTGTCCCCTGGCCGCCACGGCGCCCGGCAGCTATCGGGTCGAGATCGGCCCGCTCGACTATACGATTTGCGTTTCGGAGGTTGGCCAGTGACGGTCGCGACCCTTTCAAAGCCGTCCATCGACCGGGCTCACGACCACGACTGGTGGCGCGGCGCGGTGATCTACCAGATCTATCCGCGCAGCTTCGCCGACTCCAACGGCGACGGGGTGGGCGACCTGCCGGGCGTCACCGCCCACCTGGAGCACGTGGCCTCCCTGGGCGTGGACGCCATCTGGCTGTCGCCGTTCTTCACCTCGCCGATGAAGGACTTCGGCTACGACGTCTCCAACTACGAGGACGTGGATCCCATCTTCGGGACCCTGGCGGACTTCGATCGCCTGATCGAGAAGGCCCACGCCCTGGGCCTGAAGGTGATCATCGACCAGGTGTTCTCGCACACCTCCGACGAGCACCCGTGGTTCAAGGCCAGCCGCCAGGATCGCGCCAATCCCAAGGCCGACTGGTACGTCTGGGCCGACGCCAAGCCGGACGGCTCGCCCCCCAGCAACTGGCAGTCGGTGTTCGGCGGGCCGTCCTGGACCTGGGACGCGCGCCGTCGCCAGTACTACCTGCACAACTTCCTCTCCGCCCAACCCGACCTCAACGTCCACAACCCCCAGGTTCAGGACGCCTTGGTCGCCGCCTCGCGGTTCTGGCTGGAGCGCGGGGTGGACGGCTTCCGCTTCGATGCGATCAATTTCGCGATGCACGACCAGGCCCTGACCGACAATCCGCCGATCCTGAACGGCGAGGGCAAGCGCACCCGGCCGTTCGACTTCCAGCACCACTTCCACAACCAGTCGCACGACGACATCCCGGCCTTCCTCACGCGGCTGCGCCAGCTGGGCGAGTCGTACGGCGGCCGGTTCCTGGTGGCCGAGGTCGGGGGCGAGCGGGCCGACAGCGAGATGAAGCTGTACACCCAGGGCCCCGACCGCCTGCACAGCGCCTATGGTTTCCTCTACCTATACGCCGACACCCTGGCGCCGGCGCTGATCCGGCAGGGCGCGGCCATGTGGCCGGGCGGGGAGGGGCAGGGCTGGCCGTCCTGGACCTTCTCGAACCACGACGCGCCACGGGCGGTGTCGCGCTGGGCCCGGGGCCGCGATCCCAAGGCCTTCGCCGAGATGGCGCTGCTGCTGCTGGTCGCCCTGCGCGGCAACGTGTTCATCTACCAGGGCGAGGAGCTGGGCCTGCCCCAGGCCGAGGTGCCCTACGACCGGCTGCGCGATCCCGAGGCGATCGCCAACTGGCCCGAGACCCTGGGGCGCGACGGGGCCCGCACGCCGATGCCCTGGGTCGCCGTGGCCGCCCATGCGGGCTTCTCGAAGGTCGAGCCCTGGCTGCCGATCGATCCGTCGCACATCGACCTGGCCGTCGACCGCCAGGAGCGCGACGGCGACTCCACCCTGAACCTGACCCGCCGGGTCGTGGCCCTGCGCCGCCAGCTGCCGGGCCTGCGGACGGGCGACATGGCCCTGGTCGACGCGCCCGAGCCCTTGCTGGTCTTCCTGCGCGGAGACGGCGCCGACCAGGTGCTGTGCGCCTTCAACCTGGGCTTCGAGGCCGTGGCCTGGGACCTGCCGGCCGGCTGGCGGATCGCCGAGGGCGTCAACCTGGCCGGGGAGGGCGTGCTACCGCCGATGGCGGGCCTGGTGGCCGTCAGGAACTAGAGTTTCCCCGCGGGGAGGCCTACCCGCCGCAGGACTCTCGGATGATCAGGTCCGTCGGCACCCGTTCCGAGCGGCTGGCGCCCTGGCCGCTGGCGTCCAGGAGCTTGGACACCATCAGCCGGCCCGCCTTGGCGGTGTCCTGCGAGATGGTGCTGAGCGCCGGACGCGAATAGCGGGCGAACGGCACGTCGTCATAGCCGATCACCGAGACGTCGCCGGGGATCGACATGCCCGCGTGCTGCAGGGCGCGGATGGCCCCCAGGGCGATCAGGTCGGAGGCGGCGACGACGCCGTCGAACTTCACCCCGCGCTGGATCAGGGAGTCGACGCTGGCCTCGGCGGACTCCACTTCGAAATGAGCCGGAACGATCAGCTCGGGATCGACGCCCAGGCCGAACTGTTCGACCGCGTCCAGATAGCCGCGATGGCGCTGCATGGCCTCGGGCGCCTCGGTGTCGCCGAGGAAGACGATGCGCTTGCGGCCCAGGCGCGCCAGGTGCAGCGTCGCGCGCCTGGCGCCCAGCGGGTTGTCCGAGCCCACCGAGCAATAGTCCTGGTCGGGCAGTTGCGCGCCCCAGACCACGAAGCGGCCCTCGGTCTCGGCCAGCCGGTTGAAGGCGGTGTGCAGCCAGCTCTGGCCCAGGAAGATCACGCCGTCGGCGCGGCTGGTGGTCATGGCCGCCGACAGGTCCTCGAAGCTGGTCGGGGCGACGTGGCTGATCATCAGATCGCAGCCGCGCTCGCGCGCCGCCTCGCCGACGCCGGCCAGCAGCTCCAGGAAGAAGGGGTCCGACAGCCGGCCCTCGCGGCCCTGCGGGCGGGGCACCACGATGGCGATCGTGCCCTCGGCGCCGATCGGGCCGGCGGGCATGTAGCGGCGGAACGGATAGTCCATCTCGCGCGCCAGCTTCCAGATCAGCTGCTTGGTGCGGGTGTTGACGGCCGGGCTGTCGTTCAGCGCCCGCGAGGCCGTGGAGATCGATACGCCGGCCAGCCTGGCCAGGTCTTCCAGCCGCGTCGCGCCCTTGGTCACTGTCCCGCCCCGTCCGTCGCCCGTTGCTGCAAAATTTGCCGCAAATCTTTTCAGGCCTTTGTTAAGGCGCCGGGGCGGTGGTTTTCAAGCACCGTCGCCAGGGGCGGTGGGCGTCGCTCGTCGGGGTCTTGAAAATTTCTGCAATTCTATGGCATTTTGGCGACCCTTGGCGCGCCGCTCCTCGCCGGGCCCGGCGCGGTGCTTTCGGCGATTATGGCGGCATAATCCCGTCAATACTTGGAAATTTCGTTGCCAGCGGGATCGGCGCATGCGCAAATGCGCCCGTACAAAGCGCTGAAAAAGTTTGCGCAAAGTTCCGGCCAACGGAGCTTGGAGGGGGAACGATGGCGACCAAGGCCCGGCTGAATATCTTCCAGATCTGGAACATGTGCTTCGGGTTCTTCGGGATCCAGATCGGTTTCGGCCTGCAGAACGCCAACACCTCGCGAATCTTCCAGGGCCTCGGCGTCGAGGTGAACCACCTGGCCATCCTGTGGATCGCCGCCCCGGCCACCGGCCTGCTGGTCCAGCCGATCATCGGCTATCTCAGCGACAAGACCTGGGGACGCCTGGGCCGGCGCCGCCCGTACTTCTTCTGGGGCGCGATCCTGACCAGCGCCGCCCTGCTGGTCATGCCCAACGCGCCTGTGCTGTGGATCGCCGCGGCCGCCCTGTGGGTGATGGACGCCTCGATCAACATCACCATGGAGCCGTTCCGGGCCTTCGTCGGCGACAACCTGCCCGACGAACAGCGCGCCTCGGGCTACGCCATGCAGAGCTTCTTCATCGGCGCGGGCGCGGTGCTGGCCTCGGCCCTGCCTTGGATGCTGACCCACTGGTTCTCGGTCAGCAACGTGGCGGAGGGCGGCGGCGCGCCGCCCTCGGTGCACATCGCCTTCTACGCCGGCGCGGCGGGCTTGCTGCTGTCGGTGCTGTGGACGGTGTTCACCACCCGCGAATACAGCCCCGAGCAGCTGGCGGCCTTCGAGGCGTCGGAGCGGGCCCTGAAGGGCGGGGCGCCGGCGGCGGCCGACGCGCCGACCCGGGCCATCCGCGCCTATCTGGCCGGCGGCCTGGCCTGGACGCTGGCCGGCCTGCTGCTGGCCGCCGCGATCTTCGCCACGCGCCTGGAAAAGGAGCTCTACGTGCTGGCCGGCATGATCGGCCTGTTCGGCCTGGCGCAGGTCGTGGCCGGGCTGCTGCGACGCGCCGGGCGGACCGCCAACGGCTTCTCCGAAGTGGTCGAGGACCTGTTCCGTATGCCCGCCACCATGAAGCAGCTGGCGGTGGTGCAGTTCTTCTCGTGGTTCGGCCTGTTCGCCATGTGGATCTACACGACGCCGGCCGTCGCCGCCTTCCACTATCACGCCGCCGACACCGCCTCGCGGGCCTATAACGACGGCGCGGACTGGGTGGGGGTGCTGTTCGCCATCTACAACGGCGTGGCGGCCCTGGCGGCCCTGGTGATCCCCCTGGTCGCCCGCGCCGTCGGCCGCAAGGCCTGCCACGCCCTGTGCCTGGGCCTGGGCGGCCTGGGCCTGGCGGCGTTCCCGCTGATCCGCGAGCCGGGCCTGCTGTGGATCCCGATGATCGGCGTGGGCTTCGCCTGGTCGTCGATCCTGTCGGCCCCGTACTCGATCCTGTCGGGCGCGCTGCCGGCCGCGAAGATGGGGGTCTATATGGGCATCTTCAATTTCTTCATCGTCATCCCGCAGCTGCTGGCCGCGACCCTGCTGGGCCTGCTGCTCAAGGCGTTCTTCGGCGGCGAGGCGATCTGGGCCCTGGTGCTGGGCGCCGGCGGGATGCTGGCGGCCGCCGCCTGCGTGTTCCGGGTCCGCGACGTCGGCGAGCCCAAGGCGTCGCCGGCCCGGGCGTCGTCGCCCGAAGCGCTTTCCAAAGCCTGATCCGCGTCCTGATCGACGCCGTCCTTTCATGAGGTAGTTCCATGCGTTGCCTGAAGATGCTCGCCCTGGCCTCGGTCGCCGCGACGGCCCTCGGCGCGGCCGCTCGCGCCGAGACCCCGACCACCTGGGCCTATGCCGCCAAGACCGGCGTCGGCGCGTCCTACGAGGCCTATGTCGACGGCGCCTACAAGGACGGCGGCCCAACCGGCGCGGTGTCGAAGGTGTGGTTCTCGATCGCCGACGGGACCCTGACCGAGACCATGTACGGCCTGATCCACGAGGCCCAGATCAAGCAGCTCCGCGTGGCCGTGAAGACCGCGACCGGCCTGGCCGTCGAGGGCGCCGACACCACCAGCAAGACCGAATATCTGCATCTCGACGCCGCCGGCCGGCCCCTGTCGCCGGCCTACAAGGTGACCACCACCGACCGGCAGGGCCGGTTCGAGATCGAGAAGCGGATCTTCACCGATCCGGACCGCAACGCCCTGTTCGTGCGGGTCACCGTCCGCGCCCTGAAGGGGCCGGTGACGCCGTTCCTGGTGCTGGAGCCGCACATGGCCAACACCGGCGGCGGCGACACCGGCGCGGCCAGCCCCGCCGCCCTGACCGCCTACGAGGGCAAGGCGTTCCTGAGCCTGAAGGGCGGCCAGCCATTCGTGAAGGCCGTCGCCGCGCCGCTGGGCGCCGACGCCCTGGCGGCCGTGAAGTCCGCGACCCTGGCCGGCGCCGGCTCGGCCCAGGGCGCGATCGTCCTGACCGCCCAACTGCCGCGACAGGCCTCGGGCGAGGCGACCTACGACTTCGCCATCGGCTTCGGCGGCGAGGCCCAGGCCGCCGACCAGGCCGCCGCCGCCACGCTGAAGACCGGCTATGACGAGGTGCTGGCCCGCTACAACGGCGAGGGCGACCGCGTCGGCTGGGAAGACTATCTGGCCTCGCTGACCGAGCTGCCGCGCCTGCGCGAGGCCTCGGAGGACGGCGGCAAGCTGGTCCAGGCCAGCGCCCTGATGCTGAAGGTGCAGGAGGACCGTACCTATGCGGGCGCCCTGATCGCCTCGCTGTCCAACCCGTGGGGCGATACGGTCGACGCGTCCAAGCCCTCGACCGGCTACAAGGCCGTCTGGCCGCGCGACTTCTACCAGTGCGCCATGGCCCTGGCGGCGCTGGGGGACAGGGAAACCCCATTGGCCGCCTTCCACTACCTGCCGCAGGTGCAGGTCAAGGCCGACACCAAGGGCAACAGCGGCGTCGGCGGCTGGTTCCTGCAGAAGACCTGGGTGGACGGGACCACCGAATGGGTCGGCGTGCAACTGGACCAGACGGCCATGCCGATCATGCTGGGCTGGAAGCTGTGGAAGCTGGGCTGGCTGCCCGAGGCGGACCTGAAGGCCTATTACGGCCGGATGATCAAGCCGGCGGCCGACTTCCTGGTCGACGGCGGCAAGGTCGGGATCGGCTGGAACCACGAGACGATCAAGCCGCCGTTCACCCAGCAGGAGCGCTGGGAGGAGCAGGGCGGTCATTCGCCCTCGACCACGGCGGCGACCATCGCCGGCCTGGTGACGGCGGGCGACATCGCCGAGCTGGCGGGCGACACGGCCGGGGCCGCGCGCTACCGCGCCACGGCCGACGCCTATTCGGCCAAGGTCGAGGCCCGGATGGTCACGACCAAGGGCCCGTTCGGCGACGGGACCTACTATGTGCGCCTGAACCAGAACGAGGACCCCAACGACCACGCTCCGATCGGCGCCGCCAACGGCCAGATCGCCCCGCCCAAGGACCAGGTGGTCGACGGCGGGTTCCTGGAGCTGGTTCGCTACGGCGTGCGTCGGGCCGACGATCCGGCCATCGTCGGCAGCCTGCCGGAACTGGACGACACCACGCGGGCCGACCTCTACCGGGTCCGTTATGACTTCACCTTTCCGGGCGTGGCGGGCGAGTTTCCGGGCTGGCGGCGCTACGACGTCGACGGCTATGGCGAGGACGCCAAGACCGGCGCCAACTACGGCGTCGGCGGCAAGATGAGCCCGGGCCAGCGCGGCCGGGTCTGGCCGATCTTCACCGGCGAGCGCGGCCACTACGAACTGGCTCTGGCCGGCCTGAACGGCAAGCCGGACGCCGCGGCGGTGCGGAAGATCCGCGACCGCTACGTCAAGGCCATGGAGCTGTTCGCCAACGACGGCCTGCTGATCCCCGAACAGGTCTGGGACGGCATCGGCCCCAACCCGCATGGCTATGTTCGCGGCGAAGGCACCGACTCAGCTACACCGCTGGCCTGGTCGCACGCCGAGTACGTCAAGCTGCTGCGCTCCGTCAGCGACGGCCAGGTCTGGGACCGCTACGATCCGGTGGCGGCGCGTTACGCGAAGTCGGGGTTCTAACCTCCCGATATCCAGGCGCTTTCTAGCGCAGCCTGACCTTGGAGACCGCCATGGCCGACGCCTCTGCTTTCCGGAACCGGGCGTCGGCGGTGCTGGCCATCGCGCTGGCCGCCGCCGCGACGCTCGGCGTGGAAACCGCGGGCGCGGCGGAATGGTGGTACGTCAACCAGGGCCAGGACCGGGTGATGCTGGTCGACGTGGCGTCGATCACGCGCGAACGCGGCCTGCTGTCCTACTGGAACACCCAGGTCATCGTCGACGGCGCCGAGGACGGCGTGCGCATGACCAGGAGTTACATGGCGGCCGACTGCGCCAAGGCCCGTGGCGGATGGGCGATGAACGTCAGCTATGATCGCGACGACCGCCAGATCGATGTCGACAGCCTGGCCAAGCCCATCCTGGCGGCGGTGGAGCCCAACACCCTGGGCGAGGCCGAGCTGAACTTCGTCTGCGCCGACCCCGGCGACCGGGAAGTGGCGGGCGCCTTCGCGGTCGCGGTCGACGTCCGGACCTTCGCCGACGCCCTGATCGCCGCCGACGACGAAGCGCCCCGCGCGGTTTACGACCGCCTGGCCGCCGACCCGGCCACGCCGATCGTCCGTTCCGCCGCGCCCGGGACCGAAACCTTCGGTCGCCGCCAGACGGCCAAGGCTGGCCAGCCCCTGGTCCCGCCACGCGACTACGCCAAGGGGATCGAGGTTCCGAAGGCGGCGGACTATCCCGCGGCCAGCGCCGGCGACGCCTATGACGTCACCTTCGAGGGCCTGGACGCGGGGGAGATGACGTTCGAGGTACGGGGCTATGGCGTGGACGACCTGATCCATCCCGCCATGGGGCAGAGGGAACGCTTCCCCGCCGACCTCAAGGCGATCCAGATCCGCGACCTGGCCATCCAGGTCGAAGCGGTCTCGACCAACGCCATAACCTATCGTGTGCGGGTCGAAAGGCCCGCGCCTTAGACGCTGCCAAGAGGCAGCTCGAACAGCGCGCCCTCGAAGGCGTCGGCGCCGCGGCCGATCTCGGCGATCGCCGCCGACATCCGGCCGGCCCGGCCCAGCGCCGCGTCGGCCAGGCTGACCAGCAGCCCGTTCGGCGTGGCGTAGGGCGCGGCGGCGCGCAGGGCCTGGGCGATGTCGCGCTCGGACCGCTGGGGCGCGCGTTGGCAGGCGATGATGAAACCCGCCGCCGTCGAACGGCTGACCCCGGCCCAGCAGTGGACCAGCATCGGCCGGGCCGGGTCCCAGGCGGCCGCGAAGTCCAGCAGCCGGGCGACCAGGGCGGCGTCGGGCGGCGTGAAGCCTTCGCGGGGCTCGGCGATGTCGTGGAAGGCCAGGCGCAGGTGAGCGCCGTCGGCGACCGGCCAGGCCTCGTCGGGCGAGGCCGGCGACAGCAGGCTGACCAGGTGCGAGGGCCGATGCAGGGCCCGCGCCGTCTCGACCTGGCTGAGCGGACAGACCAGCAGGGTCATCGCGCCGCCAGCAGCGCCGAGACGCCCAGCAGGACGCCCAGCTCGCACGCCTGCTCGATCCCGCCCAGCACGTCGCCGGTGTGGCCGCCGATCAGCCGCCGGGCCGTCAGGGCCAGGGCCGCCGCCAGGGCCGCGCCGACCGCCGCCCCGGCCAGGCCCGGCCAGCCCAGCAACGCCAGCGGCCAAAGGCCCAGCCCGGCGGCGACCAGCAGGTCGAAGGGGCGCACCCCGTCCGGCGCGGGCTTGTACTTGGCGTCATCGCGGTCGCTGACGTGCCGGCCCAGGACCATGACCGCCACGGCGGCGACGCGACCGGCGCCGTGGGCGGCGACCAGGGCCAGGGCGGCGGTCGCCAGGGGCAGGGCGGCTAGGGCGGCGACCTTGATCGCCAGCGTCAGGCCCAGGGCCAGGACGCCGTAGGTCCCGATCCGGCTGTCCTTCATGATCTCCAGCCGCCGGGCCGGGGTCTGGCCGCCGCCCAGGCCGTCGGCGGTGTCGGTCAGGCCGTCCTCGTGGAAGCCGCCGGTGACCAGCACGCCCGCCGCCACGGCCAGCAGGGCCGGCAGGGCGCCGCTCCAAAGCTGTCCGGCCGCCAGCAGCACGCCGGCCCCGACGGCGCCCACCAGGATCCCGACCAGGGGGAAGTAGCGGGCGGCGCGGGTGATCCAGTCGGGCTGGAAGTCGGCGAACGACGGGGCCGGCAGGCGGGTCAGGAACTGCACGGCGCAGAAGAACAGCTTCAGCTGGCGCGGCATCGGCCCGAGCCCGTCTAGCCGCCGGCCAGGACGTCGGCCAGGGCGGCGACGTCGGTCAGCAGGTTGGCGGCCGCCACCAGCAGCGGGGCGGCCAGGGCCGCGCCGGTGCCTTCGCCCAGCCGCAGGTCCAGGTCCAGCAGCGGCCGGACGCCCAGGGCGGCCAGCATCGCTGGATGGCCGCGCTCGGCCGAGCCGTGGGCGAAGACGCAGTAGTCCAGGGCGGCCGGGACCAGGCGGACGGCGGCCAGGGCCGCGGCCGTGCTGATGAAGCCGTCGACCAGCGCCACCCGCCGCATCGAGGCCGCACCCAGCACCGCGCCGGCCATCATCGCGATCTCCAGGCCGCCGAACTGGGCCAGGACGTCCAGGGGCTGGGTGGCGTCCGAGCGCCGGGCGGCGCGGGCGATGGCGGCCTGCTTGCGGGCCAGGCCCTCGGCGTGGTGCCCCGTACCCAGGCCGACGCAGGCGTCGAGCGGGGCGGGGGCCAGGCGGTGCATGACCAGGGCGGCCGAGGCGGTGTTGCCGATTCCCATCTCGCCCAGGGCGATGACGTCCGCGCCGTCGGCGGCCGCCGCCCGGGCGATGTCGGCGCCCTTGAGAAGGGCCGCCAGCACCTGCTCCGGCGTCAGGGCCGGCTCGCGGGCGGCGTTGCGGGTTCCGCGGGCGATCTTGGCGGCGATCAGGTCGGGGTGGCCCGGCAGGTCGGCGTCGACCCCGGCGTCGACCACGCGGACCCGGACGCCCGAGGCCCTGGCGAAGGCGCTGACGCTGGAACGGCCCGACAGGAACAGCCCGACCATGGCGGCCGTGACGCTGGACGGGTAGGCCGAGACGCCCTCCTGGGTCAGGCCATGGTCGCCGGCGAACACATAGAGATCGGTGCGGCCGATGCGCGGGTCCGGACGGTTCTGGATCAGGCCGATCCGCACCGCCAGGTCCTCGATCCGCCCCAGCGATCCGGGCGGCTTGGCCTTGCCGTCCAGCAGGGCCCGCAGCGCCGGCTCGAGGGCGGCGTCGGTCGGCGTGATGGCGGCGATGAGGGCGGGCAGCGTGGTCATGGCGGGATCCTGGATAGACGAGGCGGGGTCATCGGGCGAGCACGACGATCAGGCCGACCGCCAGCGGGATCAGCCAGAGCAGCAGGCAGGCCCGGCGGTAGACGGCCAGGCCGCGCGCGAGGTCGGCGGGGGTGGGGCGGGTTCCGTCACCGAAGGTCGGCCGGGCTGTCGGGACGCCGTCATAGGCCGCGTCGCCGCCCAGCTGGACGCCCAGGGCGCCGGCCATGGCGGCTTCGGGCCAGCCGGCGTTGGGCGAGGCGTGGCGATGGGCGTCGCGGGCCATCGTCCGCCATCCGCTGGCCCGGTTTCCGGCGCCGGCCAGGGCGATCAGCCCGCCGGCCAGCCTGGCGGGGACCAGGTTCATCAGGTCGTCGGCGCGCGCCGCCGCCCAGCCGAACATCCGCCAGCGCTCTTCCTTGTGGCCGACCAGGCTGTCGGCGGTGTTGACGCTCTTGTAGACGAACAGGCCGGGCAGGCCGCCGACCAGCAGCCAGAAGGCCGGGGCGACGACGCCGTCGTTGAAGCTTTCGGCCAGGCTCTCGAGGGCCGCGGCGGCCACGCCGTCGGCGTCGAGCAGGGCGGTGTCGCGGCCGACGATCATCGCCACCGCCGTGCGGGCGGCCAGCAGGTCGCCGGCCTGCAGCGGCGCCAGGACGGCCGTGACATGGTCGTGCAGGCTGCGCTGGGCCAGGCCGGTCGTGGCGATCAGGGCCAGGAGCGTCTGCGCGGCCAGGCTGGAGCCGGCCAGGCCCTGCGCCGCCGCGCCCAGCGCGACGGAAGCGGCGGCCAGCAGCACGACCAGGACCACGCCCAGCAGCCTGCGCCGTCGGTCGGACGCCGCCGCCCGGTTCCAGCGCCGCTCCAGCCCCTCGATCAGCGCCGCGGGCCAGGCCACCGGATGTCCCGCCAGGCGGTTCAGCGCCGGCGGATAGCCCAGGATCGCCTCGAGCCCCAGGGCCAGGGCGACGACCCAGGCCCAGGGCGCCGCCTCAGCCATCCACGCGCCCGATCAGCTCGATCAGCGGACCCCAGGCCCCGGAGACAATGGCGGCCTTCACGCCATAGGCCCGCTCCAGGACGGCGGGCGTCAGGGCCTCCAGCGGCGCGGCGTCGGCGATCAGGGCGCCGTCCCGCAGCACCAGCACCCGGTCGGCCAGGCGCAGGGCCACGCCCAGGTCGTGCAAGGTCATGACCACGCCGTGGCCGCATTCGCCCGCGAAGGC
>Ga0209758_1001187_pt1 | contig 32935 bp, 28 predicted proteins | sample AraplaMF_Col_mMF_FD_184258 | JGI IMG/M metagenome (GOLD analysis project Ga0209758, IMG submission 184258) | Arabidopsis root microbial communities from the University of North Carolina, USA - plate scrape MF_Col_mMF (SPAdes) (version 2) | ecosystem: Host-associated > Plants > Roots > Endosphere... | reverse complement strand
GAAACCGAGTTCGATAAAGCCGACCCCGAGCTGCTCCTTGAGAAACGGGAACAGCATCGGCAGCACCAACATGTGAAAATGACTGACCCAATGGGCGGTCGAAATCGCGGCCAAGGTGCGCAGCGCTGCGTCCGAACGTGACTGATTGGCGCCTGCCAGGATGTCGGCCATTCCAAGTTTCCGTCCCAAATCATCGCCTTAGCCTCGAAAGGCGCGGTGAAACTATCCGCCCGACGGGTTATTTGTCTATGAACAGCTGTGCATGACAGCCCCCGCGGATGGTGGCGGATCCGGATATTCCAAGCATGATTCAAGCTCGATCGGCCTCAAGACGCCTTCGCGTGCTGTTGTCGGAAGGGGCCAGCACGTCGGCGCGGGAGGCGATGACGGTGCTGGGGCTCGCGGGGCATTCGGTCGATGTCTGCGATCCAGATGCGCATTGCCTGGCAAGGTTCTCGCGTTTCGTCAGCAGGTTTCACCGTTGTCCGGGGCTCGCGCGGAATCCAGCCGCGTTCCTGAGGTTCATCGAGAATCTTCTCGCGACAGAGCGGTTCGATGTGCTGCTGCCGATCCACGAACAGGGATTCCTGCTATCGCGGGTGCCACTGCGAATAGCCGCCAATGTCGGGATCGCGCTGCCGGACTTTTCGGATTATCGCACCGCGCACAGCAAGCTTGGCTTCAGCCGCCTGCTGGATGAGCTGGCGCTGCCGCAGCCGGTCACCCATGTTGCGAGGTCGGACGCCGAACTGCGTGCCGCCGTCCGCTTTCCCTGCATGATCAAGACCCCTATCGGCACTGCAAGCCGCGGCGTCTGGCTGGTGCGCGACGCAATTGCTTTGACGCAAGCCCTTGAGGAACTGAATGCGAAGGAGGGCCTCGCGGACGGGGTGTTGGTGCAGGATTTCGTCGCCGGCGCGACCGAAAAGGCCCAGGCGGTATTTTGCCGGGGCAAGTTGCTCGGCTTTCATGCCTTCAGACAGATCGCCGCCGGAGCCGGCGGCGGCGATGCGCGCAAGGAAAGCGTGCGGCGACCGAACGTGCGCGCTCATGTTGCCAGGATCGGAAAACATCTGCGCTGGCATGGCGCATTGTCGGTCGATTACATCCTGCCGCCCGCCGAGGCCATGCCGCTCTATATCGACTGCAATCCGCGGCTGGTCGAACCGATGAGCGCCTATCTGGCGGGTGTCGACCTGGTCGACCTGCTGTTGCGGATCTCGCTGGGAGAGACACCGGCCGCCGCGCCGGACAGCCGCGCCGGCGTGCGGACGCATCTCGCCATGCAGGCGCTGTTGGGATGCGCGCTGCGCGGCGGCAGGCGGCGCGACGTCGTGCGCGAATCGATCGAATTGCTCGCAGGGCGAGGCGTCTATGCCGACAGTGTCGAGGAATTGACCCCGGTTCGCGTCGATTGGCTGAGCGCGGTGCCGCTGGTGATGACGGCAATTCTTCTGACCGTCGCACCGCGGCTGGCGAAATCGCTGGCGACGGGCGGCTGGGGGGCCCATCTGGTCGATGCCCGCAGCGCCCGGCTCATCGGAGACGACAAGTTTGCCTGACGCGGCGCTCGATCCCGGCAGACATCGCTGCCGGGTTACAATCCCTGTTGCTCGTCGTCGCGGTCGCGTTTGGGCGTTGCAATGTCACCGTCTTCGATTTCCTCGTCGTCGTTGGCGCTGGGCGGCGGTTTCCTCGCCTTGTCATCAGCCTTGACAGGAGCCTTGTTGGTCTGGCCATCCGCGTCTTTCGACTTGCCGCCGCCACTCATGGTTTCCAGTCCTTTGTTCGAATGGGCGAATTCGATCGCCACTTGACTTCCGCAGGCATCATCAGTGGTGAGCATATTTTGACCTCAATCTGATCGCCATTGGCGGACATCATAGCGCGGGCCGCACATTCCGCTGTGCCTTTTTTCGCCGATATGTGTAAAGGGAGGCAGAGCCTGATCGGGGCCTGTAATTGATTCCCTCGCTTATCCAACCTGGAGTAACAATGAAAAAGCCGAAGATCGACGCCGACGAACCGCAGGCCCGCAAGGTCATTCGCGCCGACAAGGCGCCGACCGAAGGCTATTCGCTGGTGGTCGACGGCCACTTCAAGTCGCATCACGCCACCGTCGAAGCCGCTGAAGAAGCCGGCATGGCCCTGAAGAACAAATACCAGATGCTTCAGGTGCAGGTGTACGATGCTGTCACGAAGACGCGAACGATGATCGAATGGCCGGCGCCTGCTTCTTGACGAGGGTCGCTGTCGGCTCGGTGTCCGGCCGCGTTTCGGTGTTCAGGTGCGACGTCCGCCGCTCTGTTGACTAGCCAGCCATTCTGCCAGGGCCGGCGACTTCTCGGCCGACTTCTTCCCGGATTTGGCGCCGGCCTTCTTCTTGCCGGCCGGGGCTGGACGCGAAGGCTCGGCGGCTTCGCGCGCCAGCCGCAAGGCCTTCAGTCTGGCCATGTTGTCGAGCATAGCTTTTGACGCGGCGTCGCGATCGGCCTTGCCGGTCCTGGCGTCGTTGGTTGCTCTTGCCGCCTTGTTGGCGCGCGCGTCGGCGCGGTCGCGGTCGTCGTCTGTCATGTCGCTTTTTTCGTTGTCTTCGATTTCGGCTTGATTGCGGCGGGCTGGTTGCGGTCGGCGGCTTCCTTGGCCAGTCGGATGGCGCGAAGGTTCGCGGTCCTCTTGCGGATCGCGATGTCCGCGGCCGCGATCTCGGCCATCGCCTGGATACCTTCGGCCTGTTGCGCCAGCTTTCGGCTCTGCCGGATTTCTTTCAACTCAGCGGCAGTCTTTGGTTCGCTGTCCATGATTGCCTCGGGTTGTGGATCGGGAACAAGACACGACAGGCCAGACCATGGCCGTCGTATTCCTGTACGAAATAGTGCTTGCGGGGCCGGTATTCAAGGCGAACGCCGCCCGCGACTAGCGTTCTGGTTGCGACGGCGTAGATCCGCCAAGCCCGGTTTGCCGCTCTGCGTCGTCTTGCGACCACGTCCATCCTTGCAGATATAGAGGCGGGCGGCAGGTGGGCCATCTTGCAAACAGGGATGTTGACATGGCTGAGTATGTCGTGGAATTCGGCAAGGACGGCCGGCCGGTCGAGCCGGATGGCCGTCTGGATGCGGCGGCGTTTCACCGCAATCACCAGCCGATCTGGACGGTGCTCGAGCCGTTCCTGCGCGGCAAGTCCGGCGACGTCCTCGAAGCCGGCAGCGGGACCGGCCAGCATGTGGTGGATTTCGCTTCCCGCAGCCCGCAGATCGTCTGGTGGCCGAGCGATTTCAACGATCAGCATCTGACAAGCATCGCTGCCTGGCAACGGCATACGCAACGGCCCAATGTCCGCGAGCCGATGCGGATCGATCTTGGCGATCCCGATTGGTGCCCCCGGATGCATGACGGTAGCGGGCCCAAGAAATTACTGGCGGTGTTCTGCGCCAACGTCATTCATATCGCGCCGTGGGCCGTGGCCGAGGGGCTGTTCGCCGGAGCTTCGAAATATCTGCGGCCGGACGGCCGGCTGTTTCTGTACGGCCCCTTCAAGCGGGATGGCAAGCATACTGCGCTCAGCAATGCGGTGTTCGACACCAGCCTTCGCAACGGCAATCCCGAATGGGGCGTGCGTGACGTCGGAGACGTCGAGCGGCTGGCCGAAGCGGTCGGCCTCATGCTGGTCGATGTTACCGAGATGCCTGCCAACAACCTCATTCTGGCGTTTGCCCGCGGCTGAAGCGCGCTGCCGCATGGCCCGCGCCCGTTTGCGTGTGTTGCCTGGTGAATTGGCCCCGGTCATATTGCGCCGAAATGATGGCGCCCGATTCTGCATCGGGCTGCGGGGATGGATGCGCCGATGATCGACGTGACGATAACCGACGAGCTTTCCGATGACGCGCGGGCGCGATCCAATGTGATGCGTCTTGCCGCGGCGCAGGCGCTGTCGGGAGCCAACTCCGCGGTGATCTTCGCCACCGGCTCGATCGTCGGGGCCTCGCTGGCGCCGGATGTTTCCCTCGCGACCCTGCCGATCTCGATTTATGTGGTCGGGCTGGCAGCCGGTACCTTGCCGACCGGGGCGATTTCGCGCCGCTATGGACGGCGCATGGCGTTCATCATCGGCACCGGCTGCGGCGTGCTGACCGGGGTGCTTGCGGCCATCGCCATTCTGCGCGGCTCCTTCGCCTTGTTTTGTTGGGCCACGTTCCTCGGCGGACTGTACGCCTCGGTATCGCAGTCCTATCGCTTCGCCGCCGCCGACGGCGCCAGCGTCGCCTATCGCCCGAAGGCGGTGTCATGGGTGATGGCCGGCGGAGTTTTCGCCGGCGTGCTCGGGCCGCAGCTCGTGCAATGGACGATGGATGTCTGGCCGCCCTATCTGTTCGCCTGCAGCTTTGCGGCACAGGCGGTGGTGGCGCTGATTGCGATGGCGGTACTGGCCGGCGTCGATGCGCCGAGGCCGGACGTGGCGGATTTTCATTCGGGGCGACCGTTGTTTCAGATCGCGCGTCAGCCGCGATTTATCGCTGCAGCAATCTGCGGCGTCGTCGCCTATCCGATGATGAACCTGGTGATGACCTCGGCGCCGCTGGCGATGAAGTTGTGCGGGCTGAGCCTGAGTGATTCGAACTTCGGCCTGCAGTGGCACATTGTGGCGATGTATGCGCCGAGCTTCGTCACCGGTTCGCTGATCGCGCGGTTCGGTGCGCCGCGGATCGTGGCGGTCGGGCTGGTGCTGGAGGCCGTCGCTGCCATGATTGGCCTCTCGGGTCTTACCGCGCTGCACTTCTGGGCCGTGCTGGTGGTGCTTGGGCTGGGCTGGAATTTCAGCTTCATCGGCGCCTCCGCACTGGTGCTGGAGACCCATCTGCCGCAGGAGCGCAACAAGGTGCAGGCCTTCAACGATTTCCTGGTATTCGGGATGATGGCCCTTGGGTCGTTCGCGTCGGGACAGTTGCTGGCGAATTACGGCTGGTCCGCCGTGAACCTTGTGGTGTTTCCGCCGGTCCTGCTCGGGCTCGCCGTGCTCGGGTTTGCGGCATTCGCCAAACGCCGGACCCTTGCCACAACCGATATCGCGGTCTCCTGAGCCCCGATCGGCACTACGCGTCGCTGGCCTCGAAACGATCGCGCGGCCAGGCAATCTGCACCACCGCGCCGTGGTCGGGAAATGTCCGGTTGGTAAAGGACACCTTGGCGCCGGTGCGTTCCAGCAGGGTTCGCGCGATGAAGACTCCGAGACCGAGCCCGCTATGCTCGCCCGGCGCCTCGTCGGCACTGCGCCGTCGCGACAGATAAGGCTCGCCGATCCGTTTCAGCATGTCGGGCGCGATGCCCGGCCCGTCGTCGGAAATCACGATTTCGACGGTGTCGGTGTTCCACCACGCATTGACCTCGACGGTTTCTCGCGCGAAATCGACGGCGTTTTCCAGGATGTTGCCGACGCCATAGAGGACCGCCGGATTGCGCGTGCCGACCGGCTCGCTGACGCCGGCGACCGCGATTCGCACCTTGATGGCGATGCCAAAATCCCGGTGCGGCGCCACCGCTTCCTCGATCAGGGTGGAGAGCGGCATGCGGTCGAACGGCGCGCCGGTCGAGGACAGCTGGGTGATCTTGCCGAGGATATCCCGGCAGCGTTGCGCCTGTTCGCGCAGGGTCTTGAGATCGTCGGCGAATGGACTGCCCTCGGGCGTGGTCTTTTCCAGTTCGCGTGAAATCAGAAAGATCGTCGACAGTGGTGTGCCGAGTTCGTGCGCGGCAGCGGCGGCCAGGCCGTCCAGCTGGGTCAGATGCTGCTCCCGGGTCAGCACAAGTTCGGTCGCGGCCAGCGCATCGGAGAGCTTGCGGGCTTCCTCGGTGACCTGGAACGCGTAGAGGCTGGTGACGCCGATCGCCAGCAGGATCGAGAGCCAGACGCCGAACAGGTAGATCGGCGGCAGCACCAGCGGATCGTCGCCGTCCCATGGCAGCGGCATGTGGAAGAAGACCAGCACCGTGGCGCAGGCCGCCGCGAACACGCCGAGCGCAATGGTCAGGCGGGTGGGCAGGGCGGTCGCGGAAATCAGCACCGGGGCCAGAAACAGGAATGAAAACGGATTCTGCAGCCCGCCGGTGAGGAACAGCAGCCCCGCCAGTTCCGCGATGTTGAGCGCGAGCAGCCCGGCCGCATAGGCGGGTTCCAGCCGCTGCATCGGATCGAAGGCCATCTGCAGCACGAGATTGAGCAGGGCGGAGAGGGCGATGATGGCGACGCAGGGTACGATCGGCAGGTCGTATTCGAGGCCCTGCACCACGATGAAGATGGCGGCGAGCTGGCCCAGCACCGCCAGCCAGCGCAGCCGCAAAATGGTGTCCAGCCGGACATAACGGCGCGGGTGGCGAAAATCGGAGGCGGCGACATCGGTCATATCGTGACTTTAGCCGTGCAACGCGATGATCACAAATTGGCCAGAACCCGCAGCCCGTACCGCTCCACCACCTTGCGCTTGCCGCCGCGATGGCTCAATGAACGGCCGGCATGACGACCGACAACCCACCATCGCCCACGGCGGCGATCGAGGTCGAGCACCTCGTCAAGACCTACAAGACCACCCGCGCGGTGGACGATGTGTCGTTTCGCATCGCGCGCGGCAGCATCACCGGGCTGCTTGGCGGCAACGGCGCCGGCAAGACCACGACCATCGCCATGATCATGGGACTGGTGCTGCCGACCTCGGGCCGGGTCCGGGTGCTCGGCGCCGAGATGCCGGGTCAAAGCGCGCAGGTGCTCGGCCGGATGAATTTCGAGAGCCCCTATGTCGACATGCCGATGCGGCTCACCGTGCGGCAGAATCTCACCGTGTTCGGCCGGCTCTATGCCGTGCGGAATTTGCGCGAGCGCATCGAGACGCTGGCCGCCGATCTTGACCTCAAGGAGTTTCTCGACCGCGCCAACGGCAAGCTGTCGGCCGGACAGAAGACCCGCGTCGCCCTGGCCAAGGCGCTGATCAACCAGCCGGAGCTGCTGCTGCTCGACGAGCCGACCGCCTCGCTCGATCCGGACACTGCGGACTGGATCCGGCAGCACCTCGAAAACTACCGAAAGACCCATGGCGCCACCATCCTTTTGGCCTCGCACAACATGCTGGAGGTGGAGCGGCTGTGCGACCGCGTCATCATCATGAAGCGCGGCCGGATCGAGGATGACGACAGCCCCGACGGCATCATGCAGCGTTATAACCGGGCGACGCTGGAGGAAGTGTTTCTCGACGTCGCGCGGGGCCGTGGCCAGGAAAGTTCAGGAGAGTTGCAGACGAACGCACCAGCGACCTCCCGGGAGAGCGCATCATGAGTGGTGTCGTCGACATCCACCGCGGCATCGGCTGGCATCGCATCGGCGCGATGATCCTGCGCTACTGGTACCTTCTGATCTCGTCGTGGCCCCGGCTCCTGGAACTGGTGTACTGGCCGGCGCTGCAGATCGTGACCTGGGGTTTTCTGCAGAGCTACATCTCGCAGAATGCCGGGTTCTTTGCCCGCGCTGGCGGCACGTTCGTCGGCGCGATCATCCTGTGGGACATCTTGTTTCGCGGCCAGCTCGGCTTTTCGATCTCGTTTCTGGAAGAGATGTGGGCGCGCAATCTCGGCAACCTGATGATGAGCCCGCTCAAGCCGATCGAGTTCCTGATTTCGCTGATGGTGATGAGCCTGATCCGGCTGGCGATCGGGGTCATTCCGATGACGCTGCTGGCCGTGATCTTCTTTGATTTCAATCTCTATGGCCTCGGCCTGCCGCTGATCGCGTTCTTCTGCAATCTGATCTTCACCAGCTGGTCGCTGGGTATTCTCGTCTCCGGGCTGGTGCTGCGCAACGGGCTGGGCGCCGAGAGCATCGTCTGGACGCTGATGTTCGGGATTCTGCCGCTGGCCTGTGTCTATTACCCGGTGACGGTATTGCCGCACTGGCTGCAGATCGTCGCCTGGTGCCTGCCGCCGACCTACGTGTTCGAAGGCATGCGGGCGCTGCTGAGCGATCAGGTGTTTCGTACCGATCTGATGGTCCAGGCCCTGCTGATCAATGCGGTGCTGTTTGCCGCTTCATTTGCGATCTTCCTGGCGCTGCTGCGCAGCGCGCGCCGCCATGGCTCGCTGATTTCGGGCGGCGAATAGGTGATTCTACCGGGTTTCCCGGGCGTTAACTCTGCGCACAACTGCCCCTCTGCATATTGACGCTTTGTTACGCAATAGCCACATATCTTGGGGTCTGAAACGTGATTGAGGAACAGCATGCCGATCGGTGAATTTGGCCGGCCGCCGGAGCTTCCGACGGAAGTCAGCCCGGCGATGACGACGCCGATGTACTGGATGTACGAGATGGCGAAGGCGTCACTCAATCCGGCTCGCGCGGTGACCGACGCCACCAAGATCCTGTTTCAGAATCCGCTCAATCCGTGGTCGCACACCGAGTTCGGCAAGTCCGTCGCGGCCGGCTGCGAATTGTTCGAACGCACGACACGCCGCTACGGCAAGCCGGAATGGGGCCTGAACGATACCGAGGTCAACGGCATACGTACGCCGGTCGAGATCCGCTCGGTGTGGGAAAAGCCGTTCTGCCGGCTGCTGTATTTCGAACGCAAGCTGACTCGGCCGCTGCGCGCGCCGCAGCCGCGCGTGCTGATCGTGGCGCCGATGTCCGGGCATTACGCCACCCTGCTGCGCGGCACGGTCGAGGCATTCCTGCCGACCCACGACGTCTACATCACCGACTGGTCCGACGCCCGCCAGGTGCCGTTGTCCGAAGGCCGCTTCGACCTCGATGACTATGTCGACTATCTCATCGAGATGCTGCACGACCTCGGTGGCAACATGCACGTGGTGGCGGTCTGCCAGCCCTCGGTGCCGGTGGTTGCCGCGGTTTCGGTGATGGAAGCCGCCAATGACCCGTTCGTGCCGTTGTCGATGACGCTGATGGGTGGTCCGATCGATACGCGGCGCAACCCGACCGCGGTCAACAATCTTGCCGCCGAGAAGGGCATCGACTGGTTCCGCAATCACGTCATCACCAAGGTGCCGTTTCCGCATCCCGGCGTCATGCGCGACGTCTATCCGGGGTTCCTGCAGCTCAACGGCTTCATCAGCATGAACTTCGACCGCCACATGGATGCGCACAAGGCGCTGTTCAAGAACCTGGTCAAGGGCGACGGCGACCTGGTCGACAAGCATCGCGACTTCTACGACGAGTATCTGGCGGTGATGGATCTCACTGCGGAGTACTATCTGCAGACGGTCGACACGGTTTTCGTCAGACACGCCCTGCCGAAAGGCGAAATGACCCATCGCGGCCGGCTTGTCGACCCGTCAAAGGTCAGGCGCGTCGCGCTGATGACGGTCGAAGGCGAGAACGACGACATCTCCGGCCTCGGCCAGACCGAAGCAACCCACGACCTGTGCAGCGCGATTCCGCAGAATCGACGTGTGCATTACGTGCAAAAGGGCGTCGGTCACTATGGCGTGTTCAACGGTTCGCGCTTTAGATCCGAGATCGTGCCGCGCATTTCCGATTTCATGGTCTCTGCAGCGAGCACGAAGGCTGCAATGGCGACCGCCGCTGAATAAGAGTTCCGCACGTCGATGCATTGATCGTCACGTGAATGAAGTCGTTGGTCGCGATTTCAATTCGATGCCTTCGCGATTCGGACGGCGGCTGCTGTAAGCCCCTGAAACAACCCACGGAAACGCCAATTCAGGGCCTCCTCAAGTTATGATTTTTAATTCATTTCTTGAGCGCAAGATCTGACGCGTAATTCCGGTTCCGGGGCACATCTTGTAGGGGACGCACTGCCGGTTCCCCCTTTATATTGGGCAAATGATTTGTTTTTGCACCGATCCGTTCCAATGGCGGCGGTTATGGCAGAATCCGGGCGATCTTCTTACCCCCGGACCAGCAGACATGGCCTTTCGCGCGCTTCTTTATCGGCGGCCAGCCGAACCTTCGACTCTTGCCGTGAAGCACGGCTCGCAAATCTTCTCCGTTCGCTTGCGCCGGCACAGGCGCGCGCGCCGTTACACCCTTCGGATCCATCCGAGCGATCGTGAAGCGATCCTCACCATGCCGCCGCGCGGCACCATCGCCGACGCCAAGGAGTTCGCGCAGCGTCACGGCGGCTGGATCGCGGCGCGTCTTGGCCGGTTGCCGAAGGCGGCGCCATTTCAGGCCGGCACCGTGGTGCCCTTGCGGGGCGTTCCCCATCGCATCGTGCATCGTGCCGGTGAACGCGGCGTGGTGTGGACCGAGGTCCGGGAGAGTGGCGACAAGATTCTCTGCGTTGCCGGCGGCGCCGAACACGTCGACCGTCGGGTGCATGATTTCCTCAAGCGTGAAGCGCGGCGCGACCTGCAGAAGGCATCGCAGCACTACGCCGAGGCGCTGAGTGTCAAGGTCAAGCGGATCTCGATCCGCGATCAGTCGAGCCGCTGGGGTTCCTGCACCTCGGCCGGATCGCTGTCGTTCTCCTGGCGTCTCATTCTGGCGCCGCCCTACGTGCTGGACTACCTTGCGGCCCACGAAGTGGCCCATCTCGTCGAGATGAACCATTCGGCGCGATTCTGGCGCGTGGTGGGGCGTGTCTGCGGCAATGTGGAGCGCGCCAAGCTCTGGCTCGATACCTGCGGCAACGATCTGCATCGCTACGGCATTCAGGACTGAGCCCTGCTCGCGTGCCTTGGTGCGCGGGTGGCTTGCTCAGCGACCGAACAATCGATCCATCAGCCAGCCGTCAAGCCCCGCCGCCGCCTCCGGGCGCACCGCCGTGCGAGTCGGCGCCGGCCGGCCGGCGCTCGCGGGGGTCATCGGCGCCGGAACGTTGGCCGGTGGCTCCGGCTGCGCGTTGGCCTGAACGATGTTTCCGAAGCCACTCTGACGCGAATTCGGCAACGCCGCCACCGGCACGCCCTGGTGCGCGCTGCGCATGAAGCGGGTCCAGACCTCGACCGGCAGGCCGCCGCCGGTCGCCTTCTTGGTCGGCGAATTGTCGTCATTACCGAGCCAGACCCCGGTCACCAGCTGCGCTGTGTAGCCGATGAACCAGGCGTCACGGAAATCCTGGCTGGTACCGGTCTTGCCGGCCGCCATCCAGCCGGGAATCTCCGCCTTGCGCGCGGTGCCGCTGAGCAGCGTCTCCTGCATCATGGTGTTCATCATCGCCACGCTGCGCGGATCGATCACCGGGCTGAGCTGATCCGGCTGCCGTGCATACAGGACCTTGTTGCCTTCCACGGTGCGGATCTTGTTGACCACATGCGGCGACACGCCGAGGCCGCCATTGGCAAAGGGTGCATAGGCGCCGACCAGTTCGGTGAGCGAGACTTCGGAGGTGCCGAGCGCGATCGAGGCATTGGCGTCGAGTTTCGATGAAATGCCGAGCCGGTGCGCGGTGCGCACCACGTTCTTGGCGCCGACCTCGAGGCCGAGCCGTACCGCCACGGTGTTGAGCGACATCGCCAGCGCCTGGGTCAGCGTGACCGCGCCGAAATACTCGTGGGTGTAGTTCTCCGGCTTCCAGCCTTTGACGTCGAGCGGCGCGTCCTGGCGGACGGTGTCCGGCGTCAGCCCGGCCTCGATCGCGGTGAGATAGACGAACGGCTTGAACGCCGAGCCGGGCTGGCGCTTGGCGGTCACCGCGCGGTTGTACTGGCTTTCGGCATAATTGCGGCCGCCGATCATGGCGCGCACCGAGCCATCCGGCGTCATCGCCACCAAGGCGCCCTGCGTCACGTTGAACTTGACGCTCTTGGCGGCGAGTTCGTCGATCACGGCGATTTCGGCCACGCTCTGCAGTTTCGGATCGATCGAGGTCTCGACCACGATGCTCTGCTCGATCTGGCCGACCAGGTCGTCGAGCACCTCGCCGATCCAGTCCGCGACATAGTTGATGGTGCCGGCGCCGACCGCCTTCACCGCATAAGACGGCTTGGTGATCGCCGCCTGCGCCTGCGCGTCGCTGATGAACTTGGCGTCCGCCATCGCCGCGAGCACGATCTTGGCGCGGGCCTCGGCGCCTTCGGGGTTGCGGTTCGGCGCCAGCCGCGATGGCGATTTCACCAGCCCCGCCAGCATCGCCGCTTCCGCAACGGTGACGCTCCGCGCGGGTTTGCCGAAATAGCGCTGCGCCGCCGCCTCTATGCCGTAGGCGCCGGAGCCGAAATAGACCCGGTTGAGGTAGAGTTCGAGAATCTCGGCCTTGGAATGCCTGCGCTCCAGCCACAGCGCCAGTTCGACCTCCTGCAGCTTGCGCGTCATGGTCCGCTCCTGGGTCAGGAACAGGTTCTTGGCGAGCTGCTGGGTCAGGGTCGAGCCGCCCTGCGATACCCCGCGATGCAGCAGGTTGGTGACGGCGGCGCGGGCAATGCCCACGGGGTCGACGCCGTAATGCGAATAGAACCGGCGGTCTTCAATGGCGATGAAGGCATTCGGCAGATAGGGCGGCAGGTCCTTCAGCGACACGTTGGTGCCCGGCATTTCACCTCGCGTCGCCAGCACGCTGCCATCCATGCCGACGATCTGGATGGTCGGCGGCCGCTTCGGAATCTCCAGCGATTGGATCGGCGGCAGATGGGCGCCGACCCAGACAACGACGCCGACCACCGCGATCCCGGCCCACAGGCCGAGCACCGCGCCCCAGTAGAACAGCCGCGCCACGCCGCGCCGCGCGGCACCCTTGGACCGTACCTTGCTGCTCTTGCGCTCCGGCCGCGGCTTGCGTTCGCGTGGCGGCTCGTCGCCGCCGTCGGTCTCGGTGCGTTTGGTGACGGATTTCTTCTTCGGCTTGTCGTCTTCGGCCGGCGCGATGCGGTCGAGCGGGTTGAGGCGCAGCTCCGACATCGCGGCGGCGAGCCCGAACTTCGGCTCCTTGCGTCCGCCGCCTTTTTTCTTGCCCCACGCCATACGCAACACGCCCGGTCCACCGATGCGGGACCTTAAGCCGGCGCGGTTTAAAGGCGTCTTAAGCGACGATTAAGGCTGTGGTTCCGGATCAGGCGGAAGTGCCTGATCCGGAAGGCTTTCAACTTGTCTTAACCCTGATGGCAGCTTCTGGCGCGCCGCCGGGCCGCTCACCCGTTGGCATCGTCCTCGATGATCGGGCCGAACGATTCCCAGCGCTCGCCGTTGAACCGCATCATCTGCAGCTGCTTGTTGACGCGATAGTCGGTCGGCGAGGTCGAGCCGACGATGCCGGGCAGCGACAGATCGAGCTGGACGCCCTTGAGCGAGGTCGCCTGTTTCATGACGTTGTCGCGGGTGAGATCGTCGCCGCAGCGCTTGAGCACTTCGACCAGGAGCTGGCTGGTCGAGTAGCCGTAGGTATTGAACAGTGAATCCTTGTCGCCGTCGGGATAGTATTTCGCCATGAAGGCGAGATACTTCTTCATTCCGGCGTCGTCCTTCCAGGTCGGATCCGCCGGATCCTTGCCATAGATGGTGCTGATGACGCCTTTGGAGTTTTCCAGGCCCGCGGGCTGCATCACCGCGCCGACCGACACCGAATTGATGTCGAGGATGTGCACCGGCTTCCAGCCGAGATCGGCGATCTTCTTGATGGCCTGCGCCGCGAATTTCGGCGTTGAGGCATCGAACACCAGGTCGGCGCCGACCGTCTTCAGTTTGACGATCTGCGAATCGATGGTCGGATCGGACGTTTCGTACGAAGTTTCGGCCACGATCATCGTGGCCGCCTTGTCACCCAGGCCGGCTTTCAGGCCGGTCACATAATCCCGGCCGAGGTCGTCGTTCTGGTAGAGGATGCCGATCTTGGCATTGGGATGGTTGGCCAGAATATAGCGCGCATAGATCCGGCCTTCGCTCTGGTAGTTGGGATTGAAGCCCATGGTCCAGGGAAAGTTCTTCGGGTCGGTGAATTTCGAAGCGCCGGTGGCGGCGAACAGCTGCGGCACCTTCTTGCTGTTGAGATATTTCTGGACGGCGGCGTTGCCCGGCGTGCCGACGATCTGGAAGGTCAGCAGCACCTCGTCGCTCTCCACCAGCTTGCGCACCTGCTCCACCGTTTTCGGCGGGCTGTAGGCGTCGTCATACTGAATCAGGTTGATCTTGCGGCCGTTCACGCCGCCTGCGTCGTTGACCATCTTGGCGTAGGCGGCCTGGGTCTTGGCGATGCTGGCATAGGCGGAGGCCGGGCCGCTGAACGGCGCGGTCTGGCCGACCTTGATCTCGGTGTCGGAGGCGCCGCTGTCGTATTTCTTCTGCGCGAAAGCCGACGATGTCGACAGCGCCAGCGTCAGCGCCGACGCCGCGAGCAGATTCCAGGTGCCGTGTTTCATGATGTTCCTTCCCTGATGCCGGTAATGGGCTCGACGATTATCGTCGTCGTTGCAGGGAGTGTGGATCACCACTTTTACGAAGGCAATGGCGAGGAAACAGTTTCAGATCAAGGTTATTCCGTGCCGCGCAATGTTACGCCAGCCAGAGCATGATCAGCGCCAGCGCGGCCGGCGCCGCCTGCACGAACAGGATCTTGCGGCTGACGGTCGCGGCGCCATAGGCGCCGGCGACGATCACGCAGAGCAGAAAGAACACCTTGATCTGGAAACCGAAGCCGGGCGTCGGATGAAACAGTCCCCAGATCAGACCGGCGGCGAGGAAGCCGTTATAGAGCCCTTGATTGGCGGCAAGCACCGCGGAATCGGTGGCCTTGTCGAGCGATTGCCCGAATGTCTTGAGACCGAGCGGCTTGGTCCAGAGAAACATCTCCAGTGTCAGGAAATAGATGTGCAGCAGGGCCACCAGCGCCACCAGGACGTTCGCGATCCAATTCATGGTTTTCCCCCAATACCCGGCCAAGCCGGTTCCAGCCTAGCACGCCGCGGGCGGAGGCGTCCGAAACTTCGAGGCGCAATTTTAAAGGCTGTTTGCCCTGACATGACGATGTCCGAAAACCGCGAGACAAGCCGGCCGCGGCGGGCGATGATCGGGTCATGGATATGGACCGCACCGCCTGCTACCGCGCGATATCGACCCGCGACGCCCGCTTCGACGGCCGGCTGTTCGTCGGCGTCAGCACCACCGGGATCTATTGCCGTCCGATCTGTCCGGCGCGCACGCCGAAATTCGAGAACGTCTCGTTCTATCCGTCCGCGGCGGCAGCGCAGGAGGCCGGTTTCCGTCCGTGCCTGCGCTGCCGGCCGGAAACCTCGCCGGCGCTGGCGTTCTGGCGCGGCACCTCCAACACCGTGTCGCGCGCGCTGGCGCTGATCGAGGCCGGCGGTCTTGACGAAGCCGATGTCGATGGTCTTGCCGAGCGGCTCGGAGTCGGGGCGCGGCAACTGCGCCGGCTGTTTCGTCAGCATGTCGGCGCGTCGCCGATCGCGGTGGCGCAGACCCGCCGGGTGCTGCTTGCCAAGCAGCTGATTCACGAGACCACGCTGCCGATGGCCGAGGTCGCATTGGCCTCCGGGTTCAACAGCGTGCGCCGTTTCAACGAGACATTCGCGCATCTGTTCGGACGCGCGCCGGCCTCGTTGCGGCGGATCCGCGAGCGCGGCAAGCGCGACGCCGGCGCGCTGTCGGTGCATCTGGCCTACCGGCCGCCTTATGACTGGGATGCCATGCTGGCGTTCCTGGCGCCGCGCGCGATCCCCGGCGTCGAGACCGTGACGGATAACCGCTACCGGCGCAGCATCGCGATTGGCGAGGCCAGCGGCGTGCTCTGCGTGGCGCCGGCCGACAGAAACCGGGTCACCGTGACGGTGCGCTTTCCCAACATGGCGGCATTGTCGACCATCATCGCGCGGGTGCGGCGGGTATTCGATCTGGCCGCCGATCCCGATACTATCGGCGCCCATCTGGCGCAGGATCCGGCGTTGGCGCCGCTGGTCAGGGCGCGGCCGGGCCTGCGCGTGCCCGGCGCGTGGGATGGATTCGAGCTCGCGGTGCGCGCCATCTTCGGCCAGCAGATCACGGTGCCGGCGGCGACCAGGCTGCTCGGCCGGCTGGTGGAGCTGCACGGCGTGGCGCTGCCCGAGGAGATGCGCGGCGTCGACGGCCTCACGCACGTCTTTCCATCGCCGGCGCGGATTGCCGGTATCGAACTTGGGCTCGGCATGCCGCGCGCCCGTGCGGCGGCCGTGACCTCGCTGGCCACCGCCCTCGTCGCCGATCCGGCGATCTTCAGTCCGGGTATCAGCCTCGATGGAGCGATTGCAAAACTGCGCGCGCTGCCGGGGATCGGCGAATGGACCGCGCAATACATTGCGATGCGCGAGTTGCGCGAGCCTGATGCCTTTCCGGCCGCGGATATCGGGTTGATTCGCGCGATGGCCGCACCCGACGGCCGCCGCCCGACGCCTCCGGAACTGTTGGCGCTGGCGGAACGATGGCGGCCGTGGCGCGCCTATGCAGCATTGCATCTGTGGGCCTCCGGAGCGGCGCATCCGGTTTCAGCCACGAAGGGTCGGCATGAGCGCGAAGCCGCCTGAAACATTTCAGCTCGACCGGTTCAAGACCCCGATCGGCACCGCGTTGCTGGTAACCGACGCGCAAGGCGTGTTGCGCGCGCTCGATTGGGACGATTACGAGGCACGGATGCGCGACCTGCTGCGATTGCAATATGGCGGGGCCGTTACGCTGCTGGACGGGCGCGCGCCGAAGCCGATCCGGGATGCCCTCGCCGGCTATTTTGCCGGCGACCTCGAGCGGCTCGGATCCATTCCATGCCGCTTCGGCGGCACGTCGTTTCAGCAGAGTGTCTGGACCGCGCTGCCGGCCGTCCCGGCCGGCACCACCATGAGCTACGGCGCGCTGGCGGCAAAGCTCGGCCTCCCGAAAGCGGTGCGTGCGGTCGGCCACGCCAATGGATCCAATCCGATCAGCGTCGTCATTCCCTGTCACCGCCTGATCGGCGCCAATGGCGCGCTCACCGGCTATGGCGGCGGTCTCGACCGCAAGCGCTGGCTTCTCAAGCATGAGGGCGTCGCGATCAAGTCGTAAGCGGGTGTCGTATGTCAGGTCCGGAAGCCGCCAGACCGTCGTCCATGATCCCGCTAGCGCTTCCTCACACACATGAGGAGACGAGCGATGACGGAAGCAGAGATTGCGGATTTCGTAACACGGTTTGCCGCGGCATGGGCGGCGCGGGACGGCGAGGCTTTCCTCGCGCTATGGCATCCCGACGGCCTGCTGCACACGCCGTTGGTCGGCAGGCCGGTGATGGGCAGCGAGCTTGCCCGCCTGCTCGAGGTGCAGACGGAAGCCGCGCCGGATTTCGTCTGGCAGTTGCTGGACTGGTCCTCGCGCGGCGACGTGGTGATCATCGAGTGGCAGACCACCCGCATCATCAACGGCGCGCGCTTCGACTGGCGCGGCGTCGACAAGTTCCGCCTCAAGGCGGGCAGGATCGCCGAGGAGCGCGTCTACACCGACACGGCGCCGCTGCGCGCGGCGCGCTCGGGAGTGGCGCTGGAGCCGATCACGCGGTTTTAGACCAAAGATCCGTTCCACACGTCGTCCCGGCCTCGAGCCGGGACCCATAACCCCTGGACTCGATGATAGCAGGAGGGCGGGCGCCCCATGGCAACAACGAAACGTCAGGGAGTCTGGGTCCCGGCGTTCGCCGGGACGACGCATTGATGTGTCTCATGCGTGCAGCCTACGGCGCACTGCGAATCCCGTCACGCTCTGCTTCTCCGATCAGGCGGGCGGCATCGTCCGCCAGCAGGAAGCGCTGGGCGACAAGCTCGCCAGCCGCCTTCCTGAACGCCGCGACATAAGCTTCCTTGCTGGCATAGCGTTCCTCGATCGAAGGCCGCGGATCACCCGTCGCCAGCCGTTCCTGCCTGGTCGGTGCAAACGGGATGAAGCTGCCGGACAGCGTGCAGAACCCGTCTTCGAAGTAGTTCTTGTTGAACAGATTCCAGCCGGTGTAGGTGCCGATCGGAACCGCAACGTAGACGTTGCGGATGCCGCCGAGATCGTTGCCGTCGGCATCGACCTGCGCGACCAGGTTGCCGTAACGCGCCGCGGAGAGCTTCGGCAGCTCGGCCGACAGGATGCCCGACGCGTCGGTGGAGTTGTAGGCGCTGCCGAAGTCCTGAACGTGCAGCGGATCGCTGTCGGCGGTGAACTTCACCGCGGGACGTGCGACGCCGCCGTAATTGTTGGCCGGAATGCGCGGGAAACGCACCTGGTCCGCGCCGACCAGGTTGCCTGCGGCGATGGTCGGCCGGCTGCTCGGCGGCGGCTCGGTACCGTCCTTCACCCAGGCGCTGAGGTTGGTCAGCAACGCGCGCATGGTCCAGTTGTGCGGATTGGGATTCGGTTGCTGCTGACAGAAGCCGAACGGCTCCTTGGCCGGCAGCGGCAGCACCGCCTGCGCATGCTGGGTCGAGGCCATGATGTAGCTGCGCACATTCGCCGGTTCGTCGAGGTCCTTCAAGCCGAGCGGATCGGTGAAGCCGAGCGACTGGCGCAATTCCCACATCTCCAGCGCGGTGGCGGCATGAACGATCTTCGGACACGTCGCGGTCGCCGTGCAGCGGTCGAGAATGCCCTGGGTGCGGCCGGTCAAAGGATCGGTCACGCTGGCATAGGCGAACGGAAACTCGGCGCCCGGGAACAGATGATCGGTGGTGTTGGTGGTGGCGCGGCCCGGTTGTCCGAACCGGATGTTGAGCGGCATCAATCCGCCGCCGATATGCGGCAGCGCACCCTCGAACACGATCCGGCCCGCTTCGTCACGGTTGAAGCCGAGATGGACCAGGGTCCGGATGAACCGGCCGCTCTGCGACGAGCCCATCACGATCGCCTTGGCCCCGGCGACATAGGCCGGATTGGCGGTGCCGGCGTCATCCTTGGCCGACGTCTTGAGGAACGTGCCGAGATCGCGCGCGGAGGCAAAGCCGAGCCCCAGCACCAGCGGGTCCTTGGCGCGGTAGATCAGCTCATAAAGCCGGCCCGGCTTGAAGCCGGCCGGATAGCACAGCTGGGTGTCGCTGGCTGTGGCCGGCTTGCCGGGCTCGCACGATCCGAACGACCACTCGGTATTTGCAATGGCGATCCGCGGCTCGTTCTCGCGCACGCGCTCGGTGAGCGTCGGCAGGAAGCCGTCGGCGAGCGGCGTCTTGTTGTCGGTCGAGGCCGTCGGGTAGCCCTTGCTGGCAAAAGTGAACCAGCCGCTCTGCAGTCCGATCGTGGGCGTCGCGCTCGCCACCGTCAGTTCGTTGCGGACGGTGCCGGTGATGGCGGATCCATTTGAATTCCTGGCCACCGGCACCTGCATGGTCATGCGGTTGTTGCCGGGCGCGACGTCCGGCTGCCAGCCGAACCAGACGATGGTGTAACCCTGCTGTTGCATGAAGCCGTCGCCGGCCTCGGTAAGGGCATTGATGTTGCCGGTGTTGGCGGGGCCGCCGGGAATGTCGGCGTTGATCAGCGACAGGCCGCCCTTGTTGCCGCGGTTGATGATGTTGAAGAACAGCACGCCATTGGTCTTGCTGCGATCGACCGGCCGCAGGATCTCGACGTCGGTGGAATACTCCACCAGGCCCTGCGCGTTTTTCGGCGCCAGCGCGATGTCCTGGATCACGGCGTTGGCCGGCAGCTGCGGATCGACCTCGCCATAGGCCTTGCCGATCACCCGCTCATAGGCGCCGACCTCGCCGAAGTTGCGGCCGCCGAACGCCGCCTTGGTCTCGGTGACCTCGATCCGCACGATCCGCGCCTGCGAAACGCTGGGCGCGAGCGCCACGGATGCGATGCCTGCCGATATCATCAGCGCGATGATTGTCTTCAGAACGGTCATGTTTGCCTCCCCAGGCGTGAATTTGTAATTTTTTAGAACGTCGGACGTGGTCTCGAGCTGTGGTGGTACTTCAATCCTCCAGCGCGCCATAAATCGCCGTGCGTGTCAGCGCGCGGAAATAGTCGCGCTGGCCGGGCCCCTGCGACATGAACAGCGCGAACATATCTTCCTTCGGGTCGATGAAGAAGAACGTTCCGGCCATGCCGCCCCAGTAGTACTGCCCCACGGAACCGGCGAATGGGGCCCGACCCACCTCGGTGCGCACGGCGAAGCCGAGCCCGAAACTGTGGCCCGGCAGGATTTGCGGCGGCGTCTTGACGTCGGGGCCGAGCTGGTCGGACGCCATGAACTGCAGGGTCCGGGGGCCGATGATCCTGACGTCGCCGAGCTTGCCGCCACCCAGCAGCGTCTGGCAGAACCGGGCGTAATCCCGCATCGTCGACACCAGCCCGCCGCCGCCGGATTCCATGTTCGGCTTTTCCAGCGGATCGTAGAGCTGCACCTTGTCGCCGCTCCATGGATCGGTCGGAAACGGCTGCGCCAACCGGCCCTTGTTTTCGGCGCCGGTGTGGAAGGCGGTCTCGGTCATCTGCAGCGGGGCGAGGATGCGCTCGGTCAGGAAAGCGCCGAGCGGCTTGCCGGACACCACCTCGATGACGCGGCCGACGACATCGGTGGAATGACTGTAGGTCCAGACCGGGCCCGGCTGGTGCAGCAGCGGCAGGCCGGCGATGATCGCGGCAATGTCGGCATTGCCGAGGCTGCGATCGCGCACCCGCGACGTCTGGTACATCTGGTGCACCTGCGTGGCGCCATACTGGCCATAGGTGATGCCGGAGGTGTGCCGCAGCAGGTCCTGGATCGTGACCGATCTGGTCCGCGGCACCAGCTCGAGCGTGCCGCCGGTCTCGACGCCGACCTTCTGACCGGCAAACTCGGGAATGAATTTCTCGACCGGATCGGTCAGCAGAAGGTAGCCGTCCTCGATCAGCATCATGATGCCGACCGAGACGATCGGCTTGGTCATCGAGAAGATGCGGAAGATGCTGTCGCGGTCCATCGCGGTATCGCCGGCCGGGCCCTGCCGGCCGTGGGATTCGAACCAGCCGATCTGGCCGCGCCGCGCCACCATGATGTTGACGCCGGGGATGGTGCCCTTGTCGATCTCGCGCTTGAGCGCATCGCTCATCCGCTGCAGACGATGCGTGGACAGTCCGATCGTTTCCGGCCTGGCGTGCGGCAGCTCGGGGGTCTGTTTGGTGGCGGCGGATCTGGCGAGGTTTTGTGCAACCATGGTTGTCTCCTCTTGCTCTTGTTGTTCGTTGAGTGCGATTTTGGCTTATGCCGCCGGCTTCTCCGCGGCGTCGCTGTGGGCGAGCAGGTGGATCAGCGCGCGCTTGATCGCGACCTGGCGGGTCGGTGCGGTGATCTGGGCGCCGAGCAGGTCGGTGACGTAGAACACGTCGCGGGCGCGCTCGCCGAAGGTTGCGACATGCGCCGAGGCGATGTTGAGGTTGAGCTTCGAGATCGCGGTGGTGAGCTGGTACAACAGGCCGGGCCGGTCGAGGCCGGAGACTTCGATCACGGTGTAGCGGTCCGACCACTGGTTGTTGATGGCCACTTCCGGCTCGACCACGAAGGCCTTCAGCTTGCCGCCCTTGGCGGCGCGCTTCGCCACCACTTCGGGCAGCCGCAGCTTTCCTTCCAGAACCTCCTCGATCATCTCGCCGATCCGCGTGGCGCGACGGCCCTCGTCCTCGTCGCGATCGTATTCCCGCGAAATCGCCACGGTGTCGAGCGCGCGGCCGTCGGTGGTGGTGTAGATCTGCGCGTCGACGATGTTGGCGCCCGCCGAGGCGCAGGCCCCGGCAATGATCGACAGCAGCCAGGGATGGTCGATCGCCAGGATCGTCAGCTCGGTGACGCCGCGCGCCTCGTCGAAGCCGACATTGATCGCCAGCTTATGGCCGGCGGCCTCGCTGGCCCGCAGGAAGCGGGCGTGGCGGATCTTGCGGGCGAGCTCGACCTTGAGCCAGTAAGCCGGATAGTGCCGAGCGATGTAGGCGTTGAGCTCCGGTTCCGGCCATTCGGTGAAGGCGTTGCGGAATTCGGCCTGCGCCGCCTCGATGCGGCGGGCGCGGTTCACTTCCGAGAAGCCGCCGGTCAGCGCCGGCTCGGTCTCGTAATACAGCGTGCGCAAGAGCTGCGCCTTCCAGCCGTTCCACACTCCGGGACCCACGCCGCGGATGTCGGCGGTGGTCAGGATGGTCAAGAGCTTCATCTGCTCGACCGACTGCACCACGGCGGCGAAGTTCTCGATCGTCTTGCGGTCCGACAGGTCGCGCGACTGCGCCACCGTCGACATCGTCAGGTGTTCCTCGATCAGCCAGGCGACGAGCTCGGTGTGGGCAGTTGAGAAGCCGAGTCGCGGACACAGCCGCCGTGCGACTTTGGCGCCGGCGACGGAATGGTCCTCCGGCCGGCCCTTGGCGATGTCGTGCAGCAGCACGGTGATGTAGATGACGGCGCGGTGCTCCGGCTGGATCTTGCGCATCAGGTCGGTGGCGACCAGGAACTCGTCGTTGCCGCCGCGCTCGATCTCCTGCAGGAAGCCGACGCAGCGCAGCAGGTGCTCGTCCACCGTGTAGTGATGATACATGTTGAACTGCATCATCGAGACGATCTTGCCGAAGGCACGGATGAAGTGGCCCAGAACGCCGGTCTCGTTCATGCGCCGCAGCACGATTTCGGCGTTGTCGGAGGTCAAGATCTCCATGAACAGCTTGTTGGCTTCCGGATTCTCCCGCAGCTCGGTGTTGATCAGCTTCAGCGAGCGCGTCACGGTGCGCATGGCGTCGGGATGGAACGCCAGGTTGTTCTTCTGAGCGAGGCGAAACAGCCGGATCAGGTTGACCGGGTCGTGCTTGAAGACGTCGGGCGCTGCGAGGTTGATGCGGTTGTTGTCGACGATGAAATCGTCGCTGCCGGGCACCCGCCGCCGCTTGGCGCTGGGCCGCAGCCGCGCCATCATCCGGCTCAGCGCCGGCTCCGGCTTGGCCTGCTGGTCTTCCAGTTTGGCGCACAGGATCGCGGTCAGATCACCGACGTCCTTGGCGATCAGGAAGTAGTGCTTCATGAAGCGCTCGACGTCCTGCATGCCGGGATGCGAGGTGTAGCCGAGCCGGATCGCGATCTCGCGCTGCAGGTCGAACGACAGCCGCTCCTCGGGACGGCGGCTGATGAAGTGGATGTTGCAGCGGACCGACCAGAGGAAGTCCTCGCAGCGACGGAAGGTGCGGTATTCCTGCGCGTCGAACACGCCGCGCGCCACCAGTTCGCCGGTGTCGTGCACCCGGTAGACGTATTTGGCGATCCAGAACAGCGTGTGAAGATCGCGCAGGCCGCCCTTGCCGTCCTTGACGTTGGGTTCGACCAGATAGCGCGATTGCCCGGCGCGACGATGCCGCTCCTCGCGCTCGGCGAGTTTTGCGGTGACGAATTCGGCGGCGGTGCCGTGCACCACGTTCTTGTCGAAGCGCTCCACCAGTTCGTCGTAGAGCGGCTGATCGCCGGTCAGGAACCGGGTCTCGAGGATCGCGGTGCGGATCGTCATGTCGCCGCGCGCCTGCCGGATCGATTCATCGACCGAGCGGGTGGCGTGACCAACCTTGAGGCCCATGTCCCACAGGCAATACAGGATCGCTTCGGCGACCTGTTCGCCCCAGGCGGTCTGCTTGTAGGGCAGGATGAACAGCAGATCGATGTCGGATTCCGGCGCCATCAGGCCGCGGCCGTAGCCGCCGGTCGCCACCACCGCCATGCGCTCCGACGCGGACGGGACTGGCGAGCGATAGAGATGGCGCGTCGCCGCCGCGTACAGAATGCGGATGATCTCGTCCTGGACGAAGCACAGCCGCTCGGCGCAACGCCGTCCGTGCCGATCCTTCAACAGTCCGGCCTCGGCGGCCTCGCTCGCGCTGTGCAGCTCGGCTTTCAGGAGCTTGGCCATGGCGGCGCGGAAAACGTCTTCCTGGCCTTGATGTTTCGCGGCCAGCGCATCGATCTCGCCGGTGATCCTCGCGCTGTCGAAGCGGTCGTCTGCCGCCGGCCGTGGTGTCGTTACGATAGTGTCCATGAACTACCCGGATATCGGACAGCGCCCGCGCTGTCACGACAGATATGGGGGCGATAGGCGATCCATGCCGCCTTTGCGCTGCTTTGAGCAATCATGTTCTCTTGGCCGGACTTTCAATGCCATTATTTTCTAGTTGACGTGATCAATTAACTCATTGAAATAAAAAGAAGTTTTTGTGCCGCTGCGAAAGCATTCGTCGCTGCACTGCACGCGGGCGTCGAGGCTTCGCGTTGGGCTTGGCCTTTTCAACTTCGGAGACATCGACCATGGCAAGGAATTCACGGCGCGCGCTATTGGCGCTGACGGTCTCGCTGGTGTCGTCGCTCGTGCTGTTGCCTGGCGTGGCCGGCGCGGCCGACGCGCTCAAGGAGATCCGCATCGACTGGGCGACCTACAATCCGGTCTCGATCGTGCTCAAGCAGAAGGGGCTGCTCGAAAAGGAATTCGCCAAGGACGGCATCTCCATTGTCTGGGTGCAGTCGGCGGGCTCCAACAAGGCGCTGGAATTCCTCAACGCCGGTTCGATCGACTTCGGCTCCACCGCGGGCTCCGCTGCATTGGTCGCCAGGATCAACGGCAATCCGATCAAGTCGATCTATGTTTATTCGCGGCCCGAATGGACCGCGCTGGTCACCGCGAAGGATTCGAAGATCGCCTCGGTCGCCGACCTCAAGGGCAAGCGGGTTGCGGTGACCCGCGGTACCGATCCGCACATCTTCCTGGTGCGCGCGCTGCTTGGCGCTGGCTTGAGCGAAAAGGACATCACCCCGGTACTGCTGCAGCATGCCGACGGCAAGACCGCGCTGATCCGCGGCGACGTCGACGCCTGGGCCGGCCTCGATCCGATGATGGCGCAAGCCGAAATCGAGGACGGCGCAAAGCTGTTCTTCCGCAAGCCGGAAGCCAACACCTGGGGCATCCTCAACGTGCGCGAAGCGTTCTTGAAGGAACACCCGGACGTGGTCCGCCGCGTCCTGGCAGTCTATGAGGAGGCCCGTAAATATTCGCTGGCCAATTACGACGAGCTGAAGAAGGGTTTTATCGGCGTCACCAAGCTCCCCGATGCCGTGGTCGACAAGCAACTCAAGGAACGCACCGAAATCACCCACAGCCGCATCGGTGCGCCGCAGCGTGAGTCCATCCTCGCCGCCGGCCTCGCCTTGCAGCAGGCCGGCGTCATCGACGGCAAGGTCGACGTCAAGGCCACCGTCGATGCCCTGATCGACGACCAGGTTCCGCTGCCGACGAATTGATCGAAAAGCAGAGCCTGTTGTCGTCCCGGCGCAGGCCGGGACCCAGACTCCCTAGCCCCGATTGTGCAGATGGCATCAGCCCACTGCCCGAAAACCCACGCCGGCTGGGTCCCGGCCTGCGCCGCGACGACTCGTGGGCACGCCCCGCCTTGCAATCCTTCGTCAGACGCGGTTTTGCTATGCTCATGACGCTGGAAACCACCGCTTCCGCAGCAACTGACACACCGACGGCGACTGCACCCGCCGGGCGCTGGCGCCGCTTCGCGCGTCCGGTGCTGGGATTGCTGCTGCCGGTCGGCCTCGCGCTGATCTGGGAGGCGGTCGTTGCCGCGGGCTGGTCCAATGGCCGACTGGTGCCGCCGCCGTCAAAGGTGTTCGCCACCATCACGGAGCTCGCGCGCAGCGGCGAGCTGATCCGTCACATCACCGCGACCATGACCCGGGTCGGCGCCGGGTTCGCCCTCGGCGTCGTTGCCGGCACGCTGTTCGGCGCCGTCTCCGGCTATTGGGGCTTGGCGCGCCGGCTGCTCGACCCCACCGTGCAGGCGCTGCGCGCCATTCCATCGATCGCCTGGGTGCCGCTGTTCATCCTCTGGCTCGGCATTTTCGAGACCTCGAAGATCGCGCTGATCGCCGTCGGGGTGTTCTTTCCGGTCTATCTCGGCGTGATGGGCGCCATTCTCTCGGTCGATCGCAAGATCGTCGAGGTCGGGCGTACGTTTCGCCTCAGCGGTCCGGCAATGATCCGGCGCATCCTGTTGCCCGCGGTGCTGCCGGCTTACGTGGTATCGCTGCGGGTCGGGCTCGGGCTCGGCTGGATGTTCGTGGTGGCGGCCGAATTCATGGGCGCGTCCGAAGGGCTCGGCTATCTGTTGATCGACGGCCAGCAGCTCGGCAAGCCGGCGCAGATTCTCGCGGCGATCGTGATCTTCGCCATTCTCGGCAAGACCACCGACTGGCTGATCGAGATTTCTTCCGCACCGTTGTTGCGCTGGCAGGATGCGTTCCGTCCGGGCGGAGAGGGCTGATGCTGAAGCTCGAGCGGGTCGGCAAAACCTATCCCAATGGCGTCCATGCGCTGGAACGGTTCTCGGCCGAGATCCGCCAGGGCGAAATCGTCGCCATCATCGGCGGCTCGGGTTGCGGCAAGTCGACCCTGCTGCGCGCCATCGCCGGTCTCGACCGCGCCTCGAGCGGCAGCGTCGTGCTCGACGACATCACGATCTCGGCGCCGCATGAAAAGATCGGCATCATCTTCCAGGAGCCGCGGTTGCTGCCGTGGCTCAGCGTCGCAGACAATATCGGCTTCGGCCTCGGCGATCGCCCACGCAGCGAGCGCGATGCCCGGGTCGCGGCAGCGCTGGCCAGGGTCGGCCTCGCCGACAAGGCCAAGGCGTGGCCGCGCGAATTGTCCGGCGGCCAGGCGCAGCGGGTGGCGATCGCACGCGCGCTGGTGCCGCGGCCGGAAGTGCTGCTGCTCGACGAGCCGTTCTCTGCGCTCGATGCCTTCACCCGCCGCGACCTGCAGGATCATCTGTTGGATCTGTGGGCCGACACCCGGCCGACCCTGATCCTGGTTACCCACGATGTCGACGAGGCGGTGGTGTTGGCCGATCGCGTGCTGGTGATGCGGCCGCGGCCGGGCCGGTTGTTCGAGCAGATCATCATCAACCTGGCGCGGCCGCGCGATCGCAATTCGGAGCTGTTCGACAGCTTCAAGCGCCGCGTGCTGACTGCGCTGGACCGTTCGCTCGACCGCAGCGTGCCCGATGCCGATCCGAAATCGACCGCCGGCGAGGCGATGTGGTGGTGACATCGCGGTCCTCGCCGACTATATCGGGCCGATGCTTTAATCAATCAGTCCGGGAGTTGAGAACATGGACGCCGCGGAACTTCGCGCCACCCAGGCCCCGATCAAGGATCGCTACAAGACCGATCCCAAGGCCGCCTTCATCACCCTGAAAGCCAAGGGCTCGATCGAGAACGAAGGCATCGCCTGCAAGGTGGAAACCGGCCGCGCGCTGGCGGTCGCCGGCCTGCATCCCGCCACCGGCGGCTCCGGCCTCGAGCTGTGCTCCGGCGACATGCTGCTGGAGGCGCTGGTGGCCTGTGCCGGCGTCACGCTCAAATCGGTGTCGACCGCGATCGAAGTGCCGCTGAAGACCGGCAATGTCAGCGCCGAAGGCGACCTTGATTTCCGCGGCACCCTTGGCGTCGACAAGGAAGCCCCGGTCGGCTTCGCCGAAATCCGCCTGCGCTTCGACGTCGACACCGACGCGCCGCAGGACAAGCTCGATCTGCTGCTGAAACTCACCGAACGCTATTGCGTGGTCTACCAGACCATCAAGAATGGCCCGAAGGTGTCGGTGTCGATGCACAGGGTGTGATGCCGCCTTACCCTCCCCTGGAGGGGGAGGGTCGATCGCGAAGCGGTCGGGGTGGGGTGATGTGGTCATCCGTGGCATCACCCCACCCCGTCCCGCAACCCGCTTCGCGGGCTGCGTGCCGACCCTCCCCCTCCAGGGGAGGGTGAGAAAGCGCTCCCTCCAACATGCCCCCCGAACTCGCTTTCATCCTGACGCTGGCGCTGCGCATGGCGATCACCGCCGCGTTCGTCGTCACCGCCTCCGTCATCACCGAGCGCTCCGGGCCGGTGATCGGCGCGCTGATCGCGACCCTGCCGATTTCGGCGGGGCCGTCCTATGCGTTCCTGGCGCTCGATCACGATGCGGCCTTCGTCGCGCAGGGCGCGCTGGCCAGCCTGCCGATCAATGCCGCCACGGTGTTCATGAGTCTCGTGTATGTGCTGCTGGCGCAGCGCGGCAGCCTGATCGTCTGCTTCTGCGCGTCGGTCGGGCTCTGGCTCGGGCTCGCCGTGCTGATCCGGACGGCGCAATGGTCGTTCGGTGCCGGCATTGCCGCCAACGTCGTGGCGTTCGCGATCTGTCTGCCGCTGGTGCAGCGGTTTCGCAACGTGCGGATGCCTCTGATCACCCGGCGCTGGTATGACATTCCGCTGCGCGCGGTGCTGGTGTCGACGCTGGTCGCGACCGTGACCACCGTGTCGGGCTGGGCCGGCCCGGCGATCAGCGGCACCATCGCCATCGTTCCCATCGTCCTCACCAGCCTGATGCTGATCCTGCAGCCGCGCATCGGCGGCCCGCCGACCGCCGCCGTCATCGCCAACAGCGTCTGGGGCCTGGCCGGTTTCGCCATCGCCGTCGCCGTGCTGCACGTCACCGCGCTGCCGCTCGGCTCGGCGATCGCGCTGAGCCTCGCGCTTTTGACCTGCGTGGCATGGAATCTCGGGCTGTGGGGATGGAGCCGGCGACGCCTGGTAAGGTAAATCCCAGGTTCACCAGCCGTTAAGGACTTTCTCAACCCAAATTTGCGACTCGCGTTGCTAGATGCCCCGACGAAAACATTTCACGCCAGGTAGGTATCCCATGTCCCGCGCCATTGCCGCCATCTTCGCCGCCACAGTCGCCGCTGCCGCGCTTCCGTCCGCCGCCTCCGCCGGCTGCTACAATTGCTACGCCCCGCCGCAGCCCTGCCCGACCTGCTATCAGCAGGTCGTCACGCCGCCGCAGTACCGCGCCGTGCAGGAGACCGTGATGGTCGCGCCGGGCCGCGTCATTGCTCATCGCACCCCGCCGCAGTACCGCACCGTCATGGTGCCGCAGACGGTGATGGTCGCGCCCGGAGGCGTCGCCTACGAGCAGGTGCCCGCGCAATACGCCACCCGCCAGCGTGTCGAGATGGTTGCACCGGCGCAGGCCTACTACATGCCGGTGGCGCCGCGCTGCAACTCCTGCGGTTACTGAGCCGACCGATGACGGGCGTTTCGGCGCGCTGAAACGCCCACGCAGTCCTGCGGACCGCATCGATGACTGACAAAGCCGTTGATGCGGCCCGATTAATTACCTGGCGTGAACCCGACTTCTGATATTTTACGGCCGATTCGCAGCGTGAGCTCAAACCTGCATGACGGCCGAAGACATCGATCCCGCCATTCTGGCGGCGACCCTGGAAAAATCCCCGGACTACCGCGTCCTGCGACGCCTGGTACCACGAACCGAACGCACGACAGCCGATGCGCCGTCCGCGAAGATGGGCATTCTGCTCGACGTCGAGACCACCGGCCTCGATACCGCACGGCACGAAGTCATCGAGCTTGGCATGGTCAAGTTCGCTTATCTGCCCGACGGCACCATCACCGGCGTCGTCGATGTGTTCTCTGCCCTGAACCAGCCGTCGGTGCCGATCCCTCCCGAAATCTCCGAACTGACGGGCATTACCGACGCGACCGTGGCAGGCCACAGGATCGACGCCGATGCCGTCGCCATGTTTGCCGCCGACAGCGTCATCGTCATTGCCCACAACGCCCATTTCGACCGCAAATTTGCCGAGCGCTACTGGCCGGTGTTCCAGCAGCGCGCCTGGGGCTGCTCGGCGACCGAAGTCGAATGGCGCAGGCATGGCTTCGACGGATCGCGCCTCGGCTATCTGCTGGCCGGCGTCGGCCTGTTTCACCAGGCCCATCGTGCCGTCGACGATTGCCATGCGCTGCTCGAAATTCTGTCTTCGGAGCTGCCCGGCACCGGGCGGCCTGCGCTTCTGGCGCTGCTGGACCGCGCCCGCCGCAAGACCAGCCGCATCTGGGCCGAACAGTCGCCGTTCGATCTCAAGGACGAACTGAAGAAGCGCGGCTATCGCTGGAGCGACGGCGCCGATGGGCGCCCGAAGTCCTGGTACACCGACGTCGACGAACAGGAAGCCGAGGACGAGATCCGGTTCCTGCGCCAGGCGATCTACCTCAGGGAGGTCGATCCGCGGGTGCAGTCGGTCAGCGCGTTCAACCGGTTTTCGGTAAGGGCGTAGGCGGCGGAGGCCGCACCTGTTTCAGAAATTTGCCGCGCCAAGATCGTAAGACCCTCGAGTCCCGCGAACATAAACCTTGGCGGCAGCGGCGCAGATCTTATCGCGGTTCGCGTCAAAGGCGTTCAGAAATCCCGATTCATCGAGCCTGACACCCGGCTGGATTCGGGTCAGTGCGTCCTCGTTGACATAAAACGAAGCCTCGATGGCGCTGTCATGTCCCCAAAAACGTACGGCCCGCCGCGTCGAATCGTACGAGCGGCTGTGGTTTGGGAAATCAATCATTCGATCGGACCCGTCGCCGGCTGGTGGCAGCTCTGACGGGAATTGGGATCAACACCGGTCGGCGATCGAATCCGGCCTTGAGCGATCTGATGACTTCGGCCAATTTCCGTTCAATGCGACGATAAATGCTCATCAGATCAACCTCTCGGACATGCGCTCGATTGTCCCTGACATAAGCATTGATTCCAGTTTTACGAGACCACCTCGTTTGTGCGATGCACGCGGCCCGATCGCTGTGACCACGTTGCGGCCGGCCTGCGACATAATGTTCTCATGGCGACAAGATGGCGCGCAAGGCATCCGCCGACAACGCTCAGGTCCGACTTGCCGCGCTTGAGTCCCGCGCCCTGTTATTGCTTCGGCAGCTTCGCCTTCAGCGCATACAGCGCCTCCAGCGCATCGCGGGGCGACATCTCATCCGGATGCAGCGCCTTCAGCGCCGCGATCAATAGCTCAGCCTCGCTCGGCGGTGCCGCCTCGGCCGCGGCGCGCGACGGCACGGCGAACAGCGGCAGGTCGTCGGCCAGCGCACGCGCCGTCTGGCCGCGGTCCTGGGCTTCGAGTTTGGCCAGCACCGATTTGGCGCGCGCCACCACCGACGGCGGCAGGCCGGCGAGTTTTGCCACCTGGATGCCGTAGGAGCGGTCGGCGGAGCCCGGCAGCACCTCGTGCAGGAACACCACGTCGCCGTGCCACTCCTTGACCCGCACCGTGGCGTTGAACAGTCGTGGCAGTTTCGCCGACAGCGCGGTGAGCTCGTGGTAATGCGTGGCGAACAGCGCGCGGCAGCGGTTGGCCTCGTGCAGATGCTCGATCGCCGCCCAGGCGATGGACAGGCCGTCGAAGGTCGCGGTACCCCGGCCGATCTCGTCCAGGATCACCAGCGCCCGCTCAGACGCCTGGTTGAGGATGACCGCCGTTTCCACCATCTCGACCATGAAGGTCGAGCGGCCCCGTGCCAGATCGTCGGCGGCGCCCACCCGGGAGAACAGCCGGTCGACGATGCCGATGCGGGCCCGGCTCGCCGGCACGAAACTGCCGATCTGCGCCATCAGCGCGATCAGCGCGTTCTGGCGCAGGAAGGTCGATTTGCCGGCCATGTTGGGACCGGTGATCAGCCAGATCTGGCCGGATTTTTGCGCCGGTCCCGGCGACAGGTCGCAGGCGTTGGCGATGAACGGCTGACCGTCGCGCTTGAGCGCCTGCTCGACCACCGGATGGCGACCACCCTCGATGGCAAAACCCAATGATTCATCGACCTCGGGCCGCACGTAATTGTCGTCGACCGCCAGCTTCGCCAGCGCGGTGGCGACATCGAGCAGCGCGAAGGCATGGGCCGCGGCGCGGAGATCCTCGCTGGCCGCGGCGACCATCGCCAAAAGCCGCTCGAAGATCTCGAGCTCCAGCCCCAGCGCGCGGTCGCCGGCATTGGCGATCTTGGCCTCGATCTCGCCAAGCTCGGCGGTGGTGAAGCGGACCTGGCCGGCCAGGGTCTGGCGATGGATGAAGGTGGCGTTGAGCGGCGGCGCCATCAGCTTGTCGCCGTGCTGCGCCGTCACTTCGACGAAATAGCCGAGCACGTTGTTGTGGCGGATCTTCAGGCCCTTGACGCCGGTGTCGTCGGCATAGCGGGCCTGCATCGCCGCCACCACCAGCCGCGAGGCGTCACGCAAATTGCGGGTCTCGTCGAGTGCGGCTTCATAACCTTCGCGGACGAAACCGCCGTCGCGCTTGATCAGCGGCAGCTGTTCGGCCAGCGCGCGTTGGAATTCGCCGGCGAGATCGCGCGACGGCCGGCGCAGCGCGGCCATCGCCGCGGCGATTTCCGCAGGCACGTTGTCGATCTGCTTGAGCCGCGCCAGCGCCTGGTCGGCGGCGAGGATGCCGTCGCGCAGTGCGGCGAGATCGCGCGGGCCGCCGCGGCCGACCGACAGCCGCGCCAGCGCGCGCGACATGTCGGGTGCTGTGCGCAGCGCGGTGCGGATGTCGTCGCGCAGGCCGGGATCGGCGACGAAGCTCGTCACCGCATCGAGCCGGCGTGCGATGGCGGCGCTGTCGGTCAGCGGCGCCGCCAGCCGCTGCGCCAGCAGGCGCGAACCGGCGGCGGTGACCGTGCAGTCGATGGCGTCGAGCAGCGAGCCGCGGCGTTCGCCGCCGAGCGTACGCGTCAGTTCGAGATTGGCGCGGGTGGCGGGATCGATCGCCATGGTGGTGCCGACGGCCTCGCGGGCCGGCGGCGATAGCGGCGGCCGTTTGCCGACCTGGGTGCGGTCGATATAGGTGACGCAGGCGGCGGCCGCCGTCGTCTCCAGCCGCGACATCGCGCTCAGCCCATCCATGGTGGCGACGGCGAAATAATCGCACAGCCGCCGCTCGGCGGTGGCGCCGTCGAACACGTCGCGGGTCAAGGGCGTCACCGCCGGCAATTCGCGCAGCATCGCGCCGAGATCGGCGTCGCCATAGAGCGCGTCGGTGACGATGACTTCGTTGGGATTGATCCGTGCCAGGGTGGCGGCGAGTTCACCGACGCTGCATTCGGTGACGATGAATTCCGCGGTCGAGATATCGATCCAGGCGAGCCCGATGCGATCGCCGCCGGACGAGCC
>Ga0209758_1001179_pt1 | contig 33055 bp, 27 predicted proteins | sample AraplaMF_Col_mMF_FD_184258 | JGI IMG/M metagenome (GOLD analysis project Ga0209758, IMG submission 184258) | Arabidopsis root microbial communities from the University of North Carolina, USA - plate scrape MF_Col_mMF (SPAdes) (version 2) | ecosystem: Host-associated > Plants > Roots > Endosphere... | reverse complement strand
TGAATTGTTACGATCCCTATCACTATCGGCTGAACTATCGCTGGGGTTCCAGCTGCGGCTGACTTCCGGCAGCATGCGGTCCGGCCAGGAGCGCTCCCGTCGGTATGCCGACGCTCGCTCCGGCCGGCGCCGACTTGGAAGAATCCTCGCTTGTTTTCGCAGATTCAACGCGAATTTAATCTCCTAACGGCCAATTTAGTGGTCTCCCGGTCTCCCGCATCTATCTTCGAACTGAGGCCGCTTCGCTGACTGAGCCTGGAGCGGCGCAAGGTTTCGGTTTCGAATATGGAGCGATTGCTATGAATATCGTTGAGACCTCCGCACGGGAATTGAGACAGACACCCGCGGTCGCGCGCGCTGCAAGCGGCCGCGGATCGGCGGTCGCCAGCCGGTCAGGTTCGGCCGCCATGGGCGATGTGCGCCGCTTCGCGATGCTGGAACGGGACCAGGAGACTGCGCTGGCCCGGCGCTGGCGCGACCAGGGCGATCACGACGCCGCACACCAGCTGGTCACCAGCCATCTGCGACTGGCCGCGAAGGTTGCGATGTCATATCGCGGCTACGGGCTGCCGATTTCTGAAATCATCTCCGAAGGAAATGTCGGACTGATGCAGGCGGTCAATCGCTTCGATCCGGAAAGGGGCTTTCGCTTCGCCACCTACGCGATCTGGTGGATCAGGGCGTCGATCCAGGATTACATCCTGCGCTCCTGGTCGCTGGTGAAGATCGGCACCACTGCCAGTCAGAAGCGGCTGTTTTTCAAGCTTCGCTCGGCCAAGAGCAAGCTTGCAGCGTTCGAGAATTCCGACCTGCGTCCCGATCAGGTATCGCTGATCGCCACCAATCTCGGCGTCAAGGATCAGGACGTCATCGACATGAACCGCCGGCTTGGCGGCGACACCTCGCTCAACACGCCGATCTATGACGAGGGATATGCCGGGGAATGGCAGGACGCCCTGGTCGATGAGACGCCCTCGCCGGAGGCCATCATCGTCGCCCATGACGAGTCCGATCAGCGCCATCATGCGCTGTCGCGCGCGATCGGCGTCCTCAGTGACCGCGAACGCCATATCTTCGAGGCGCGCCGTCTCGCCGATGAGCCCAGCACGCTTGAAGACCTCGCCGCTCAATTCAACGTGTCACGGGAGCGGGTCCGGCAGATCGAGGTCCGGGCCTTCGAGAAGGTGCAGATGGCCGTCAGAAAATGCATGCGAGAACAGCATGCGCCGATGGCGGCATAGCTCCACGGGAACGCCGAGTCGCGGCGGCGTCGAGTTTGCGCTAGGCTGGCCGGGGATCATCATCCGGTCAGCGATGGCTATTTTCGACGTCGTCAGAACAAGTACGTTTCGTTGGGCGCTGATGGCATCGGGCAGCTTTGCCGTTTTCGTCCTCGTGCTGTTCGGCTTCATCTACTGGAAAACCGACAACTATCTCGTTGCCAGATCCGACCGGGTGGTCAGCCTGCAGCTCGACATGGTCTCGGCACTGCCCACGGAACGGCAGGTCGACGCCATCTACTTCCAGTTGGCGCAGGATCCGCGCGGCGTGCAATTCGCCGGCCTGTTTCGTCCCGACGGCAGCAAGCTCGCGGGCAACCTGGCGCATCGCCCTGGCATGACGCTGGACGGGAAGGTCCGCGATGCCGAGCTGACCCGGGATGGTCAGCACCAGGCCCGCAACGTCCGTGCCGTCGGCCGCGAACTGCCCAACGGCGACGTGCTGGTGATCGGGCGCAATGTCGACGAGGCCATTGAGCTCTCCAAAGTGGTGAGCCAGGCCCTGGCGCTGGGGCTGGTACCCGCGCTGCTGCTGTGCCTCGCCACCGGCGTGCTGCTCAGCATGCGCGCGGAACAGCAGATCGAGCGCATCAACCAGCGGGTCCAGCGCATCGTCGCCGGGAATCTTCGCGAGCGGCTGCCGCACCGTGACAGCGACGATCCGTTCTCCAAGCTGGCCAGGATCGTCAACGTCATGCTCGACGAGATCGAGACCCTGGTCCGGGCGCTGGCCGGCGTCGGCAATGACATCGCCCATGATCTGCGCACGCCTCTGACCCGGGTGCGCCTGATGCTGGAGCGCGGACGCGACAATGCCGCGACGCTGGAGCAGTTGCAGACCGTCGCGGACAAGGCGATCGGCGGGATTGACCAGTCACTGTCGATCACCACCGCGCTGCTTCGCCTTGCCGAAATCGAGAACAGCCGCCGCTCGGCCGCCTTCGGAAAGGTGGCGCTCGCCGAGATCCTGCGCGAGGTCGCCGACCTCTACGAGCCGATCGCCGAAGCCAAGGGAATCGCCCTCGGTATCGATGCCGGCCACGCCCCTGTGGTCGAGGGCGACCGCGATCTCTTGATGGAAGCCATCGTCAACCTGGTCGACAACGCGCTCAAGTTCACGCCCGAGGGTGGCCGCGTCGACGTCGCACTGCTGCGCAGCGGCGGCGAAGACATCCTCCGCGTCCGCGACACTGGGCCCGGCATCAGCGAGGAAGAATGCGACGCCGTGTTGAGGCGATTCTATCGCTCGGAAAAAGTTCAGGGCGTGCGCGGCCTTGGGCTCGGCCTCAATCTCGTCGCCGCGATCGTCAAGCTGCATGAATTTCGCCTGACGATCATTCCGGGCGCCGGCTGTGTGATCGAGATCGCCAGTCCGGACCGAAGCGGCGTCCGCAAGGACGATATTGCCGGCCGGCCCGTCACCGCCGAGTGACGTGCCTGCAGCGCGCGCAGTCTCGGTCTCGTGACCGGCGCGAGCGCCACCCTCAACGTTGATTGACGGGCGCGGCATCCTGTTTTCACGAATGCGCGACGGCCGCCTCCTCGGGGCATCCTAAACTCCAATTTAGTTGGGCAGGGCGCTCGCCATCGCTAGCTGATGGCAGGCGCTTCATGCCTGCCGGCATCCTCTTTGCCGACGACGAGTCCTCGCTCCAACTCCACGGAGAAACACCATGCGACACTCACTTCTGGCCATGCTGACCGCGACTGGACTGGTCCTGTTCAGCAACGGCGTCGCCACTGCCCAGTCATCGATGGGGATGGCCCGCGCTCTCCCGGCACCGATCGGACACTTGCAACCTCACGAGCAAGGCTTCGCCCCGCAATCGGGCGCGGACCGCGCTGTGCAGAACCGGCTGTCCGCCGAGGATGCGCGGCAGCAGAAGGAGGACGAGATGCTCGACAGGAAACTCAACATCTGCCGCAACTGCTGACCGGCGACAATTTCGGAACACACGATGGGCATCGTTCGATTCGCGCTGAGATTCCCGCATACGTTCTACGTCGTTGCGGCGTTGATCCTGTTTCTCGGCGTCGCCGCGATCACCAGGATGCCGACCGATATTTTCCCGGAAATCCGGATCCCCGTGGTCACCGTGATCTGGAGCTATAGCGGGCTGAGCACGCCGGAAATGGAGCAGCGGGTCTCCACCTACAGCCAGTATTCGATCAGCGCCAGCGTCAATGGCATCAAGAACATGGAAGCGCAGACCATGAACGGTCTGTCGGTCCAGAAGATCTACTTCCAGCCCGACGTCAATCTCGATCTCGCCATTGCCCAGATCGTCTCGGCGACCAATTCCATCCGCGCGCTGATGCCGCCGGGCATCCAGCCGCCGGTCGTCGTGCAGTTCAACGCCTCGAGCGTCCCGGTGTTGCAGCTCGCCCTCAATTCGGACACCCTGAACGAACAGCAGCTGTATGATTTCGGCATCTACCGGGTCCGCCAGCAGCTCGCGCCGGTGGCCGGCATCACCTTGCCGACGCCCGCCGGCGGCAAATATCGCCAGATCATGGTCGATATTGATCCGGACAAGCTGCTGTCCCGCGGGTTGACCCCGCTCGACGTCGTCAACGCGGTCAACACCCAGAACCTGACGCTGCCGTCGGGAACGGCGAAGATCGGCAACACCCAGTACACCGTGCGGACCAATGCGACGCCGGCGACGATCGCCGACCTCAACATGATGCCGGTCAAGTTCGTCAACGGCGCCACCGTGTTCCTCAAGGACGTCGCACAGGTCCGCGATGGATCGCTGGTGCAGCAGAACGTCGTTCGCCAAGACGGCAAGCGCTCGGTGCTGCTCAGCATCATCAAGAACGGCAACGCTTCGACGCTGACCGTGGTCAACGCGGTCAAGAAGGCGCTCACCTCGGTGCGCGCCGCCGCCCCTCCCGGGATGAAGATCAGCGAACTGTTCGATCAGTCGGTGTTCGTCACCTCATCGGTCAAGGGCGTGCTGCGCGAGGGCGCCATTGCCGCCGGCCTCACCGCGCTGATGATCCTGGTATTCCTCGGCTCCTGGCGTTCGACGCTGGTGGTGATGATCTCGATCCCGCTGGCGATCCTGTCGTCGCTTGTCGTGCTGTACTTCCTCGGCGAGACGCTCAATACCATGACGCTGGGCGGGCTCGCGCTGGCGGTCGGTATCCTGGTCGACGATTCCACCGTCACCATCGAAAATACCCACCGCCTGCTCACCGAGGAGCACATGAAGCTGCCCGAGGCGACGCTGCATGGCGCCGCCGGCATCGCGGTGCCCACCCTGGTATCAACGCTCGCCATCAGCTGCGTCTTCACCTCGGTGATCTTCCTCGACGGCCCGGCCAAATATCTGTTCACGCCACTCGGCCTCGCCGTCGTGTTCGCAATGCTCGCCTCCTATGGGTTGTCGCGGACGCTGACACCAATCACCATCGGCCTGCTGCTCAAGGGCGAGCACCATCACGATGACGGCGCCCCGAAGGGCTGGTCCGCGCGGGCATCAGCCGCCTTCGAACGCGGCTTCGAACAGCTGCGGACCGCCTATACCGAATTGCTGACCATGCTGCTGCATCGTCGGATCATCGTCCCGGTGGTCGCCATCCTGATGCTCGGCCTCGGCGGGACGATGTTCGCCCTGGTCGGCCGCGACTTCTTTCCGATCATCGACGGCGGCCAGATCCAGCTGCACGTGCGCGCGCCGGCGGGAACCCGGATCGAAGCCACCGAGAAGATTTTCCAGGCGGTGGAGGACAAGATCCGCGAGGTCGTTCCGGAACACGACCGCGAGTTGATCGTCGACAACATCGGCCTGCCGGCCCGGTCCTACAATCTCGCCTTCACCGACGGCTCGACCATCGGCGTCAACGACGGCGTCATCCTGGTCGCGCTGAAGGAGGGCCACAAGCCGACCGCTGATTATGTCCGCAAGCTGCGCGAGGTGTTGCCCGCGGCGTTCCCGGAAGACACGTTCTATTTCCAGGCCGCCGATATCGTCACCCAGATCCTCAACTTCGGCCTGCCGTCGCAGATCGACGTTCGCACCGTCGGCTACGGCACCAACAATCTCGAGGTCGCCAAGCAGTTGCGGCAGCGCATCGCCGCCATTCCAGGCATTGTCGACGCCCATCTGCAGCAGGAAGTCGATGCACCGGCCTTCTATGCCCAGATCGACCGCACGCGCGCCGCCCAGCTCGGCCTCAACGCCTCGACGGTCGCCACCAACATCAATGTCAGCCTGAGCTCCTCGGAACAGGTGTCGCCGAATTTCTGGACCGATCCGAGCTCCGGCATTCCGTATTACCTGGCGGTGCAAACGCCGGAATACCGGCTGAACTCGCTCAACGCGCTCGGCAATACCCCCGTCTCCTCGACGCTGACCGTCGGCGGCCAGCCGGTCCCCGGCATGCTCAGCAATGTCGCGACCTTCAAGCGCGACCAGGTCACCACCAACTCCAACCAGACCAACATCCAGCCGGTCTTCGACGTCTATGCCAGCGTGCAGGGCCGCGATCTCGGCGGCGTCGCCGCGGATATCAACAAGGTCACCGCGTCGCTGCAGAAGGAACTGAAGCCAGGCAACACCATCCAGGTGCTCGGGCAGATCCAGAGCATGAACGATTCGTTCCGCAACCTCGCCATCGGCCTGTTGTTCGCGGCGGTGTTCGTCTATCTGCTGATGGTGGTGAACTACCAGAACTTCGGCGATCCGTTCGTGGTGATGCTGGCGCTGCCGGCGACCATGTGCGGCATCGTCACCATGCTGTTCATCACCGGGACCACGCTGAACGTGCCGTCGCTGATGGGGGCGATCATGGCGGTCGGCGTCGCCTCGGCGAACTCGATCCTGCTCGTCACCTTCGCACGCGAGCAGCAGCTCAAAGGTCATTCGGCGTTGGAAGCCGCGATCAGCGCCGGTCACACGAGAATTCGGCCGGTGTTGATGACCGCCGCCGCGATGATCGTCGGCATGATCCCGATGGCGATCGGCGCCGCCGGCGAGGAACAGAACGCCGCACTGGCGCGCGCGGTGATCGGCGGACTGCTGTTCGCCACACCGACCACCCTGCTGATCGTGCCCTATCTGTTTGCCATGTTGCGCAAGGGCAATGACGGCAAGACCGAGCATGGCGTGTTTGAAGGACCGATCCAATGAACGAGATTCACCTGCTGCCGAAGAGCTCCGTCATGCGCGATGCCCCCGACTCCGAAGTCGATCGCGCTCCCGACAAGCCACCGCAACGAACACAGAAGCCTTCACGCGCCTACGGACGATGGCTGTTCGGCGTCACCGCCTTGCTGGTGCTCGCGGGAGGCCTCGGTGCGGGCGCCTGGCGGCACTACCAGGCGCAACTCGCTGTTGCTGCCACGGCCGAACGGACCCGCGACTTCGTGCCGACGGTGCGGGTCTCCACCGTTCGCGCCAGCGACGGCTTTTCGACGGTGTCGCTGCCGGCCACCACCACGGCGTTCGAAGCGGCCAATATTTTCGCGCGGACCAGCGGCTATGTCGAGAAGCGCTATGTCGACATCGGCGACCGGGTCAAAGCCGGCGCCCTGCTCGCCGAGATCACCGCTCCCGAACTCGACCACCAGATCACCCAGGCACAGGCGACGCTGACGCAGAACCAGGCCACGCTGCAGCAGACCCAGGCCAGCCGCGAACTGGCGCAGGTCACCAATGCGCGCGACAGCAATCTGGTCAAGCAGGGATGGCTGACGCAACAGCAGGGCGACAACGACCGGCTGACCCTGGCGGCGCAGCAGGCCGCGGTCAGCGTCGCGCAGTCCAACATCGCCGCCCAGGAGGCGCAGCTCAAGATCCTGGGCCAGGAAAAGGCCTATCAGCGCGTCATCGCGCCATTCGACGGCATCGTCACCCAGCGCAATATCGACAACGGCAGCCTGGTGCAGTCCGGCTCGACGCTGATGTACACGGTGATGCAGAGCAACGTCATCCGAATCCAGCTGTTCGTGCCGCAGGACGAGGCGTTCGGCGTCACCCCGGGGGTCGAGGCGGTGGTGCACGTGCCGGAAATTCCGGGCCGCGACTTTGCCGGCAAGGTGACGCGGATCGCCAGCGCCCTGCAGCCGGGCAGCCGTACGCTACTGACCGAAATCGACGTGCCCAATCCGGACGGCGCGCTCAGTCCCGGCATCTACTGTACCGTCGACCTGCACATTCCGCGCAAGACGCCGTCGCTGATCGTGCCGGCCGACGCGGTGGTGTTCGACCAGCACGGCCTGCACGTCGCGGTGGTGCGGGACAACATCGTTCACCTGCAGAAAATCTCGATCGCGCGCGACTTCGGCACCGAGGTCGAGGTGCGCACTGGCGTTGAGCCGGGCGATCGGGTGATCCGCAACCCGATGGTCAATCTGGCCGAAGGCAGCAAAGTCGCGCCGAAGGACCAGCCGGCAGGCCCGACGAGCTAACGCATGAGGCGTCCGATGCGATATTTCCCGACGGCAATGGTGGCGCTGCTGGCGTACGGGACAGCCGCGGTGGCGCAGGTCTCCACGATGGGGACGACGGCGATGGGGATTCCCTCGACGCCGGGCGCCATCGTCTCATCCCCGCTGAATGGCCCTGGCCCGTTCTCGGCCACGACGGAGCCCGGCGCTCCGGTCACCACCCTGGCGCCGGTGCCGCTGGCGCTCGATCCGACCACACCCGGCACCAGCATCAATTGTTCGGCGCCGGCGATCCAGATCACGACGACGACGCCGGCACCGCTTGCCGTCGGATCGACGTCGACGACCGGCGTCATCACACCCTCGACCTCCACGGCGCCGGGAATGATCGGCAGCAGCATCGGGACTATCGCGCCGGCCTCCCCGCTCGGAAGTCCGGTGATCCCGACGGGATGTACATCGACGCCAGGAAACCCGACGCTCAGCGCGACCGCTTTGCCGCTCTCGACACCGACGATCGCAAGCGTCTCCTCGCCGGGCGCGATTCCGACGGATATCGCCGCCCTTGGCGACACCAGCATTGATCCGGCCGCCATCGTGCCGACACCGAATTCGGCCGCGTGCAGCGAAAGCGTGACCATGACCCTGGCAAATCCCGGCATGATGCTGCCGGCCAATGTCACGGGCGCCACGGCAACACCCGGCGTCTCGCCGCCGGGCTGCTGAGTTTCATTGCACGTGATGATTGATCACGTGATTACCGCAACTGGGTTTGCACCACGGGACCCGGCTTCGATGCGGTGCCCGGTGCAATCACCAGATAGCGGCGCTGGATCATGTCTTCGCCCTGGACGATCTGCCGGATCGGCCCGGTGGCATTGACGATGGCGGACCCGGCGGGGTTGGTCATGAAGTTTGCCAGCGGCTCGAGTGTGCCGCTGCCGTCCGGCTGCCGCGAAAGCCCGAGCACGTAGGGCTGCTTCGGCGCGAGGCCGGTCACCGAGGCCTGCAACACCTGGATCAATCCCTGGTCGAACAGCGAGACGCTGGTCGGCGCCTTCGCGTCGTCATGCGTCTTGCCGCCATGCGCGGCGGCGAGCGACAGGTGGGCGGCCTGCCCTGCGACGCCGAGCGGCTGCAGGCCTTGCGTGCCGTCGCCCTCCGGCACGGCATTCGGCACATAGGCGATGGCCTGCGGCGCTTGTCCGATCGGGCTGGTGGCGATGACCTTGTTGGTAAGGGTGTCGATCGCGGTCACGGCGTCGGCATTTTCAAGCCCGACATAGACCCGGCTGCCGTCGCCGGACGGCCAGATACCGTGCGGCAGCATGCCGACGGGAATCGTCGCCACCTGCGAGAAATCATCGGTGCGAAACACCTTGATCTCGTTCAGGCCGCCGACGGTAACGTAGGCAAAGGTGCCGTTGGTGTTGTGGACGATATTGACGTGGTTGGTGATCGGGCCGGTGTCGATCGATTTGAGGACCGCGAAGGGTGGCCTGGCGTCGAACACCATGGTGCGGCCGACATCCTTCAGGGTGAACCAGACCTGCTTGCCGTCCGGCGTCGCGGCGATGTTCGGGCAGAACGGGCTATCCTGTTTGACATGCCCGACGATCTGGTGATCGGCGACCGACACCACCACGGTTTCCGGATTGAATGACGAGCAGACGTAACCGTATTTGCCGTCCGGGGAGAAGATCTGCATGCCGGGGCCTGCCGGCACCCTGATCCGGGCCTTTTCCTCGAAGGTCTTGCCGTCGAGCACGGCGACGTAGTCCTCGCCGCGCACCGTGACCCAGACCTCGCTGCCATCAGGCGTAAAGAACGCCTCGTGCGGCGATCGGCCGACATAGGTCGTGTGCCTGATCGCGTTGCTGGCGGTATCGATGAAGGTGACCGAGTTCGAGCCGATCGACACCACCGCGATAGTTTTGTGATCGGGGGAGAATCCCATGCCGTGGACCAGAACCTGGCCCTTGTAGAGTGGGCTGAAATTTCCCGGCTGCGGATCGCCGAGCCGGATGACGCCGACCAGTTTATTGTCGACGGGATCCGTTACCGAGACGCTGTTGGAAAATTGCTCGGCGGTATAGACGCGGTCACGATGGCTGATCGGGATATCCGGATCGGCGGCGGCGCCGGGCGCCTGCCCCGCGACCGCCGGTGCAATTCCGGTAAGCGACGTGCTCGCAAGAAGAGCCAATGCAAACAGCGACCGCCTCATTGTGATCTCCTATTTCATCGTCATGGGATGATGGGACACGTCGGTATCGCCATTGCCTGGCTGCATCGCCGGCTGGACCTCAGTCGGAGAGGCCACCGGGTCCGGAAGCGGCTGGCCCAGCGCGAGGCGCATCGCCGCGATTTCCTGCTGCTGGGTAACGATGATCTCCTGCGCCAGGCGGCGCAGCTGCTCATTATGTCCATGGCGCAAGACCGCCCGCGCCATGTCGATGGCGCCTTGGTGATGCGGCACCATCATCTCCACGAAATCGTGATCGACATCGCCTGATGCTTTGATCGACATATCCCTCATCATCTTCGTCATGGCGGCGTCATTTTCGAGCAGGAACGGCGCCTCCGACGGATCGGCCTGGCTGCCGGCCATTTGCATCCGCACAGTGCCGGCGACGTGATGGAGCGTCGCCGGATTTTGAGCCACGGCAAAAGAGCTGGCCGAGACGGTCATCGTGGTGGCGAGCGAAATCACACGCTTTCTGATGAAGGCACGCGAGAACAAGGCCATCTTTCCTCTCCTGATACTGAATGACATGGCGGCTGGGATGCGCCGTCCGCCTGCGATCACAAGCGATGGCGTTTCGTTGAAGACCATTCAACGATGGCCGCGACGGTGCGAGGCCTCAACTAAAATCCTGTTTACGATTGTAAATTGAATTTTAGCCGCTGCGGCGCATGGCGCACCGACATGTGAGACGGACAGCGGAATAAACGGCGAACGTCAGGACACTGGAAGCTGGATCTCGAACGCCGCACCGTGATCCGGCCGCAGCAGCCGGATCGAGCCGCCATTGGCGCGCAGCATGGACTGCACGATGGCAAGCCCCATCCCAGTGCCGCCGCTGTCTCGGCGGGTGGTGAAGAACGCGTCGAAGATGCGCTCGCGGTTCTGCTCCGAGACGATGTCGCCATTGTTGCTGACGGTGACGGCGAGGACACCCGGCATTGCCGAAGCGCTGACGGTCACCTCGGTGGCATGGTGGCGGATCGCATTGTCGACAAGGTGGGACAGCACGATCAGGGTGTTCTCCGCGGACATGCCGATGGTGCGGTCGGGGCTGGCGTCGGTCTTGATGACGACCCTGGGAAATCTGCGCCGCAGATCGTCCAGCAGGGCGCCGAGCGCGACACTGCCGCCGCCTTGCGAATTTTCGGCACGGGCGAGATCGCGCAGCCGGTGCGCCATGGCTTCGAGCCGCTCGGTATCGGCGATGATATTGACGAGGAAGGTCCTGCGCTCCGCGGCGGTGAGACCGCCGTCGGCTTGCTCGATGGAATCCAGCAGAAGCTCGCTGGCCCCCTTGATCGATGTCAGCGGCGATTTCAGCTCGTGGGTGAGATGGGCGGCGAAGGTCGAAATGGTGGCGGAGCGGTCCGACAGCCGCTCCGCCATGCCCAGGAAGTTTTCCGACAGCAGCGCGAACTCGCGCGTGCCGTAATGCGCCAGCGGCCGAAAGGCGTCGCGATCGCCGCGGCCGATCGCGCCGATTCGTCCGATCAAGTCATGCATCGGGCGCGCAATGGTGCGCAGGAAGACGAAGCCGATGACCAGAGTGACGGCAAGCACGGCGATGGCGGCGAGAATGAACTTTCCGCGCTCCTCGTAGAGATGCTGGAAGATGTTGCTGGGCGTCCGAAACAGGTAGACCACGCCGGCGACATGATCGCCGACGATCACCGGCATGGCCGAATACACGCGTACCCCGGTGCCGCGGCTGATCGAATAGATCGGCGGCGGCGGCTTGTCGCGGATCCTCGTGCGCAGCGCGCCGCGATACTCTCCGCGCAGGGCAGCGGCGACTTCCTCTATATGTGCCAGCGACGCTCCGATTTCGTCGTGACCGGCAATCACCGTCCCGTTGGGATCAAGGATGCGGAAGCCGGCCAGCGTAACCTTCTGGGTTTGATCCAGGATGGGCTGCAATCGCGCGCCGATGTCGACGTAAGCCGCATCCGGAGGCGCCGCCGGCGGGCGGGCATCCGGCCGCCGCGCCAGAAGATCGTTGCTGGCGAGATCCAGCGCCGGCCGGATCGGTGCAAACCGATCCGCCGGCTCCGGTCGCGGAGCCGCGGGAAGCCGCGCGCCCAGTGGGACGCCAGCGGCGCCCCGGGCTTCGACTTCACGTGCGTAGATCACCGCGAGCACCCGGCTCTGCGCGATCAACTCGGCCTGGGTCTGGTGAATGAGCTGGTTGTCGTAGATGCGAAAGAAGAACAATCCGCCGAGCGGCAGCGCAATCGCCGTGGACAGCATCGCAAACACGACGAGGCCCAGCGACGGCCGCCACTTGGCCGGAACGGCCGCCGGACTCATGCCCGGGGCTCGCAGCGTCCCAGCCTGAACCCGACGCCATGCACCGTATCGACGACGTTGTCGCAGCCGGCAGCGGCGAGCTTGGCCCTGATGTTCCTGATGTGGCTGTCGATGGTGCGATCGGAGACCTGGATATTCATCTGGTAGGCCGCCGCCATGATCTGCTCGCGATTGAACACCACATTCGGCCGCGCCAGCAGCGTCTTCAGGATCTCGAATTCGATCGCGGTCAGCGTCAGGTCTTCGCCGTCAAATCGCGCGATGTGCCGGGGCGGATCGAGTGACAGGCCACCCAGCGTCAGCGCGCCGCCCGATGGTCTCGCATCGCCGCCACGCGATGCGGTTCGCCGCAGGATGACGTTGATCCGCGCCACCAGTTCGCGCGGACTGAACGGCTTGGTGACATAATCGTCGCCGCCGATCTCAAGTCCCAGCACACGATCGATCTCGTCGTCGCGCGCCGACAGAAACAGGATCGGCACGTCCGATGATTTGCGGACCTGCCGGCAGACGTCGAGACCATCCAGTTCCGGCATGCCGATGTCGAGCACGATCAGCGCGGGATGCTCGGCGGCGAAGCGCGACAGCGCCTCGGCGCCGTCGCGGGCTTCCAGCGGCACCAGGCCGGCTTTCTTGAGAGTGACGCAAATGACCTCCCGGATATGCTGGTCGTCGTCAACGACGAGAATGCGATGGGTCAACCGTCTCTCCCGGCGCGGTGGATGCCTGGGCGACCCGATCGAGATATCGCGAAAGGCGCCAGCCGCGGAAATTCCAAGCTCGCCACGACTCTAGCTCGCGGTGATGACGTTGCACAAGCCAGTCGCGCTGCCGGTCCATGGTCGAGACCTGCGACCCGTTAGTGTCCTGGACATAGCTGCGGGTTCGCATCGGATGTTGCAGATAGCGATCGATGGCGGGCAGCGCCTGCGGGCCGAGACCGACCAGGTAATCGAAGTCGACCAGCGCCCCTTTGCCCGATACCTCGCGGCTGTGCGAGACGTTATAGGTCGAAATCACCCAGGGAAAGTTGATGAACACGCATATGTAGAGAAAGGCGGCCAGCGTGATCAGATTGGCCATGATCAGCCACTGATTGGAGCGGTCGAGCGCGATGCGCGCCACGATCAGCAGCAGTCCCGCGGCAACCAGCAGCATCCAGATGATCGCGGCCAATCGCCAGGAGGTCAGCGAGTAGATCTCGACATAGAGATCCAGCCGCAGGATCGAGGAGATGACCAGCATGACATTCTGCGCGATCCAGGCGAACACCAGAACCCTGATCGCCGGCTTGCGCTCCGCCGGTCCGCCCGGCGTGATGGCGGCCAGGACGAACCCCGCGGCGAGCAACGCCGTCAGCATCAGGGGATAGGCGCCGCGGTGGGCGTAGCTGGCGTAAGTCATGCCGTAAGGCAGTGCCACTCCGCCCCAGAGATAGATGAGATCGAGGATGGTCTGCACCGCGAACAACAGATTGAACAGTGACAGCGAACGCAGGATCGCTTCCGGTCCGAACAGGTGAGAGGTGAACGGATCGCCATCCCCGGCCGCCGCCGCGGCGCCGGCTGGCTGCCCGTCTGTCGGCTCCGGCGCAACCTTGCGCTTCCATCGCAGCGCGATGAATGGCCAGACGGCCGATAGCATGACGGACCAGAACAGCAGCCTGGCAAGGCTGACATGCGCCGCGCCCCGCCGCAGGTCGAACGACGCAAGCAGGTCTTCGATCACCGGATTGGCCGAGGCGAACAAGGCGATGAAGATTGCGCCCAGCACCAGAGGCACGATCCAGACCGTCAAGCGGCCGGGGGACAGCGCCCATATCCGCGATCGCGTCACGTCCGATACCAGTCGGAACGGACCGGTCAGCAACAGACCGCCAATCGCCCGGGCATGGTCGGCAAGTCCGCCGATCAACGGATTGGTCAGCAGCGACAGCACGACGGCCACTGCCAGAACGCCAGACAGCGCGGATAGAAGATTCAGCTCCTCCACAATGGGCAGCAGCCCCGCGATCAGAACGCCGGCCGCGACCATCGCCCAGCGGCTGGATGTACTCACCCGACTGGTCAGCAGCGAAGCTGCCGCCAAGGCCGGCAGGAACACCGCCAACGACAGTCCGATCCTGTGATCGTAGAACAGCCAGTCCGCGAGGGCCGTCAGACCCGCGGCAACAGCCAGCTTAGGCGGAAAACCGCGGAGCAGAACCGGCATTCGAACGGCCGCAATGGAGATGCTTTTCATCTGGTGTTGACTCGCTTTGGCGGGGGATGGCGCTGCATCGATCGACGGCCTGGCGGAGAGGTTGCAAAGCCACCAGCCGTCGTTGGCTAATCGCGTGGGAACGGGCATCGGGCTGCGACCAACTCATCGTTGCGATGACCCGTTATGACCGTAGCTCTTGCAGATTTCGCGCCGGCTTCCGGCAGAATTTCAGGATTGTTATGCAGATTTTGTGCAGACGCTTAACTCCGCTCGCGGTGGGCGAAATGCTCTGCTATCGGCGATGACCCGACCCGACATGCGGTCGAAAAACGGTCTCGCCCCGATGCTGAAACTAACCAAACTCATCCTGCTGTGGCTGCTCGCACTGTTGCTGATCTTCGTGAGCAGCAATCTGAATGATCCCTATCTGATCATGCTGCGTGGACGCGGCGTGGTCCTGCTGATCGGCGCAAGCTTCGCGGGACTTGGTCTGTTGTTGTTTCGTGGATACTGGAGCCGCCCCGGCGTTGCCGGCAAACTGCTGCTGATGTTGTGGTGCCTGCCGCCGCTGGCGATGGCATCGGCCACGACGGTGTTTCACTGGCGCAAGCACAGCGTACTTTACGCCGAAGGCCCGCAAGTGCGGGACCTCGGCCAGCACTTCATGGTGGGCTATACGTCATTCGATGAAGTCGCCGCACTGGCTGCAAAGGGGCTGATCGGCGGCGTCTACGTGTCCCACCGCAACATCCAGGGACGCCCCGCCAACGCCTTGAAATCGGAATTGTCCAGCCTGCAGGCGATCCGGATTGCCGCCGCGCTTCCGCCGTTGGTGATTGCCGCGGACCAGGAAGGCGGCATCGTCTCGCACCTGTCACCGCAACTGACCGCATTGCCGGCGCTGTCGACGCTGACGGGCCTGCCGCCGGACCGGCGGTTGCGGATGGCCGAGGAATTCGGCAAGCACCACGGACGCGAACTCGCGGATCTCGGCGTCACGCTGAATTTCGCGCCGGTGGTCGACTTGCGGCGAAGCCAGGCCCGCAACCGCTTCGACTTTCATACCCTGATCGGCCGCCGCGCCATCTCGGACGATCCTGCCGTGACCGCAGACGTCGCGCTCGCTTATGTCCGAGGCCTGGAAGCTTCCGGCGTGGAAGGCACCGCCAAGCATTTCCCCGGTCTCGGCCGCGTGCGGGAGGACACCCATCACTTCCGCGCCGACCTCGAAACCCCGCCCGCCGAACTGGAGACATCGGACTGGCTTCCGTTCCGGCAGGTGCTCTCACATTCGACCGCCTATCTGATGGTGGGGCATGTCGCCGTCACGAGCATCGACGCCGGGCGCCCGGCGTCGCATTCCAAACGCGTGATCGACGGCCTGATCCGTTCGACGTGGGGTTTTGACGGCATCATCGTCACCGACGATCTGGTGATGGGTGCCATCTATCAACACGACGTCTGCGCCGCCGTCGTCGAAGCGCTCAATGCCGGGGTCGACCTGCTGCTGGTCGCCTATGACGGCGCGCAGTATTATCGCCTGTTCAACTGCGCACTGACCGCGAGCGGGCGCGGCGAACTGGACAACGCAATGTTACGCCGGAGCGGCGAGCGGATGGAGGCGCGGCGGCCGGCCCGTCAGGCGAATGTCGCGGCCAGTTCGTCGCTGGACGGATTGACGCAGGTCACACACAAACAGCCCGGCCATCCCTGACCGGGCTTTTGTATCCGCGCGGCCGGCGCTACTTGCCGGCGCCGATATTGCCGCCCTTGATGTGCCCGAGCGAGTTCGAGCCGCTGCCGGAGTTGCCGTTGTTGCCGCTCATGGCAGCGTTGCCCCACGACCCGCGGGACATTCCGTAGCTGCCGTAGCCATGATGGGGACCAGGGTAGTAGCCGCTATGGTGATGATGATAATTTCGGTAACGGTGTCGCGCTGACGCCACATCGACCGTGAACACCGCGATCATCAGTGACGCGGCGGCGATGGCTGCTAGTTTCTTCATCCGATTGCTCCTCGATTAAATCCTGTCATTGCAACGGGATGCTCCGCTTCTCGTTCCAGCCGTCGCAGCAGCGATCACGCCGGCCCCCGATCCAGGGCGCGATACAGGCTGGTGTAGAAAAGATACAGCGTTGTAATCAGGCCGATGGCCGGGATGAAGGTGAGAACGGCAAAAAGGATTCCACTTCGGCCGCTCTTTTCTGCCAGGAGGTAATTTCCCCAGGCCAAAGCCGCCGAAAGAATCAGGAACGGCAGCAGCGAGACGAGCATGCCGCCTCCGTCACCAGCCGCGCCGGCCGATTGCGCGCTGGCGGCGTCGATGGTCAGACCACCAAGGACAACGAGCATCGTCGCCACATCTGCACTCGCGATTTTCATAGCTGCGCCTCCCCTCAATGCTGAAAAAACTTCACCAGTCCTGCCGAGCGTCAGCACGGATCCTCCACGGTTGGCCTCGAAGATCAAGTCAGGACACGGCGCAGAATTGCTGCGCAGCAGCAGACAAAATGAGACTACAGGTCAAGAGCCGGATCCATTGATGGTCTCTCACGTCTTCGGGATCCGCTAGTCTCCCCTCCTCGGCCGGGCCGGATTCATGAGAATTCCGTCGAGGCTGAATTCGGTTTGGCGAAACGCTGCGCGCGCAGAACGCGCAACGCAATCACCGGGAGGGACAAGATGGTCAAGCGGAGTATCGGCGCCGTCGCGCTGGGCTGCCTTATGATGGCGGGCGGCGCGCAGGCTCAGGAGAAGATCAAGGTCGGCGTGACGGCAACGCTGGAAGGCACCTACACGGTGCTCGGCGAGGACGGGATGCGCGGATTCCAGACCGCGATGAAGAAATACGGCAACAAGGTCGGCGGCAAGGAACTGGAATTCATCGTCGCCTCGACCGATGCGACGCCCGACTCCGCCGTGCGCGCGGCACGCAAGCTGGTCGAGCAGGACAAGGTGCAGCTGATGCTCTCGCCGCTGTCCGGCGACGAAGGCATCGCAGTGAAGAATTACGCCAAGACCCACCCCGAGGTCACGTTCATCAACGCCGCTTCGGGCGCCCAGGAAACCACCTACGTCGATCCGGCGCCCAACTTCTACCGCTTCAACATGGACGGCGCGCAGTGGCAGGCGGGCCTCGGCAACTACATCTACAAGACCAAGAACTACAAGAAGATCGCCACTGTCGGTGAGGACTACTCCTTTATTTACACGCAGGTTTTCGGCCTGGCGCTGGAATACTGTGGGGCCGGCGGCAAGATTACCTCGCGGCAATGGGTGCCGCTCGGTACCAAGGACTTCGCCTCGGTCATCGCAGCGATGCCGGATGACGTCGACGCGATCTATCTCGGCCTCGGCGGCGGCGACGCCGTCAACTTCCTCAACCAGTATCAGCAGGCCGGCGGCAAGGCGCACCTGATCGGTGGTTCGATCATGGTCGACCAGACCATCCTCTCCGCCAAGGGCAACGCCAAGAACGCGTTGATCGGCACGGTGGCCGCCAGCGGTCAGGCTGACACCTGGGATAACCCGGGTTGGCAGGCTTTCGTAAAGGCCTATCAGGACGCCTTCCCGCCGGAGAAGCGCTTCCCGAGTCCGTCGCTGCTCGCGACCAATTATTATGGCGCCACGCAGGCCATGATGGAGGCGCTGACCAAGGTCAACGGCGACCTTAGCGACGGTCACAAGAAGTTCCGCGAAACCCTCAACACGCTGGTGATCCAGGCTCCCAATGGCGAGATCAAGCTCGACAGCAACCGCCAGGCGATCGGTACGAATTTCGTGACCGAGGTCGTCGACGACGGCAAGGGCAACCTGGTCAGCAAGGTCGTCGCGGTGATCCCGAACGTCAGCCAGACGTTGGGTTACGATCCGGCGGTGTTCGCCAAGATCGGTCTGCCGAGTCGTACCGTTCCGGAATGTAAGAAATACTGACCCATCACTTAAACGCATGCCTCGCTGTTGCATGCGAAGCAAACCCATCAAACCCCTCAGCGAAGGACGCGGCTATCTTGCCGCGCCCTTTGCTTCAACGCGCTCTTGCAATGTCTCCCGGGTTCGTCAAACTTAGCGGCAAGAAGACAAGACACGGGGAGGATCGGTATGAGCAGGGCGATCGCCGTGTTTCACGGCTGCTTTGGTCGCGCCACGATTTACCAGTTGAACCGGCCCTTTAACGTTCACGCGCATCGCGAAGGGCACTTGATTTTTCATGTCGGCGGTTCGGAGGGCAGCATCACCGTCGGCGACAAATTGTGTCCGCTGAGTTCCTCCTCCTTCGTCGCCGTCTGCCCTTGGGAGCCACATAATTTCGTGCCGAGCGACCTCAACGACGGCGCGCTATTCTTTGTCCTGTACGTCAATCCGGAATGGTTCACGCCCGGCGCCAGCGGCGATACGGCCCGGCTTCGCTTCGGCCGTCCGCTGACGTACCGCACCGCGGCAATCGACCGCCAGATCCGACGCACCGCCGCGCTGGTCTATTCCGCGCATGGCTTGAACGATCTCGATCACGAACTGCGCAGCCTGATTGATGGCTGCTACGCCGAAAGCTGGCGCCAGCCCGGCGAAGCCGCGGAACGCCGCGCGCTCGAGGGTGTCACGGACTTCCGCGTCCGCAAATCGATCCGGCTGATCCAGGAAGGACTCGGCGCCGATATCCAGCTCGACGACGTGGCGCGGGAATCCGGTCTGTCGCGGCCGCACTTCTACAAATTGTTCCGCAGCCAGACCGGCGTCACGCCGAACCTCTATCTCAACACGCTCTTGATGGAACGCGCCATCGACGTGCTGGTGAAGACGGAGAATCCGGTGGCCGATATCGGCTTCAATCTCGGTTTCTCGTCGCAAAGCGCCTTCACGCGGTTTTTCGCCTCCAATGTCGGTATGGCGCCGACCGATTACCGCAGTGCGGCGCAACTGCTGTGAGGTGAAGCCCTCACTCCTGAACAGCGCGCCCTTTCAAAAAGATACTGACGATCAAGTGTGCCGGGCCGGGTCAAGCTAGACTGAACGAACATCGCAAAAGCGAGACGGTTCGGGAGATCAAAGCGCCCATGGCCATGGGAAGCACGTCGAGGATGCAAATCCGGCACCGTCGGCTTGTGCCCGTTTTTTTTGCGGGCGTCCGACGATGAATCGCTTCATCGAACGCCACCCCGTGTGGGCGCTGGTAATCCTTGTCATCATCGTCGTGGCGCTGTGGCTGATCTTCGCGACCTGGCCGGAAGGCCTCGAGGACGCTATCGGCCGCAAGAAGGTGTTCCTCAACGCACTGTTCAACGGCATCACGCTGGGCGGGCTGTACTTCCTGGTCGCCAGCGGCTTCACGCTGATTTTCGGGCTGATGCGCAACGTCAACCTGGCTCATGGCTCGATTTATCTGTTCGGCGGCTATGTCGGCTACCACACGGTGGAGTGGACCGGCTCGTGGCTGTTCAGCTTCGTCGTCGCTTTCGTCGCCGCGGCGGTCCTGGGCATCATCCTGCAGGTCGTGGTGTTTCGCCGCATGGAGGGCCAGGACCTGCGCCAGACGCTGGTCACCATCGGGCTCTCGATCGTGTTCGCCGACCTGATGCTGTGGGTGTTCGGCGGCAATTATCATCAGATCCATACGCCGAATTGGCTGGTCGGCCCGGCGCCGCTGCCGTTCGTCACCGCGGTCAAATCTTCCGGCGAAGCGGTCTACCTGACCTATCCGATCGTGCGGCTGGTGATCCTCGCGGCATCGATCGTCATCGGCGTGGCGATGTGGCTGGTTCTGAACCGGACCAGGATCGGCATGATCGTGCGCGCCGGCGTCGACGATCGCGACATGCTGTCGGCGATGGGCGTGCCGATCCAGCTGGTGTTCGTTCTGGTGTTTGCCTTCGGCGCCGGCATGGCGGGAATGGCCGGCGTGGTCGGCGGCACCTTCCAGTCGATTTCGCCCGGTGAGGATACCCGGTTCCTGCTGGCTTCACTGGTCGTGGTCATCGTCGGCGGCATGGGCTCGATTCCCGGCGCGGCGCTCGGCGCCTTGCTGATCGGCCTCGCGGAACAGCTCGGCTCGGTCTATGTCCCGACCTATTCGGTGGTGCTCACCTTCCTGATCATGGTGGTGGTGCTGGCGCTGCGCCCGCAGGGCCTGCTGGCAAGGCGTTGACCATGGCCGTGATCGACACCCATCGCTCGCCCGCAACCACCGCTTCCGTTGAAGCCGCAACGCCCGGCTGGATGCAGCGCATTCATCCTGCCGCTTGGCTCGTCGCGGTCATCCTCCTGATCATGCCGCTGCTCGTGAACGACTTCATCCTGTTCCAGATTTTCTCCTGGTCGTTCATCCTCGGCATGATTTCGCTGAGCCTGATGTTCCTGGGCGGCTACGGCGGCATGGTCAGCGTCGCCCAGATGACCATCGCGGGCTTCGCCGGCTACATGGTGGCGATCTTCGGCGTCAGCGGTATCGGCGCCGTCAGCCTCGGCTGGCCGTGGTGGCTCGCGGCGCCGATGGCGATCGTGCTCGCGACCCTGTTCGGCACCATCACCGGCGCGCTGGCGGTGCGTACCGAGGGCATCTACACCATCATGATCACGCTGGCGATCGCGGCGGCGTTCTTCTATTTCGTCAATCAGAACTACGCGATCTTCAACGGGCACACCGGCATCAGCAGCGTGGCGACGCCGAAATTCTGGGACGTCGACTGGCGCGCACCGGTGCCGTTCTACTATGTCACCCTGGGCTTCGCCGCGCTGTCGCTCTGGGCCGTCAGCTATCTGGCCCGCGCGCCGTTCGGGCTGGCGCTGCAGGGGCTGCGCGACAATCCGCGCCGGATGGCCGCGCTCGGCTTCAACGTCAACGCCCATCGGGTTGCCGCCTACGTGTTCGCCTCGATCATCGCGTCGGTCGCCGGCATCCTGCTGGTGTGGAGCAACGGCCAGATCTCGCCCGGCACCGTCAGCGTCGATGCCGCGATCGACATTCTGGTCATCGCCGTCGTCGGCGGCATGTCGCGCCCGATCGGGCCGTTCATCGGTGCCCTGATCTACGTCATCCTGCGCACCTTTGCGCTCGACTTCCTGGTCGCGGTCGGCCTCGACGGCAACCGTTTCCGCCTGCTGGTCGGGTTCGGCTTTCTGGTCATCGTGTTCTGGTCGCCGGACGGCGTCACCGGGCTGTGGCAGCGCTGGCGCAATCGCGGTCAGGACTCGCGGAACACGGCACCAAGGGGCGGCGGTCATGGATAGCGTCGCGCAGCGCCTCTCCGCCGTCGGCGCCGGCAATGCGCTGGAACTGCGCGGCGTGACCCGCTTGTTTGGCGCGCTCGCCGCCTTGACCGACATCACCCTGACGGTGCGGCCCGGCGAGCGGCGCGCGGTGCTGGGCTCCAACGGCGCCGGCAAGACCACGCTGTTCAACTGCGTCACCGGCGATTTTCTGCCGACCTCCGGCACCATCCGGTTTTTTGGCGAGGACGTCACCGCGTTTCCGCCGCACGAGCGGATCCGCCGCGGCCTGCGCCGCACCTACCAGATCTCGGCGCTGTTTCCTGGCCTGTCGGTGCTCGACAACGTCTATCTGGCCTGCCGCGGCGTATCGCGCGGCCGCTTTTCGCTGATCCGCCCCAGCGCCAAGGACGCGCTGGTGTATGCGGCCGAGAACCTGGTGCAGGCCGTGCATCTCAGCGCGATCAAGGACCAGTTGGTCTCCGAGCTCAGCTATGGCCAGCAGCGGCAGCTCGAGATCGCGCTGGCGCTCGCCGGGGCGCCGCGGCTGATCCTGTTCGACGAACCGGCGGCAGGACTGTCGCCGACCGAGCGCGCCGAACTGGTCGACATCCTGTCGTCGCTGCCGGCGCATATCGGCTACATCATCATCGAGCACGACATGGACGTCGCGCTGCGCGTGGTCGAAAGCGTGACCATGATGCATAACGGCCGCATCTTCAAGGAAGGCGCGCCGCAGGAGATCGAATCCGATCCCGAGGTGCAGGAGCTTTATCTGGGGGGCGGACATGGCTGAGCCGCGCCGCCCGACCGCCTCGAGCGCCATCCTGCAGATCAGCGGACTCAACGTGTTCTACGGGCATTCCCACGCGCTGCAGGGCGTCGACCTCACCCTGGAGCGCGGCGTGCTGTCGGTGGTCGGCCGCAACGGCATGGGCAAGACCACGCTGTGCAAGACCATCATGGGTCTGGTGCGCGCCTCCAGCGGCGCAATCCGCATGAACGGCCAGGACCTGCTCGGCCTGCAGCCGGCGCAGGTCGCCCGGCTCGGCATCGGCTATGTGCCGCAGGGCCGCCGGCTGTGGCGGTCGCTCAATGTCGACGAACATCTGCGGCTGAGCGTCGGCCGGCGCCGCGGGCCGTGGAGCGTGGAACGGATCTACGACACCTTTCCTCGGCTCGCCGAGCGCAAGAGCAACGGCGGCGGCCAGTTGTCCGGCGGCGAACAGCAGATGCTGGCGATCTCGCGCGCGCTGCTGACCAATCCGCAACTGCTGATCATGGACGAGCCGACCGAGGGTCTGGCGCCGGTCATCGTCAGCCAGGTCGAGGAGATGTTGGTGCGGCTCGGCGAGGAAGGCGACATCGCCATTCTTGTCATCGAACAGAACATCGGGGTGGCGACCTCGGTCTCCGACAAGGTCGCGATCATGGTCAATGGGCGGATCAACCGCATCATCGACTCACAGCGATTGAGTGCCGACCGTGAACTGCAGCAGCGCCTGCTCGGCGTCGGCCGCCACTCCGAAGCCCCGCCGGAAGCCGATGAGGACCAGACTGGCGCGCGTGCGGCGGCGGCCGCAAGCACGCCGGCTCCCGCCGCGAATAGCGGGCCGGTTCGCATCTACATCTCCAATCCGATCCCGCCGACGCGGTGGTCGCAGCCGATTCCCAACGCGCGTATCGAAGCCGCCGCACGCACAACCTCAAGCACGTCGACCCGCATTGACGAAACGGCGCGGCATCGCTCCGCGACAGTCGCGACGCTGCCCAGTGGGCCGCCGGCGGTGCTGGTGGTCGGAACTCTCGACACCAAGGGCGATGAACTGCGCTTCATCCGCGATCTCATCAAGGCGAGCGGCCTGCGCACCCGGCTGGTCGATGTCTCGACCAGCGGCAAGCCTGCCACCACCGACGTCACCGCGCAGGAAATCGCACTCAACCATCCACGTGGCGGCAGCGCCGTGTTCAACGGCGACCGCGGCAACTCGGTGACCGCGATGGCGGACGCCTTCGCGGCCTGGATCAAACGGCAGGGCGGCGTCGCAGGCATCATCAGCGCCGGCGGCTCCGGGGGCGCCTCGATCGTTGCACCTGCCATGCGCGCGTTGCCGATCGGCGTGCCGAAGCTGCTGATCTCCTCGATCGCCTCGGGCGACGTCGGCCGCTATGTCGGCCCCAGCGACATCACCATGGTGTACTCGGTCACCGACGTGCAGGGCATCAACTCGATCTCGCGCCAGGTTCTCGGCAATGGCGCGCAGGCGCTGATCGGCATGGTCAAGGCGCGGCTCGCCGAGAACGCCGTCGCACCGGCCGCGACCGACCTGCCCGCGGTCGGGCTGACGATGTTCGGCGTCACCACGCCGTGCGTGCAGCAGATCGCGGCGCAACTGTCCGGTGAATGGGAGTGCCTGGTGTTTCACGCCACCGGCGTCGGCGGCCAATCGATGGAAAAGCTTGCGGACTCCGGCCTGCTCGGCGGCGCCATCGACATCACCACCACCGAGGTCTGCGATCTGCTGATGGGCGGGGTGTTTCCAGCCACCGACGACCGCTTCGGCGCCTTCATCCGCACCCGCATGCCCTATGTCGGGTCGGTCGGCGCGCTCGACATGGTCAATTTTGGCGCGCGCGACACCGTGCCGCCGGCCTATGCGGGCCGCCGATTGCAGGTGCACAATCCGCAGGTCACGTTGATGCGAACCACGGCGGCGGAAAACGACGCGATGGGCCGCTGGATCGGCGAACGCCTCAACCGCATGGACGGGCCGGTGCGATTCCTGCTGCCGGAAGGCGGCGTCTCCGCGCTCGACGCACCGGGCCAGCCATTCCACGATCCGGAAGCGGATGCGGCCCTATTCCGCGCGCTCGACCAGACCGTGCGGCAGTCCGCCAACCGCCAGTTGATCCGCGTCAAGCGCCACATCAACGATCCTGAATTTGCCGCCGCCGCCGTCACCGCATTTCGCGCGCTGCACGGACGTGGCGGTGTCCGCAAACGCGCGGCGAGGTAGGCATGCCAGGCTTTGACCGCAAAACCCTGCTGGATAAATTCCGCGCCATGGCGGCGCGGGGCGAGCCGATCGTTGGCGGCGGCGCCGGCACCGGGCTGTCGGCCAAATGCGAGGAAGACGGCGGCGCCGACCTGATCGTGATCTACAATTCCGGCCGCTACCGCATGGCCGGCCGCGGCTCGCTCGCGGGGCTTCTCGCCTACGGCGATGCCAACGCCATCGTCGTCGACATGGCGCGCGAGGTGCTGCCGGTGGTGAAGCGCACGCCGGTGCTGGCCGGCGTCAATGGCACCGATCCGTTCCGGCAGATGGACGTGTTCCTCGACGAGATCAAGGCGCTGGGATTTTCAGGCGTGCAGAACTTTCCCACCGTCGGCCTGATCGACGGCACTTTTCGCGCCAATCTCGAAGAGACCGGCATGTCCTATGCGCTGGAGGTCGAGATGATCGCCATGGCGCACAAGAAAGGCTTGCTGACCACGCCTTACGTTTTTCAGGAATCCGAGGCCGAGGCGATGGCACAAGCTGGCGCCGACATCATCGTGTGCCACATGGGCCTGACCACAGGGGGCAGCATCGGCGCGCAGACCGCGCTGAAGCTCGAGGATTGCCCGGCCCTGATCGACGCCTGGGCCGGCGCGGCGTTACGAGTGCGGCCGGACATTCTGGTGCTGGCGCACGGCGGGCCGATCTCGGAGCCCGAGGATGCGGATTTTATCTTGAAGAACACGAAGACCTGCCACGGATTCTATGGCGCGTCCTCGATGGAACGGCTGCCGGTCGAGCGTGCGCTCACCGAGCAGGTCAGACGATTCAAGGCCATCGGCCGAAACTAGCAAGCTTGGTTGTTCGGGCCGCCAGGTAAGGGCGGCCTGCTGGGAGGGAAGCAAGATGTCGGGTCTTTTGATTGGCAGCCTGATCCTGTGGCTGATCATCGCGGTCATCGTCATCGTGGTGTTCGTCTATGTCGTGAACTGGCTCTACCACCGCTCGTCCAAGGAGGTCGCGTTCGTCCGCACCGGCTTCATGGGCGAACGGGTGGTGATCGACGGCGGCGCCTTCGTGCTGCCGTTCATCCACGATTTCACGCCGGTCAACATGAACGTGCTGCCGATGCCGATCGTTCGCGCCAAAGCCGATGCGCTGATCTCGCGCGACCGCATGCGCATCGACATCGAGGCCGACTTCTACGTCCGGGTGCAGGCGACCCGCGAGGCGGTGTCCATCGCCGCCTCGACGCTGGGCCGCCGCACCCTCGAGCCCGAGCGCCTGCATACCTTGTTGTCCGGCAAGTTCATCTCCTCGCTGCGTTCGGTCGCCTCGGAAATGACCATGGAGCAGATGCACGAGCAGCGCGGCGAATATGTCGCCCGGGTCAAGGCCGCCGCCGCCGAGGCGCTGGCGCAGAACGGTCTTGAACTGGAATCCGTCGCGATCACCGACCTCGACCAGACCGATCTCGAATACTTCAATCCGTCGAACCGCTTCGACGCCGAAGGCCTGACCAAGCTGATGGAGGACATCGAGGACCGCCGCAAGCTGCGCAACGACATTGAACAGGATTCGATGATCCGGATCCGCACCCGCAATCTCGAGGCCGAGCGCCAGGCGCTCGATATCGAGCGCGACAGCGAGGCCGCGCGGCTCGAACAGCAGCGCGACATCGAGGTGCGGCGCGCCATGCAGCGCACCGAAGTGGCGCGGGAACGCGCGCTGCGCGAGACCGAGGCGGAACAGGCGCAAATCTCCGCCCGGGAGACCATCGAGAAGGCGCGGATCGCCAACGAGCAGGCCATCAACGAGGCCCGCATCGCCTCCGAACGGGAAATCCGCCACAAGGAAATCGAGCGCACCCGCGCCGTCGAGGAAGTCGAAATCGCCGCCCGCGAGACCGTCGAGAAGGCACGGATCGCCAACCAGCGCACCATCGACACCGCCCGGATCGCCTCCGAACGCGAGGTGCGCCAGAAGGAGATCGAGCGCGCCCGGACGATCGAGGAAGCCGAGATCCAGGCCCGCGAAACCGTGGAGAAGGCCCGCATCCTGCAGGAGCGCTCGGTCAGCGAAGCGCGCATCGTCAATGAGGAAGAAACCCGCCGGCGCGAGATTGAGCGGACGCGGGTGGTCGAGGAAGCCGAGATCGCGGCCCGCGAGGCCACCGAAAAGCTGCGCATCGTGCAGATGACGGCGATCAACGCCGAGCGCATCGCGTCCGAGGAGCGCACCCGCGGGCTGGAAATCGCCCGCACCCGCGCCATCGAGGAAGCCGAAATCGCCGCTCAGCAGGCGGTCGAGGCGGCGCGGATCGCGCGCGAGCAACTGCTTGCCGCCGAGCGCATCGCCGCCGAGCAGGACACCCGCACCCTGGAGATCACCCGCAACGAGACCCTCGACAGGGCCGAAGTGACCTCGCGCCACGCGGTGGCATCGGCGCGCATCGCCTCGGAAGAGCAGATCCGCAATCTCGAGATCGCCCGCAACCAGACCCTCGAAGCCGCCGAGATCAGCGCGCGCGAGGCCATTGAAGCGGCGCGGATCGCCCAGGAAAAGGCGGTCGCCGCCGAGCGGATCCAGGCCGATCGCGAGACCCGCGGACTCGAAATCGCCCGCGCCGAAACCCTCGACAAGGCCGAGCTGAAGCGTCGCGACGTCATCGAACGGCAGCGCATCGGCGTCGAACTGGCGCTGGAGACCGACCGCATCGAATCGGCCAGGACCCGCGAGGTGCTGAACATCGAGCAGAAGCGAGCGGTGGAACTCGCCGATGAGGAGCGTGTCATCGCGCTGGCGGCTAAGAAATCGGAACGCATCGGCGCCGACCGCCAGGTGCGCCAGGCCGAAATCCTCGCCAAACAGCAGGTCGACAAGAGCGACGTCGAGCGCGAGCAGGTCATGGAGGCCGCCCGGCTGGAGCGGCGGCGCGCCATCGAGCAGCTGGAGATCGCCCGCGTCCAGGCGCTGCAGGAAGCCGAGATCGCCGCCCGCGAGGAGGTCGAACGCGTTCGGATCGCCTCGGACCGCGGCCTCGACGAGGCCCGCGTCGGACGCGAGCGCGATCTGCGCAAGCTGGAGATCGACCGCGAGAAAATCGTCGAGACCGCGGCGATGGAAAAGGCCATCGCGCTGTACCAGACATCGCTCGAGCAATCGGCCGCCCAGGTCGCCGCCGAAAATGCCAGGGCACATGCGTCCGAAGCCCAGGAGAAGGCCATCACCGTACGCGACAGCGAGATCGCGCGGCGCCGCAAGACCATCGAGGTCCTGATCGCCGAGAAGGAAGCCGAACAGACCCGGATCGCGGCCGACGCCACCCGGGTGCGCACCGCGGTCGAAGCCGAAGCGCAGCGGCTGATCAACGAGGCCGAAAACGTGCTCACCGACGGCGCGCGGCAGTCGCTGTTCAAGCGCAAGCTGCTCGAACACATCGAAGGCATCGTGCGCGAAAGCGTCAAGCCGATGGAGAAGATCGAGGGCATCCGCATCCTGCATGTCGACGGGCTGAACGGCTCCGGCTCAGGCGGCGGCAACGGCCGCAACGCCACCGACGAGGTGATCGATTCGGCGCTGCGCTACCGGGTGCAGGCCCCGTTGATTGATTCGGTGCTGGCGGAAATCGGCATCGAGGGCGGCAGCCTGTCGAAGATGCAGGGCCTGATTCGCGAGGCACGCGACCTGCAGGGCATCCAGCAGTCGGTCGCCAAAAAGGGTGGCGATGCGCCGCCGGCGCCCGGCGGCACGCCGGACACTTCCGGCGTCGGTACCTCGTCGCGCAAGAAAGGCTGACGCAGCATGGCGCGGGTTTATGTTTCCAGCGTGATCAACGGCCGCTCCGACCGGGTGTGGGCGCGGGTGCGTGACTTCAACGGGCTGCCGAACTGGCATCCGGCGATCGGCGAAAGCCGCATCGAGGGCGGCGAGCCGGCCGACAAGATCGGCTGCGTGCGCGACTTCCGCCTGCGCAACGGCGACCGCATCCGCGAAAAGCTGCTCGGCCTCTCCGACTACGAGATGTTCTGCACCTATTCGATCCTGGAATCGCCGATGGGCGTCGAGAACTACGTCGCGACGCTGCGGCTGACGCCGGTCACCGATGGCGAGTTGACCTTCGTCGAATGGACCGCGGAATTCGATTGCGCGCCGGAACGCGAGACCGAGCTGGTCGCCAATATCGGCGGCGGCGTATTCCAGGGCGGCTTCGACGCGCTCAAGCGCGCGTTCGGAGGCTAGGCCATGCCGCGGATCGTCAAGAGCACGATCATCGATGCCCCGACCGACCGGGTGTGGAGCGTGCTGCGCGATTTCAACGGTCACGACCGCTGGCATCCGGCGGTGGCGACCAGCGCCATCGAGCGCGGCTATTCGTCGGACAAGATCGGCTGCGTCAGGCGCTTCCGCCTCGCCGACGGCGGCGAACTGCGTGAGCAGTTGCTGGCGCTGTCCGACCTCGAACAGAGCTTCAGCTACTGCCTGCTGGATACGCCGATACCGCTGTTCAACTACGTCGCCCACGTCCGGCTGCTGCCGGTCACCGACGGCGACCGCACCTTCTGGCACTGGGAATGCCGCTTCACCACCCGTGCCGGCGAGGAAGCCCGGCTGGTCGCCATGGTCGGCGAGCAGATCTATCAGGCCGGCTTCGATGCCGTCCGCAAGCAGGTGAGCGTGGCGGCATGAGACAAGGACATTCATAATGCCGGTGAACGTCAAGACATTCGCGACCATCCCGGAAGCCGCCGGCGCGCTCGCCTCCGAGCGCGACGCCAGATACATCGGCGGCGGCACCCTGGTGATGCGAGCGCTGAACGAGGGCGACCTGTCGATCGCCACCGTGGTGCGGGTTCGCGACCACAGCCTCGGCACCATCCGGCCGGCCGGCGGACGGGTGACCATCGGCGCCGCGGTGACGCTGGCGCAACTGCTGAACGCACGTGACCTGGCGTTCCTGCATCCGGTGGCGCGCTCGATCGGTGGGCCGGCGGTGCGCAACATGGGCACTGTCGGCGGCAACCTGTTCGCGCCGGCCCCGTTCGGCGATCTCGCCGTCGCGCTGCTGGCGCTCGACGCCATGGTGTCGGTGCAGGGCAGCTACGGCACCCGCGAAATGGCGATGGAAGAATTTTTGGCCGGGCGCGAGCGCGCCGGCCTTGTGATCAGCGTCTCCTGCACGCGGCCGGCCAGCCCGGAGGCGTTTCGCTACCGCAAGGTCTCGCGGGTCAAGCCGAAAGGCGCCTCGGTGATTTCGTTAGCCGTCCACGTCCCCCAGAGCAGCGGCCGGGTCAACGGGGCGCGCATCGCCTATGGCGCGATGGCGCCGACTGCAATCCGCGCCAAGGCTGCCGAGCGCGCGCTGGAGGGCCGCTCCCTCGATGAGGCCGGCATCGCCGCCGCGGTCGCGGTCGCGGCCGAAGGCACGTCGCCCGCCACCGACCCGATCGCCTCGACCTGGTATCGGCGCGAGGTGGTTGGCGTGCATCTGCGCCGGCTGCTGCTGGGCCAGGACACCTGAGGGAGAAGCATTCAATGGCCAAGACCGCGCTCCAGTTCAGGCATAACGACCGCGAGGTCGCCGTCTTCGTCGATGGCGGCACCAGCCTGCTCACGGCACTCCGCGACAGCGTCGGCGATCATTCGCCGAAATTCGGCTGCGGCCAGGGCGGCTGCGGCGCCTGCACCGTGCTGATCGACGGCGAAGCGCACCTGTCGTGCCTGACGCTCGCCGAGACCGTCGAGGGCCGCGCGATCCAGACCGCCGACGGGCTGAAAAACGGCGCGGCGCTGCATCCACTGCAGGCCGCCTTCATGGAAAACTTCGCCGCGCAATGCGGCTATTGCACGCCGGGCATGCTGATGGCCGCCAAGGCGCTGCTCGACCACAACCCGCAGCCGACCCGGCAGGACGTCATCGACGGCATCGCCGGGAATATCTGCCGCTGCACCGGCTATGAACCGATCATCAACGCCATCCTCGCCGCCGCCGCCGGCGGCGGCGCCAGGCGCGCCTGAAGGAAACGCCATGTTCGAGCTTCGCAAGGACATCTTCGCCGACGAGCGCGACGACAATCTCAAGGAAATCGGCAAGGGTACCCAGCGCCAGGACATGCTCGGGCATGTCACGGCGACCTCGACCTATTTCAACGACCACAAGCTGCAGGGCATGCTGCACCTGAAGGTGCTGCGCAGCCCGCACAGCCATGCCCGGCTCCGCCGCATCGACCTTGCCGAAGCGGAACGGATGCCCGGCGTGCGCCGCATCCTGCGCGGCGCCGATGTGCCGAGGAATCTCAACACCCTGCTCAGCTTGATCAATTTCGGCCTCGACGACGAGCCGACGCTGGCGGTCGACAAGGTCCGGTACAAGGGCGAGCCGATCGTCGCCGTGGTCGCCGACAGCGAGCGCGAGGCGTTCGAGGCGATGGGAAAGATCCGCGTCGACTACGAGCCGCTGCCGGCGGTGTTCGACGTCGAGGAAGCGGTCAAGCCCGGCGCCCCGGTCGTCAACGAGACCTATCCGAAGAACACCTTCACCTTCCACGAGAAATACGATCACCAGAAGCTGCGCTTCGGCGACGTCGAACGCGCTTTCGCTGCGTCCGACCATGTGCTCGAACAGCGTTACCAGATGTCGCCGATCGAGCACGCGCCGACCGAGACCAACGGCTCGATCGCCGCCCCCGACACCAATGGCCGCTATGTCGTCTACACCTCAACCCAGGCGCTGTTCTTCTCGCTGGACACCAGCGCCAAGATTCTCGACGTGCCGTCCAACAAGCTGCACTTCATCGGCGGCACCGTCGGCGGCGGCTTCGGCGGCAAGGTCGATACCCTGACCGAGCCGCTGGCGATTCTCGGCGCCATGCTGACCGGGCGGCCGGTGCGTTACATGTTCGGCCGCGAGGAGGAGATGCAGTTCGGCTCGCCGCGCGGCGCCGAGCGCATCTTCATCAAGGACGGCATCCGCCGCGACGGCCGCATCATGGCGCGTCAGGTGCGCGGCTACTTCGACAGCGGCGCCTATACCCGGCTGTCGAGCTATGCCGTGATCAAATGCGTCGCCCATATTCCCGGTCCCTACACCATTCCCAACGTCCATGCCGACGTGTTCTGCGTCTACACCAACCGGGTGCCAGCCACCGCGATGCGCGGTTTCGGCGTCACCGCGATGGATTTCGCGCTGGAATGCCAGATGGACAAGTTGGCGCATCTGGTCGGAATGGATCCGATGGAATTCCGCATCCTCAATGCCTACCGCGACGGCGACATGAAGGCGCACCGCCGCGTCGCGAAAAATACCGCGCTGATCGAATGCGTCCAGGTCGCCGCTGAGAAAGCCAAGTGGACGCTGCGCGATGAATTCAAGCGTGCTTCTTCGCTCAGGGACGGCGGCGGCAAGCGCGCGGAGATTCCGCCGACGCCGCGCGATCCCGGAGCGATGGCGGCGCGTCCGGTAACGCCCGCCCAGCAGCGCACCAGCTACGACCGCGGCCTGACGCCGCCCGAGCCATCGCGTGCGCCACCGACGCCAGCACCGCCGCCGCCCGCCGCGGCGCCGGCGAGTTCGCACGGCGCTACACGATTCTCGTCGGTATTCGGAAGGAGACGCTGACATGGCCAAGCTTCGCGGACGCGGCATTTCCTCGATGAATTACCCGATCGGCATGAACCTGGGCGGCGATCCGAGCCAGGCCCTGGTGCACTCCAACCCCAGCGGCAAGTTCACGGTGTCGCTGTCGTCGATCGATCTTGGCCAGGGCATGAAATCGGTGACGCGGCAGATCTGCGCCGAGACCCTTGGTGTGCCGGTGGAGGACGTTTACGTCGACACCGCGGATTCCGACACTGGCCCGCATTGCATGGGCAGCTTTGCCTCGCGCGGTACCCACCGGGTCGGCAATGCCGTGATCGCGGCCGCCACCGAGGCCCGCGGCGTGATGATGGAGGCGGCGGCCGAGGAACTCGAGGTCAACGTCGCCGACCTCGAGACCGACGGCCGCGGCAACATCCACGTCAAGGGCGCGCCGCATCGCGCGATCTCAACGAAGGATGTCGCGATCGCCGCACAGTTCAAGCAAGGCCGCACCATTTCCGGCCGCGGCATCTTCCTGGTGCCGCTGTCGGCGGTCGATCCGGAGACCGGCGAGATGTCGCCGGCGACCTGCTACGCCCACGCCTGTCTGGTGGCCGAGGTCGAGGTCGACGACGAGACCGGCGAAGTGGCGATGATCAAGATGGACAGCGCCTATGAACTCGGCCGTGCGCTCAATCCGCGCATGGTCGAGCAGCAGCTGATCGGCGGCGCCTGGATGGGCGTCAGCCACGCGCTGTTCGAGACGCCGGAGCCGTATTATCCCGACATCAGCCACGGCCCGCGCGACTTCACCGAATACCTGATGCCGGGGCCCG
>Ga0209758_1001178_pt1 | contig 33069 bp, 28 predicted proteins | sample AraplaMF_Col_mMF_FD_184258 | JGI IMG/M metagenome (GOLD analysis project Ga0209758, IMG submission 184258) | Arabidopsis root microbial communities from the University of North Carolina, USA - plate scrape MF_Col_mMF (SPAdes) (version 2) | ecosystem: Host-associated > Plants > Roots > Endosphere... | reverse complement strand
AAGACGCAAATCCTGAACTTGCTTGCGCTGTCCAGGCGAGGCTTTTCCTTCTTTTCTAAGATGGGGTTGTCCCACGCCGAGCGGGATCGACTGTCAACGAACGTGTCCATGGATGATCTCTTGGAAACTTGAAGGCGCTGACGACAGATTAATTGTTGTTTATTATATTTAAATATAAATCAAATATCAACTGCAACTGAATGGTCAATTTAAATATGTCGTGCGCGTCGCGAAACCCGGGGGCGAATGGGGGCCGGACTTGCCATCGCTTGGGTGCCGATTCTGCGCTGGTTTCGTTGACCTGGCGCTTCCTGCGGTCGTCAGCCTCCAGCATTTATCCTTTTGGGTGTGGAGTCTTGTTTTTATTTAAATGGACGGGCGAGGTGGGCCCTTGTCCTCCCGGCTGCTGTCTATTTATAATGAAATTAAATGTGTGAAACCCTCGATGCCTCATCGTTAACTGTTGGCGTCATGCTCCGGCCTAGCGGATGGACTGGATGGTAAGCCTTGCAACAGGTGCATCGCATGGTGCCGGGGGCTCGCTGGCGGGCGGGCGAACCGCGGCGGCGCGGCTGACGCGGAGCCCCAAGATCTCCCCACTCATTCCAATCTTCATTTTCGCGTTGGCCATGCCGATGCAGTTCTACCTCGGCCCGACACGGTTGTCGCCCTACCGACTCGTCCTGGTGGTGACCTTCATTCCGTGCTTGATGGCGTGGTTGTCTGGATCGATCGGGCGAATACGGCTGCCGGACATCTTGATGCTCTTGGCGGCAACATGGGGCGCGGCGATCTTGGTGTGCGTGCATGGCGTTGAGCAAGGTCTGCAGTCCGCGGGCATATTCGTCATAGAGACTTTCGGAACATTCCTTTTCGCACGACGCTACATTCGAGATGTCTTCGCGTTCCAGCGTATGGTGAGCTCGCTGGTGCTGATGGTCCTTTTTCTTCTGCCATTCGCTGTCTACGAGAATGTCACAGGCTCGCCGATCTTGATTCAATTGTTCAGCAAGATATTTTCCGTTTACAGTATCGCTGGTAGCGAACCGAGGTTCGGGCTTAGACGAGCTCAGGGGCCGTTCGAACACTTCATTCTATTTGGAGTCGTTTGTTCAAGTGTATTCGCCTTGAGCTTTTATGTGTTTGGTTCGGGCCCGCGCCGGGGAAGGCGACTGGCCACGGGTTTTGTGGCAATGGCGGTATTCTCCTCACTTTCTGCCGGTGCTCTCCTGTCGGTCGTCGTCCAGACCATCTTGATCGTTTGGGACAAGGTCACAGTAAGCGTGGCGCGACGCTGGGGAATATTGGCCGCAGCTCTGATCGCTGCCTATTTTGTAGTGGATTTGAACTCCAATCGCAGTCCTTTCACCGTCTTTATTTCGTACCTGACCTTCAATGCAGATAATTCCTACATGCGAGTCCACATTTGGAATTACGGGACGCAATCAGTGATGCAGCATCCAATCTTTGGAATTGGCTTCAAGGATTGGGAGCGTCCAGAGTGGCTGGGCGGCAGCATAGATAATTTCTGGTTGGTCACTGCCGTGCGCTACGGTATTCCCGGCCTCTTGTTCATCGCGGGCGGCTTTCTTTCGGTTTGCTTTGGTCTGGGACGGCTTAAGAGCCTCTCATTCAACGTAGCCCAATGCCGAAAGGGCCTCATCATCACCCTCTGCGGACTAGCCCTTGCCAGTTGTACGGTCCACCTATGGGATGCTCCTTACGTCCTGTTGTTATTCCTGCTCGGCAGTGGCATGTGGATGTTTGAGCCGCGCAACTGGGGCGCTCCGGCCCCGTCGCGTGCAAAGCTCGTTCACTTTCACGGCACGGCTCTTCAGGAGCCCCGGAAGCGCGTAGCAAACCGGTCATCAGGTGGCATGGTCGCGTGACCGCGAACGACGTCCGCTCATGGAGAAAACTTGACGGTGCTCTCGCTGCCGCAGTCCGGATACCATTCTGTCAGCAAAAGAAAGCTGGTCGCGCTGGCGGGCCTCGTAGGGAAACGGGATCGAAACTCGGCCAGAATGGCGCCTACGGCCGCGGGATGAGCTGTCCGAGGACGAGTTTATCGCCCTGCCAGCTCGCCCAGCGTACGTTCTCCCATTGCGCGATGTCGATGCGTCGACCGTTGACCACGTCGAACAGGAAAGCGCTATAGCGGAAGGAGCCACGCACGAAATAGACATTCTTCAGGCTCACCGAGGAGCCGCCGTCTGCCGGGATGCGGAGTCCGTGATTGCCGCCCTCGAACAGCACGTTCTCGAAGACGTGTGAGCCTCGCCAATTGTCGGCCGACCAGTAACCGGCGGTTGTGGCTCCGGCCATCCTAAATGTCGAGTTCTTGACTGTGACCGTACCCGTGGAGCCCGGGGCATAGCACTGCAAACCATCTGCATGATCGTTGCCGACCCCGGTTGCCGCGATATAGACCCACGCCAGATTGATATTGCCGCTGATGCACCGAACCCCTTCTCGTGACTGAATGCGAACTCGCGTGAGGCTACAGGAGCCGTCGCAGGTGATTGTCGGCTCCCCCGAGTTCTCAACGATTGACAGGTCGGTCAGGGACGAGTCCGGCGACAATACGATACGAGTCGTGCCGCTCGTGACGTTCGCGTAGACGGGATCATCGAAGCCTAAGGGAACGCCGGCCGAGTTCGCCGCCGGATCGGGTGTCGGATCGGGCGTCGCGGCAGGAACGATCATTATACGACCGGTTGCTCCGCCGGGGCGGATCTCGAACTCTTTCCCTTGAGCCGCTAAGGCGCCGCTTCTACAGGCCTCCTGCACGTCATTGGCTTGGGGGGCGCCCGAGAATACCGCACCCGCGGAATCAAGGCACGTCAATTCCGAAGATTCAATTCGCGTCGAGGTGACGGTCAGCTGGACAATGACGGCGCCTACCTGCAACAGGGTCAAAATCATGAGGTAGCGCATGGAAGCTCTCCTAAGGCGAACTCCTGCCGAATCTCTGCACCCTATCGAACCGGCGCAACGCTTTGGGAACGATTCTCAGTCGTTTGGAGGACCGGCCTATGCAGGCTGCTTGCGGTGCATGCCGCGCGCCATCGCAAAATAGCTCATAATCTAGCCGCTATCGAGAGCCTGTTCGTCGGGGTATCATGGTGGTGCGTCAAATTCCGCCGTTAGGCGCGGTTGATCTTGGAGCCGAGCGGTACTCACCTGAGCCGCCAGTTGCGGCGACCCATTTCACACTGTTGCAACATTCGCCTAGTTCGGTGATGAGACTTTGAACATCAGCGTGATGCGCAAGAGCGGGCACAGGCGCGAGATGGCTCGCGCGACGTGCGGGATAGAACCGGGAAATCTCACAAGTCGATTCGGCTTGGGGTATACTGCACACAGCAGATCATCCCCGTTTTCCGTGAAGAACAGCGTCTCGCCCGCCCAGTCGGGGTGCCAATGCAGATGTGGGTAATACAGCAGCGTATAGTGCTCTGCCGCCGTCGAGTCCTTGTGCACTCCGCCTTCGGCACCGAATGGATAGCCGTTGGCGTAGCAGCGCAGCAGCCGCGACGAGCCCCTCACCTTCTGCCACATTGCCTCAATCAGTGGATACTGGCTCAGTTCCTGCTCGGCGCGCGTATGTCGCTCGAGCCCTGCCATCGGTACTTCCCAAAATCCGGCGAAGTGCTTGAACCAGTAACGGCTAGCGTCGTTGCCCATATGTGAACGTGCGCCGTAGCCCCAACCCGGGCGCTGCAAGAACTCATACATCTGCTCTTGCTCGACCTTGTTCAGGTAATCGTCTATCACTTCCACATCTGCGGTGTTGTACTGGCGCAATTGCGATTGGATTGGCGTTGAAGTCCCTGACATTGTTCCACTGAATGACATTGCGCGTACCCTCAACGCTAGTTGGGGCTCAGACCAGGTTGAAGTGGTGCGCGCCCATGTAAGAACCAGAATTGCCGCAGCGGGTGAACCGTTTGTTCGAGAATTGCGGTTCTCAATAGGCCGAAACAAGATGAATATGTGGCCAATTGCCTAGCGCAATTGGCGTTGCTGCGTGGGGACGCGACGCCACCGTCCCTTGTCGCAACCCCGCACCGTCAGGCGTAGCGAGAATAAAACGGAACGCATTTCTCCGAAGCAGTGGGACCTCCGCACGTTCGAACGCGGCCTCATCCCACAGCGGAAACTACGGTTCATTGATGGCCTCCGCTCGGCAGGGGTGCTCAGAAATAATCGGGTAGCCGGCTTTTGTTCGAGGGTATTGCCTCTTCCACCGCGTATTTGAATGCGTTGTTATTTAAATCGGATTTTGCATTTTTCGAATCATCCGATAGTGGTCGGGGCATAGCTGCCGGGGATTGGCTGCGGCCTTGCTCGCCGAGGCTGGTCTGCGCGTGCTTGTACTCGAGCTGGGTGGCAGCATTCGCCGGGAGTGACTTTGATGCGCCGAGCCATGGCCAGGATGAGCCGGAGGCTCACGGATCCCTGCCGCAGCAACTTACTCCCTCTCGACCACTCCCTTTGGTGGTAAGATTGCCTCGACAGGCCCGCCGTCTGATCTCAGTCCGTATCTGGGGTCGAGCACCGGAGTCGTTTGTCGATGGTTACGATTTGCCTTACGTCGGGCCACGGGACCAGCCTTTTGTTGTGTGTGGATGCGTGCGCCGATTCATCGACGAATGTATGGGTCTTCCAAGACACGGCCGGCAATACTATCTTGGAAGCTGTGAGCGATGTAGGCATTGACGTGGCAATGCTCGCTCGCCCGCGTCGAAGTATGAGAACGGGCAATGTCGAGCGCTAGCATAAAACTTGCCGTCATCATCGTCTCATATTGCAATGCCGATGATGTCGATCGTTGCTTGAAGTCCCTCGCTCGTTCTAATTGGGATCAGTTCGAGGTCTTCATTTGTGAAAATGGCGGGGAAGCAGCCTACAGGAGTTTGCTGGCCGCGCTCGTGGGACCGGACCGAACATTGCAGCGAACTTCCGATGGGGCAAACACCCTCGACCAGCCACAGAAACGGCTGGCCTCGGTGACGAAATGCCGATTTCAGAATCGTGCGAATGTCGTCCGCGTTGGGCTCGGAATCGAGAACCTCGGTTACGGAGGCGGCGTCAACGCGTGGCTCGAGCCATTGCTCGGTGTCCCCGGCTGGGGTTCAGTACTTATCCTGAATCCGGATACCGAAGTGGACCGGCGCAGCCTGTCTGAATTGATTGCCAAGTCCGCTGAGGGATACGGCATGGTCGGCGGAAGCCTTGTCTTCGACCACGCCCCCGACAAGGTCATCAACTACGGGCTACATTGGTCCCGAATGACCGGCCGTGTCGTCGCCGTAGGAAGGAATGCGCCGGCTGGCAGCACACCATCGCTCGAGGATCTCAGTAGGATCGATGCTGTAAGCGGCGCGTGTGTCATGGTGTCCCGAGCGTTCGTGGAGGACGTCGGTCTCATGGCCGAGGACTATTTCCTTTATATGGAAGATCTGGATTGGGGGCGCCGGCGGGGCAAGCACCTTATCGGCTTCGCGAGCAAGGCTGTCGTTCGCCACACGGGAGGAACGACCATTGGGTCTGCCGTTGCGCCCGAGAAGCGCTCGCATCTCTCGATTTATCTGTCGGCTCGCAACAGCATTCTCTATGCTCGGCGTTTCGCGGGATGGCGCTGGCCCTGCCATTTCGGAGTCGGGCTGTTGTTCGCAGCGCGATATTTGCTGAAAGGCTCCGCATCGGCCGCTAGGGTCGCTTTCGTGGGTTTGCTGGACGGTGCTAAAGGCAAGACAGGGCGGCCGGATCTGATACGTGGGGCCCGACAGCTCGGTTAATCCGGACGCTCGCTCCCAATCGAGAATTCAGGCAGATGCCATAGATTGCTCGGATGGAGAATGGAGCGCCGACGCGGCGTTGCCGCGCAGCGTTGCCCGGAGGCGGCCGAATTGAAAATTAATGCGATGATTAATTTGCTTCCGCTCGATCAAATGATCGTCGCAATATGAATTATCCACATTATTCCAGCGGGTGAGCCCTCCCCAGAACTATCGGATCCGCAGATCGGTGATGTCGACGGCCGATTATTTCTTCATTTGAAGATGACGGCGCGCTTGCCGGCTGTCTGAGCAGGGGCGTGACGTGTCGGTTGGGTTCAGTATCCTTTGGTATGTGTTGATTTCATCCGTGCGGCTCTTGCGCGCCGAGCTAATGCTTGAGTGAATTAAAGAATCAGCGCTGTATTGAATCGGTTGAAGTGAGACTTTGGCTAGTGAGCTAAGAAATTACCTTGGGTGGGCCGTCGTCTCGTCGCAAAAAAGCCTCCGCCAATCGACAAGACGCGCCCAACGGCGCTGCGCCAGCAGGGTCGCTTGGGGTATCGCCGCTCGGGGAAATCAAATGAGCGCGTGCCAGGGCAAATAAAATCGAAGCTACCAGGAGAAACTAGATGACCATTCCTTTGAGCTGGGATGACCCGATGTTTAGCGGCGTTGTGACTTCGCCGTCGGTGACACTTCAAGATGGTGGAACGCTTTCGAATACGAGCATTACCGATACCGGTACCGTTGCGTCCGTCATGGGCACTGGCTCGTTCAGCCTCGACGATGTCCGCATTAATTCGAGAGAAGGTGTGCGCATTGCGGGTGGCGGAGATATAAACATCAATAATTCGTACATTGAAACAACGGGCATATCGGGCGATCATGCTGATGGTATTCAGGCCTACGCTCCCGGCGCCACCGGAAACGTGACCGTCACCAACTCGACGATCGTATCCCATTACGATAATGCAACCGCTGGGATGTGGGTTGCAGACGGCTACAGTGGAACGTTCACATTCAATAACGACGTGTTCGAAGGTGGTCCGTACGGTCTACGCCTTGCCTCGGATGGGCCAGGCGATATCTACGTCGCCATGAAAGACGTATATTTTGTCGGACCTTTTGAGTATGGCCCGCTTCTCTTTCAGGAAACCGGTGCGAATATACACATAACTGAGTGGGACAATGTACGCTCCGCGACGATCGTGAATGGTCAACTCGTTCCGGGCGATCTTATCCAAGCCCCCCTCCCGGTCGAGGGGTCGACTTCATCCCCCCCGACGACACCCTCCGCGCCGGATGCACCCGTTATCGCCTCTTTCTCGACCGACAGCGGCGTCGCTGGCGATAAGATTACCAACGATAATACGCTTGAACTCAAGGGCACGGCTGCTGCCGGCAGTACGGTCAAGATCTACGATGGCACGAACCAGATCGGTTCGACGACAGCGACTTCGACCGGCAGCTGGGACTACATCACCAGCGTCTTGACCGATGCGAAGCATACGCTCACGGCGACCGCGACCAACTCGTCGGGTCAAACCAGTGCAGCGTCGGCTGCGCTGGCGGTCACCGTCGACACCAAGGCGCCGGCTGCACCGACAATCGCGAGCGACACGGTCAACAGCGCCAATCAGGTGGTGGCGTCCGGGACCGCCGAAGCCAACAGCACGATCAAGGTGTATGACGGCACGACTCAGGTCGGTACCGCTACGACGAACGCTACCGGGGCCTGGACGGTGACGACGGCTGCTCTGGCTGCCGGCACACACGCTCTCACGGCCACGGCGACCGACGTTGCGGGCAACGTAAGCGCCGCGTCAGCGCCTTTTGATCCGGTCATCGGATCGTCCGGCTCATCAGGGTCCGGTACGTCCGGTTCGGGCACGTCCGGTTCAGGTACCTCCGGCACAGGCACATCGGGCACGGGCACCACTGCGCCCGCCACGCCGAACATCGCCTCGTTTTCCAGCGATACCGGTATCGCCGGAGATCACATCACGAGCGACCAGACGCTGACCCTGGCGGGGACGGCGGTTGCCAACAGCACGGTCAAGGTGTTCGATGGCACCACCCAGCTCGGCTCCGTTACCGCGGACGCCAGCGGAGCGTGGCACTACACGACCGCCGCGCTGTCGGACGGCAAGCACGATTTTACTGCGACCGACACGGTCTCCGGCGTTACCGGCAAGGCATCGACCGCGCTGGACGTCACGGTGGATACCGTGGCCCCCAATGCTCCAGTTCTGTTGAGCGATCCGACGACACATAACCACGCCACGGTATCCGGTACGGCTGAGGCGGGGAGCCTGGTCAAGCTCTATGAGGGCACGACCCTGCTCGGCACTGCGACCGTTGCAAGCAACGGTGACTGGAGCGTGACGACCCCTAATCTCAAGCACGGGTCGCACACCTTCACCGCGACAGCCACCGATGCAGCTGGCAACACCAGCGCCTTGTCGCAGCCGATTGATCCACCAATTGGTTCGCACAGCGGCCAAGTTGGCTCGCAGAGCGGCAGTGGCACGTCGACTCTTGAGGTCACCAATGTGCATCAGCACAGGGATCACACCGCGACGATCAAGGGCACGGCTGATCCCAACAGCAATATCAAGCTGTATGACGGCACGACCTCGGTCGGTTCGGCTACCACGGGAGCCGACGGCAAGTGGAGCTTCCAAACCTCCGATCTGTCGGGCAAGAGCCACGCCTTTACCGCAGAGCAGGTCGATACCAAAGGCCACGTGGTCGGAACCAGCTCGGGTGAGGCAATCATCGGCTCCGGCCACAGCAACACTCTGACCAGTACCAGCGGCAATGACGTCATGGTTGGCAAGGCGGGAGCGGATACGTTCCAGTTTGCGTCGAACTTCGGCCAGGACGTCATCAAGGACTTCGCTGCCCGCGGGCCTGCTCACGACACGATCGAGTTCAGCAAAAGCGTATTCGACAGCTTTGCGAGCGTTCTCTCCCACGCGGCCCAGTCAGGCCACGACGTCGTCATCGCGACGGGGAGCGACACCCTCACGCTGAAGAACACGCAGCTCGACAAGCTGAACAGCCACGACTTCCACTTCGCGTAAGGAGCGGGTCAACACACAGGTTAGTACTCACAACCGCCTCGGGGGATCGCTTGGGGATCCCCCGACACAGGCACCACTATAGGGCAGGCGCCATGACTGACGTTGGACGGCGGGGGATGATTACCCCGCCCGCGAATCTTTATCGAATCCCATTTATATATTTGTCGGGGCTGTGGTCGCCCGGCCGCGGGTCGGTGGATGCTGCCGAACAACCGATGTCCCGACTTATCGGCTGGGGAAGGCGCTTGGTTGAAGCGCTTCGGCAACGGATATTCGTCGGTCGGTTCCGGTCGGCGGAGAACTATGAGGAGCCGCAATCAGAGATGTCTGCGTTCCTGCGGTCTTGCCGGAGGATATTCTGGGCGCTCGCGGCCTTCAGCGGGATGAGCAACCTCCTCATGCTCACCGGCTCCTTCTTCATGCTGCAAGTCTACGATCGCGTGCTGCCTGGGCGCAGCATACCGACTTTGGTCGCTTTGATGGTTCTCGCTACGGTCCTGTACCTGTTTCAGGGCGGGCTCGATTTCGTCAGGAGCAGGATCAGCGCGCGGGTCGGCCGGTATTTTGATGAAAGGCTCGGCATTCGCATCTTCCACGCGCTCGTTCGTCTGCCTTTGAAGACGAGGGCCGATGGCGACGGCTTGCAGCCGGTGCGGGATCTCGATCAGGTCCGCAGCTTCCTGTCGAGCGGCGGGCCGACCGCGCTTTTCGATCTGCCCTGGATGCCGATCTATCTCGGCGTTTGCTTTCTCTTTCACTTCTGGATCGGCGTCACCGCGCTGGCCGGTGCGCTGGTGCTTGTCGGCATCACGATGCTCACGGAGACCCGGACGCGGGGGCCTGCAAAGGCGTCCTCGCGTCTCGCAGTCTCGCGAACGGCACTGGCGCTCGAGGGACGACGAAATGCCGAGGTTCTGCAGGCCATGGGGATGCGGCAGCAGGCGGCGTTGCGTTGGCAGGATGTCAACGCGAAATACCTCGCGGCCCACGAGCGCGCCAGCGATGTCGCAAACGGGCTCGGGGGCGCCTCCAAGATCTTCCGAGCGATCCTGCAATCGCTGGTTCTTGCCGTTGGCGCAGTCCTCGTCATCAACCAGGAATCGACGGCAGGCATCATCATTGCCGGATCGATCCTCACCGCGCGGGCCTTGGCGCCCGTCGAAATGGCCATTGCGAACTGGAAGGGGTTCGTCGCTGCGCGGCAATCGGGACAACGGCTCGATGCCTTGCTGAAGCTTCTGCCCTGCGAAGAGGAGCGGCTGGCATTGCCTCCTCCTGTTGAAACGCTCACGGTCGAGCATCTCTATATCGGAGCCCCAAATTCGGAGAGGCCCACCGTCAGCGAAGTGTCGTTCCAACTGCGGAGCGGGCAGGCCGTTGGTATCATCGGGCCGAGCGGATCCGGAAAATCGACGCTGGCGCGTGCGCTGGTGGGGGTATGGCCGAGCATTCGTGGCCGGATACGGTTGGACAATGCTGCGCTCGATCACTGGTCTTCGGACGCTCTTGGCAAGCACATTGGTTATCTGCCCCAGGACGTCGAATTGTTCGACGGCAGCATTGCGATGAACATTGCACGGTTCGATCCGCAGGCGACGGCCGCCGCTGTCCTGGAAGCCGCGCATGCCGCGGGCGCGCACGATCTCATCCTCTCGCTTCCGGACGGCTACAGCACGAAGATTGGCGAGGGGGGATTGGCGCTGTCGGCGGGGCAGCGGCAGCGAATCGGGCTCGCGCGTGCCTTCTACGGCAAACCGTTCCTGGTCGTGCTCGACGAGCCCTCCTCCAATCTCGATGCCGAGGGTGAGGAGGCGTTGACCGAGGCGATCCTGAATGTGCGTCGCCGCGGCGGGATTGTCGTCGTTGTCGCGCATCGCCCGAAGGCGCTCGAAGCGGTCGACCATGTCCTGTGCCTCGGGGAAGGCCGGGTTCAGTCCTTCGGCAAGAGGGAGGAGGTCCTCAAGAAGGTCTTGCGCAATCCCGTGCCTCTCAAGGTGGTCGCGGAAGCTCAGGGAGGCAGCCGATGAACAGCCAAGTCATGCCGGCGATGCAGTCCATCCAGCGCTACATGATCGTCGGTATGATCATGCTCGCTCTGGTGACGTTTGGGATCGGCGGTTGGGCGACAACAAGCCAATTGTCGGGCGCGGTCATCGCTCAGGGCGTCGTCGTGGTGGATTCGAGCGTCAAGAAGGTTCAGCACGCCACTGGTGGTATCGTGGGAGAGTTGCGCGTGCGCGAGGGCGATCGGGTCAATGCCGGGGACGTTCTGATCCGCCTTGATGAGACCCAGACGCTCGCCAATGCGACGATCGTCACGAACAGCATCGATGAGCTCATCGCGCGGCAGGCGCGCCTCGAGGCCGAGCGCGATGGCGCCGAGCAGGTCGTGTTTCCCAAGGCGTTGCTCGATCGGGCCAAGGAGAGCAACTCCGAAGCGAGCCGTGCGATCACTGCCGAGCGAAAGCTGTTCGATCTCCGCCGTCAGGCCAGAAGCGGCCAAAAAGCGCAGCTCCAGGAGAAAAGCGCGCAGCTGGAAAACGAGATCAAGGGCTATATGGGGCAGACCGAGGCCAAGCAAAAGGAAGTCGAATTCATCCGTCAGGAGCTGGAGGGCGTGCGCAGCCTCTGGCAGAAGAATCTGGTGCCGATCACGCGGCTCAATTCGCTCGAGCGCGACTCCGCTCGCCTCGAAGGCGAGCGTAGCCAGCTCGCAGGAATGATTGCTCAGTCGAAGGGTAAGATCTCCGAAATCGGCCTCCAGATCATTCAGGTCGACCAGGATCTGCGAACGGAGGTCGGGAAGGACCTGATTGAGACGCGCTCGAAACTCTCCGAGCTGGGCGAGCGCAAAACTGCAGCGGTCGATCAGCTGAACCGGATCGAGATCAAGGCACCACAATCCGGGCGCGTCCATGAGCTCAGCGTCCACACAGTCGGAGGCGTCATCTCCCCCGGCGAGCAGATCATGTTGATCGTGCCGGATGCGGACTCGCTCGCGGTTGAGGTGAAGATCGCGCCCCGTGACATCGACCAGGTCTATGTGGGGCAGACCGCGACCATGCGGTTCGCAGCCTTCAACCAGAAGACAACGCCTGAAATCGACGGCGAGGTCAGCATGGTCTCGGCTGACATCACCCAGGATCAACGCGCCGGCACGAGCTATTACACGGGCCGCGTCCTCTTGAAGCCGGAAGAGTTGGCGAAACTGGGGGGGGCCAAGCTGCTGCCCGGCATGCCGGTCGAGGTCTTCATCAAGACGGCAGGCCGGACTGCACTATCCTATCTGCTCAAGCCGCTGCACGATCAGGCGGAGCGGGCGTTCAAGGAGCGCTGAATCTCCGCGGCCGCGCACGACAGCATTCGTTCGGGATCGACGCCCGACCTTCGGGGCGCGGCGTTGCGATCGGGCTCTGAAAACACGACTGGTCGGCCGGACGCATCGGCAGCGGGCGTCGCAGGCCGGCGAAAGCGCGCCAGGGGCGGGACGAATCCCGCGGTCGGGTTTGGAAGAAGTGACTGCCGCAGTCTGGTGATGTCAGGCCGTTGCAAAAGATTTGCCGGAGCAAACCTCGTGCGGTCGCGCCACCTCCTGGTCAAGCGCCGCAGGAGACCGTGCGCCGTCCGACGGAGCGACCGTGACCGATGCCAGATGCCTGTGGGCGAGACCTCCGACTGCTCGAACGAGCGTCCGCTCAGGACGTCCATGCGCCTGGCGTACAGGGTCATCGCGGCTACGAAGACAAGTATGGTGGCTTCGGCCCCCAGAATGACGAGTAGCTCATCCGGCATATGAAATCCCTTCCTGCCTGGGGGAAGTGCGGTCGAAGGTTGGCCTCGGTTAATAATTAAATCAACAATTATAATTGTATCCGACCGTTAGATCGTAGTCTTGCCTGAGGGCGGTCAAAGCAGGTTCGGCACCGCGCTTATTGCGCTTCCGCGCCGATAAATCCCGCCCAATTCATTCCCATTCTGCCTTCGGCTGAACGCGTGGCGGCGCAGCGGTTGTCCCTTGCGACTTTCCGCATATTTAATTTCGATTTTATTGTTGTAATTTAATTTAAATAAATTAACTTTTAGATAATATAAATCTGCGGAGTGCCCGCTCCCATCACCGGGGGGGGGGGGCTGCTCCGAGTGTGAATCCCGGCCCTGGTTGGCATTCGAATGGGGATCGGCAGATGCAACGAGCCTCGACAGCGGTCGTCGCGGCAGCGCTGGCTCTCATGACTGGCGGCGGCGTTCAGTGGGCGCGTGCGGCATTGGCGATGGTGCCCGGGGATCAGCGGTCGGCTCCCGCGAATATCGAGCTGGGACGCCCGACGCTCGCCCCCCTCAGCTACACGATGTTTTGTCTGCGCTATGAGGCCGAATGCCGCGCGCGACGCTCCTTCCGCGGCGGGCCCATCCGCTTGACTGACAACCGATGGTCAGACCTGCGGGAAGTCAATCATAGGGTCAACGTGGCAATCGCGCCGGAGCGCAACGAGCTCGGTCTTGCGGGCGAGGCGTGGATCATCAACCCCCCTCGCGGCGATTGCAACGATTACGCGGTGAGCAAGCGCCACGAGTTGCTTCAGCGCGGTTGGCCGGCGCGCGTCCTGCTGTTGAGTGAAGTGGTCGTTGGTTCTGGAGAGCATCATCTGGTGCTCCTCGTGCGCACCAGGAGCGGCGACATGGTTCTGGACAACCTCACGCCGCAGATCAAGCAATGGTGGCGGACGCCCTATCGCTGGGTCCGCGTGCAGAGCCCGGGTAGCAACGGGCTGTGGGCTGCGGTGGGGCGGGAAGGCGCGTGAGCGCGAGCGCCTGCATTGCGGTAGATACAATTCGCAGCGCATTTTATCATTAAATTCAATTGCAAATTAAATGTAGTTATTTAATATGGTTGATTGGGAGTTTTATTATAGTCAGCCGTGGGAACAGCAGATGGTGTTCGGGAGACGCGCTGAGCTGGTAACTGATGAGTCTCGGGAGGCGAGGATTATTCCGTCTTCGAACAAACGTGCGGTGACACGCTTCGAGCTTCGCGATCAAATGGGGGCTAAAACGAGCCCTGACCGGCGTCAGCTTCCGTCATGGCATTATCTGGTTTTGTGGTATGCGACCTCTGTCGCGTTGCTGTTGCTGTTTCCAATATTGAATTTTGGCGTGCCCTTGTGGCGGCTTCCCACCGCCCAGTCGCTACCATTCGGCTGTCTTGTGGCGTCTTTCGCCCTAAGCGCCGCATCAACTCTCCTGATCCGGCCCTCATTTCCGGGCCAGCGATTGAGCTGGACGATCGTGTCCACGATGGCGACTTTTGGTGTGGTCTTCCTGGGGTTTGTCCTCACCAAAGCCGATTATTCTCGCGCTATCACGCTCGGGATCTTCACGTCCGCCTTGGTGCTTGTCCCTGCCCCGTACTTCATTGGAACTGCGGCGCTCCACAAAACTCTGGCGCTTGGCGGGTTGTTGGCTGCGGCCGCCGCGGGTTCGTTCGCATTGCGTGTGACACCCGCCGCTGCGGTGCATACCCATGCCTTGATCAAGACTGAGTTCTACAACTTGGACGTCCACAGTTATTCGAACGCGTTCCCGCAATCTGCGGTGCGCGGCGGCGCGCTGGCCCGGATCGGCGATCGTTATCTTCTCTTGACCGGAGACGGTCATCTTCATGTCTTCTCCTGGGAGGCCGTGGACCACGTGACCGTCCATTCGCTGCCGTACCGGGTACCGATCAACGGCGAGGCGTTTTCCGCGGCTGCCGGACGGCCATGGGCGGATCGCTTCGACTGGAAGCCTCAAGAGGCCCAGAGGAGAGAGGCTGGATACGAGATTCTCAATGCCGAGTGGTTCCGAACGTATGGCTTGCTCGTTCAGGACGTCGGCGCCGTTACACGCATTTTCGTCTCGCACCCTTACTGGCATGTGGGGCAGGAATGTTGGACTGAGCGGGTCTCCGTTCTTGAATCGAACCGCGCGGCACTTCTTCGCGGTGAAGCGCCCTCCGGATGGAGAACTCTGTTTGAGACCACGCCCTGCCTGCCGGTGCGCGGAGAGGACCGCCGCCGTGGGATTCCTTTTGTCGGTTATTTTGGCGGAGGCCGTATGGCTCTCCTCAGTCCGGAAGCGCTCCTGTTGACGGTAGGTGATTTCGGCTTTGACGGGCTCGCCTCGGTTCATGCTTATCCGCAGGATCCGACGGCCTCGTACGGTAAAACAATGGCCATCAACATCGCGGATGGACGCTCTACAATTTTTACGATGGGGCACCGAAACGCGGAGGGTCTGTACGTCGACAGGTCTGGAACGATTTGGTCGACCGAACACGGCCCTCAGGGCGGCGATGAACTCAATCGGTTGGTCCGCGGCGCAAATTACGGTTGGCCATATGCGACATATGGAACGGATTACGGTTCGTTCTCGTGGCCCCTGAACAAGACCCAAGCGGAGCTGAAGAGTTACGAAGATCCGGTGTTTGCGTGGGTGCCGTCGATCGCGGTTTCTAATTTGGTGGAAGTCGAGCGCGGGTTGTTTTCCCGGTGGCAAGGAGATCTGTTGATCGCCACCCTCAAAGCCATGACGCTGTATCGTGCACGCGTGCGGGACGGTCAGGTCAAATACCTCGAGGCGATCCCAATCGGGAGTCGCATTCGCGATATCATCGAGGGTCATGATGGCAGCCTGTTGCTATGGACGGATGATCAATTATTGATCTCGCTGCGTCCGAGAGAAAGTTCTACGGGTGAAGCCCTTTTTGCCGAAAAGTGCAGTGGCTGCCACCAGTCGAAGTTGATCAGTGGAAATCGGATAGGACCGGACCTGCTCGGCATTGTGGGTCGTCGGGTTGCGTCGGTTGAGAGCTATCCGGACTATTCATCAAGCTTGCGCGGGATAGGCGGCATATGGACCGAAAGGCGCCTCGACGAGTTCCTGCGAACCCCAAGCATCTTCTGCCCCGGGACTAGGATGGATTTCGCGGGTGCTACGAGCGCGACAGAACGTCAAGCCATCATCAGCTATCTGCGTACGCTTTGATAAAAACACACCAGCTTAATTCGAGCTGATCGCGAAGTGGCATTCGGCGGATCTTGGCCCTCTGCAACATTCCACAGATGTCGACGAGCTAATCGCCGACCATCTTGCGGATGAATGGTTCCGGACTAAAGCAGGCAAACAGGAAGTAGCCAAGCGACTGGAGCCTTTAATCTCGACGAAACCGCCATTGATGCCGAGGCGGTCAAGCTTGTTTTTCCGGAGCTCAAAATCCTAGATAGTCTGCTGATTTCGGCACAGAAGCGACGCAACAAAGCCCTGCGTCTCGTATCAGAGCATCATGCGCCGCTTTCCAGGAGGGCGCGGGACGTCTCAAAACGCATGATTGCCGAGAACGAATCGGAGGATTGCCGTTCTGAAGCGGCGGAATAGAGGATGGTGCGGGTCAAGCTGTGGCGCACTGCCTGGATCCAGCGCACCTATGCGACGGGGCCGCCGCAATAAGTCCCTGACGCCGTTTTTATGCGTGAGTGGCTCGACCGCTACGAGGCGCGCGCGCTCGCGCGCCGTAACCGGGCCTTCCGCGCGTTGCTTCGCGGCGGCAAGATGAGTGCGACATGAAATCTTGGCAGAACGAACCCAATTTTGATGAAGCGATTCAATGCAGGTTTGTCCGTTGCAGACCCTGAGAGACTAGCCCAGGGCCGGTATGCCGCGGCTGGTCATCGATGAAATTGTTGAATTGGACAAAGTAAGTCCCTAGTTTCGGAAACAGCGCTAGCCGAAGCTGCTGTCGCAAGTCGCCAGTTCGGCTCGACAAGTTGGATTTTGGTGCGGCGCATTGTAGGATGTCATTGTAAATCCAAAGCCGCTTTCCAAAATTGGGTGTACGCGAGGATTGCCGTCTGCAATTCAAAGCAAGCGGAGCTTCTGATGCCGCCAGATCCCAAGATGTCCGATGACCGTGTGGATCAATGGCTCGCATTCGCGCGAAGGTTCTTGCGGGCTCTTGCAGCTCGCAAGAGGCAGCGGTTCGATCGGAGAGTGTCGATCGGAGACCTTCTCACCGAGCGCGACGATAACGCAGCAGCATATGGCTTCGGAGAGGGAACTACGATGTACGACAACGTGCTCGTTCTGGGATCTGTCAAGGTTGGACGAGACACCTGGATCGGACCGGGATGTATTCTGGATGGATCAGGTGGAGATCTGGAGATCGGCGATTGGTGCTCGATCTCCGCGGGCGTTCAGATCTATACGCATCACACAGTGAATCGTTCAATATCGCTCGGGAGGGAGCCGATTGACTGCGCGCCCACCCGGATCGGCGATGGAGTGTACATTGGCCCGAACTCGGTGGTTCAGATGGGTGTGACGATCGGCAATCAGGCCATTATCGGTACAAACTCATTCGTCAATCGGGATATTCCTGCCGGTGCCAAGGCATTCGGATGCCCTGCGCGAATTCGGAAAGCTGCGAGGCTCAAATAGTGTAACCAGAGGCTCTCGCTGTCGTGGGCGCCGCTCGGGCAATATGAGTGAAGTGGAAATCAACATGCAATTTCGCAGACTCCGGCTGCAGTACGTCGAACTTTCGGCTCCAAGCCCGTCGGTGGATGCCGCGCGCCTGGCGCTTGAGGCTTGGCGCGACGGGAATGTCGACTTGCTGCATGCACCAAAGCCAGACGTCCATTACAAAGAAATTAAATAGGACGAAATTAACATATTTAACTTGAGGTGCGATAATAGAGGTCTATCCTGGCAGAGGGCTGGATTGAAGCAGAGCGAGCCGATGACCCATCTCGACACAGAAGGCGACGATCGTCGCGAATTCCTGAAGAACTGCGGAAAATTTGCCGCCGTTACTCCTCCGACTGTGACGCTGTTGCTCTCCACCTCCCTGACGTCGGCCGCGATAGCGGGCTCAGGCGGTCACATTGTGCGTGGCAACAATGGCTTCGGCAATGGTGGCGATGATGGCAGTCCTAACGGGAAAGAAGACCGGGATCGGTAAGATCGACCCTACGGGCAGCTGCTGCCGTGCATAACATAGGCGCCGCTGGCGGGCTTGGCGGTCAGCCGGTTCGGCGGCGCCTTTGCGCGGACGAGCGATCAATCAGCAGATCGTTGAGCTTCTTGCCGGCTCGAAGCTGGGCCTTGAGCCATCGGGGCTGCTTACCGCGACCGGACCAAGTTTCGGACGGATTCTTTGGGTTTTGGTATTTTGGCAGCACTGGGGGGTAGGGGCGGCGAGGACGTTCCTCATTTTGAGCCGGAGCGCCGGTCCCCTCAATCTTGCGAAGCCGTTCTTCGAGCTTGGCTTTTTCCGCTGTCATCCTGCGACTGAGAACAGTCGTGACCTCATCGTAGAGCTGCCACAGCTCGGCTGTGGTCATGGATGCCCAGTCCTCATTCTCCATGGAAAGCCGTCCCCAACTAGCTCCGAACGAAACAGGAGGGGGATTATCAGGTCAAACCGGGGGCCGGCAAGCGCGATCCACTCGTGCGGCTGCGCGCCAGTGGACAAGGAGTGGTTGATCGGAGTTACCGGCTGGGCCCATACCTCCGAACGCGCGGCCGCTTCCTGAGCGCCCTCCACCCGCAGGCTCGTCGTCTGGGCGTAAGCAGTCTAAGCTCGGCCCTCAACACGCGGCTACGCAAGTTCTGCAATTCAGTAAATTGAACGATAAGAGCTTGATGAGTTTGACGCAAAACAGCTGAAGAATACATGTGACCACCTACTCATTGTCAACGATGCCCTCCGTATCCGCTCGTTGAAGATGCTGAATTGACGAAGATGCAGCTCCAATTTGGGTGACCGGTGTTCATCGTTGCTACACGGGATGCGCGACGCAGCCATTTCGTGCTTCATTACCTGGCTCCGCCTTGGTGAATAGTATGATTTGCCTCCCTCCCTCCAGAAGCGCGGCTTTTGAATGGTCTCGTGTTCGTCAAGATTTCGTCGAATGTTAAATTTGAATTATGAATGTCCCAATATATCGTTGGTAATAATAGCACAACGAAGTTAATTGGATGTTTACCATCATACAAAGCGGTCGATCCGTGCACCGATGACACTCTCTAGGGGAATCTGCCGATTGAATCTATCGAGCGTTGTCGAAAGAGCGTTGCTACGTCGAGGACTTCCAACGAATTTTGCGTGGAGCACCGCATTCTTACGGTGCTGCGCGTGTTTGCAGGTCAAGTTACTTTGGCGTAGCCGTCGAACGTTGGCTGTCTGGGATTTGAGACTGTGTGACGTTTTGTCCGAGCGGACTGGTGCATCCTCGCGTTTTGACGAGATTGTCGGATTAAACGGCTGTGCGGGGGGTTGTTAGCGATAGGCAGGGAAGTATGCGCCGCACCAGAATTGTCATCGCGGATCGACATCCGATCGTTTTGCAAGGGGTCAGGAGCGTTCTTGCGACGCAGCGCGATTTTGCGATCGTTGCATCCTGCGGCGATGGTGCGAGCTGCATTGAGGCAATCCGATTTCTTGTACCTGATGTCGCGCTTGTCGATGCCGCACTGCCCTCTGTCAGCCGACAGCAAATCCTCGCTCCCGCAAATGCTGCAGGCCCAAGGCCCGCGGTAGTCTTCTTCGCCGGTATCGCGGCCGATTGTGAGTTGCAAAGCCTGGCCTCGGACGGCGCCTGCATCGTCCTCTCGAAGGATTCGGATGCCGAGATGCTGGTGGCAACCCTGCGGAAAGCCGCCCAGGGCCAAGCAACGGCCTCGCCAAACGCCTGGCAAGGCAATGATGAGGCCCGCCCCGATGCAAATCCTCTGACACAACTGACGGACCGGGAGCGGCAAATCATGCGGCTCGTGTCGGAGGGGCTGTCGAACAAGGAGATTGGACGTCGGTTGAACCTTGCCGACGGTACGATCAAGGTCCACCTTCATCATATCTTCCAAAAGCTGGACATCAGCAATCGTACGGTTCTCGCGGCATTGGCGATTTCGCGAAACGAGCTGCATGCCGCGTCACGTGACACGGACACCCCTGACTTCCTGCGTCAGGATCCGGAGGGCGTGAAGTGACGGGACGTTTGGCTTCTCGGAGCGTGTGTAGGGGGTCATCGTGGTGCGAGATGCCCCGCCAGGTCGCTGCAGGCCCCTTCGGCCTCGGCTAACGTTCGAAAGGGCGAGCCGCCAATCTTGATTGCAGCCTGGTTTTTGTGGAGCGGACGCCAGCTCGCCAAATAACCGGATCGTCCATGAAAGCCGGGGCCCGTGGGGCTTCCGAAGCTGATCACGAACGAGAAGCCCTCGCTGGTCGCGCTCCAGATCTCCATGTCCCGGACAGACCGATGGAATTGCAGCGGCATCGCAAATATCCGTCGTGATCGGCTCTGCGCCCGATCCCTATTAAACCAAAATTAATCTAATTAAACTGCGAGCGCAACTCCGAAGCTGCGCCCGAACGGCAGGTGTGCGTCAGGAGGTGAAGGAATGAGCACGGAAATTGCCGACGATCAGCTGCAGGTGCACGTTAAACAACCCCAGCCACGTAAAGAAAATTATTGGTTGAAAGTACATTTAATTTATTTTAACGTATTTAAATGTTAAACCGGAGGGAGCCTATTGTGACCCGGGACAGCAACGAAGATGACGACCGGCGGGCGTTTTTGAAAACCTGCGGACGATTTGCGGCCGTGACACCCCCAGTGATGACTCTGCTTCTATCCACGTCCCTGACCTCCGGAGCCATTGCAAGCTCGGGAGGGCTGCATCATCGCGTGACGCAGAAGGACGAAAGTCGGTCGTTCTTCGATAACGATCGCTCGTCCGTATCAGGGGCGGGGAGCTCCAGCGGCGGGTCGTCAGGGGGCGGGGGAGGGGGAGGCCCCGGCGGTAGCTCTGCCGGATCATCTCGCGCCGGAGGGACAGCTGGTGGTGGCGGATCCGGTGGTGGCGGCGGGGCTGGTGGTGGCGGAAGCAATGCGAAAGGGCCTTTCGCAACGGGCGGCAGCTCTGGAATTCCAAGCGCGGATGGTGGGCTCGATTGCGCAGACGAAAAGGATGAGGAGAAACGTAAGGCCGATTGCCCCCGAGCTAACGCGAGAATCTCGAGTGCAACCGAATCCAGCCGATAGCAATCTTCTCAGCCCATACCTGAGGCTGCGGGCCGCCGCATGGCCTGGCAAGGCTGATCTTCGTCCAATGCCTAAACGGCGGCGGGGTAATCCCTTGATGCACAGCCGTGACGCGTTTGGGGACGCAACATGTCCCATGTTAATGCGAATTTGCCGGAATTGCATAGTTTTCCCGATTCCTCAGTAGACGACTTGTCGACAAGACCTCGATCAGGAGGCGTGTCATGAATACCCACGTTCGAGCCGAGAATCCGGTGGCACTGCTTCGAGAACGTCTCGAGGCGCTGGCCGCACAGCTCGCGGAGCTCGAGAAGCTCAGAAAGCGGGTAGGTCGAGAGGAAAAGCTTCGGCGCAAGCTGCGCAGGGCGGGGCGGTGACTGTAACTGAGTCCGGACCGCATGTGGGCGCTCCAGCATCGCACAGGCAACCTTCATGCTGTGCTGCTTATTCGCAACAAGTCGGGCTGTTGTGACGAGGGTGCCAAGGTGAATGGACGACGGGACTTTCGTTCATTATTCCCTTGGCTGGCAGCTAAGCCGCAAAGATCTTGAACTTGCTTCCAAGCGGGACCAGGCGATTGCCGCGACCGATCCGCGTGCGCTTTTGCCGAATGGCAAGATATACGCGGGTGATTTGCGAAAGCGAACTGGTTCTAAGAGCTTGTCCCGGCTATTCGACTGCCATGCGAGCGGGAGGCGCTCCGCGCTGGAGCCTATTAGCGCGCCCGACCGTGCCGTGCGAGACGATCCGATCGATTCTACGGCTCAGGATCTTGTAGCACTCGCATGCCACGGCTTCGAGCCGCGGCCGATCGATCTCAAGCTGGCCACGTCGATTGGATTTCAGGGCTCTTGACGCCCGCATTGTGCTCACGACATGCGTGACGGTGGTGCGGCGGACGCCCAGCAATTCCGATAACGTTTCCTGGGTCAGCGGGAGGAGATCGCTGCCATTTGCCCGATCGTGAATGTGAAGCAGCCAGCGCGCCAAGCGGGCTTCGACGGAATGTAATGCATTGCAAGCCGCCACGTGCTGGAGTTGGGTCAACAAAGATCTCGTGAAGACTTGCACCATCGCTGCGATGGCGGGGCTGCAATTTTGCGCTGTCAGAAATTGCGCGGTCGAGATCTGCAGTGCGGCCCCCGAGATGCGCACAACGGCCGTCACGGGCGAGCGGGATCCGCCAAGCGCTGACGTCAGACCTACAGCCCCCTCATGCCCGACTATCGTCGTGGCGACTGTCTGCCCGTTAGACAGCTCCATGATAGTGGCTATTGCGCCGCTCAGGGGGAAGAGAAGATGTTCGATTCGATCCCCCGATCGGACCAGCATCGAATCACGCTGGATGACAATCTTCCGCAGATGAGGCGCAAGCAAAGCAAAATCCGCTTGCGGCAACGCTGCTAACAACCGATTACCAACTCTGGTCGCGTGGTCCATCATGGGATCAACCCCCGACGGATGCCCGGCGCGAGAACTCATGCCGGCGTGCCGAACTGCTCTTCTGAGCCTCAGCTCGACACCATCCAACAGGCAGCCACGGGTATGGTTCCTGCGACGAAGGCCAAGCATGTGTTGGTTTGCCAATCGCATGAAGAGCCTGCGCGTGCGACTCCAACCTGCGTTAATGCAGAACTGTCGCCGACGCACAATCAATAATAGCGTCAACTCGCCGATCGCGCCTTTCACGGGGGCTAAACAGCATCTCAACCACGATCATTCTCTCAATAGCTGTCGGCGGCGAGGAGTAGGCGTGAGATGCACATCGCGAGCGCGGTCTGAAAGTCATCGCAGGGTCGAGCAATTTGTAAGAATAATTTCGGTCGCCGGGACTAACAAGTTTTGCAATGGCAGCCGAGACCCGTTCGAGCGCGCACTCGAAGCGAACCCAACGGCTCAGCGTCGCCCTATTTGGCAAACGAACGCAGTTCGGCAAAATGAACTAATTTTGCACGCCAAAATTCGCGATTTTAAGTATGGTTAAATCAATTAAATCACTTTCTTTCTTCGTTTAGTTGAATTTTAATGTCCTCGCTCGGTCTCGGCTATATGCCGAAGGACATAGACGGCCGGGTCGAGGCAGGGTCCATGTTAGACACGTCTGCGAAAGAAGGGATATTCAAGCGCACCCGGCTTGTGATCGTAGATCGACAGCCGATCATTCTACAGGGGCTTAGGTCGGTACTCGAGGCACAGCCGGACTTCGACGTTATCGCCTCGTGCAGCGATGGGACAAGCTGCATTCAAGCAATCCGAAGTTTGACACCCGACATTGCCCTTCTTGCCGATACCCTGCCAGACCTGAAGGCATCGGAGATTCTCGCCGTTGCAAAAGCTGAGAGCCTCTCCACGCGCCTGGTGTTCTTTACCGATTCCGACGCGGACCAAGATCTAACCATGGCCATGGCAGCCGGAGCGTGCGATGCAATCACGAAGTATGCCGCACCGGACGCCATGCTGCGGTCACTGCGGCTGGTGACGAAGCGTAGCGTGTTTTTGGAGCAGTCCGATCTGTCGTCAAGCGGCAAGGAAGCCGATACCGGGAGAATTGACAACCTGCTGGAGCTATTGACGGCGCGCGAACGTCAAATCGTACGACTCGTGTCAAAAGGAATGTCGAACAAGGAGATCGCGCACCAGCTCAACGTTTCCGACGGGACAGTTAAAGTACATCTGCACAACATATTTCAGAAGCTTGAAATAACCAACAGGACGGTGCTCGCGACCCTCGCACTGCTACAGCGCCCGTCCGGGTTCGGCATACTCTCGCTGGCTCTACTTGCCGCCGCCGTTGCGGACCAACTCAAGGCGTCGGAGGCGAACGACATGCTTCCGGTTGACGACCGCATCGACCCCGCGGTGGAGCATGCCGAAATTGAGCTCTGGAAGCGAGCTATTCTCCGTCACGTCATCGTTGCGGAATCGGACGAGAAGCCGGCGTTGACCCAGAGGGACGTTTCTGGCGCGGTGAGCCAAGTCTCAGGCGCGGCATGGGCAACGGAAGCGCTGCGCATCGCTGAGCAATCAGCTGGCTCGAAATCGCGTAAGGACTATAATTTTGTTGGATCTAGCACGCCCGATTGGGCCTCGCCTTCCCTGCAAGGAACAAACGTCGCGCGGATTGGGGGCGACCCCACCGCGGAAGATCTGTCGTCGCGGGTCATATCCAATCCGCCGTCGATTCACGCAGGGTATGGGACCTTCGTCACTCTGACCGGTGCGTTGCTCTACGCACTGAACGATCACCATTTGGCGTTGCTGTCGCATAATCCGGCCAAAGCGCCGCTCGACAGCCTCGCGAACATCATCGGCGATAATGCGGCCACGAAGCTGACTGCGATCGTCAATGCCGACGGCAACCATTTAGACCATTCAGTCCCGGGTTTCTTTGCGCACGAGTCCCGCCTGCCTTCCGCGCTTGTGACCACTGAAAACGAAAGCGTCGCAGCAGCCGTTCCCAATTCTATCTCTTTCGACTCTGTCTTCAATTTCAAATCTGGGCCGAGCAGGATCAATCTTGCGAGTTTCGGAGCGCTTGCCTGGTTGCATTTGACGGCAGCAAGCAAGTCCATACCCCCACACACCGTTGCCTGGATATCCAACTCCGCAAGCAATGAAACGATCGTCTATGTGAATTCGACCGATCACGTTCTCGAAATCGGAGATCGTGGCCTAATGGAAATCCATCTGCAGGGGACTGTATCCATTGCAGAAGCGGATCTCGTCGGCCAGCCGACCGGTGCGGCTGCCGCTATCACCTTGGAGCAGCTCGAAGAAGCGGTCACATCGGTGACTGCGGCCGGAATGGTGGCGAGTACCGACGGTGCCCATACCGATATCGGGACGAGTGAGAGCGTATTCGGGATCGCTGGAGTTTGGGACTTTCTGAATGATGTCGGCTTGAGGACCGGATTGGCGTCGCCTCGGACTGGTTTCGGCGGCACGAGCGGGTTCGGGGGCTTCATTGGCGATCCGGCTCGGACAACGGATGAGAGCGTCGATGAAGCCGGTGGGTCGGCTGATGCCTCATCGATCGTGCTTGCTCATGCTGCGACGGTCACCGCGGTTGAAAGTCTCACACCGAAGAGCCAAGGGGCCAATGCAGATACCGGCCCTTGCATCGCAGCGGCCGTTAGCGCGCGCGGCGGTAACTCACAGGACGTTTTGGGGACATGGTCCGCAAAGGAAACAGGCGCGGAGCTGACTGAAGCCGGCTTCATGCCGGGGAGTGATGTCGGTGGTGAAAACGGGCATCAATCCCCGGCTTCGGCCACTCCGGGAAGATCGGCGAAGGCGGCAGAAACAGACGGCGCGGAACATGGCAAGCCGGTGCACTCAACCTCTACCAGCGTATCGGAAGCAGCCGAGATTGGTGAATCGAGCTTCGCGACGGCCGACAGGGGCGACTCCGAAAAGTCGCCGCATGCTCCCGAACAAATGTCTGTAAGGGCGCCCGCTCGAGATGTGGACGAAGTGAGGTCCATGCCGGGCCATCGTGCCGGCAATGATGATGCGAAGGAGTCTCTGGCTTGGGACGGTTCGTCAGGGCCCGCGAAAATGGCAGAACCAGGCGGCCTGGACCACAGCAACTCGCACGCGTCGGAGCTAGGGGCGGCAATGGCAGCCACGAAGACCGAAGCGAAGGCCACACGGGATAACGGCGTCGGCAATGACAATGAGCATCATTCCTGGACCCCGGCCGATACGCCAGGATCAGCGAAGATGGCAGAATCCAGCAACGTGGAGTCCAGCGACAAACGGGGGGACCCGACCTCTGTCCACGGGCCGGAAGCAGACGAGAGTGTTGCGACGGCCGGTGGCGCGGATCACGGTGGCGCGCAACACATCAAGGAGCTCGCACCTGCAAAGGCGGCGGCAACCACCGAGTTGGCTGAAATTGACCTTGGATACGGGAAGGGTGGTGGCGATGGCGCCAATCCTCATGCTCCGAACGCAAGCGCCTCGGCAGCAGAGACCACAGCGGAACTGGCCGATCTGCAGCATGAAGTTTCGGGACACAATTTACCCCCGACCTCTGCAAACGCATCGGCAGCAACCGAATCGAGTGCCGCAGAAGGCGATAGCGCCGGAAACGGAAACTCGCAGCAGGCTGCGCAACCTGCTGCAATCGCGTTAGTCGCCGCACAGCCGGCCAAAGCTGCGTCCGAGACCGGCGGCGCGGATCAAGAACCGGTGTTCCGCTTCGATAGCGACGCAACTCCTTTTACTCTCATCGCCACGGTTGAGCCCAAGGAAGTCCATATTTCGCTCGATTCGCACGACCCGGGCGGTCAGGCCGCCAACCCCGACATCCTCGTCAAAATCCTGCACAATGCACTGGACGAACACGCGGCCGACCAGAGCAATAGCGGTCCGCATCACACCACCGCACCTGCGCCTCATGACTTGCTGGTTTGAAGCGCTGCATTGCCGTCGTCGCCGCGTGACACCCGCTCTGGTACAAGCTTTGTCGCGCTCGTCGAATTTGAGCGTCAACGCAGACCGGTAGGCCTCGACCGATTTCGCCGGAGCCTCGAGCCGGCCTAGATCACGCGCCGCCGCATCTTCACGTGGCGACCACGCACGAACTCACTCAGCACTGCGACGCAGTAACGGAGGCCCGAAAGATCCAAAGGCCTGCTCCGGCAAGGTAGTCGCGTAAACCAGTAACCGATTGGGAAACATGCGGGAATAGATCGACTGAACACCTGAACTGCTATCGCCCCAAAAAGAATGGACGGATTGTTGCCAGAAGTGTTAGCGTAATCAACATGTTAGCGCATCGATTCAGCGTTGCCCCAATGATGGATTGGACCGACCGGCATTGCCGGGTGTTCCACCGCCATCTGTCCCGGCGGGCGCTGCTCTACACGGAAATGCTGACGACCGGGGCCATCATTCACGGCGACCGGGAGCGGCTGCTTGGGTTTGACGCGATCGAGCATCCGGTCGCGCTTCAGCTTGGCGGGTCGGATCCCGGTGAACTGGCGAAGGCGGCCCGGATCGGCGAAGAGTTTGGTTATGACGAGATCAACCTCAATGTCGGCTGCCCATCCGATCGCGTGAAGGACGGCCGCTTCGGCGCGTGCCTGATGGCGGAGCCGGACCTTGTGGCGAGGTGCGTCGAGGCGATGAAGGGCGCGGTCGCCATGCCCGTCACCGTCAAATGCCGCATCGGCATCGATGCCCAGGACCCGGAGATCGCGCTCGACACGCTCGCGCGCGCCGTGGTCGCCGCCGGCTGCGATACGCTGATCGTGCATGCCCGGAAAGCCTGGCTCAACGGGCTGTCGCCCAAGGAGAACCGCGACATCCCGCCGCTGGACTATGATCGCGTCTATCGGCTCAAGCGCGCGATGGACGGCGTTCCTATCATCATCAACGGCGGCGTCTTGACGCTCGACGAGGCGAAAGCGCACCTTGCCCATGTTGACGGCGTCATGCTCGGTCGTGCGGCCTATCAGGAGCCGTGGCGGCTGCTCTCGGTCGATTCCGAGATTTTCGGTGAGGCAGCGCCGCACGCCACGATGCACGACGCGTTCGAGGCCATGATGCCCTATATCGAAGCGCAGCTTGCCCGCGGCACGCGGCTGCATGCCATCACGCGGCATTTCGTCGGTGCATTCCACGCCGTGCCGGGGGCGCGCGCGTTTCGTCGTCATCTTGCCGAGCACGGTACGCGGCCGGGCGCAAATCTGACTGTATTGCGAGATGCGATTGCTAAACTCGTACTCAGGCAGGCCGCCTAGCGCATCGCCTCTGATCCGGGTGCGGCGCTCCGTCGCGCCAGCACGCCATGCAGAAACGCGCCTGTACAGGGGTGCACGTCCTTCGTAACTTTTGCCACGCAATTTCAGGAGATGGGGACGTGGCAAAGAAGGCGACGAAGAAGCAAAGCGTTTCGAAGAAGGCAGCGAAAACCTCGAGCAAGCAGGGCCCAATCCGCAAGCGGACTGTCGCCAAGACCGCAAACAAGACGGCAAAGAAGATTGCTCCGCCGGCTCGTAAATCCGCCATTGCAAGCCGCCCCAAGGGGCCGGCCTGGCAATGGTCGGCGGTCGAGACTGCAGCGGCGATCCGCTCCGGTGCAATCTCTGCGGTGGAAACCGTCGAGGCGCATCTGGAACGGATGCATGCCGTCAATCCGAGGCTGAATGCGGTCGTTGTCGATCTCGGCGAGGAAGCGCTGAAGGCGGCGCAAGCGGCCGACAAGCAGCGCGCCCGAGGCGGCGAACTCGGTCTCCTCCACGGCGTCCCCGTGACCATCAAGGAGAACGTCGACTATGAGGGCCGGCCCAATTTCAACGGCGTTCCCGCCAACAAGAATCTCATCGCGCCTTCGGATTCGCCCGTTGTCCGCAACCTGAAGAAATCAGGCGCGATCGTCATCGGCCTCACCAATACACCGGAATTCTCGTTCCGCGGCTTCACCGACAATCCGCTGCATGGGCTGACGCTCAATCCCTGGGACCCTGACATCACGTGCGGCGGCTCCTCGGGCGGTGCGGGGGCGGCAGTCGCCGCCGGCATCGGCACCATCGCCCACGGCAACGACATTGGCGGCTCGCTGCGCTGGCCGGCACATTGCAATGGTGTTGCCACCATCAAACCGACGCAAGGCCGCATTCCCGCTTTCAATGCAAGCGCAACGGCCGAGCGGCCGATGCTGGCGCATCTGATGTCGGCGCAGGGGCCGCTCGCCCGCCATATCGGCGATGTTCGCCTCGCGCTCGAGGTGATGAGCCAGCGCGATCCGCGCGACCCCTGGTGGGTGCCGGCGCCGCTGACAGGGCCCAAGCCGAAAAGTCCGATCAAGGTCGCGCTGGCCAAGATACCCGAAGACATGGACGTCGATCCGGCAGTCAGCGCTGCGCTCCGCCAGGCCGCCGACCATCTGGAGCGATCCGGCTACCGCGTCGGCGAGGTCGAGGTGCCCGACATCAACGGCGTCTGGCAGACCTGGTGCGACATCATCACCAACGAGACTGTCGTGATGCAGGAGGCGGCCATGCTGGAGGTCACATCCGAAGACTTCCACAAGGCGTGGGGCGGGATGAAGACCAAGGCCAATGTCCTCGACCTCAAGGCCTGGATGCAGGCGACGGCTGCCCGCAACGGCCATATCCGCGCCTGGCAAATGTTCTTCGAGGAATATCCGGTGGTGCTGGCGCCGACAACGGTGAGGCCGACGCCGGGGCCGCGCGAGGACACCGTCAGCGCCGAGCGCGTCCAGGAGATATTCTGGGGCGAAATCCGCTTCATCTCCGCGATCAACGTGCTCGGCCTGCCCGGCGCGGTAGTGCCGGTGTCGGTGCACGACGGCAAGCCCATCGGCGTGCAGCTCATCGCAGGCCGCTATCGCGAGGATCTCGCTCTGGACGCGGCCGCTGCGATCGAGAAGCGCGCCGGCGTGCTAGCCCGTCGGCTCTGGGAGACGATGGACTGATCCAGCGTTCGAGGCTTCGTGCGCCTGCGCGAAGCCTCCGGCTTCCCGGTGACCCTCGCGCGTTAATTCATCCAAATTGATTCAAATTTTAGCCAAGTCGCCAACGACTATTAGGGTTACTTCCTCGATCTCTAAGCGAATTATTGTCCGCTTTACCACCCGCCTCTAACAGAGGGACGGCGGACAACGCACATGCCTCACACAGGCCAATAAGTGCGGCCCGCGCCATGCGGAGGTGGTACGATGCGCAACGAGACGATCGCTATTCACGCCGGCTACGAGCCCGAAGCCACCACGCACGCTGTCGCCGTGCCGATCTACCAAACCGCGGCCTACGCCTTCGACAGCGCCGATCACGGCGCAGCGCTCTTCAATCTGGAGGCCGAAGGCTTTCGCTACAGCCGCATCGCCAATCCCACCAGCGCCGTGCTGGAGAAGCGTATCGCCCAGCTCGAAGGCGGCGTCGGCGCGCTTGCGGTTGCGACCGGCCAGGCCGCGCTGCATTTCGCCTTCGTCAATGTGGCCGACCACGGTGGCAATATCGTCTCGGTGCCGCAGCTCTACGGCACCACGCACACGCTCCTCTCTCACATCCTGCCGCGGCAGGGCATCACCGGCCGCTTCGCCGAGAGCGACGCGCCTGATGCGATTGCAAAGCTGATCGACGAGAACACCCGCGCCGTGTTTGCCGAGACCATCGGCAATCCCGCCGGCAATGTCTGCGACATCGAGGCGCTGGCGAAGATCGCGCATGCGCATGGCGTTCCGCTGATCGTCGACAACACGGTCGCAACGCCCATCCTGCTCAAGCCCTTCGACTACGGCGCCGACATCGCCGTGCATTCGCTGACCAAATTCCTGGGCGGCCATGGCACCACGCTCGGCGGCGCGATCGTCGATTCCGGCAACTTCCCCTGGGCCAAGCATGCCGAGCGTTTCCCGGCCTACAACAAGCCGGATGCCTCCTATCACGGCCTCGTCTATGCCGAGCGCTTCGGCAGGACCGCCTACATCGAGCGGGCGCGCAGCGTCTATCAGCGCACCATGGGCTCGGTGCTGTCACCGTTCAACGCGTTCCTGTTGCTTCAGGGCATCGAAACCGTGGCGCTGCGAATGGAGCGCCACGTCGAGAACGCCCGCAAGGTCGCCGAATTCCTCCGCAAGGACCCGCGCGTGGCCTGGGTCAATTACACCGGCTTTCCGGACAGTCCCTATTATCCGCTGGTCCAAAAATATCTCAACGGCAACGCCTCATCGCTGTTCACCTTCGGCATCAAAGGCGGGATGGAGGCCGGCAAAACCTTCTATGATGCGCTGAAGCTGATCACGCGCCTTGTCAACATCGGCGACGCCAAGTCGCTCGCCTGTCATCCAGCCTCGACCACGCACCGCCAGATGTCGCCGGATCAGCAGCGCATAGCCGGTGTCCTGCCGGAGACGATCCGCCTCTCGATCGGCATCGAGCATGCCGCCGATATCATCGAGGATATCGACCAGGCGTTGGAAAAAGCCTGCCCGGCCGCCCGTCTTCAGGCGGCGGAGTAGGCAATCGGGACGATGAGTGTCTTGATCGCCAGGGATCAAGGTATTGCAAGCCCGGCGCTGGTGCCCGCCGAGGACGAACTCGCGCGCGATCGCGACGGCGCGGAGCTTACCATCGGGCTGATCAACAACATGCCGGATACGGCGCTGAAGGCGACCGAACGGCAGTTCATGAAGCTGCTCCAGGCCGCTGCGGGGCATCGCCGCATCCGCTTCCATTGTTTCTCGCTGCCGTCGGTGAAGCGCTCGCCGGAAGCGAAATGGCATGTCGAGAGTGAATATTCCGATCTCACCGATCTCAAACGCCAGGCGTTCGACGGGCTGATCGTGACCGGCGCCGAGCCGGTCGCGCCCGAGCTCGACCAGGAACCCTATTGGCGCGATCTCACCGAGCTGATCGACTGGGCCAAGGTCAACACCCGCTCGACGATCTGGTCATGCCTCGCCGCACACGCCGCGGTGCTGCATCTCGACCGCGTCGAACGGCAGCGCTTGCCGACCAAATGTCATGGCATCTTTGCCTGCGACGCCGTGACTCATGATCCGCTGACGCGTGATGCGCCGGCACCACTCAAGATTTCGCATTCTCGCCTCAACGAAGTCACGGAGGACGATCTCACGCAGGCCGGCTATCAGGTGCTGACCCGATCGGCCCAAGCTGGGGTCGACGTCTTTACCCGGCAATATGCCAGCCGCTTCGTGTTCTTCCAGGGCCATCCCGAATACGATGCGCTGTCGCTCCAGCGCGAATATCTGCGCGACATCGGCCGTTACCTCGCGCGCGAACGCGAGGTCTATCCGGCCCTTCCTCTGAGCTATTTCGACGCGGCGACGGAAGAGAAGCTGGCGCGCTTCGAAAAGCGGGCGAGGCACCAGCGTCATCCGGCGCTGGCCAACGAGCTGCCTGCGCTGACCTTGCGCGCGGATATTGCCGCGGGGACCGCTGCAGCCGCGCTTTTCCGCAATTGGCTGCAATATCTTGGCGCGGCCGCCGATGCTCCGCTACTCGCGCGTTAACCCGGGGCGTCTGGTTCCACGTTAGGATTACTCAGGCGTTAAGCTTGCCTCGGACCACGTGCAAATGTTTCAGTACAGAAACGTGGAATCACAGGGAATGCACACTTGCTGTCGGACCTCAACGGACGCTTGAGCAATCGGCTGGCCCGGCATTTCCGTGCCGCGCCGCACCGATTGCCGATGTATGCACCGATGGTGAGCTTTACTTTCGACGACGCGCCTGACAGCGCTGCAAGCGAGGGCGCCGCGCTGCTGGAAGCGCACGGTGGGCGCGGCACGTTCTACCTTGCCGGCAGTCTGATCGACCAGCCTGGAGATCATTGGCACGGGCTATCCAACGATGCGATCGTCCGGCTGCATCGCGCGGGTCACGAGATTGGCTGCCACACTTTCTCGCATTTGCGCGCGGTCGATCTCGATGAGAGCGCAATGGCGCGCGAGATCGAGCGCAACTGCAGCTATTTTCACGGCATCGATTCTTCGATCCGGCTGGAGAATTTCGCCTATCCCTATGGCCTCGCCTCGGTCTGGCGCAAATCCCAGCTCGCGAAAACCTTCCGCTCGGCGCGTGGCATCCTTCCCGGCGTCAACAGCGACGTCGTCGATCTCCAGTTTCTGCGCGCCTCGCCGCTGATCGACTGCGAGATCGATACGACGGGCGTCGATCGTTATTTCGACGAGGCGGTTGCCAGCGGCGGCTGGCTGATTTTCTACGGCCATGACATCGTCGACCAACCGAGCCCCTATGGGTGCACGCCGGCCCTGCTGCGCCACGCGCTGAAGGCGGCGGAACGGCGCAACATGCCGATCGTGACGGTCGTCGAGGCGTTGCGCAGGATCGGAGCGTAGCTTCGGCTCCCAAACAGTCTTGCCACGCCAGCCCTGTCATGCGACTGGCGTTGTGACGAATCTCTTGAAGCCCCAGCCAACGCCCATGTCCGCCCCTTCCACAGCTCCGCTGTCAGTGCCAGCCGATGGCCGTGATGCGCTGTCGGTGTTGCATTCGGTGTTTGGCCTGCCGGGTTTCCGCGGTGCCCAGGCCGAGATCATCCGGCATGTCACCAATGGCGGCAATTGCCTGGTGCTGATGCCGACCGGCGGCGGAAAGTCCT
>Ga0209758_1001177_pt1 | contig 33138 bp, 34 predicted proteins | sample AraplaMF_Col_mMF_FD_184258 | JGI IMG/M metagenome (GOLD analysis project Ga0209758, IMG submission 184258) | Arabidopsis root microbial communities from the University of North Carolina, USA - plate scrape MF_Col_mMF (SPAdes) (version 2) | ecosystem: Host-associated > Plants > Roots > Endosphere... | reverse complement strand
TCAAGGACGTGCTGCTGCTCGACGTGACCCCGCTGTCGCTGGGCATCGAGACGCTGGGCGGCGTGTTCACCCGCATCATCGACCGCAACACCACGATCCCGACCAAGAAGAGCCAGGTGTTCTCGACCGCCGAGGACAACCAGAACGCGGTCACCATCCGCGTCTTCCAGGGCGAGCGTGAAATGGCGGCCGACAACAAGATGCTCGGTCAGTTCGACCTGATGGGCATTCCGCCGGCTCCGCGCGGCATGCCGCAGATCGAGGTGACCTTCGACATCGACGCCAACGGCATCGTCAACGTCTCGGCCAAGGACAAGGCCACCGGCAAGGAGCAGCAGATCCGCATCCAGGCCTCCGGCGGTCTGTCGGAAGCCGACATCGAGAAGATGGTCAAGGACGCCGAGGCCAATGCCGAGGCGGACAAGAAGCGCCGCGAGGCCGTCACCGCCAAGAACGAGGCCGATGGCCTGGTGCATTCGACCGAGAAGGCGCTGGCCGAGCACGGCTCGAAGGTGGCCGAGAGCGAGCGTCGCGCCATCGAGGACGCCGTCAGCGACCTCAAGGAAGCGCTGAAGGGCGACGACGCCGAGGCGATCAAGGCCAAGACCAACACGCTGGCCCAGGCTTCGATGAAGCTCGGCGAGGCCATGTACAAGCAGCAGGCCGAGGCCGACGCCAAGAAGGACGCGGCCAAGGACGACGTCGTCGACGCGGAATTCACCGAGGTCGACGACGACAAGAACAACAAGAAGTCCGCTTAAGCCCGAGAGGGTGATGATGCGGGCGACCTGGACCCCACGCGCACCAAAGGCCTCCTCCCCCGCGGGGGAGGCCACGGTGTCGGGCTCTGCGGGACCGAGACCCGCAACGATCGATCAATTCCCATCCGTTATGCTGAACGCCGCCGTGCCGGCTTCCGCCGCGAGGCGGAAGGGCGCTGATGTCGTCGCGCAGCGGCGGCATCGTTTCGCTCCGACTTGATTCGCGATTGGATAGACCGAGCTCATCATGTCCACGTTCACCAAGCGCTGCTATTACGAGACTCTCGAAGTCGACCGTGACGCTGACGAATCCAAGCTGAAATCGTCGTTCCGCAAGCTGGCGATGAAGTTTCACCCCGACCGCAATCCCGGGGACGACACCAGCGAAATCAAGTTCAAGGAAATCAACGAGGCCTACGAGGTCCTGAAAGACAAGGACAAGCGCGCCGCCTATGACCGTTACGGCCATGCCGCTTTCGAGCAGGGCGGCGGCGGCGCCGGGTTCGGTGCGGGCTTCGCCTCCTCTTTCTCCGATATCTTCGAAGACCTGTTCGGCATGGCCGGGCAGCGCGGCCGCGGCGGCCGCGAGCGCGGCGCCGACCTGCGCTACAACATGGAAATCACGCTCGAGGAAGCCTTTGGCGGCAAGACCGCGCAGATCGAGATTCCGGTTTCGGTCACCTGCGAGGCCTGCTCGGGCATCGGCGCCAAGGCCGGAACCAAGCCGAAGACCTGTTCGACCTGTGGCGGCGCCGGCCGCGTGCGGCAGTCGCAGGGCTTCTTCACGTTGGAGCGCACCTGTCCGGGCTGCCAAGGCCGTGGCCAGATGATCGAAGATGCTTGCCCGTCCTGCTCGGGCCAGGGTCGCGTCACCCGCGAACGCACCTTGTCGGTCAACATTCCCCCGGGCGTCGAGGACGGCACCAGGATCAGGCTTGCCGGCGAAGGCGAGGCCGGGGTCCGCGGCGGCCCGCCCGGCGACCTCTACATCTTCCTGTCGCTGGCCCAGCACCAATTCTTCCAGCGCGACGGTGCCGATCTGCATTGCCGTGTGCCGATCTCGATGGTGACGGCCGCGCTCGGCGGCGAATTCGAGGTGCCGACCATCGACAAGGCCAAGGCCAAGGTGAAGGTGCCGGCCGGGACCCAGTCCAACCGTCGATTCCGCATTGCATCAAAAGGCATGCCGGTGCTGCGGTCGCGCCAGATGGGCGACATGTACGTTCAGGTCGTGGTCGAGACGCCGCAGAACCTCACCAAGAAGCAGCAGGAATTGCTGGCCGAGTTCGAAAAGCTGTCCTCCGGCAACACCCAGCCGGAATCAGAGGGCTTCTTCGCCAAGGTCAAGGATTTCTTCGGCAATCGGGCGAGTTGACCCGGCTTGACCGTATCGTCTTCGGCCTATACGTCTTTATGACCATTTTCTGACACGCCGCGGTCCTGCGGTCCCGTCCGGTCCAGACATGCCATTGCCATCGTCCGCGCGTGCGTTGAAGAAGCCTCGTCTCGACGACGAGGTGCGCTTTCTCAGATCATGGATCGAAAAGCCGCTGCACATGGGCGCAGTGATGCCGTCGGGCAAGCTGCTGGCCCGGACCATGGCCCATTACGTCGATGTCGATTCGGACGCGCCCGTGGTCGAGCTCGGGCCCGGCACCGGTGCCATCACCTCCGCCCTGATCGAGCGCGGAATCGACCAGAAGCGCCTCGTTCTCGTCGAATATAATCCCGGCTTCTGCGCGCTGCTGCGCGACCGCTATCCGCAGGCCAAGGTGGTGCAAGGCGATGCCTATCGCCTGCGTGACACGCTCTGGAACGTGCTGGGCGCGCCGGCCTCCGCCGTCGTCTCCGGCCTGCCGCTCGTGACAAAACCGATGCTGACGCGGCTGCGGCTGATCCGCGACGCCTTCACGGCGCTGGCGCCCGGCGCGCCGTTCATCCAGTTCACCTATGCGGTGGTGCCGCCGATCCCGAAATCGCTGCCCGGCGTGTCCACAGAGGCTTCGGAACGGATCTGGATGAACCTTCCGCCGGCCCGCGTCTGGGTGTATCGCAAGGACTAATTCCGCCGGCTTCCTTCTCTGCGCGGCGGACCGGTTTCGCCGAACGTATGGAAGCGGATGTCCGCACCCAAGATCCTGATCATTCCCGGCTCGCTGCGTACCGGCTCGCACAATGCGAAGCTGGCGGCGGTCATAGCCTATGAATTCGCCCGGACCGGCGTCGACGTCACCCGCATCTCGCTCGCCGATTTCCCGCTGCCGATCTACGACGGCGATCTCCAGGCCAAATCCGGGGTGCCCAAGCACGCGATCAATCTCAAGCGCATGATCGGCGCGCATCAGGGCGTGCTGTTCGTCACGCCCGAATACAACGCCTCGGTGCCGCCGCTGCTCAAGAACGCGATCGACTGGGTCAGCCGCGTGCACGAGCTGCACGAGGCGCGCGGCGAGGTGTTCCGCAACCGTGCCTTCGCACTCGCCGGCGCCTCGCAGAGCCGGCTCGGTGCGGCGCGCGCGCTGCAGGCGCTCAGGCTGATCCTGACCTCCTGCCACGCCAATGTGATTGCCAGCCAGCTCACGCTCGCCTTTGCCGATCAGGCTTATGACGATATGGACAGGCTCAAGAACGAGGGCGATATCGCCGCGTTGAAGGAGCTGGTCGCGCAATTGATCGACATTTCCCAACGCATGATGTGAGGTGACATGACGCCAGCCGAGATCGCCCCGAAGGACCGCCTGATCGTCGCGCTCGATCTGCCCAGCGTCGATGCCGCGGAGGCCATCATCAACCGTCTCGGCGACAGCGTCACCTTCTACAAGATCGGCTATCGGCTCGCTTATGCCGGCGGGTTGCCGCTGGTCGGCAAGCTCGCCGACAAAGGCAAGAAGGTCTTTCTCGATCTCAAGCTGCACGACATCGGCAACACCGTGATGCAGGGCGTCGAGAGCATCAGCAGGCTCGGCGCCACCTTCCTGACCGTGCACGCCTATCCGCAGACCATGAAGGGTGCGGTCGAAGGCCGCGGCAATTCGAGCCTGAAGATTCTCGCCGTCACGGTGCTGACCTCCTACAACGAGGACGACCTGCACGCGGCGGGCTATCGGCTCGGCGTCTCCGAGCTGGTCGAGGCGCGCGCGCAGCAGGCGCAGGTGCTTGGCATCGACGGTCTGGTGTCCTCGCCGGAGGAGGCTGGTGCTCTGCGCAAGATCGTCGGCCACCAGATGCACCTCGTCACGCCGGGCATCCGACCGGCAGGTTCGGCAACCGGCGACCAGAAGCGCATCATGACGCCGGGCCGCGCGATCGCCGCCGGCGCCGATTACCTCGTCGTCGGACGGCCGATCGTGGAAGCCGCCGATCCGAAGGCCGTCGCAGACGCCATTCAGGCCGAGATTGCGCAGGCGCTTGGAGCATGATCCGGAAAAGTGTGAAGCGGTTTTCCGATCAGATCATGCGCAAATAGAAATTACCCCAACAACACAGGGAGAGGAATCAATGGCAAAGGGCTACTGGATCGGGCGCGTCGACGTGAGCAGTGACGAGGGCTACAAGCCCTACGCCGTCGCCAACGGTCCGATCTTCAAGAAATGGGGCGGCCGCTTCGTCGTCCGCGCCGGCAAGTTCACCACCGTCGAAGGCGCCAGCCGCACCCGCAACGTCGTGATCGAATTCCCGGACTACGAGACCGCGATCGCCTGCTACAACTCGCCGGAATACCAGGCCAACATCAAGGTGCGCCAGCCGCACTCGGTCGCCGATCTCATCATCATCGAGGGTTATGACGGCCCGCAGCCGCAGGACGGCTGAGGCGCCCTCTCGGGCCTGCATGGTTCGAGACGCTCGCTCGCGCGGGCTCCTCACCATGAGGGTCTGATATCTCGCCGCGAAACGAGACCTCATCCTGAGGGCCCGCCGGAGGCGGGCGTCTCGAAGGATGGCCGCAGGCGACCCGCCTGGCCCCCTCGGTTGCCGGAACTGCCTCCCCCCGCTACAACGGCGGCGAAGAGGATCACACCATGTCGGACATGCGCTTGATTGTTGCTGGGGCCGGCGGCCGGATGGGCCGCGCGCTGGTGCGGGCGATTGCCGAGAGCAAAGGCGCGGTGCTGGCCGGCGCGCTGGAGGCCCCCGGCTCGGAGCTGCTCGGCAAGGATTCCGGCGTGCTCGCCGGCCTGCCGGCCAACGACATCAAGCTCTCGGCCGATCTCTGGGCGATGTCGAAGGAGGCCGACGGGATCCTCGACTTCACCGTACCGGCCGCGACCATCGCCAATGTCGCGATCGCGGCCGAGCGGGGAATCGTCCATGTCGTCGGCACCACCGGGCTCTCGATGTCCGACAACGCCGTGATCAAGAGCGTCACCAACCGCGCCGTCGTGGTGCAGTCGGGCAATATGAGCCTCGGCGTCAACCTGCTTGCCGCCGTGGTCAAGCGCGTCGCCAAGGCGCTCGACCAGAATTTTGACATCGAGATCGTCGAGACCCATCACCGCATGAAGGTCGATGCACCCTCGGGCACTGCGCTGATGCTGGGCCAGGCCGCGGCGGCCGGACGCGGCGTCACCCTCGACGACCATTCCGAGCGTGGCCGCGACGGCATCACCGGCGCGCGCAGGCCGGGCAATATCGGCTTTGCCTCGTTGCGCGGCGGCACCGTCGCCGGCGACCACAGCGTGACTTTCCTCGGCCCGTTCGAGCGCCTGACGCTGTCGCATCAGGCCGAGGACCGCATGCTGTTCGCCCACGGCGCGCTCAAGGCGGCGCTGTGGGCGCATGGCAAGGCGCCGGGGCATTACTCCATGGCCGACGTGCTCGGCCTGTCCGACATCTGAACAACACGGAAAAGCAGTCAATGAGCGAACGTCTTCTCGTGCTCGTGCGCCACGGCCAGAGCGAATGGAATCTGAAGAACCTGTTCACCGGCTGGAAGGATCCCGATCTCACCGAGCTCGGCGTGAAGGAAGCCACGGAAGCCGGCCGCAAGCTGAAGGCACAGGGCCTCGTGTTCGACGTGGCCTTCACCTCGGTGCTCACGCGCGCGCAACACACGCTCGACATCATCCTCGGCGAGCTCGGCCAAGAAGGCTTGCCGACCTCGAAGAACCTCGCGCTGAACGAGCGCGATTATGGCGATCTCTCCGGCCTCAACAAGGACGACGCCCGCAAGAAATGGGGCGAGGAGCAGGTGCTGATCTGGCGCCGCTCCTACGACGTGCCGCCGCCCGGCGGCGAAAGCCTGAAGGATACGCTGGCGCGCGCGCTGCCGTACTACGTGCAGGAGATTCTGCCCGGCGTGCTCAACGGCAAGCGCACGCTGGTCGCCGCCCACGGCAATTCGCTGCGCGCGTTGATCATGGTGCTGGAAAAGCTCTCGCCCGAAGGCATCCTGAAGCGCGAGCTCGCCACCGGCGTGCCGATCATCTACCGCCTCAATGCGGATTCGACCGTGGCCTCGAAGCTGGATCTGGCGGGTTAGACTCGCGGCAAACGCGGTGCCGTAGGGTGGGCAAAGCGACTTGTCCTCCATAGCTCGAAGAGCGACGGCGGAAGCGTGCCCACGTTGCGTCAGTGGTTCGAGAAAGATCGTGGGCACGGCGCTAAGCGCCTTTGCCCACCCTACGGCATCTCGGCTACTGCATCCCCAGCTGTCCGGCTTCCCAGCCCAGCATCGCTTGCTTGCGGGTGATGCCCCAATGATAGCCGGTGAGGGTGCCGCTCTTGCTGAGCGCGCGGTGGCAGGGCACGACGAACGAGACCGGGTTCTTGCCGACTGCGGCACCGACGGCGCGCGAGGCCTTCGGGCTGTTGATGTTGCAGGCGATGTCGGAATAGGACACCGCGCGCCCCATCGGGATCTTCAGCAGCGTCTCCCATACCCGCACCTCGAAGTCGGTGCCGATCATCACCACGCGCAGCGGCTGGTCCGGCCGCCACAGCCTGGTGTCGAAGATGCGCGCAGCGAGCGGCGCCGTGCCCTCGTGGTCTTCGACATAGGTGGCGTTCGGCCAGCGCCGCGTCATGTCGGCGAGCGCGACCTTCTCCTCGCCGTGGTCGGCGAAGGCAAGTCCTGACAAGCCGCGATCGGTCGCAATCACGATCGCCGTGCCGAACGGGGAGGGATGAAAGCCGTAGCGCAACGTGAGGCCGGCGCCGCCGTTCTTCCATTCGCCCGGCGACATCGCTTCGTGCGTGACGAAGAGATCGTGCAGCCGGCCCGGGCCCGACAGGCCGGAATCGAGCGCGGCGTCGAGAATGCTCGCGGAGTCCCGCAGCAGGCCCTTGGCGTGGTCGAGCGTCAGCGCCTGCATGAAGGCCTTTGGCGTGATCGAGGCCCAGCGACGGAACAGATGATGCAGCTCATCCGGCGTGACGCCGGCCGCATCGGCCATCGCCTCGATGGTCGGTTGGGCGCGCCAGTTCGCCGAGATGAAGGCGATCGCCCGGCGCACCGAATCATAGTCGCGCAGCGCGGCGTTCTGGGGGCCCGGCTTGGTCAGGCGCTGGTCATGTATGGCGAGTGTCATCATGACCGGAAATGTAGGAGAGGGGCGGCTGGGAAACCACCCGATTTCCGATGCGACATCAGCTGATCGGATTGTAGGTCGGCCCCCGCTTGGCGGCATTGAGCGCTTCAACCAAGCCTTTGTAAAAGCTTGCTTTTTCCTCCGGCCCCAGGAACCTCGCGATCTGGATCTGGCGGCCGCGCGAGATCAGATAGAGTTGCTCGATGCCAAAGTCCTCGTCGACCTCCATGTCGAGCCGGACCCAGAGCGGATTGAACGTCCATTCGGCGACCTGGCCGCGATGGCTGATACGTCTCACGCGCAGTTCGGAGGCGGTGACCGTAATCTCCTCGCGGGCGCGGGCGGTGCGGAAATTGGCCTTGAAGGCCCACCACACCACGAGCAGGTCGAGGCCGAAGAAGCCGAGCACCGGCCAGGCACCCTTCATCAGGAAGGCGAGGCCCGTGGCAAAGCTGACCACGCTCAGGAACAGCATCACGGCGAGGAAGCCGGTGCGGTTCAGCGAGCGGTGCGGCGTCAGCAGCGCAGAAAAGATCTGCACTTCGCGCTCGCGCTCAATTTCGTTGCCTGCGCTCATCGTCCGTCAGTATATCCCGATCATGGCGAAAATCACCCGCAAGCCGGCGCCGCGCAAAGCGCCCGTGCCGAAGAAGAAGGCAAAGGCTGTCGTTGCGAAGCCCAAGCCCGTCAAGACATCGGCTCCGGCGAAGAAATCGCTCAAGGCCACCAAGCCCAATTTTTCAAGACCTTGGACGCCGGCCGAGGTCCACGACGCCTTCAGCCGCTTCCACAAAGCCAATCCGGAACCGAAAGGGGAGCTCGAGCACGTCAATCCGTTCACGCTGCTGGTCGCCGTGGTGCTGTCGGCGCAGGCAACCGACGCCGGCGTCAACAAGGCCACGCGCGCTCTGTTCGAGGTCGCCGACACCCCGCAGAAGATGCTCGACCTCGGCGAGGAGCGCTTGCGCGACTACATCAAGACCATCGGCCTCTACCGCACCAAGGCGAGGAACGTGATCGCGTTGTCGGCAAAGCTGCTCAGCGAGTTCGGCGGCGAGGTGCCGCGCACGCGCGCCGGGATCGAGTCGCTGCCCGGCGCCGGCCGCAAGACCGCCAACGTCGTGCTCAACATGGCCTTCGGCGAGCACACCATGGCGGTCGACACGCATGTCTTCCGCGTTGGCAACCGCACCGGGCTGGCGCCCGGCAAGACGCCGCTGGAGGTCGAGCTTGGTCTGGAAAAGGTGATCCCGGCCGCCTTCATGCTGCATGCCCATCATTGGCTGATCCTGCACGGCCGCTATACCTGCCTCGCACGCAAGCCGCGCTGCGAGGTCTGCCTGATCAACGATCTTTGCCGGTGGCCAGAGAAGACGGTGTGAGATCGCGGTGAGTTCGTTTGAGGTTAAGTCGTGAGTCAACAAGAGCAAGTTCCATCGTCGCCTCCCGCCGCAGCGCCTGCCCCACCACCGAAGCCGACGCAGCGGCCGGCCACGCCGCTCTGGAGCCGGCTCGCGATCCCGCTGTTTGCGGTCATCGTCGCGCTCGCCTTCGTCGCGCTGGCAACGCTGCGCTTCGACGAATGGGTTGGCAACGCCGTGGTCCAGACCACCAATGACGCCTATGTGCGCGCCGATCTGACGCGGCTTTCGAGCCGCGTCTCGGGCGAAGTGCTCAGTGTGGGGGTCACCGATTTCCAGCGCGTCAAGGCCGGCGACCTCCTGATCCAGATCGATCCCGCCGATTACCAGGCGCAAGTTGCGCAGGCCGAAGCTGCGGTTGCCGCGGCGCAAGCCGCGCTCGACAATCTCGCCAATCAGATCGAGCTGCAATATGCGACGATCGCGCAGGCGCAGGCCGCGCGGCTGTCTGCGGAGGCCATGGAGATCGAGGCACGGCAGGAGCAGGAGCGCCAGCAATCGCTGTCGCAGAGCGAGTCCGGCACGCGTCAGCGCCTCGAGCAGGCGGTCGCCGCCTACGCCAAGGCACAGGCCGACGTGCGCGCGAGCCGCGCCATAATCGCGGCCCAGCAGCACCAGCTCGAAGTCCTGCAAGGTACCAGGAAGCAGCGCGCCGCCGATGTCGAGGCGGCCAAGGCGACGCTGGCGGGTACGAAGCTCAAGCTTGGTTACACGAAGATCACCGCGCCGTTCGACGGCGTTGTCGGCGAGCGCCAGGTGCAGCCCGGCGATTACGTCAATATCGGCACCAACCTCATCAACGTGGTGCCGCTGCCCAAGGTCTATGTGATCGCGAACTACAAGGAGACCCAGCTCACGCACGTGGCACCGGGCCAGCCGGTCGAGATCACCGTCGACAGTTTCCCGCGCGAGAAGCTGCGCGGCAGGGTTGAGCGCATTGCGCCGGCGACGGGTGCACAGGTGGCGCTGCTGCCGCCCGACAACGCAACAGGCAATTTCACAAAAGTGGTGCAGCGCATTCCCGTGCGCATTCAATTCGATGACGACCAACCGCTGCTGGCGCGGCTGGTGCCGGGCATGTCGGTGGTCACCAGCATCGATACGAAGGCCGCGAATGGCCGAAAATGACGATGCCAGCCGCGAACCGCTCTCGCGCGGCGGCGTCGCGCCGCAGCCCCTGTTCGCCGTCGCGGCGGTGCTGCTCGGCTCGTTCCTTGCCAATTTCGACAGCCGGCTGACCACGGTCGGCCTGCCGGACCTGCGCGGCGCATTCTCGCTCGGCTTCGACGAGGGCGCCTGGCTCTCGACCGCCGGCATCGGCTCGCAGATCTTCATCGCGCCTGCGGTGGCCTGGCTTGCCACGGTGTTCGGCCTGCGCCGCGTGCTCGGCATCCCCAGCCTCGTCTATGCCGCCGTCTCGTTCATCATTCCGTTCGTGCACGACTATCCGACATTGCTCGCGCTCAGCGTCGTGCATGGTCTCCTGCTCGGCACCTTCGTGCCGGCGACGCTGATGATCGTGTTCCGCAATCTGCCGATCCGCTGGTGGCTGCCGGCGATCTCGATCTATTCGATCCGCGTCGGCTTCGCGTTGGACACTTCGACCTCGCTGGTCGGCTTCTATGTCGACCATCTCGGCTGGCAATGGCTGTACTGGCAGGGCGTGGTGATCGCGCCCTTGATGGGCCTGATGGTCTATCTCGGCACGCCGAACGAGCCGGTGAACCGCGCGCTGCTGCGCGAGGCCGATTGGGGCGGCATGCTGCTGCTCGGCGCCTCGGTGTCGATGATCTATGCGGGGCTTGACCAGGGCAACCGGCTGGACTGGCTCGGCTCCGGCACGGTGATGGCACTGCTGGCCGGTGGCGCGGTGCTGTTTCTGGCCTTCCTCGTCAACGAATCGCTGGTGCGGCAGCCCTGGGCGCATGTGAACGTGCTGTTCTCGCGCAACATCGGCTTCGGGCTGATCCTGATCCTGCTCTACACGCTGACCAGCCTGTCCAATGCGTCGCTGGTGCCGAATTTCCTCGCCACCATCGCGCTGCTCAGGCCGGAGCAGAGCGGCATGCTGCTGCTGGCCTATGGCGCCTTGCCGATGTTCGTGCTGGTGCCGGTCTCGATCTGGCTGCTGAGGCATTTCGATACGCGGACGGTGGTCGTCGTGGGCTTTGCCTGCTTCGCCGCGGCCAATCTCTGGGGCACCCGGCTCAGCCACGACTGGGCGCGCGAGGATTTCGCCGGCATCGTGCTGCTCCAGGCGATCGGGCAGTCGCTGACCCTGCTGCCGCTGATCATCACGCTGCTCTCCAACTCCGATCCCAGCCGCGCCACCTCCTTTGCCGCCTATATCCAGATCATGCGTCTCGGCGGCGCCGAGATCGGCGTGGCGCTGATGGGCACCTGGCTGCGCGTGCGCGAGCAGGTCCATTCCTTCTATCTCGGCCAGAACCTTGCGGTCGGCGATGCCGACGTGGTGCAGAGGCTGAAGCAGCTCGCCGATCACTTCGCCGCCCATGGCACAGGATCGGCGCAGCCGCGCGCGGTCGGCACGCTGGCGGGCATCGTCCAGCGCGAGGCCAATGTGCTCGCCTATATCGACGGCTTCTGGCTCTGTTTCTGGCTCGCGGTGGTCGCACTCGGCGTCGTCGCGCTGGTCACGCGCGCGCCGACGGGTCCCTTCACGCCGGCGCCGTTCGGCTTCGCCAGGATGCTGCTGCGAAAGTGTGGTGTGCGGGCCGCCTGAATGCGGTGATGGTTGGTTCGTTCGCTCGCGCCACGGGGGCGATCATCTCTCCCGCAAGCTTGCGGGGAAGGAGCGCACAATCACCGCACCTGCCGCGCCGGCTCGATCAGCTCCGGCCGCGGGCCCGACAGCCGCTTGTGCATGTGGACCATGAAGGCCATGGCGAAGATCGGCGTCGCCAGATTGACGATCGGGATCGAGACGAAGGCGGCGATGAACAGGCCCGCGGTGAAGATGGTCGCGGCATTGTCGCGCCGCATGGCCTTGGCTTCCTCCGGCGGGCGGAAACGCATCGCCGCCAGCTCGAAATATTCGCGGCCCAGGAGCCAGGCCGTGGCGAGGAAGAAGACCAGGAAGCCGGCGCCGGCGAACAGCACCAGCGGCAGCGCCGCAAGATAGATCAAAATCGTCAGCAGCGCGGTCTTGACGCCCTCGAGGATGGCCTGGCTGAAGGGCAGCGCGACGCCCGGCTGCTCGGCGGGATAATGCTCGCGCTCGACGATGTCGGCGACGTCGTCGACGAACAGGCTCGCCACCAGCGAGGTGATCGCGGGCATCAGGAAGATGCCGCCGAACACGACGCCGAGGCCGGCCGCGATCGAAACGATCCAGGACAGAACTTCGAGTGAAGAGTGCCAGCCCGGCCCGAGCAGGCCTTCCAGCCAGACCTCGCCGGAGGTCGCAAACCAGCTGAGCAGCCGCTGCAAGCCGATCGCCAGGACGGTGATCAGCACGAGCGCAAGCCCGATCGATCGCCACAGGATCGAGCGCATCGGCGGCGAGATCATTTGCGACAGCGCCTTCACGGCGGCATCCAGCATGGGGCACCCTTTCACGAAACGACCCGCGAGAGGTAGACACCCAATGCGGCTTCGGCAAGGGAGGCTGGTTGCCAAGATACGGCCGTGTCCCGGACGCGGTGCAGCGTGCAACGCTGCTCCGCAGAGCCGGGACCCATTAGCTTGCCGCGAGATGGGCCCCGGCTCTGCGGCGGACCGCTGAAGAAGCGCTGCGCTGCGTCCGGGGCACGCAAGCCGCAAGCCTAGTCGTGCCGGTGCCCGTGCTTCCGCCCTTTCGCCGGCTTGCCATCCCCGGTCGGGATCATCACCACGCGGCCGTAGCGGACGCCGCGTTCGGCGATGATGTGGTCGGCGAAATGCTTGACCTCATCCGCCGACCCCTTCAGCGCGGTCATCTCCATGCAATTGTTGTCGTCGAGATGGACGTGCAGGGTCGCCAGCGCGAGGTCGTGATGGCCGTGGAATTCCTGCACCAGTCGTTTGGACAGATCGCGGGCGGCGTGGTCGTAGACATAGACGAGACCGGCAACGCATTGGCCGGTCTGCGCGGTGTCCTCGGTGCTCTGCTGCAGGCCGGCGCGCGCGAGGTCGCGGATGATCTCGGAGCGGTTCTGGTAGCCGCGCGCCTCGGCTGCGGCGTCGATCTCCGCCAGGAGGTCGTCCTCGATCGTGATCGTTATCCGCTGCATCGGCCCCTCTCGCTCAAACCGCTCGTGCGCAGCCCGGATGGAACGTAGCGCCATCCGGGGCGATTTGGCGAGCTTGCGTCACAGCTGCGTTGCGCGCAAGCGCAGCGCATTGCCGACCACGCTGACCGAGGACAGCGCCATCGCCGCCGCGGCGATGATCGGCGAGAGCAGCAGGCCGAAGGCCGGGTAAAGGATGCCGGCCGCGATCGGAATGCCGGCGGCATTGTAGATGAAGGCGAAGAACAGGTTTTGGCGGATGTTGCTCATGGTCGCCTGCGACAGTTTTCGGGCGCGGACGATGCCGACGAGATCGCCCTTGAGCAGGGTCACGCCGGCGCTCTCCATCGCGACATCCGTGCCGGTGCCCATGGCAATGCCGACCTCGGCGGCGGCCAGCGCCGGCGCGTCGTTGACGCCGTCGCCGGCCATCGCGACGATGCGGCCGGCCTTTTGCAGCCTGGTCACCACCGCGCTCTTCTGATCCGGCAGCACCTCGGCCTCGACCTCGGCGATGCCGAGCCGGCGCGCCACCGCTTCCGCCGTGGTGCGGTTGTCGCCCGTCAGCATGATCACCTTGATGCCTTCGGCAGCCAACGCCTTCAGGGCCTCCGGGGTCGAGGCCTTGACCGGATCGGCGATCGCGAACAGGCCGGCCAGCCGGCCGTCCACGGCCATGTTGATCACGGTGGCTCCGTCCTGGCGCAGCCGCTCGGCCTCGGCGTCGAGTGCCGTCGTGTCGATGCCGATCGAGGCGAGATATCTGGCGTTGCCGAGCGCGATGGTCTTGCCGTCGACCTTGCCGGTGGCGCCCTTGCCGGTCGGCGAGTCGAAGTGCTCGACCGGGCCGAGCGCAAGCTGCTTCTCCTTGGCGGCACGCATGATCGCGTCAGCCAAAGGATGCTCGCTGGCGCGCTCGACGCTGGCCGCAAGCCGCAGGATGTCGTCTTCCGCAAAGCCGGAAGCCGGCACGATCGCGACCACTTTGGGCTTGCCCTCGGTCAGCGTGCCGGTCTTGTCGACCACCAGCGTGTCGATCTTCTCCATCCGTTCCAGCGCCTCGGCGTTCTTGATCAGCACGCCGCCTTGCGCACCGCGGCCGACGCCGACCATGATCGACATCGGGGTCGCCAGGCCCAGCGCACAGGGGCAGGCGATGATCAGCACGCTGACGGCGGCGACGAGACCGAAGGCGAGCCTTGGCTCCGGTCCGAACCAGGCCCAGGCGGCGAAGGCCGCCAGGGCGACGACGATCACGGCGGGCACGAACCAGCCGGCGACCTGATCGGCCAGGCGCTGGATCGGCGCGCGCGAGCGCTGCGCGTCCGCGACCATCTGCACGATCTGCGACAGCAGCGTCTCGCGGCCGACCTTGTCGGCGCGCATCACGAAGCTGCCCGACTGGTTCAGCGTGCCGGCAATGACCTTTGCACCGGTTTCCTTGGTGACCGGCATGGATTCCCCCGTCACCAGGGATTCGTCGAGCGAGGAGCGTCCCTCGAGGATGATGCCGTCGACCGGCACCTTCTCGCCGGGACGAACGCGCAAGCGGTCGCCGGCATGAAGCGTATCGATTTCCACCTCATGCTCGCTGCCATCGCCGTCGACGCGGCGCGCGGTCTTCGGCGCCAGTTGAAGTAGCGCCTTGATCGCGCCCGAGGTGGCGTCACGTGCACGCAGCTCCAGCACCTGGCCGAGCAGCACCAGCACGGTGATGACGGCGGCGGCTTCGAAATAGACCGCGACCGCCCCTTCATGGGCGCGGAACGTAGCGGGGAATATCTGCGGCGTGACGGTGCCGAGGACGCTGTAGACATAGGCAACGCCGGTGCCCATCGCGATCAGCGTGAACATGTTGAGGTTGCGCGTCAGCAGCGATTGCCAACCGCGGACGAAGAACGGCCAGCCGGCCCACAGCACCACCGGTGTGGCGAAGGCGAGCTGGATCCAGTTCGACAGCGTCGGGTCGATCCAATTGTGCGGACCGGCGAGATGGCCGCCCATCTCCAGCACCACCGCCGGCAGTGACAGCACGCCGCCGATCCAGAACCGCCGTGTCATGTCGGCGAGCTCGGGATTGGGTCCGGTCTCCAGGCTCGCGACCTCCGGCTCCAGCGCCATGCCGCAGATCGGGCAGCTGCCGGGACCGACCTGGCGGATCTCGGGGTGCATCGGGCAGGTGTAGATCGTGCCCGCTGGCATCTCGGGCTCGGGTGCCTTTTCCTTGGCGAGATATTTGGCGGGATCGGCCGCGAACTTGGTGCGGCAGCCGGCCGAGCAGAAATGGAAGGTCTCGCCGTGATGGGTGAGGTGGTGCTTCGAGGTCGCGGGATCGACGCTCATGCCGCAGACAGGGTCTTTGACCTTCGTCGCGCCCTCACCAGGGTCGTGCGCGTGCCCGGCGTGACCGCCGTGCCCGCCGCAGCAGGAGGACGCGGCCGGCTTGGCCGCCGCCTTGGTCACTTCCGTTTTGGCTGAGCACCCGCATCCGGAATGTCCGCCCGCGTCGTGATGATGCCCGTGTTCGTTCATAGCCCTGCTCCGGCGCCTGTACCGGGTCTTGCAACCCATACCCGGTAGGGGTATATAGACCGCATGCGCAAGGACATCAAGGCATCTGTCGGAAAACGCCTCGGCCGGATCGAGGGCCAGGTTCGCGGCCTCTCGAAAATGGTAGAGGAGGACCGCTACTGCATCGACATCGTGACGCAGATCTCGGCGGTGCGGGCCGCGCTGCGCCGGGTCGAGGAGGAAATCCTGAAGGATCACGTCGCCCATTGCGTCGAGCACGCCATCGCGAGCGGCGACAAGGCCGATCAGCGCGAAAAGATCGCGGAGCTGATGGCGGTGATCGGACGGGCGGAGCGGTAGGTCTTCACGGTCGCTGCTTCGTCGCTTCGCGCCCGCCAATGATGGTTGCTGAGAGGCGAAATCCGCGCCCGTGCGCAATTGCGCAGGGACGACAGCGTCTATGCCGCTCTCTCGCGCGCCCGGCTACGCCGCCTCGGGCGGTACATCGCCAGCTTCTTCAGCAGCGCGACATGTACGGAGACGCTTTCGGCCACCGCAGCCTGCACGCTCACTTCTTCAGCCGGAATCTCATCCGGCGCCTCCTGGTCAATCGCCTCAGGAACGAGCGGCGGCGCACTGATCGTTTCTGGAAACACACTGAATGTGCCCGCTACCTCCTCGAGCGGCTTCTGCTTGTCGGCCCAGTGCAGCGCGGTGTAGTCGAACCCGTGCACGATGGTGGGTTTGACGACTTCGAAATAGGGCGAGATGTCGAAGTCGCGGGGCATGTAGAGCGAGGAATCGCGGATGTGCAGGATCTCGCGGCGCGCGGCGCGGCTGCCGGCCTTGGTGATCTTGGGCAGGATCGGGTAGCGCACGGCATCGAACGCCTGCGCGATCAGCGCCGAGCAGATGATCTTGGTCGGATCGCCCGAGCCGATCGCGATCATGCGCCGGCGCCAGCGCTGCGGTATCGGCATCGGGAACAGATAACGCATCAAGTCGACGATGTTCTTGGTGTCGTAGCCGAAGCCGATGCGGTTGATCGCATAGCGGCAGACCGTGGTGCGATCCTCGTAGGACAGCCCGACCGGGCGGCAGACGCGGGTGTGATACGGGAAATATTTGGACAGCGGCGCGGAGGTGACGCCCTCGCCGATATTGGCCTCGATCAGCACATGCGGCTCGCCATCAGGCTCCGCGGCGCCTTCGACCGGGCCGACATAGAGCGCGGCGTGCGACCAGGTCGACTGGGTCAGATATTTGATGATGCCGGAGATGCGGTTGTTGCCCTCGACCAGCAGCACGTCGCCGGGCTCGATGACGCCGCGCAGGTGCTCCGGGTCGCTCGGCGTGAACGGCTCGTAGCCCGGCACCTCCTTGGAGAGGTACGCGGCAATCAGCTTGCCGACTGAATCCAGGACCGTCCCCATTTCAAACTCCCCCCACGGCCTTTTCCGGCCGTCTTTTTCCCTTCTCTATCATGGTCCGAACGTGTTGCAATTCGGTTCATCGCTCCGTGAGGTCAAGCACGATTGATTCACCATGATGGTTGCCGTGCAACATCAGATGCGGCAAGGTTCGCTGACTGTTCCCGTCCGCCGCAAGTCCTCGGAAACCATGACATGACAATCACGCGCCGCGGTTTCCTTGTCGCGTCGGCGGCTCTTGCCGCGGTGCCGGTCCTGCGCGCCAGCGCGGCTAACCTGCCGCGCGAGGCCGACATCGTCGTGGTCGGGGCGGGGGCCGCGGGAATCGCGGCGGCGCGGCGCATCATGGCGACGGGCCGCAAGGTGGTCGTGGTCGAAGCGGCGTCCCAGATCGGCGGCCGCTGTCTCACCGACAGCACGACCTTCGATGCGCCGTTCGACCGCGGTGCACGCTGGATGCACAATCCAGATACCAATCCGATGATCTGGCTGGCGCGCAGTGCCGGGCTTGACGTGCTGCCGGCGCCGTCCGGCCAGAAGATGCGGATCGGCCGCCGCAACGCGCGTGCGGGCGAAACCGAGCAGTTCCTGGCGGCGCTGGTGCGCGCCAACCGCGCCATCGACGAGGCGGCGCGCGCCAAGCTGGATACCTCCTGCGCGTCGGTGCTGCCGAAGGATCTCGGCGACTGGGCGGGCGCGGCCGAGTTCTTGCTGGGCGCGGGCTTTGCCGGCAAAGACCTGAAGGAGCTGTCGGCGATCGACAAGGGGCGCGCGCAGGACCGCAACGCGGCGATCGCCTGCCGTCAGGGCCTCGGCACGCTGATCGCCAAGCTCGGCGAGCAGGCGCCGGTGGCGCTGTCGACGCCGGCGAGCCGAATCGCCTGGAGCAACCGCGACGTCAGCGTGGAGACGCCAGCCGGCAAGATCGCCGCGCGCGCCGCCATCGTCACCGTCTCGACCAATGTGCTGACATCGGGCGCGATCAAGTTCACGCCCGACATCCCCAAACGCACGCTGGACGCGGCGGCAAAGCTCGGCCTCGGCAGCTACGATCGCATCATGCTGCAATTGCCGGGCAACCCGCTCGGCCTGTCGCGCGACGATATCCTGATCGAGCAGAGCAACTCGACGCGCACGGGGCTGATGTTCGCCAATATCGGCGGCTCCTCGCTCTGCTCCATCGATGTCGGCGGCGCGTTCGGCCGCGAACTTTCCGAGCAGGGCGAGAAGGCGATGGCGGCCTTTGCCAGGGAATGGATCACAAAACTGTTCGGCAGCGAAGCTGCGGCCGCGGTGCAGAAGACCAGTGCCACACGCTGGAACGCCTCGCCTTACGTGATGGGCGCGATGTCGGCGGCCTCCCCCGGGGGCCAGCTCTCGCGAAAGATTTTGGCGGAGCCGATCGGCAATGTGTTCCTCGCCGGCGAGGCCACCCATGACACGCTGTGGGGCACCGTCGACGGCGCCTGGGACAGCGGCGAGCGCGCCGCGGACGCGGCCTTGCGCAAGATCGGCGCGCTCAAGGACGACCCCGCCGACGTGCCGACGCAATCGACGAAGAAGCGGCGCGCGCCGCGGCAATAAGGCAACCAAGCCGCTGTCGTCCCGGACAAGCGCGCCCCAAGGCGCGCGCAGATCCGGGATCCATAACCACAGGGCGTGGTTTGGCGAAGACTCGAAGTTACCACCTCGCCCGACGACTTCTCCCTGTGGTTATGGGTCCCCGCGTGCGCGGGGACGACCCGTGGAGAGAGTTACCGCAACACCCCGTCCAGCACCGGCAGTCCGGCAATCACCGCCATTGCGATCAGCGCGTAGCAGATGCCGCGAAATACTTTTTCGCTGGCGCGTCCGAACAGCGAGGCGCCGAACGCGACGCCAGCCGCATAGACCGGGCCGACGATCAGCGCGAGCGCGAGCGATTCTCGGCTGATCAAGCCCGTGGTCGCGTAGCTGATCATCGAGAACAAATCGGAGGCGCCGAAGAACAGCACGATGTTGGCGCGCGCGACCATCGGCGCGATCGGACGACCGAGCCAGTAGCCGACGATCGGCGGGCCGCCGGTCTGCGCGAGGCCGCTGCAGAAGCCTGACAGCCCGCCGATGCCGACCGAGAGCCAGGAATGGTCCTTGCCGCGATAGCGCCAGCCCGACAGCAGCAGAAGCAGAAGTGCGGCGACGAAACAGGAGATGATCCAGCGCGTGGTGACGGGCTCGAGCACGCTGAGGAAATAGGTGCCGACGGGCACGCCGACCAGCGCGCCCAGCACGATCACCGCGGTGGCCCTGCGGTCGGCCTTGCGCCATGCGTCGGGCAGGAGCGGCGCGGCCGAGACGAAATCGATGACGAGCAGGAGTGCCGCGACCAGCCGCGGCGCAGCGATGCTGCTCGCCAGCGGCATGAAGATCAGTGCCGCGCCGAAGCCGGAGAAGCCGCGCGCGGTGCCTGAAACGAAAGCGACGGCGCAGAGCGCCATCGCGATGGTGAGGCTGACGTCCTTCGGAAGAAAATCCGTGAGCGTCATGCTTTTCGATTCCGGAGCATGATGTCGTCCGAAAACCGCTTCACACTTTTCGGCATCATGCTCTCAGAGTGCCGCCGGTCTTCTTCGTCACCTCCGCCACGATCTTCGCGGCGACGGCGTCGATCTCCTGATCGGTCAGCGTCTTCTCGCGCGGCTGGAGCGTGACCGCGATCGCGATCGACTTCTTGCCGTCATCGATGCCCTTGCCCTCATAGACGTCGAAGACGTTGACGCCGGTGATCAGCTTCTTGTCGACGCCCTGCGCGGCGCGCACGATATCGCCCGTCTTCACGGTGCGATCGACGATGAAGGCGAAATCGCGCGACACGGGCTGGAACGCCGACAGCTCGATCACCGGCTTGGCGCGGGTCGGCTTCTTCTTCGCCTCGGGGATGCGGTCGAGGATCACCTCGAACACCAGCAGCGGGCCGTCGGCGCCGAGCGCCTCGAGCGCGCGGGGATGCACTTCGCCGAAATATCCAAGCACGTTCTGCGGCCCGATCTGGATCGTTCCGGAGCGGCCCGGATGCAGCCAGGACGGTCCACCGGCGACGATCTGCAGCGCCTGCATCGGCGCGCCGGCCGCGGCCAGAACCGCCAGCGCGTCCGCCTTGACGTCGAACACATCGGCCTGCGCCGAGCCCGACCAGTGCCGCCCCAGACCTTCGGACGAAGCAAAGCCGCGGCGAACGCCGCTTGCCGCCGTGAACTGGTCCTGCGGGCGATCGCCCCTGAATATCTGGCCGACCTCGAACAGCGCGACATCGCTCATGCCGCGATTGGCGTTGGCCTGTGCCGCAGCGATCAGGCCCGCGAGCAGCGTCGGGCGCATGTCGGAGAGATCCGACGCGATCGGGTTGGCGACCTCGAGCTCGCGCTGGCCGCCGCCGAACAATTCTGCCGCGGACTTCGTGATGAAGGACCAGGTCACCGCTTCGATGATGCCGCGGCTTGCAAGCGCGCGCTTGACCCGGCGGGTGCGCAGCTGAAGCGGCGTCAGCACCGGCTTGCGCGCGTCCTCGCCGCGCTCGAACGGCGTCATCGGCACCTTGTCGACGCCGAAGATGCGGACGATCTCCTCGACGATGTCGGCCTTGCCGTGGACGTCCGAGCGCCACGACGGCACGGCCACCTTCACGACCGGTCCCGGGCCCGCCATCATGAAGCCGAGATGGGTCAGGATGCGCTTCATCTCTGCTTGCGGCACGTCGATGCCGGAGAGACGCTTGACCTCGGTGAGGGGGAATTCGATCACGCGGTCGTCGCCGAAGGATCTGCCGGCCACGACGTTCTCGGACGGCGTGCCGCCGCACATCTCCATCACCAGCTTGGTCGCGAGCTCCAGCCCCGGCACCATGAAGGCCGGATCGACGCCGCGCTCGAAGCGGTAGCGCGCGTCCGAATTGATGCCGAGCTTGCGGCCGGTCTGCGCGATGTTGATCTCGTTCCACAGCGCAGACTCGATCAGCACATCGGTGGTTGTCTCGTCGCAGCCGGAGGCTTCGCCGCCCATGATGCCGGCCAGCGATTCGACGCCGTGCTCATCGGCGATCACGCAAGTCGCGGGATCGAGATTGTAGGTGCGGCCGTCAAGCGCGAGCAGCGTCTCGCCGTCACGGGCGCGGCGCACAACGAGATTGCCCTTCACCTTCTTGGCGTCGAACACGTGCAGCGGACGCGCGCGGTCGTAGGTCATGAAGTTGGTGATGTCGACCAGCGCGTTGATCGGTCGCAGGCCGATCGCGGTCAGCCGCTTCTGCAGCCATTCCGGCGACGGGCCGTTCTTGACGCCGCGCACGAGGCGAAGCGCGAAGCCTGGACAGAGCGTGGAATCCTCGACCGTGACCTTCACCGGGCACGGGAATTCGCCCTTGACCGGCTTGATGGTCGGATCCCTGAACTTGCCCATGTCGGCGGCGGCGAGGTCGCGCGCGATGCCGTGCACGCCGGTGCAATCCTGCCGGTTCGGCGTCAGGTTGATTTCGACTACGGGATCGCCGAGCGCGGCCCATTCGGCATAACCTGCGCCGACCGGCGCATCTGCCGGCAATTCCATGATGCCGTCATGGTCGTTGGAGATCTGCAATTCGGCCGCCGAGCACAGCATGCCGCGGCTCTCGACGCCGCGGATGGTGCCGATGCCGAGCGTGATATCCTTGCCGGGAATGTAGGTACCGGGCGGCGAGAACACGCTGACGAGACCCGTACGCGCATTCGGCGCGCCGCACACGACCTGCACCGGCGCGCCACCGTCGCCGGTGTCGACCATGCAGACGCGCAGGCGATCCGCATTCGGATGCTGCTCGGCCGAGATCACCTTCGCAATGGTGAAGGGCTTGAGCGCCTTCGCCTTGTCCTCGATGTTCTCGACCTCGAGCCCGATCATGGTGAGCTTGTCGGCGAGCTTGTCCAGCGGCTCGTCGGTCTCGAGATGATCCTTCAGCCAGGAGAGGGTGAATTTCATGGCTGTGTGCCTCGGCTCTTGTCGGTTGAATTACTTTGGTCGGTGCTAGTGTTCCCTCCCCCCTTGTGGGGGAGGGCCAGGGAGGGGGGTGAGCCGCGGGCTCCGGCGGAAGCTGCCTGGCGAATTGCTTCAACAACTCCCTCAAGATTCGTCATCACCTGATCGTTGGTGAAGCGCAGAACCTTAAATCCCTCGGCTGCGAAGAATGCGTCGCGACGCTCATCCTTTTTCTGACGTTCCTCGAAATCGTGGGATTCTCCATCGAGCTCGATGATGAGCTTTGAAGAGAAGCACACGAAGTCGGCGATGTAATTTCCGATCGGCGTTTGGCGACGGATGCCGACACCATCCATGCGGTTGGCCTTTAGGTAACGCCACAGCAGTGTTTCGGCGCGCGTCATCGCGCGGCGAAGCTGTTTCGCCCGGCTGCGCTGACGTTGGTTCACAACTGCGTGCGGCATCCGCGGCTACCCCCCTCCCTGCCCCTCCCCCACAAGGGGGGAGGGAACGGAGAGAGTCTTCGCAGACCTGTGCTGGAGACCGAGCATCACGAGCTCAGCCCCCCCGCCAGCGTCGGCACCTCCAGCGGCTTGAAGCCGTAATGGGACAGCCAGCGGACGTCGCTGTCGAACAGCTGGCGCAGGTCGGCGATGCCGTATTTCAGCATGGCGATGCGGTCGATGCCCATGCCCCAGGCGAAGCCCTGGTACTCGTCGGGATCGATGCCGCAGGCGCGCAGCACGTTCGGATGCACCATGCCGCAGCCGAGAATCTCGAGCCAGTCCTCGCCTTCGCCGAAGCGGATCTCGCCCTTGTCGCGGCGGCACTGGATATCGACCTCCAGCGACGGCTCCGTGAACGGGAAGAACGAGGGGCGGAAGCGCATGTTGATGTGGTCGACCTCGAAGAACGCCTTGCAGAACTCGTGCAGGATCCATTTGAGGTGGCCGAGATGCGAGGTCTTGTCGATGACGAGGCCTTCGACCTGGTGGAATTGCGGCGTATGGGTCGCGTCCGAATCGATGCGGTAGGTACGGCCCGGGCAGATGACGCGGATCGGCGGCTTCTGGCTCAGCATGGTGCGCACCTGCACAGGCGAGGTGTGGGTCCGCAGCAGCATGCGCGAGCCGTCCTCCTTCGGATGGAAGAAGAATGTGTCGTGCATCTCGCGCGCCGGATGACCTTCCGGGAAGTTCAGCTTGGTGAAGTTGTAATCGTCGGTCTCGATGTCGGGACCTTCGGCGACCGAGAAGCCCATGTCGGCGAAGATCGTGGTCAGCTCGTCCCAGACCTGGCTCAGCGGATGGATGCGGCCGGCCTCGGCCTGAGCCTCGCGCAGCGGCAGCGTGACGTCGACGGTCTCGGACGCCAGCCGCGCATCGAGTGCCGCGGACTTCAGCACATCGCGTCGTGCTGCGAGCGCCTCGGTGACCTTGTCCTTGGCTTGGTTGATCGCCGCGCCTTGCGTCTTGCGCTCGTCGGGCGACATCTTGCCGAGCGTGGCAAGCAGCGCCGAGATCGAGCCCTTCTTGCCGAGGGCTGCGACGCGCACCGCTTCGAGCGCGGTTTCATCGCCGGCGGCGGCGATCTGGTCGAGGATGGATGTTTCGAGCGTTGCGAGGTCGGACACAGTCAAATCCTTGGCTCCAAATTCGGCTGGGTTGTCGCCGCCGGAAGGGCGTAACGTCAAGCGAAAAGCCGGTGCTTTCGGGCTCCCGCCCGGCCGGGGTGAACCTCGCGAGAGTGCGGGCCACCAAGGAAGGAATACGAGGAGACCTTCGCGATGCGTTCGAAATGCTGTTGGGCCGTTCTGGCCGCTGTTCTGTCCATTGCCGGTACCCCGGCGCGCGCCATGGTCTGCATGGAGCAATCCATGACGCTGGACGAGGTCGCGGCCGCCATCAGCAGCCAGAAGAGTTGCGAAAGCGCGATGAAGGTCTTCAGGGATTGCCAGCTGACCGCGAGCGGCGATGTCGAGCTCGGCGCCGCCGTCGAGACGAAGTGCGAGGCGGACTTCAAGCCCGGCCTCAGCGCCGCGCAGGCGCAGGCCTACAAGCGCGAGATGCACGCGTGCGACGTCAAGTACCGGAACAAGTCCGGCACCATGTATCAGTCGTTTACGGCATTCTGCCGGGCGGAGGTCGCCCAGCGTTACTCGCAACGCGCGCTGCAGGCTGCGGGCCAGAAGGCCCGCTAGCGCAAGCCTTACGCCGCCAGCGCGGCCTTGGCCTTCTCGGCGATGGCCTGGAACGCGGCGGGCTCGCTGATCGCGAGATCCGACAGCACCTTGCGGTCCACGGTGATCCCGGACTTGGCCATGCCGTCGATAAATCGGCTGTAGGTCAGGCCGAACGGACGGACGGCCGCGTTGATGCGCTGGATCCAGAGCGCGCGGAACGTCCGCTTCTTGCGCTTGCGATCGCGGAAGGCGTATTGCATCGCCTTCTCGACCGCCGGCTTGGCGGCGCGGATGGTGTTCTTGCGGCGGCCGTAGAAGCCCTTGGCGGCCTTGTAGACTTTCTTGTGCTTGGCGTGGGCGGTCACACCGCGTTTGACGCGAGACATGACGAAATCCTTCAGAGATGACTTTGGTTATCGGATTGCCGCGCAAGACGCGGCACGGTTGGCAATGATCGTGGACGCGATCAGGCGTTCGGCAAGAAGTACTTCTTGACGTTGTCGCCGTCGGTCTTGAACAGCACGCGGGTGCCGCGGAGCTGACGGATCTGCTTCTTCGTCCGCTTGATCATGCCGTGACGCTTACCGCGCTGGGCGTGCATCACTTTGCCGGTGGCAGTCACCTTGAAGCGCTTTTTAGCGCCCGATTTGGTCTTCAGCTTGGGCATTTGGCTCTCCTAATGGCCACAGAGATCCGCCCGCGAAGGCGGCTGGCCGTCAAAAATGCTCGTTAGAGCGTTGATTGTGCTCAGGTTTTACGAACAAGCGCGAAACCCGCACGAAACACCGCCACGGCAGCCCTTAATCAGCCGGGCGATGAAGGCTGGGCTTATGGCAGAGGACAAGCCAATTGGCAACGATGAACCGCTGGAACTTGGCCGGCGACTATCCGATGTTGTCACCACCCCCGTGTCCCCGCCGTGTCGCCCGGAGCAGGACCAAAATGGCTCGCTTTTCCCAATCGCTTTCGGCTTCGACCGGTTTCGCCCGCGCGCGCCGCCTGGCGCTCCTCACCGTGCTCGCCGCAGCCGCGTTGCCTTCGACCGCCGAGGCCCGAGGCGGCCGCTATGACGGCATCTGGAACGTCACTTTCGCCACCACGAGAGGCAATTGCAGCTCCGGCTACAGCGTGCCCTTCACCGTCAGCGGCAGCCGGGTGTCGTCCGCCGGCGGGGGCCGGGTCTCCGGCAGGGTCAAGAGCGGCGGCGCTGTCGCGGTCCATGTCTCGGTCGGCGCGTCCCATGCCAGCGGCGGCGGCCGGCTCGGCCGCGCAAACGGCGCCGGCTCGTGGAAGGGCGTCATTTCCGGCGACCGGTGCAGCGGCACCTGGCAGGCGACGCGGACGTAGTTGCCGCCAAGAAGGCGGTGCGCTCCCTCCCCGCCTTCGCATGTCGCAAAAACAAAACGGCCCGCCGGAGATCCGGACGGGCCGTTGAACTTCCGATCGTCCTGACGAGCCGCGATCAGCGCGGCGCCAGCACCATGACGACCTGGCGGCCCTCGAAGCGCGCGTCCTGCTCGACCTTGGCGAGCTCGGCCACGTCGGTCTTGATCTTGTCCAGAAGCTTGGTGCCGATCTCCTGGTGCGCCATTTCGCGGCCGCGATAGCGCAGCGTGATCTTGACCTTGTCGCCTTCTTCGAAGAACCGCTGCATCGCGCGCATCTTCACGTCGTAATCATGATCGTCGATCATCGGGCGGAGCTTGATCTCCTTGATCTCGACGGTCTTCTGCCGCTTGCGGGCTTCGGCGGCTTTCTTCTGTGCGGAATACTTGTACTTCCCGTAGTCCATAATTTTGCAGACGGGAGGGCTGACGTTCGGCGAGATCTCGACAAGATCCATGCCGGCTTCCTGAGCCATGCGGATTGCCATAACTGTCTCGACGGTGCCTTTGTTGTCACCGGCCGCGTCGATCAGCTGGATCTGCGCATTGCGGATATCATCATTGATGCGCGGCCCGTCTTTGCTGGCAGCGGGCGGAGCTTTATTAGGACGGCGAATGGGTGGTTCTCCAAAGTTGTGAAAGAAGCGGCTATCTTGAAGGAAGATGCGGTTGCCGGCAAGCAAGTCGCTCGTGCGGGAAGCGAAAAACCCTCAAATGCGAGGCATTTTAGCCACGCCTGGGCACGCTGATCGACATAGACACCTTGCTTCTGTTCCGCAAGCGTCCCAAAGGGCCAATGCCGCATCCGATTGCGCCGCAGGAGGCGCCCGAACAGCTCAAACCGCACAGCCAGAGTAAACGTTCCATGACCGATCCAATTCCCGATGCCGTGCTCGACTTCATCGATGTGGGCGAGGGTCCGTCCGCACGCAGGATCGCGGTACGCCACCGTGCGGGGAAGGGTCCTGTCTCGGGGCCTGGCCTGGTCTGGCTGGGCGGCTTCAAGTCGGACATGCAGGGCGGCAAGGCCGTGGCGCTGGACGGCTGGGCCCGGGACCACGGCCGCGCCATGGTCCGGTTCGACTATTCCGGTCACGGCGAATCCGGCGGCGATTTCGCCGATGGAACCATCGGCCGCTGGCTCGAGGACAGCGTTGCGGTATTCGAACGCTTCTGCGACGGCCCGCAGGTTCTGGTCGGCTCCTCCATGGGCGGCTGGATGGCGCTGCTGCTCGCGCGCGAGATCAAGAAGCGGCAAGTGAAACAAGGAGACCAGCAAGCCAAGGCCTCGCTTGCGGGGCTCGTGCTGATCGCGCCGGCACCCGATTTCACCGAGGAGCTGATGTGGAAGAATTTTTCGCCGGCGGTGAAGCAGGAGATCGAGACCAAGGGGGTCTGGATGAGGCCGTCGGACTATGGCGACGGCTCGCCCTATCCGATCACGCGGAACCTGATCGTGGAGGGCCGCAACCATCTCGTGCTCGGCAGCGCCATCGATCTCGGCTGCCCGGTCCGCATCCTGCAAGGCGCGAAAGACCCTGATGTGCCCTGGCAGCACGCCTTCGCGCTGACGCACCGTCTGCCGGCCGACGACGTCGTGCTGACCATGATCCAGGACGGCGACCACCGCCTCTCCCGCCCGCAGGACATCGCCCGCATTCTTGCAGCGGTCGCCGAGATCGGGTGAAGTATTTCCAAACAGCCGGTGTCATCGTCCGCGAAGGCGGACGATCCAGTACGCCGCGGCCGTTGTGATGAACTGAGAAGCCGCGGCGTACTGGATGCCCCGGTCAAGCCGGGGCATGACCGAAAACGGGGAGGGAGGTAGCGCCAATGACAGACACCACCGCCATGCTGCGCGCGTTCTGCGATGCCGTCGAGCAGCGCGACGGCCGCGCCTTTGCCGGGTTGTTCACCGAGGACGGCGTCTATCACGACGTCTTCTACGGCGCCTTCGTGGGCCGCGAGAAAATCGCCGCGATGATCGATGACTGGTTCTATCGCACGGCGACCGATTTCCGCTGGGACATGCATGACCCCGTCTCGGACGGCACCACGCTCTATGCACGCTACACCTTCAGCTATCGCTCGACGCTGCCGGAAGCGAACGGCGCGCGGGCGATGTTCGAGGGCGTGGCGATCATGACGCTGAAGGATGGCAAGATCGCTGGCTATCGCGAGGTCGCCAACACCGCGCCGGCGTTCGTCGATCTGAATTTCGCGCCCGGGCGGATCGCGAAGATCGTCGCCAAGCAAGGCGCCGAGCTGAAGTCGCGGCCGGAGATGCAGCGGCATCTGGCGTAGGTCACTCCTCCAGTCATTCCGGGGCGCGCCACTTGGCGCGAACCCGGAATCCATCTCCCCTCTGGGCCTGCGGCCCGATGGATTCCGGGTCTGCGCCTGACGGCGCATCCCGGAATGACGGGGAAAGCCTACCGCTTCGACGGATTCGCCATCGGCTTGCGCTGCGCCAGCGCGGCGACCGTCGCGGTGCCGATCGGGCCCTGCTCGTCATAGAGCCAGCATTCGCCGATCGCCACGCCATCTGTGGCCTGATGGTTCACCACCTCGAAACCGATCCATTCCGTCACCGGCAGGCGGTGCAGGTAGATCGTGACGTCGCTGTTGATGTAGCCGAGGCCGTTGTCGCCGGCATTGGCAAAGGGGCTGGCGAAATCGGCGCCGGTGGCGACATGGACGAACGGCGTCATCGGCACGCCGGCAACGAGCTCGCGCGCCTCGCTCATCCACAGCCGGCGCGGCCCGAGCGAGCCCATCTGGCCGACGATCGGGCGCGTCGTCCATTTGCCGTTCATGCCGAGCCGGGGATCGGTGGGCTTCGGAATATCGGCCGGCTTCGGCACGTCCCAGTTCGGCGGCGACCAGACGTTGCCTTCAGGATTTTGCGTCTTGCGCAGCAGCTGGCAGGAGGCGCGCGCCATGCCGACGCCGCCGGAGACGAATTCCGCTTCCACCACGCGGATGCGCAGACCATCGCGCACGAGGCGCGTCGTCACTTCGATCGGCTTGTCGATGGTCGGCAGCCGAAACATGTCGACGGTGAGCCGCGCCGGCACGAAATCGGGGCCGGAATGGCGCTCCTCGATGGCAAAGCCAAGCAGGCCGACGATGACGCGACCGTGCAGCGATTTCGGATCCCAGGGACCATTGGCCACTTCCGTCGGATGGAATGTATCGCCGTCGCGGGTGAAGAAAGGCATGTTTGTCATGCGCGCGAGATTGCGGGAATGGGTGGGGAAATCAAGTGTGGGTGTCCTCGGAGCGAGGTTAGGAGTGCAAAGCTCTCGCCTAAACAACAGGTGTCATCGCCCGCGAAGGCGGGCGATCCAGTATTCCAGAGGCGGTCGTGATTGAACCGATAGGCCGCGGCGTACTGGATGCCCGCCTTCGCGGGGCATGACGGCGGTGGGTTAGAAGGCGGCGTGCCACTCCTGACTCACACCTTCGTCGCATTCTGCGCTCATCGCGACAGACTTCATCGCATCGAACTCGCTGCGCGGTAGCAATTGCCCCAGCGCCCACACCGCAGCCCCGCGCACCAGCGGGCTCGCATCGTCCAGCAACCGCCGCGCCTCGTCCGCCAGCGCCGCCTCGCCGGAGTTGCCGATCGCAATCAGCACGTTCCGCAAGAAGCGGTCGCGGCCGATGCGCTTCACCGGGGATTTCGTGAACAGCGCACGAAAGGCGGTATCGTCGAGCCGTGCCAGCTCGGCGAGCGCCGGCGCGCGCAATTCGTCACGCGCGGCGAGCCTGGCTTCGCGACCCTCCTGCGCGAACTTGTTCCAGGGGCAGGCGGCGAGACAATCGTCGCAGCCGTAGATGCGGTTGCCGATGGCTTTGCGGAATTCGCGCGGGATCGGTCCCTTGTTCTCGATGGTGAGATAGGAGATGCAGCGCCGCGCATCGAGCTTGTAGGGCGCCGGGAATGCGGCGGTCGGGCAGATCTCGAGGCAGGCCTGGCACGAGCCGCAATGATCGATCTCGGCGACGTCGCGCGGCAGCTCCAGCGTGGCGTAGATCGCGCCGAGGAACAGCCAGGAACCGAATTCGCGCGAGACGAGATTGGTGTGCTTGCCTTGCCAGCCGAGATGCGCGGCCTGCGCCAACGGCTTCTCCATCACCGCTGCGGTGTCGACGAACACCTTCACGTCCGACGGCGCGGTTGCGACCAGCCAGCGCGCCAGCGCCTTCAGCCGCTTCTTGATGAGGTCGTGATAATCGTCGCCCTGCGCATAGACCGAGATCGCCGCGCGCGTCCGCTGCTTCAGGATCGCGAGCGGATCCTGGTCAGGACCGTAGTTGACGCCGAGCATGATGACGCTGCGCACGTCGCTCCACAGCCCGCGCGGATCGACGCGGCGCTCCGGCTGCGCGGCCAGCCAGTCCATGTCGCCATGGCCGCCTGCGGCGATGAATTCGAGGAAGTATTTTCCGGCGTGCTCGATCGTGCCGGGTGCGGTGACGCCGATGCAATCGAAGCCGAGCGCACGCGCTTGTTCCTCAAGTGCAGCACGCAGCCGATCCATATCGGCGGGAGGTTTGATCGCTGTCGTTTCCACGCTCGTCATGGCCGGGCCTGTCCCGGCCATCCACGTCGTCGTGCCGCATTGCCGGAAGCAGCTAGAACGTGGATGCCCGGGACAAGCCCGGGCATGACGGATGTCATCAGAAATCCAGGTCCACGTAGGTCCGCGATGCCGGCACGCCGGCCAGCCATTCGCTGAGCAGCGGACGGAACGACGGGCGGGACTTCACCCGCGCGTACCACGCCTTTGCTGCGTCGTCCTCGCTCCATGGCACGTCGCCCAGATAGTCGATCGCCGAGAGATGCGCCGCGGCGGCGAGGTCCGCGTAGGTGAGCCGGTCGCCGGCGAGGAAATTACGCGTCTGCGCCAGCCAGCCGATATAGGCCAGATGATAGCGCACATTGGCCTTGGCGGCGCGCATCACGTCGGCGGAAGGCGCACCCCCGCCGTTCTCCTCGCTCATGAAGCGCTTGTAGATGCGCTCGGTGACGAGAGGATGCGAGACCTCCTCGAAGAACTTTTCGTTGAACCAGGCCATCAACCGGCGCACCTCGACGCGCTCGGAAATCGCCTCCGGCATCAGGCGCTTGGGTCCCATCTCGGCGCCATAGGCCTCGTCGACATATTCGGCGATGATCGCCGCGCCCGGTACAGGCGGCTGCTCGTCGTCCACCATGACCGGCGTCGTGCCGGCGGCGTTGAGCAGCAGAAATGCCTCGCGCCGTTCCCAGCTGCGTTCTTCGACCAGCTTGAGGTCGAGCCCGTATTCGCCCGCGATCAGGCGGATGAAGCGCGAATGCGGACAGAACGGATGATGAAACAGCGTAAACATGAAGCCTTTGACTATTTGATGGTGCTTAAGAATCCATCAATGTTTGTGCGGCGCCACACTAGTCCTTCAAAACCGCGAGGCAAGGGCGTGATGTCGCATTTTGCGATTGCGGCATGGGGGCGAATAGGCGAGAAGAGCCCCGCTTTTCAAGCCGAAATGGACCGTAAATATGTCAGACGCAATTCGGGCAGTGATCCTCGGCATCATCGAGGGTGTGACCGAGTTCCTTCCCGTATCCTCGACCGGCCATTTGCTGCTCGCTGAGCGCTTCTTCCATCTCGGCGAAGGCGCGTTCTGGGATTCGTTTACGGTTCTGATCCAGCTCGGCGCGATCCTCGCGATCGTCGGGCTCTACTTCAGGAAGCTCTGGGACGTCGTGATCGGCTTCTTCACGGGCGACACCTATTCGCGCCGCTTCGTGATCGGCGTGCTGGTGGCGTTCCTGCCCGCCGTGATCGTCGGCCTCGTCGCCGGCAAATACATCAAGAGCCTGCTGTTCAATCCGTGGGTCGTCTGCTTCACGCTGATCGTCGGCGGCGCCGTCCTGCTCTGGGTCGACAAGCTCGATCTCAAGCCGCGCGAGCACGACGCCACCCGGTTTCCGCTGTTAATGTATCTCTATATCGGCATCGCGCAGTGCGTGGCGATGATCCCGGGCGTGTCGCGTTCCGGCGCCAGCATCGTCGCCGCGATGCTGCTCGGTGCAGACAAGCGCGCGGCGGCGGAGTTCTCGTTCTTCCTGGCCATCCCCACCATGATCGGCGCGTTCGCCTACGACTTCTACAAGAGCCGCGCCGAGATGACGACGGACCATATGGGGGTGGTCGCGATCGGTTTCGTGGTGTCGTTCATCACCGCGATCATCGTGGTCAAGACGTTCCTGGAATACGTCACCCGGCACGGCTTCGTGGTGTTCGCCTGGTGGCGCGTCATCGTCGGCACGCTCGGCCTGATCGCGCTCGCGCTGGGGCGATAGGCTCGAAGTTCAGGTAACAGCAGTCTCAACGCTGAAGCTCGTCATGCCCGGCCTTGTGCCGGGCATCCACGTTCTTGGCGGCTGCGCGAGAAAGACGTGGATGGCCGGGTCATAGGCGAGCGGCAGCGACGCCGTCCTATGGACGGCCATGACGACGGAGAGAACGACCCCTCACACGCTCATGCGCTGGAACTGGCCGGCGGCGCGGAAACGCCAGAGATATTGCGGGGCGATCGCTTCCAGCGAATCGGCGGCGATGCCGAGCCCTTCCAGCGTCAGGCCGGCGGCCTTTGCCGCCTCCGACACGACATTGTCGCGCTCGAGCAGCGTGACCTGGTCCGGCGTCAGCTTGAACGCGCCCGGCGCAAATTGCAGGAAGGCGGCCTGGAAGCGGGCGAGGCCGAACGGCAGCGGCACCAGCATCCGCTTGCGGTCGGTGATCTCGAGGATGACCTCGAGGATCTCGCGCATGGTCAGCACTTCCGGCCCGCCGAGCTCGTAACGAGCGCCCGCCTTGGCCTTGCCGTCGACGGCGTCCGCGATCGCGGTGGCGACGTCGCCGACATAGACCGGCTGCATCCTGGTCTCGCCGCCGATCAGCGGCAGCACCGGCGACATCCGGGCCAGCGCGGCAAAGCGGTTGGTGAACTGGTCCTCGGGGCCGAACATCACGGAGGGGCGGAAAATCGTGGCCGAGGGAACCGCGGCCAGGACCGCCGCCTCGCCGGCCGCCTTGGCCCTGGCATAGTGCGACGGCGATTCGGCATCGGCTCCGATCGCGGAGACGTGGACCAAACCGGCGCCGGCCGCGGCCGCCGCCTTGGCGACCGTTTCGGCGCCCCTGGCCTGGACCGCGTCGAAGGTCTGCTCGCCGCCCTCGGCGAGGATGCCAACCAGATTGATCACGATATGCGAATCACGCAGCGCCGCCTCGACCGAGGCCGGATAGCGCAAATTCGCCTGCACGGTGTGGACCTGCCCGACCCGGCCGGAGGGCTGGAGGTATCCGGCCAGTTCCGGCCGCCGCACCGCGACCCGGACCCGGTAATCGCGCTTGCACAGGGCACGGACGACATTCCGGCCCAAAAATCCCGAACCGCCGAAAACCGTGACCAGCGTGTCCAGATTCGATGCCATGGGAGCCATTCCTGCGGAAAAGAGTGCGTCTTGTCAGGCTTGTATCGGGCCGGTTTGCGATGCGCAATCGGCATCCCAACCGGGCTTCAAGCATGAATTGACAACGGCGTCACCGAACCGTAGTAACCGCCTCCGTGCCCCAAACGGCATGCCCAGGTGGTGGAATTGGTAGACGCGCTGGCTTCAGGTGCCAGTGGCTTAACGGCCGTGAAGG